>Ga0184629_10000687_pt1 | contig 14722 bp, 11 predicted proteins | sample PLM4_32_b1_FD_133158 | JGI IMG/M metagenome (GOLD analysis project Ga0184629, IMG submission 133158) | Groundwater sediment microbial communities from an aquifer in East River, Colorado, USA - PLM4_32_b1 | ecosystem: Environmental > Terrestrial > Soil > Riparian zone | place: USA: East River... | reverse complement strand
GAGCAGGATCGCGAATCGCCAGCGCTCGAGGATCTTGAGGACGAACGAGTCGGGCACCACCGCCTACGGCACCGGCAGCGCGGCCATCCGCTCCGCGATCTGCGCCGACGGCTCGGGGCCATACTCGCCGCGCTCCGCGATCGGTTATCGCTTGTTGACCGAATATTTTGCGTTTCCGGAGAGATTCCTGTTCTTCGAAATCCGCGACTTGTCGGCGAAACTTCTCGTCGAAGCCGGACGCAAGCTCGACATCTATATATATCTGAACCGCACCGTGCCCGAGCTGGAGCGCGCTGTCTCGGCGGATTCCTTCGCTCTGGGTTGCGTGCCCGCGATCAACCTCTTCCGCCAGCGCGCAGAACCCATCACGCTCAATGAAACGACGACCGAGTATCAAATCGTGCCGGACAGCCGGCGGCCGGCCGCACTCGAGGTCTACACGGTCGACGAAGTGATGGCGACGTCCCAGACCGGAGAAGTGGCGACGTTCGCGCCGATCTTTGGATTGAAGCACGCGGCGGCCACCCGGCGCGAGACGCGTTTCTGGCATTCCGCCCGCCGGCCCGCGGGTGGTCGCGATCCTGCAACGGACATGTTTCTCACGCTCGTCAATCTCGAGGGCGATCCGTTCGTGCCGGCCAACTGGGTCGCATCCATCGATACGACCTGCTTCAACCGCGAATTGCCCGCAAAATTGCCGTTCGGCGGCGAACACCCCTATCTTCGCCTGGTGCAAGATAATGCGGCGGTGGAGCGGCTCTTGTGTCTGACGGCGCCAACCCCGACGTTGCGCATCCCGAGCCGTAAGGAGGGGGCGTGGCGGCTGATTTCGCACCTCACGCTCAATCATCTGTCGCTCGCCGATCAGCACACCGGAGCAGAAGCGCTGCGGGAGATCCTGCGGCTCTATGATTTCCGCGATTCGGCCGAGACGCGCGCGATGATCGACAGCGTCCTCAGCATCCGCGCCACCCGCGGCCTTGCACGGGCTCCCGATGGCGGGATGGCCGGGATGGGAGCGCTTTGCCCCGGCCTCGATGTCGCGATTCTGTTCGACGAAGGCCGCGCACCGAGCACGGGCGTTTTCTTGCTCGCTGCCGTACTCGAGCGATTTATTGCGCACTACGCAACGATCAATTCCTTCACACGCATGAGCGCGACCCTCAAAGGCCGCTCCGGAGTCTACTGCATATGGCCTCCTCGAGCCGGAGACCTTCCCCTTCTCTGATCGAAGCGCTCCGCGAATCGCCGGAGCGCTTCGATTTCGTTCAGGCGCTCAGGATTCTTGAGCGAGCAGCACTGATCGCGTCACCTGAACCGCGGGGCGCGAACGCGGCCCGTGTTGGTTTCGACAGCAATCCGCGCGAGGAGGCCATTTTTCTGCGTGCGGCTCTGGAACTTTCGTTTCCGACGAGCGAGGTCGTGGCGTTCACAAGCGGCGCAAAGCGGCCAGAGCTGTCCGTCGCCGTCATGGGACTCAACGGTCCGAGCGGCGTGTTGCCCGGGCATTACTCGTATCAGGTGATGGAAGCTCTCCGCGCCAAGAATTCGGCGCTGCGAGATTTTGTGGACATCTTCAATCATCGCGCACTGTCGCTCTTTTCACGCGCATTTGCGAAGTATCGGCTCCCCCTAGCGTATGAGCGCGCCGGATATGAGAGCCGAGATGCCATCAGCGGCGCGCTGTACGCACTTGTCGGGATGCACGACTATACGCTGCGGGGGCGTCAGGCCGCCCCCGACGTCAGCCTCGTGTTCTATTCGGGGCTGTTTGCCCGCGGAACACGTACGGCAACGGGACTGGAGCAGATCCTTTCGGATTACTTCGAACGCCCCGTGAAGATCGCGCAATTTCAAGGGCGCTGGGTGAGCCTCTTGGAAGCCGAACAAACGAGACTTGCGCGTACCGATCAGTCCTTGACCAGTTACGCCAAACTCGGCGCGAACGCCATTGCAGGCTCGCGGATCTGGGACGTGCAGGGAAGCTTCCGAGTCCATCTCGGACCGTTGGACTATGCACAGTTCCTCGATTTCATGCCGAATGGTGCCGCGATGGCGGAGCTGGCGGCGCTGGCGCGCAGCTATGTCGGCGCGACCCTGGGCTTTGATGTTCAACTGACATTGAAGAGCGAAGAAATTCCGCCGCTCCAATTGTCGGTCGACGCGCATCCGCAATTGGGATGGAACACTTGGCTTCCGACCGCGTACGACCGTAGCGACGCGAGCGATGCCGTGTTCCGTGCGGAGACGGTTTGAAGGACAGAAGGGGGACAGATGTCTTGGTTCGTTAGGATAGATCGCTACGGCAGCGTCCATATGGTCCGCTCGCAGGACACCGTGATGAACGCCGGCAAGGATCGTTCAAATTCCTGCGGAATCGCCAGCATTCTCATGGTCAACTTCAAGCTGAAAAAGCATCTCTTGGTTACGGCGACCGGCCTGTCGGGAGCATCCGGACCGGTAACGGCGGTACCAGGACGTTTCACAGGCGCCCAACTCACCAGGGCGGCGATTGATGAAGCCGTCAAGAGCGAACCTGAGGTCTACAAGATTTATACGACTGTCACCGGTTCGGTGTACGACGGCTCGACCTACAGTGATGGCATGAAGTTTCCGGCTGTCTTGAAGAAGCTGAACCTCGGAGAGTGGGAATGTGTGAATGTAGGGCAAACCGGGATGTTCGATGCAATCAGAGCAGCAACAAGTGCCGGCGCCCCGGTGATCGTCCACTGTGCCTGGAATGGTGGCGGCGCGCACTTCATGGTCGTCGATGAGACCCATACTGCAGTCGGCAGCTCTATTTGCGTATGCGATCCGTGGGATGGCGAATTGCGGCTCGTCGGCGCACAACCTGGGAAGGCGATCAACTACGATCCCAACGCATTCGTCTGGTCGGTCTCGTTCGGCGGCAACCGGCACAAATACGGTTCGCCCTCGCCAGGAGCACTCAGCGGTTGGATCGTTCGAAAGAAGCATTAGGCAACAGGGCCGGAGGGCTTCGCTCTCAAATCATCCCGGTCATGCGCCATATCGGCACGAGCCGTTCAATTTTTGTGGCGTAATCGCGCGTGACCGCCACGCGCGCTGCGGTTTCGTCCTCGAGAGGTTTGCCGTCGACAATGGGGTGGCTGCCGTTTTCCTTGCACCTCTGCACATAACGGCTCGATAGCTCCTCGGGATCGGGCGCCATCCCGAGCTTGACAAGCTTAAAGAGATCGAAATCGCCTGCGGACATCGTGACGCCGGCGCCGATCGAGGAAACCGCCACGGTTGCAAATCCGGACCTGGCGACCTCCTCTTCATCTCCCATCAACCGATTCAAGCGCTCGCAACTGAGCTGCGCCCGTGGCTCGGATGTCCGGAACGGAACCGCGAGCCCTGTGCCGATGAGAACGCCCACGAGTTCGGCCGGCTTGACGCCATGGCCGCCGGGAAGTCGCGGCAGGGCGAGAAGCTCCGCCACCGTGTGAGGCCGCTGTTCCAACGCCTTGATGAACATCCCATACGCAGCCGGGTCCGGGCGCCACTTCGTCTGGTCCGGCTTGGCGATCTCGATCGTCTCTGGCGCGGGCTGGATGAGCGTCAGACAAACGGCTCCAAGCAGCGTGTCACGCCGCGCCGCGGACATGCGGCGCGCACCGCGCACGAATACATCCTGGTGGAACCAATGATCGGCACAGAAGTCCTTGAGCGTTTCGCGCAATTCGGAGTGCGGAATTTCAGACAATATTTCGCGCTGCTCCTTGTTGAGGGCGAGGTTGGAAAAATTCCGCAACAGCTCGGTCGATGCGGCAAACGAGAGCTTTGCATCGGCAAATGCTCTGGCCACGTCCAGATGAAAGGCAGGAGTCCAGTGCTCGTTCAAATATTCATGCGCCAGATACGACAGAAGCCGGTGCTGCCTTTCCTCCATGACCCGCTTCAGTCCTTCGTGAAGCGCCGGCGGAATGACTTTGGCATCGGCAAGGCGGCCTGCCATGACGAGCGCCTTGTCGATGGCCTGATCGCTGCGGCCCGGCCACAACGCCGCCAGCTCCTTGACGATACGCTGCAGGGGCACCATTAAAGCCCAGGCCGGCATGGCGTTGTAGCTGACATAGACAAGCCCGCCTGGCTTGAGGTGCCGCGCCAGAAACTCCACGATCGCCTTTTGCAGGTCCGGCGCGATCCAGCTCCAAACGCCATGCATCGTGATCACGTCGAACATCGGGAGCGAGGTTCGCCCAGGCCGCGTCAAGTCATCGAAGCTTCGCTCATGCCAATGGATATTGTGGAGCTCGGCCGCGCGACTCCGATCCTGCGCGTGGGCGATATGCCCGGGATGGAAATCGACGGCATGAAACTCGCAATCGGGGTTCGCCGCAGCGAGGATCAGGCTCGTGCGACCTCGGCCGCAGCCGAGCTCGCAGTACGCGAACCCACCCTCTAGGCCCGGCGGCTCAAACCCATTGAGCGTCGCAGACAGCGCAAGATGGTGCGGCGATTGCGCCAAATAGAAGCCGTCGCTGTATTCGATATCGGTGACGTAGCCCTCGCCCCACTGCGCCATTGTCCTTAGCCCCGTTCAGAGCGCAAATCGCGGTGAATCCTGCGCTGGCCATTTCTGATCAGCACAGAAACTTGCATCGCACAGCTTCGCAACTGCTAACCGCCGACCAGGGAACCAGTCATCTACATCGAAGGTTACAGCGGTCACAGCTTACTTATTTTGGTGGCGCCTCATAATCCACTGCAGGCACAGCGTCAGTATCCGACGTGACACGGCGAAGTCGCTGCACGGTCGGCGGATCGCTGCGAGCCACATCCATCCATAGTACCTCGTCGCCATCCCGGACGAAGGCTATACGGCCACCCGGCGTCGCAACACTTATGGTACAGACCGTCATTGCTGCACGACTGATTGAATAGATTTCCGCGGGGTACAACTCCGCAGCGGGCGCCATTTCCGCGAGGACGTCTGCAGGGTTTCGCGCTGCCACATCACGGCTCGACTCCAGCCGCAGACGAGTAACAGCTTCGCCAGTTCGAATCGCAATGTCGTCACGCGTGACAGTTACCTGTCCCCCTCGCCCACCAGAATCCGACCACCGACCGATAAACTCGTTAACGGTGCACTCAGTATTCGCCTGCTCTATTGGAGCACCACAGCACGAAAGCAACACGAAAAGCGGGGCCAAATGCGGGTGACAGGTTTCCGTGCCGGCCAATAATATTGGCCAGTGCCAAGCTTATTATCATGACATGTTTTATTTCAGCCGGTTAGCTGAATACCCGCTCTTCATGTGCGGAGATTCAGATGCGGAACGCCGTCTGCGATCTGTGGTTTTCCTGTTAAACAATGTGCTCTGAGTGCACTTTGGGGGGGGCCGTGCGCAAACATTCTATTTTCAGCAATCGCCGGAGCGCTGTTCTCGCTTTTCACGACTTATTTGACCGTGAGTGCTCCGCCGGGTTTGCCGTCATTCAACAGAATAAAGCCGCTCGCAAAACGTGGAGAGCCTGTAGCGCAGCATGTGCTCGGGTTGATGTATTCCGAGGCATGGGACGCCAAAGCGCTTGCGACGCGGTGCAGATCGTCCGACTACAAGAACCGCAACTGAGAGGAACCGGGATCGAGTACCGTCGATCAGATGCAACCGCTCATGGGCCTCGCGAGACATGAGTTCGGTAACCCACGACAAGGATATCAAAATGCCCGCCAAACGCCTCAAGCCGTTCATCGTCCTCTGGGTAGCAGCCCTCCTGAGCCTCCCCACGTTGTCCTTAAGTTTAGCTGCCGATGGGAAACAGCGTGGTGACGGACGTAATGGCATTGAGAACGAGCTGTGGATGGTAGCTGCGTATTTCGATGGTATGACGGTGATTGAGTCCCGCTCGGCAACATTGATCACATTCATAAACGGAAGCGTTCAAGGTGAAACTCGATGCGGAGCGTTCGGCGGTAATTACTACGTGTCGGACCGAATGCTGAGAATCCAAGCAGAGATAATTCTCGATAGTGGTCCCTGTTTCGAAGCAGATCTGCGCGAAGCAAGCACGATTCTGGACGCTCTTAATGCGGGCGAACGGCGTATAGAACAGAGCGCAAATGGTTACGTGCTCCGCGATTCGCTAGGCGCTGTTCGAATTGTGCTGCGGCGAAGACAATAAATGCGCCTTCAGAAAAGTGTCGAAACGAAGCACGACGCCTGCCGTGCAACACTCGCCTTCACAACGAGTAGGCGAGCATCAAGCTCGTCACAACCGACACCGAACTCTTGCAATTGCAGCCGCATTGGACCCTGAGGGTTCAGGGGCGTACGCGCGCTCGTGGCGATTCTCTCAGTACAGCAGCTAACGATCGACAAGCGATCCATTCCGGACTCGGCAATGACATCGACGATTGTATGCATCAGGCGCAGACGTACTCAGATCTCTGGCGGGCGGCACGAGCCCTGTTCCAGGGACGGTCTAACAACCTCGTACGCAATGCATGGCAGTAGACAAGCGTGATGCCAAGTTCACAGACGGCCGCAGACCATAAGTGACTCGGCCCGCCTGAAGGGCGCCCCCTGCCCGTTTCCATCGCCTTTCGCCTTCTCCACGGAGACACACGAACCTTCGGTTTCTGATTGTCATTGCAATACGTGTTGGTTTGAGGATTGATTTGGGGGAACAGAACCCCCTCCGCGCTAAAATATTGGCTCGACTCCGAAAAAGCAGACGCTCGAATCCCTCCCCGTCCGATCGGCTCGAAGCGGACCTTTACCGACTCGCGACGACGCGCCCCTTCGCGTCGGCCTGTCCGGCACGAAGCGCCTGACTCGACCTATGGGACGGGCTACTCAGAAGGCCGTACAGCGGTGCCATTGCATCGGGGCGAGAACAGCGGCCAACCGCCTACTCCCTTTCCTCGTGCGTCCTGCTTCGTCTCGTACCTATGCCGTACCTTTATGTCGCTTTCGAGCGATTTGAAGTCGACTAAGTCCTGGCGACCCCGACAGGATTCGAACCTGTGACCCACAGCTTAGAAGGCTGTTGCTCTATCCGGGCTGAGCTACGGGGTCATTGCCGAGCGCAGAATACAGAAAAGCGGGACCGGAAGCGCGTTGCCGGATCAATGCGTCCAGGGGATCTTGCGACCGAAGCGGAAATTGTCGGAGTAGGCCTTGGATTTCGGCGTGGGCTTGTGGGGTTCGAACAGCTGATAGGGAATGCCATTCTTCGTCGCGTAGGCGATCGCTTCGTCGAACGTGTCGAACTCCAGGCTGACCTGGCTACGCATATCGGTCGACGCAGTCCAGCCCATCAGGGGCTCGATCTGACGCGGGGTCTCCGGCTCGTATTCCAGGACCCATTTCCGCGTGCGGGCCTTGCCGGACTGCATCGCGTTTCGGGCTGGCTGGTAGATTCGTGCGAGCATTCTTTTCCTTAACTCTAACTCTATCGCCCTCGAGGGAAGGCTGGTCGGGGCGGCGTGATTCGAACACGCGACCCTCTGCTCCCAAAGCAGATGCGCTACCAGGCTGCGCCACGCCCCGGCGCTTTCTCAGTACACACTCGGTCCTGAGGCATCAAGCGGGGTGAAAATCCCCCCGCCGCCTTTGGCCGCACGTCGCCCACGCAAGCGGGGCAGGAAAGCGTCTTTCGCGAGCGCAGGCCTTCGGACGTGGTTACTGATCGACAAAGCGGCCGGTGAAGATGGACATCCAGTTCTTGCCGGTTATGTGGAAGACCTTCCGCTGACTATCGTAAGCGATGCCGTTGAGCACGAAATTGATGTCGCTGCCCATATGGCGACGTTCTTCCGCCGTCATACGGTCGACGAGACCATCGAGGTTCGCAGTTGCCTCGACGCAGCCGGTGCGCGGGTCGATGCGCACGATTTCCCAAGTCATGAACACATTCGAGTAGATCTTGCCCTCGACCATCTCGAGCTCGTTCAGCTCGGGGAGAGGGCGACTGCCCGACCGCACCGATACCTGGCGCAAGATCCTGAAGTCTGCGGGATTGACGTAGTAGAGCTGATCGCCGCCATCGGTGAAGATCAGGTTCGTGCCGTCGTTGGTGAGCCCCCAGCCGTCATGCATGTTGCGCATGCTGCGCACAAGCTTGCCGTTCAGGTCGTAGACGAAGGCGAGATGCTCCTGCCAGCTGAGCTGGAAGATCTGATCCTTGAGAATCGTCAGCCCTTCGCCGAAGAACCGCCGGCCCAAATCGTTGAGCACCGTGACCTTGCCGGTCTTGGGATCGATGGTCGTAAGCCGCGTCGTGCCCGCGATCATGCCCGTGCTTTCGAACAGCTTGTCGCCGCGGACCTCCAACCCTTGCGTGAAGCCGAGCACGTCGCGCTTGACCTGAGAGGCGACCTGGAAGGTCATGGTCTTGGGCGTGGGACAGGACTGCGCGAAGGCCGCGCCGGAAACGAGCGCAGCCGCGAAACCGATCGCAAGCGAACGAGCAGGAGACGCGCGCATCCGCGCGAGACTAGCGGCTCGCTTAACGAAAGCAAGGCGTCCGCGGTTAGGCCTCGAGGACGACGATCTCGGCCGCAAGCTGGCCCTTGGGTCCGTCGCCGGCGCGCACTTTCACGCGCTGTCCGGGGAAGAGCTCCCTGATGCCCGACCGCCGTAACGTCTCCATGTGCACGAAGACGTCGGGCGAATTGGCATCGCGCGACACAAAGCCGTAGCCCTTGCCGCGGTTGAACCACTTCACCGTTGCTTCGAACGCAGGGCCCTGCGGTTTCGCAATGTAGCGCGGCTCGCGCGGCGCTTCGGGAACAACACTCGCCGTGCTGTTGTCCAACTCCATCACGCGAACCGCCTGAAAGCCCTTCGGCCGCATGACCGCCTCGCAGACGACGCGTGCACCTTCCTGCGCCAACTTGAACCCCGATTGGCGAATACAGGATTGATGCAACAGGATGTCGCCTTGAGACCCGCTCGAAGGCTTGATGAACCCATACCCCTTGACCGTGTCGAACCACTTGATCCGGCCAACAACCTCTACGACCGGTTCGCGAGACTCCCGCGCAACCGGAACTCCCAGTTCCTCGCTCACTTGTGCCCCACCATCCCCCGATTATTAAAAAAATATTAACATAGGCGTTCCATTTCGAGAAGATGCTGATTCGTCGAATAATCGCGGGCCGGTCGCTTTCGCGGGCCGGGCTCGTACTTGAACGACGACTGCTAAACACAAGTCTATTCAAAGGAATCAAGAGTTGCCGGGCGGTATTCCGACAATCGGCCGGCATTAAGAATTGGCTCCTCCGTGCCCTCCCCCGCTCTTGATCGCCTTTTCCCTCGTGCTGTAGGGCATGGTCCAAGTTCAGGAGTTCAGATCGTTTGGCTCAGTTGTCCATGACCGTGAATGGGGCTGCGGTTCGCGCGGACGTCGAAGACCGCACGCTGCTGGTTCATTTCCTGCGCGATCACTTGCGGCTCACCGGCACCCATGTGGGCTGCGACACGAGCCAATGCGGCGCCTGCGTCGTTCATGTCGGCGGGCGCGCGGTGAAATCCTGCACGATCTTCGCGGTGCAAGTCGATGGCGAGGATGTCGTCACCATCGAGGGCGTCGCGCCCCAAGGCGGATTGCATCCGGTGCAGGCGGCGTTTCAGGAGCATCACGGGCTGCAATGCGGCTTCTGCACGCCCGGCATGATCATGACCGCGATCGACATGCTGAAGCGGCACAAGAGGCCCGATGAAGCGACGATCAAGCGCGAACTCGAAGGCAATCTCTGCCGCTGCACCGGTTATCTCAACATCGTCAAGGCCATCCAGGCCGCCGCTTCAGCGAGTTGATCCGTGTACACAGCATCGTTCCGCTACTTACGCGCCGCGAGCCTTGCCGAAGCCGAGGCGCTGTTCATGAAGACAGCGGACGCCCGGTACATCGCGGGCGGGCAGACACTCATTCCGACGATGAAGCAAAGACTCGCAGCGCCGGCGGCATTGATCGACGTATCGCGCATCGCGGCGCTCTCGTTCATCCGCCGCGACCGCGAGACGGTTGTGATCGGCTCCGGCACGCGCCACGCCGACGTCGCGGCGTCGCCCGACGTGCGCGCAGCGATGCCAGCGCTTGTACATCTCGCCGGCGTGATCGGCGATCCGGCGGTGCGCCATAAGGGAACCCTCGGCGGGTCGGTCGCGAACAACGATCCCGCGGCGGATTATCCTGCAGCTGTGCTCGCGCTCGGCGCCACAGTAAGGACCACACGGCGGACGATTAAGGCGGACGAGTTTTTCACCGGACTGTTCCAGACAGCGCTCGCCGATGGCGAACTCATCTCCGAGATCGCATTTCCAATTCCGCGGCACGCGGGCTATGCGAAGTTCCCCCATCCCGCCTCGCGTTATGCCCTGGTAGGCGTGTTCGTGGCTCAATTCGAAGGCGGCGTGCGGGTGGCAGTGACGGGTGCTGCGCCGTGCGTGTTCCGCGCGGCCGAGATGGAACGCGCGCTAAGCGCGAGCTTCACGCCAGACTCAGTTGCGCGTGTCACCGTTAGCCCGGACGCGCTCAATTCCGACTTGTTCGGCTCTGCGGAGTACCGCGCGCATGTCGTGACCGTGATGGCGAAGCGCGCGGTCGCCGCCGCGCGGAGTTAATCGCGCGCCGCCAAATCCTGTTTCAGCTCGCGCATTAAATCCCGGGCTTCTTGCGCGAGGTTCTTCACGGCGGCTGTCTCCACGCGCTTGGTGAGATCCTTTTCGGCCTCCCAACTCCGGATCAACGCCGACATCGCCTTGTCGTCGGCGGTCGCCTTGATCGTGCCGTAGGGATATCCGTTGCGGACATCGACCAGCATCGCTTGCGCCACGCCCTGAGCCTTCAGGTTCTGGGACGGCACCACAAATGCTCCGATCACCGTCCAGTTGGCAATCGACAACGGGTTCCTTCTTGCGTTCGCGGTTGCATCGACTTCGTAAATCATCACGACGTCGATGTGTTGTCTTGCCGCCGCCAAGCGCACAGTCCCGACAACATCGCGGGCCGAGTCCGAATCCCAGCAGGCCGGCGGCGTCGGCGCCACCATGGCAGCAACCAAAGGACTGATCGGGACGAACTCGCCATAGTCGGGTCCAAGACTGTCGGCCAACTCAAGCCATGCCTTCCCTTCCTCCGCTGACGGGGAAAGGAGCATGGCTCGACAATGATTGTGTCCAATGCGCGCAAGCCCGATGCGCGCCGGAAAGCGAAGGAGCGGCTCTACGTTGGCTGCCGCCCTCAGTTTCGCTTCGAAGTCTTGGTCCGACTTTACTGCTTCCGGGAATGAAGCCAGGTAGTTTATCCCCGACGTCGTCTGAACAGCGTGGGTACATCCGACAAGGAAGATTGCCACTGCGATGGAACTTAAGGTCACAATTGTCCGCTCTGCACGCATCTGATTCCCCTCGTTTTGGTGGAGCGCGCGGACGGTGGTCGGCAATAGCGGCACCAACGAGATCGAATGGTGGCGAAAAAGAGCCCCGAGCCGCTATAGTTGGGCCCATGATAGAGAAAGATGAGGATCCGCTGCTCGCAGCAGCGTCGTGGATATCCGGACATCAGACCGTCGCGTTGGCGACCGTCACGCGCACATGGGGCTCGGCGCCAAGGCCTGCGGGGAGCCAAATGGCGGTGCGCGAAGACGGCGCGTTTGTCGGCTCGGTGTCGGGCGGCTGCATCGAAGGCGCTGTGATCGGCGAAGCGCAGGCCGCCCTTCAGGACGGCAGGCCGCGCAATCTCAAATTCGGCGTCACGAACGAAGAAGCGTGGGCGGTGGGTCTCGCCTGCGGCGGCACGATCGAAGTGAACGTCGCGCCCGTGGCGAAGGCGACAGAGCGCGCGACGCTCTCGGCGCTGAATGCGGCGCGCGATGAAAAGCGCGCGGTTGTGCTGGCGACCGATCTCAACAGCGGGCGCACGCAACTCATCTATACCGACGAGGCCAAAGGCGGTGCGCTGGTGGAGGCCGCGGTCCAGGCCGCGCGACACGACGAAAGCGCAACGATCGAGGCCGACGGCTCCTCGTGGTTCCTGACGGTGTTCAATCCACCGCTCGATCTCGCGATCATCGGGGCCGTGCATATCGCACAGCCCCTCGCGCGGATGGCCGCGCTTGCCGACTACGCAGTGCGCGTCATCGACCCGCGCACGGCGTTCGCGACAGAGGAACGCTTTCCCAATGTCACGCTGTCGCACGAATGGCCTGACGAAGCGTTGTCGGCAAAGCCGCTGACGACCCGTAGCGCGATCGTGGCGCTGACGCACGATCCGAAGCTCGACGATCCGGCGCTCACGACGGCACTCCGCTCGCCCGCGTTCTATATCGGCGCGCTGGGATCGAAGCAGACCCACGCGCGGCGGCTCGACCGGCTCAAGGAGCGCGGATTCTCGGACGCGGAGCTTGCCCGCATCCATGGACCGATCGGATTGAAGATTGGCGCCAGATCGCCCGCGGAAATCGCGGTCGCGATCCTGGGTGAAATGACTACGGTTTTGCGCGGTTGAAACAAAAAAAGCCGGGCGGTTAGGGAAAGGGGGGGCCGCCCGGCTACGAGGTTAACGCGCGAAGACTCAACTAAACGACCCCTCAAGCAAACACCCGCCGCGTGCCAGGGATTTGACAGAATCCCCCCAAAACGCATCGGCCTTTGCCGGCTGGCCGGAATGACATATTTTGCGACAGGTTTACCCTTGCGAGGCATAAGCCAATCGCCATGTTGAACGGCCCGACGAGGACGAAACCGATGCCGGAAAGCGGCACCCAGCCGCACATCTTGGTCGTCGACGACGCACGCGATATCCGCGAGCCCTTGGTGCGCTATCTGAAGGAATCGGGCTACCGCGCCTCGGCTGCGGATTCGGCTGCCGCCGCCCGACGTGCGATGCGCACTTCAGGCATCGATCTCGTGATTCTGGACATCATGATGCCCGGCGAAGACGGGCTTTCGCTCTGCCGCTCGATCCGGGAGAGCTCCGGGATTCCCGTGATCATGCTCACCGCCCGCGGCGAGGAGCTCGACCGCATTGTCGGCCTCGAAGTCGGCGCCGACGACTACGTGGCCAAGCCCTTCAATCCGCGCGAATTGCTGGCGCGCGTCGGCGCGGTGCTGCGCCGGACCAACACGCTGCCGCCCCGTTTGCGGGGACCGACGGCCGAGCGCTACCGGTTCGGCGAGTGGACCTTCAACGCCGCCCAACGCGAGATCGTGGGACCCGAAGGGCTCGCGCTCCCGCTTTCGAGCGGCGAGTTCAAGCTCCTGATGGCGTTTCTCGAGCGCCCAAAGGTGGCGCTGTCGCGCGAACAGCTGCTCGATCTGACCAAAGGCCGAGACGCGGAGGTGTTCGACCGCTCGATCGACAACCAGGTCAGCCGGCTGCGGCGCAAAATCGAGCAGGACCCGAAGAATCCGCGCTATATTAAGACGGTTTGGGGAGGCGGTTATATGTTCACTGCGGACGTGGAAAACCTCTGATGCGCTGGCCGACAACGTTAAGATCGCAATTCGTGGCGGTGGTCGCGGGTGCGGTGATCCTTTCCAACCTCGCGGTGATCGCCATCCTTGAAGTGGGACGAGAAGGCGAGCTCCAGATCGCGCGGCGCGCGGCGGCCGTCGACCGCATCGGCTCGGTGTTCGACTATTTGAGCACCATTCCCGAAGAGCAGCGCGAATCCGCGATGCACACCTTAAGCGGAAATATCTTCCGCTATGCGCTGACCGACACGCCTCATTTCGAAGCCGCAGGAAATGCCGAAGAGGTGCGCATTGCCGCGGTGCTGGTTTCGGGAGAGGTGAACAAGAAGCTCGGCTTGCCACGCGTGCGGCTGGTCGACGACGGATCGCTGGTGAGCGGAGGCGATGAGCCGTCGCTAGAAATCACACAACCGATGCCGGGCGGCGGCTGGCTGTGGGCGCGCTATGACAGACCGCCCCTACCCTCGCCGGCCCCGGACATCCTGATTGCGGCGGCGTTGGGGACACTGCTCAGCGGCGGCGCCGCCGCGTGGCTCGCCGGACGGGTGTCACGCCCGCTGTCCGCGCTCGCTTATGCGTCCGACGAAGTTGCGCGCGGACGCACGGCGCCGAGACTGAAGGTCAGAGGTCCCGACGATATTCGCCTTGCCGCGGAAGCATTCAACGCGATGAGCGATCGCGTAACCCGAACGCTCGAAAGCCAGCGGCAATTGTTGTCGGCGGTCGGCCACGATCTGCGCACACCGCTCGCCGCCATGCGCATCACTGCGGAATTCGTCGAGGACGGCGAGGTGCGCGAGCGGCTCGCGCGCAATATCGAAGAGCTTCAGTCACTGACCGAGGCGGTGCTCTCGGCCGCACGCGCCGGTCCGGGCGAAGAGAAGCGCCGCGTCGATCTCGCCGCGCTGATCGAGAGCGTGTGCGACGATCTCGTCGAGCTTGGCATGCCGGTCGAGGTGAACATCTCCGGGTCAGCGCCGTGCCTGTGCCGGCCGAGCGAGATTCGCCGAGCCACGCGCAACTTGATCGAAAACGCGGCGCGCTATGGCGGCGAGGCCCGCGTGTCGCTCGCGACTGAAGGCGACAGCTTCGTCGTGACCGTCAACGACAATGGTCCCGGGATCCCGGAAGACAAGCTGGAAGAGGTTTTCGAGCCGTTCGTGAGGCTCGAGGCTTCGCGCAACGCCGCCACGGGCGGTGCCGGTCTCGGGCTGACGCTGGCGCGCTCGATCGCCAAGGAGCATGGCGGCGACGTGGTTCTCGAGAACCGT
>Ga0184629_10000684_pt1 | contig 14795 bp, 13 predicted proteins | sample PLM4_32_b1_FD_133158 | JGI IMG/M metagenome (GOLD analysis project Ga0184629, IMG submission 133158) | Groundwater sediment microbial communities from an aquifer in East River, Colorado, USA - PLM4_32_b1 | ecosystem: Environmental > Terrestrial > Soil > Riparian zone | place: USA: East River... | reverse complement strand
CCGACCTGATGCTGCCGGGCGATGTTCACGCCGGTACCGAGGAGGAACAGGCCGGTGCCGTGTTCCGCGCCAACCGTCCGGGCTGGCTGAAGGAGATGGCGCGCGGCGATCTCATCATCGGCGGCCGCAATTACGGCACCGGTTCGTCCCGGCCGGCCCCGCGCTCGCTGCGCAATATCGGCATCACCTGCCTCATCGCGGAGTCGATCAACAGTCTGTTCTTCCGCAATTGCGTGAACTTCGGCCTCGTTGCGCTCGAATGTCCGGACATCTCGTCCGCGTTCGAGGAATTGCAGATCGCCGAAGTCTCGCTCACCGACTTCACCGTCAGGAACAAGGCAACAGGCGTGGTGCTCAACGCGCAGCCCGTTCCGGCACACCTTCTCGACATGATGCAGAATGGCGGTCTGTATCCGCTGCTCGAAAAGCAAGGTTACATCGCGCCCAAGGCGAAGTCGGCGCCGGCCGCGCCACGACACTAATCGGAAGCCTAGGCGGCTTCGGTTTCGGCTGCGGTCAGTATCGCGCTGTCGGATTCGCTGACGACGCGATCGCGCCCCGCGTGCTTGGCCGCGTAGAGGCAGGTATCGGCGCGCCGCACGAATTGGGTCTCGGTCTCGCCCGGCTTGTGCTTGACGACCCCTGCGGAAATCGTGAGCACGCCGAGCTTACCGCCGGTCGATTTCTTGATCAGCCGCTTCGATCTGACGATGTTGCAGATCTGTTTCGCCCAAGCGGCTGCATCGGCGAGCGCCGTCGAAGGCATGATGACGGCAAACTCCTCGCCGCCGAATCGCGTGGTCGTGTCGCTGTGCCGTGCGTTGTCGGCGATGCAATTGGCCACGAGACGCAGGACTTGATCGCCCGTCTGATGGCCCCAGGTATCGTTGAAGAGCTTGAAGTGGTCGACGTCGAACATGACGAGCGACAACGGCTCCGCGGTTTCGCGCGTCGCCTCAATGCTGCTCTTGAGCTCGATGTCGAACGCGCGGCGGTTTGGAATCCCCGTGAGGTGATCCCTGATCGTATCGCGCTGCGAAGCCTCGAGCCGCACGCGCAGCTCGGCAACTTCTTGTGAGGAGGTCTGAAGCTTGCCCTCGAGCTCGTGTGTGCGCACTTCCATCGAGCGCGTTGCGCCGATCATCTTGTTGACAAGCACCTTGATCGCGTCTTGCGCGAGCTTATTGCCTTCCAGCTCGCCGGAGGCCGTCGACAGCGTCTGCTTGTATGCCGAATGATCTTGGCTCGCCTTCTCGATCAGCTGCAGCACCGAGGTCACTTCGGTCGAGAGCTTCTCGCCGAATTCGGCCATGAGCTCGTTGTTCGCCTCCCCACCGAAGTAGCGCTCATGTTGAGCGTTCATCGTGTCCGGGTCGAACGTAGAGCCGACCGCCATGAGCGCATCGAAGCCGCGCCTCAATTCGGTGTTCTCACCTTCAACATAGGCGTAAGCGAGCGTGAAATTGTCGGGTGTCGGCGGGACGTTACGCTCGTCCAGCCACGCCAGCGCGCCGCGCGCTAAAACCTTCGCGCGATCCTTATGATTGCTCATTCCGTCCCCCTGTGCCCGACGGGTTAGCAGCCCGATCGGACGTCGCAATAGTGACACGGGGGAGCTAACAAAACGTAAGCCCGAACGGGATGTTGCGCGTAGCTGGCCGGATCGATGATATGGTCGAACGGGCAAATTGGGGCTCTGAATGGCAACGCGCTCGATACGTCTACCGGTCTCCGGTACAAGGCGATTCTATATCGGGATCAGTCTGTTGGCCGTGCTCATCGCGGCGATGGGGTTCTGGCCAACCTACTTCGGGCCGCTGCTTGCCGGGACGGCAGACCATCCCACAGTCATCCACGTTCACGCGGCCATCTTCTCCGGTTGGCTCGCCCTTTTCGGGGCGCAAGTCGTGCTCGCCGCCACCGGACAAATCGGGTTGCACCGGAAAGTCGGCGAAGTCGGAATCTGGTATGGCGTCGTGATCATCATCGTCGGGCTGGTCACAGCCTTCAGCCAGTTCGCCGACCGGGTGGAAGCGGGCAGGTTGGAAGAAGCGCAAACGCGCTTGCTCGCGCCGTTCACCGATATGATCGTGTTCCCGACCTTTTTTGGCGCTGCGGTTTACTATCGCCGCAAGCCGGAGATCCATAAGCGCCTCATGCTTGTCGCGACGACGACGCTTCTGGTTGCTGCGTCTCTGCGCATGGGTTTCCTCCCGCGGCCGATGCGACTGCTGGTCTGGTTCTCACCGATACTGTTGGGAATGGCCTATGACCTGATCAAGCGTCGGTCGATCCACCCGGTGTACATCATCGGCCTCGCGGCGCTTTACGTGTTGAGCATGCGAGGCGCCCTCGTTGAAACCGACGCTTGGCTCGCGTTCTCAGGCTGGCTCGCAACTCTGGTGAGTTAAACGTTTCGGCATTTCGACAGAGCAGAATCCGATCTAGGCTCGGGCCCTGACTCGGGAATATGAGCATGACTGCCTTCTGCCGCGATTGCCTTGCGGACGTTGCTTCCGAGGCGGCCGTGTGTCTCACCTGCAACTCGTCGCGCATCGTCACGCATTCCGAACTCGCCGAGCTTGCCATCGCGCATGTCGACTGCGACGCGTTCTATGCCGCAGTCGAGAAGCGCGACAATCCCACGCTGCAGGACAAGGCTGTCATCGTTGGAGGCAGCAGCCGCCGGGGCGTGGTGCTGACCTGCTGCTACAACGCGCGCAAATTCGGCGTCCGCTCCGCCATGCCGATGTACCAGGCGATGAAGCTGTGTCCGCACGCAACCGTCGTGCCCCCGGACATGGACAAGTACGCGGTCGTCGCGCGCGAAGTGCGCACTCTGCTGAAGGCGCTGACCCCGATCGTCGAGCCGGTCTCGCTGGACGAAGCCTATCTCGACCTTTCAGGCACCGAGCGGCTGCACCGGAGAACGCCGGCGAAGACGATGGCGCAGGTCGCGACCGACATCGAGCGCACGCTCGGCATTACCGTCTCGGTAGGGCTCTCCCACAACAAGTTCCTGGCCAAGCTCGCGTCCGATCTCATGAAGCCGCGCGGGTTTGCCGTCATCGGGCGCGCCGAGACGAAGCAGTTCCTGAAGGATAAGCCGGTCTGGATGATCCGAGGCGTTGGACCGGTGCTCCAGAAGCGGCTGACCGCGGACGGCATCGCGCGCATGGGCCAACTTCAGGAGCTGGGCGAATCCCGTCTCGCCGCTAGGTACGGAGATACCGGACGCTGGCTGCACCATCTCGCGATGGGTAAAGACGAGCGCACGGTCGAATCCGACGGCGAAGCCAAGAGCATCTCCAGCGAGACCACCTTCGAATTCGATATCGCGAATCTGGGCGAACTCGAGCGCATCCTGTGGGAGCAATGCGAGCACCTCTCCCATCGCGTCAAGGCGGCGGGGGTGGGCGGCCGGACGGTAGTGCTGAAACTCAAGACCGCGGCCTTCCGCATCCGGACGCGAAGCGCCACGCTGGAGGATCCGACCCAGCTTTCCGATGTCCTATTCCGTGTCGGTCGCGCGCTGCTCGCGCGCGAAACCGACGGCACGAGCTTCCGCCTGGTGGGCATCGGTCTGAGCAAGATCGAACCGGCAGCCAAGTGCGACCCGCCGAACCTGCTCGATGAGAAGGCGACGCGGCGCGCGGCCACCGAGCGCGCGATCGATTCGGTCCGGGCCAAATTCGGTGGGGACGCCGTGCGACGAGGTCGCAGCCTCAAAAATTGAGACTTTTCCGTACTTATACCTATGTCCGTGCGGCTGATTCCTTTGACAAAACGCAAAGGCGTTGAGGATTCGTTTGCTATTTGGTGGCCACGATATGCATGCGCAAAGTGCGTCATTTCAAGATTGCGAGGACTGATTTTAGAGAACTGAGGTGGGGTCATGGCATTGGGGAAGGTGTTGGTTTTCCTGTCTGTTGTCGCAACGGCTTTGAGTCCTGGAAGCGCGCAGCCCAGAGCCGCCGATGATCAGCTCGACTGCTACGGCACGCCGAACACGGCCGTTCGGGTGCTTCCCGCGCCCTTGCGCAAATGGGGATATGTTCACTGCACGCAATTTGGCCACATGCTCGAAAGCCGCGACGGCTGGATTTGGGCCTGGCTGGATGGTTCTGGAGAGGTCGCGATCCCCTCTCAGATGGTCAAGAAAGATCCCGTCGAGTTGGGAAACGACTCGTATTTCGTCACGATCGAAGTCTCCGAACTGGACCCCGAGAAGCTGCTCTTCGCGGTCTCGCTCTTCAACGACGGGCTGAACGTCACCGAAGAAGGCGAGGTCAAGGGCTACCGCGCGGAGCTGACTTCGGTGTCGGGCCGCTCGACCACGATCTACTTCCTTGATTTCGCGAGCTTCGCCGGCGGCATCTGGTGCCCCGATGACGGCTGCGTTCCGCAGTCGCGCTTCATGATCATGGAGAAGGATCACGCGGCCGAATTGCGCGCTGCGTCGGTTTAGACCCTCCTGCCCAAGCTTGTGCTGAGTTCCTGATCCCCCAGCGGGAACCTTGGACAGAGCGGTTCGTTCTTGAGTCCGTGGTTCGAACACGGAACTCCCATGCGAAACTTGATGTGGGTCGGGGTGCTGCTCGTCATTCTGGGGATTGCCGGACTCGTCATGGAGTACGTGACGGTGACGGAGAAGCGTACGGTCGTGGATATTGGTCCGCTCGAGCTCAAGGCCGAGGAACAGCGCAACATCCCGATCCCCACGATTGCGGGAATTGTCGCCGTCATCGCCGGCCTCGTCATCATTGTCGCATCGCGTCGTCCGGCGTAACGCGCGAAGCAATTTCATAGCGATTGCAGGTTCATCTCCTCCGGGCTGTCGGTTAAGCTCCGGCCTCTTCGACAGCCGGGAGGACCTCTTTGAAAACGATCCAGTCGGGAGCCGTGACGGTGATCGCGGCTCTTGCCCTTGGCGCCGTTGGATATTTCGCGGGGCAGGCGAGCGCACAGGCTCCGCAGCGCCCCAGCGAGAGCCAGTACAACGCGACGCTCCCGCGTGACGTGTATCCCGACTCCCGTGGACGTCTGCCGCTCATCAAGCGCGAGGTTCTCGATGAAGAGGGCCAGCGCGACTACGACCGGCACATCGGGCCGAACCGCTCATCGCTCGCAGGACTGCAGGGACCCGGCGGCTTGCGTCTACACGGTTCCAAACCTGGCCGTATCGGCGAAGACCTCGGCGGCCGGTTGAAGGAACTCATCCGTCTGATCGTGGCGCGTGAGCTGGATCAGGCCTTCGAATGGACGGTGCACGAGCCCGTCGCGCTCCGCGAAAAGCTCGAGCCTTCGATCATAGATGTCATCCGCCATCGGAAATCGATTGCGGGCGTGCCTGAAAAGGAGGCAGCCATGATCCAGCTTGGCCGCGAGTATTTCCAGAAGCACAAGGTCAGCGCGGAAACCTATGCGCGCGCGCTGGAAGCGCTCGGTGAGAAGAACCTGATCGACATGTGCGTTCTTATGGGCGACTACACCGAAACGTCGGCGCTCTTGACCGTGAACGATGTCCACCTTCCTTACGATGTTCCATCGCTTTTGCCTGTGCAGTAAAAACCAACCCTCGCGACAGTCGAGGCCAGCGACAAGGAGAAGACAATGGGCAATCCATTCGTACATATCGAGCTCACTACATCCGACGTCGGAAGGGCGAAGTCGTTCTACAAATCATTGTTCGACTGGAAGCTCAAAGACGTCGACATGGGCGGCGGGCAGACCTACACGATGATCGATGTCGGCAATGGAACCGGCGGCGGCATGTTCGAAATGCCCGGCGCGCCGATCGCGTGGATTCCCTACGCGGCGGTCGGCGATGTCGCCAAGTCCACAGAAAAGGCGCGGTCGCTCGGCGCACAGATCCTGAAAGAGAAGAGCGAAGTGCCCGGGATGGGCTGGTTCTCGATCTTCAGGGATCCGACCGGCGCCTTGATCGCGCTGTGGGAGCCGAAGCCGAAGGCGATGCCACGGAAGGCGAAAGCGAAGCCCAGGAAGGCTGCTAAGGCGAAAGCAAAAACCAAAGCCAAGCGGAAGGCGAGGCGGCGCTAGAATCCGCGCCGGTCGGTAGGGCGCCAAAAGCTTGGCGCCCTACCGGCCCGGACATGCATTAGTTCGTCGCGAAGCAGTAGAACAGACCCGCCCCGCCAGTGCCGACAAGATCGGGCTGGCTGCATCCACGCGAGGCGTGCTGCGAGTTCCACGACGTGCCGCCCCCTCCCATGCGGTCGTGGTGGCCGAGCTGCGCCGTTCCCATCCCGCTGCTCGTCCAGTTGGCGCAAGTGTGATCCATGTTATCGGTGAACGCCCTGCCTTCGGCGGTCGAACCGGTGAGCATGTCGTGTTGGTTCGGCGAGTCGCCGACGCCGTTCACGGTTCCGCCTTTCTCGTTCAGCGCGATCTGCTTGAACGGCATGCCGCCGCCAGGGTTGCCGTGCAGATCGTTGACGTTCTGCGCGACCACCTGTCCCTTCGCGTTGTACCAGGGGCCGTTCCCAATCCGGTCGCGGGCGCTCACCGCCCCGGCGCCCTGCGTGCTCAGATAGGCGCGCCAGGTCTTGCCGGTCGATCCCGCCGCCTGGGCCAGCATTGCGCAATGCGCATCCGCGCCCGCGATCCCGCCGAGATCAGCACCCTTGCCGGAGCCCTTGCTGGTCACGAAAAAGCCCATCTGCATCGGCGCTGCGGCAAACGCGACGTACGAGCCCGCACCGGCGCAGAGGGACACCGTCAGCACTGCGATCGTTGCAACTTTCTTCATTTGATCCTTCCTCATATCTGAACCCCGGGCGCACGCTAGCAGGCGATACGCCCACTGCGGAGTGTAGGCATTCGAGTTCCAACGAAACTTCACATCCCGCACGAGGATGTGATCACAGCGAGTGTCAGTTGATCGCGAAGCAGTAAAACAGGCCCGCGCCGCCGGTTCCGACCAGATCCTGCTGGCTGCACCCGCGCGAAGCGTGTGCGGAGTTCCACGATGTGCTGCCGCCGCCGCTGCGATCGGAGTGGCCGACTTGAGCGGAGCCCATGCCGCTGCTCGTCCAATTGTTGCAGGTGTGGTCCATATTGTCCGTATACGCACGGCCGTCGAGCTGCGAGCCGGTCAGCACGTCGTGCATGTTCGGCGTGTCGCCGACGCCGTTCACGACCACGCCCTTCTCGTTTAGCGCCGACTGCTTGTAGAGGTCGCTGCCCCGCTGCGCCATCTCGAGCGTGTCGCCATGCAGCTCAGCCTGGTTCTGCGAGATCGGCTGACCTTTGGAGTTGTACCAGGGCCCTTGTCCGATGCGATCGCGGGCGTTCACCGCGGGCTGGCCCGGCCGCGCTTGCGTGCTGAGATACGCGCGCCAGATCTTTCCCGTCGATCCGGCCGCTTGCGCGAGCATCGCGCAATGCGCGTCCGCTCCCGCAAGTCCGCCGAGATCGCCGCCCTTGCCGACGCTGACGCTGGTGACGAAAAAGCTCATGGGCATTTGCTGTCCCGCATAGGCGACGTAAACGCCCGACAACAACGACACCGTGAGCGCCGCAACGGCTCCCGCCTTCTTCATAGTCATCCCCTATCTGATGCGCGCGCTAGTTCGATGCGAAGCAGTAATACATGCCGATGCCGTGCGTACGCGCGAGATCCTGTTGGCTACAGCCCACCGTGCCGTGCGCCGAATTCCACGAGCCATTACCGCCGCCATTGCGGTCCGACATGCCGACCTGGACGTTGGCGCCTTTATTCTCTCGCAGATTGTCCGACGTGCCGTGCTCGTCGCTTGTCCAGTTGTTGCAGGTGTAGTCCTTGCCGGGCGGATAGGCGCGGCCATCCGGCTGGGAGCCGGTGAGCGTCTCGTGCCGGTTCGAGACGGTCTGTTCGAGCATGTAAGCGTATTCGCGGCTTCTCGGATTGAGGCCATCGTTGAGCCCGGGAACCACTTCGCCCTTCTCGGTGAGGTTGGTGAGCTTGGTGATGTTGTTGCCGAGGCGCGCGACATCGAGCGTGTCGCCGTGCAGATGCGCGAGATCGCGCGCAATGACCTCGCCCTTGTAATTGTACCAGGGGCCCTTGCCGATGCGGTCGCGTGCGTTGATCGCGGGTTTGCCGGCGCGCGCCTGCGTGCTGAGATAAGCGCGCCACGTTTTGCCGCCGAAACCGGCTGCGGTCGCGAGCGCCTGACAGTGACGATCCGCGCCTTCGATGCCGCCGAGATTGCCGCCCTTGCCCAAGCCCTTGCTGGTGACGAAGTAGTTCATCTTGGGATCCGGGCCCGACTGCGGGGCGGCCAACGCAAACGCCGATCCCAGAAGCGCCGACAGCGTCAGTCCCACGACAATCGATGTCTTCATCTCACTCTCCCTTGGATTCTATTGCGGCCCGATCCAGCGTTCGAGCTCTTTGATGCGCTCGCCATAGGAGGCGGCGAGGCACGGTTTGTCGGTGCAGCCATCACGCTGCTCCAGCCACACAAGCTGCTCGCCGCGGAACGCGTTCGGATCGGTGACCGAACGCAAACCCTGCTGATACATCTGCGCCATCTTCACATCGAGCGCCGCGAGCTGGCCGTCCGAGCAGACGATACGTTCCGCGGCATTGCCGGGCATCCGGCAATCGAAGCTCGCCCGGATGGCGGGCGGCGGCGGTGGAGCAGGCGCGGGGGCGACAACGGGCTGAGGCGGGGGCGTTGCTTTGGCGGTAGCTCCCGGTTGAGCCGGCGCGGGCGCCTTCGCTTGTGGGGCGGGAGCGGGTGGAGGCGCGGGTTCGGGAGGGGGCACAGGTGGCCCTGTCATCACCGCTGGCGGCGGCGGAGGGGCGACCGAAGCGACCGTGTTTGGGGGGGGAGCTGCCGCCGGAGCAGCACCGTCGGGGGGCGGCGGTGCGTCTTGGGTCGCGCCCGCCGCGGGCACCGTCGGGGGAGGCGCGCTCGCCGTCACCTGTGGTGCGCTTCCGTTCTGCACGTACCAGGCAATACCGATCGTGAGCGCCAGCACCCCTGCCACGCCGAGATAAGCGGCGGTGTTGCTCCGTCTTGCCGGTGCCGCGGCTGCGGCCACCGGAACGGGTGTTGCAGCAGGCGGCGGCGCCGCGACCGACACGCTCACGGGCGCCGACTTCGCGCCCGGAATGCCGGATGGCGAGTAGGAGTTCGCGCTCGGCCGCAAGATTTGGGTCGCCGGCTCGGCCGAAACAACGCGTGTCGCATCGTCTGCGATCGTGGGCTGGGGCACCGGCATTGTGCCCGCAATCATCGCCGAGAAATCGCCGATGCTTTGCGGACGCAGATTCTCGTAGACGCGCAACGCGGCCTCGATCGCGGCCGCGAACGTCGGCGACACCTTGCCGTTGGTCGCGATCACGAGCGGAGCGAGCGGATCGTTACGAACGCGCAGCGTCGCAGATGGCGGCTTGTTCCCGGTCAGGCACTTATAGGCGACAGCCCCGAGCGCATAGATGTCGGTCCAGGGCCCTTGATTGCCCATGCCGTCATATTGTTCGAGTGGTGCGTAGCCCTCCGTCACGATGGAGGTGATCGCGCGGCTCTTGGTCTCGATCGCCTGGCGCGCGGCGCCGAAATCAATCAGCACCGCGCCGCCTTCATCGCGGATGATGATGTTGCCGGGCTTGATGTCGCGATGCAGGAAGCCCTGCTCGTGCACGCGCTTCAAGCCATCGAGGATGGGATAGAGAATCTCTTTCGTCTGCTCTTCGCTGATCGGGCCGCTTTTCTGCAACAGATCGTCGAGCGACTGGCCCTTCGCATATTCCATCACCAGGTAGGCGGTGTTGTTCGCCTGGAAGATCTGGTTCACGCGCACGATGTTGGGATGGCGGAATCTTGCGAGCGTGCGCGCTTCCGCAAGAAAGCGGTCCATGCCCCAATCGAAGTCGCTTTTGGAGAGGCTGGACTTGGCAGTGACCTGTGAATCGCCCTGCCGCACGGCGAGATCACCCGGTAGATATTCCTTGATCGCAACCGTTGTATCGAGCGTCGTGTCGCGCGCCATGTACGTGATGCCGAACCCGCCGGCACCCAGGATGTTCATCACCTCGTACTGGTTCAGGCGCGTTCCTTTGGCGAGCGCATGGACATGTTCGACCGACATCGCAGACAATCCCCGGGAGGCAATCCAACCGCCGCGGCAAGGACTTTGACGGTGTCCCTGGCTCGCGTTGATCGGACCGACGTTAGCATGAGGCTAGGCGGGGGCGCACCATGGCATCAAAATCCGTCACGCGATAAGCTCACCCCAAACAACGCAAATCTGGCAACGCCGGTCGGGAGGAAGGACATGATTCGCATCGCAGCGCGGGTGGCCGCGATTTCTTTGGGCGCGCTCTTGGGGTTGGGTCTCGCCTTTCAGCCCTCGGATGCGCAAACACAAGCCGGCGGCACGGTGGCGTTCACGAAAGCGCGCATCATCGACGGCACCGGCAAGGCGCCCATCGAGCAGGGCACGATCGTCGTCACCAATGGCCGTATAACGGCGGTCGGTCCGTCGGCTTCGGTCACCGTGCCGGCCGGCGCCACGCAGATCAACGCAGCCGGCAAGACCATCATCCCGGGGCTTATCAACGGCCATGGTCACGTCACGATCGACGACTACACGAAGCTGCCGCCGCGCGAGCACATGCTGCAGATACTGCAAGCCTATGCCGAGTACGGCGTGACGACGACCACAAGCCTCGGCTCGACGACGCTCGCCGACGAAGCGATCCAGCTCAAGATCCGCGACGATCAGCGCAAAAGTGTGCCTGATCGCACGCGGCTGTTCTCCGCGGGGATGAACGCCATCGGCAAATCGCCGGATGAGGCGCGCCGCAGCGTTGCGCGATTGGCCGACGTGAAGGTCGACCTCATCAACTATCACATCAACGGCAATCCCAATGACATGACGCCGGACATTTACGGCGCGCTCGTCGATGAATCCAAGAAGCGCGGCTTCATGACGACCGTACACATCTTCAACCTGGGCGATGCGAAAAGCGCGATCGAGAAGGGCACGAACGCGCTGGTCCACAGCGTCCGCGACCAGGATGTCGATCAAGCGCTCATCGACATGATGAAGCGGAGCAACGTTTCGTATGTCCCGACGCTCACGCGCGACCTCTCGGTGTTCATCTATGAGACGGAACCGGCCTTCTGGCAGGAGCCGTTCTTCCAGAAGGGCATGTATGTCTACAAGACCGAGGTGGATATTCTGAAAGACCCTGCGGAGCAGCAGAAAGCGCGCACCAGCCCGGCTGTTCAGCGCATCAAGGGCGCGCTCCAGCAGGCGAACCGCGACTTGAAGCGCCTCTCGGACGCGGGCGTCACGATCGGCATGGGCACGGATACGGCTTCGCCCAACGATCTCGGTCGGTGGCCGGGCTATTTCGAGCACACCGAGATGGAGATGATGGCCCAGGCCGGTATGACGCCGATGCAGGTAATCGTCGCCGCGACCGGAGCGAATGCCCGCATCTTCAAGCTCGACACTGTGGGAACGATCGCGGTCGGCAAGGAAGCGGACCTCGTCGTGCTCAACGCCAATCCGCTCGACAACATCCGCAACACGCGCCAGATCGATTCCGTCTGGATCGCAGGGCGCAGGCTATCGTTCGCTCGGTAGCGGCGCGGGCAGGAGCTCGTCGCACCGCCCGATATCAGCGCGGTGCGGCGATCGACTGGCGGATCAGCCCAACGGTGCGTTCCACGTTGCGCGCATTGAGCACGCGGCCGATCTCTGCGGTGGCACGGCGAGGATCGCCCTGCACGCCGTTCTTCCCGTCGCCCCGTTCCAGCCGATTGGTCCGCACCATCGTGGGATCGACGGCCATCATCTGTGACGTGTCGCGCACGTCGGCGTGGTTATCGATCTCATCCCTGCGGATGCCGAACTTCGCCATCGCCTGGGCGTCGCCTTCGGGATCGGCGCGGTAGTACCCGGGAATTGCGTGCACGCGGGTCATCGAGCCGGCCCATTCGGCGTTGAGCGTGGCGGCGACCGCGATCTGTCCCGCCTGGTTGGGGCCGCTATCCCCGATGAACACGATATTGCGGAATCCGTGCTGCTTCAGACTCCGCGCGGTGTATGCGAGCACCTCACGGAAGACCGGATCGGGTATGCTGATCGTGCCCGGAAACCGCATATGCCCGGTCGGCGGATCGATGCCGCCTTCGGGCGTCAAGGCCACGACCGGCGCCACCAGCGCATTGCCCAAGCGCCGCGCAATCTGCTCGGCGTTGGCCGCGATGCGCACATTGTGTTTGCCGAGCGCCATGTGCGGTCCGTTCTGCTCCGTGCCGCCGGTCGGAACGATGACGGTGGTCTTGCCTGCGGCCAGCGCGTCACGCACTTCCGGCCACGTCATCCGCTCCAGGAAAACGGTGTCAGGGACCTGTGCGGATGCGGATTGGACAAGACATAGAACGGCGATCGCAAGCAGATAGCGGTGCATTGGTCGATCTCCCCTCGGGCTCGCTGATGAGCGCTGCGGCACGTGTGCACGAAAGCTGGCGACCCCGACCTACAGATTAGGAAGAATCCGGTCGGTCAGAAGTCCGTTGAATTCACTATAGCCGGATCGCACAAAACGCGCACGGCCCGGATCACGATCTCCGAAAACGGGATCATTTCGATGCGTGCAAGTGCCTTTCGCTGCAAAGGCGGCGTCGTCACCATTGCTTGGTGACGATCAGCGATATCGTTCGGCCCTGGAGGGTCTTTTGAATGTCGCACGTACATTGGTTTCCGCCCCCACCCCCGGCGATCCGGTACTGGTACTGGCCGTGCTTGTTCAGGACGTTTTGGACGACAAGCTGGACGCCGATGTTTCTCAAATATTCGTTCGCTGGCGCGTCGGCCGTGTTGTAGCCGAGCGACAAATCGAAGGTCGCGTAGGCCGGCATGACATTGGTGTAGCCCTGAACGGCGCACATAGACGTGCCGCCATTGCCCGCCGCGTCGAGGCCTCCGTTCGAGGCGCAGAAATTTTCGTTCACATTCGGCGGCGGAGCCTGGGTGTGGTAGTAGCGGCCGACGTAATCCACGAACCCAGTCATGCTCCACGGCCCGCTGGACCAGCCGAGACGGGCGCGATAGCGCAGACGCGGTAGGAAGCTCACGCCCTCAGCCTCGTTGACTCGACCCGTGCTGACTGTGGTGTGGAACGAATCTGCAATCGGCGCGCCATCCACGGCCTGCTGCTTTTGGTGCAGATAGTAGGTGCCCAAAATACCTACATTCCAGACGCCGAGATCGCCCCAATCCCAATCGTAGCCGACAGACCAATCGATGCCGTCGAGCTTAATCCAGCCCAGGTTTCGGATGCCGGCGTCCTGAATGAACAGGATCAGCGTTCGCGCCTGCGGATCGACGGTGCCCCTCGGATTCGCGAGCAGCGTGGTAACCGCCTCCTGGAACGGCGCGCAGGTCGTGGGCAGCAGATTGTTGGTGCAGCCTGCCGCGCCCGGCAGCCCCGACGACGCCCAGTCGGTCGGCACGCGGTAGGCGAAATCCCCGATCCGTGGGTCGGTGAACGACGCGCTGCCCAAGCCCGTTATCACGCCCGTGATCTTGATGATGTAGTAGGTGGCCTGAATATTCAGTCCACTGAGGAAATTGCCGGTCGGCGTGTAGTCGAAGCCGATTCCCCAATTGGTGGCCAGCTCGGGCTGCAAGTCGGCCTGGTCTTTTGGGCGAAGGGCCGTAACGGCACTGGGGCCGCTCGCGACAATCCCGCGCGGATTGAGTAGCGATGCGACGCATGCCGTCCCGCTGCCGATCGTTCCGTCGCCCGCCGAGCTTTGTATTTTCCAGGCTCCGGATCCGACCGGAGGCAGTGCCCCACCGACGGTGCAGCCCGTGCTGAGAGATACGTCATTTGACGCCAATCCGCCGAGGTTATAGCCATTGACGCGACCGGTGAGCGTCGAAAATTCGGCGAACCCAGGGGCCCGGAACGAGCTTCCCCACGTTCCGCGGATCGTGAGGTCCTCGATCGGCGCCCAGTTGAACGCCACCTTGGGATTGCTGGTGCCGCCGAAGTCGCTGTACTGATCATGCCGCCAGGAGAATTCCAGCTCCAGGCGGCGCAAAAGCGGAATCGCGTTCATCTCGCTGAAGATGGGTGCGTTGATCTGGGTGAAGACCGCCCAGACTTGGCGTGCCAGCGCATCCGACACATACGGTACGACCAGGCTGGTAGCGTTGGCGTTGTTCAACTGCGTCACCTGAGCCCGGAAGGTGGTGTAGGTCGCGCCGACGGCCGCCTTGACCGTGCCGCCCGGAAGATCGAACAGCGGTCCGTCAAAGGTCGTTCCCTTTTCGTTGATCCAGGATCGCTCGTGCCCGTAGCTGACCGCCTGCATGTAAGCGATTGTCGTGTCCGAGTTGCACCGGTAGGCCGACGCGTCGCAGAAGAGATTCAGATAGGGAACGTTTGCGGGCTTCGTCCAAGTTCCGATTGCGGGGGTCGTGCCCGCGCGTGGTGTGGCGTTGATGGTCCAGCCCAAGGCCGCCGACACCGCGGCTTTGTTTACCGCTCCGCTGGTGTTGTTGAAGTTCTGGTCGTTGGTCATCGCGTACCAGAGGCGGCCGTTCCAACCGGCCGGAAGGGCGATGTTCAGCCCCAATTGGTAGCGCTGGGCCAATTCATAGGCGGCGGTGACGGCGGGACTCTCGACCCCCATATTGTAGCTGACGCGAAGGTTCGCCGGGGCGCTACCGGTCGGATAATAGGGATTGAAGGTTGGAATACCGACGTTGAAGAGCAGGTTCGTCGCCGCCGGCCCCACATTCGACGGATTCAGAAACTT
>Ga0184629_10000683_pt1 | contig 14803 bp, 12 predicted proteins | sample PLM4_32_b1_FD_133158 | JGI IMG/M metagenome (GOLD analysis project Ga0184629, IMG submission 133158) | Groundwater sediment microbial communities from an aquifer in East River, Colorado, USA - PLM4_32_b1 | ecosystem: Environmental > Terrestrial > Soil > Riparian zone | place: USA: East River... | reverse complement strand
GCGGATGCACGAGGATCCGCAGGTTCCCAACTTCGGCCCTCCGGGTCAGGGAATCGTCCTCGAAGCGGGGTTGGCCCTGGCCATCGAGCCGATGGTGAACGTGGGAGTGGCCGAGGTGTTCACGCTGGAAGACGGGTGGACGATCGTCACGGCGGACCGGAGCCTGTCGGCCCATTTCGAGGATACGGTCGCGGTGACCGTCGACGGCCCGAAGATTCTCACGCGGTGAAGAACCGGCGAAAGGGCATGTGCCAAAAGAGGAAACGATCACAGTAGAAGGAACCGTGGTGGAGGCACTTCCCAACACGATGTTCCGGGTCGAGCTCGCGAACAAGCATGTGGTGCTCGCCCACGTGTCGGGCAAGATGAGAATGCATTTTATCAAGATCCTGCCGGGAGACCGGGTAACGCTCGAGATCTCGGCGTACGATCCGACCAAGGGTCGAATCGTCTATCGGTACAAGTGATCGCGAGGGAAGCGACATGAAAGTCAGAACATCAATCAAGAAGATCTGTCCGGATTGCAAGCTGATCCGGCGCAAGGGCGTGCTTCGCGTCATCTGCAAGCACAAGCGACACAAGCAGCGGCAGGGCTAGGACGATCGGCCGCGTGCCGCTCCCCTGACGGGGTGCGCACACGGTGGTCCGGCGAGGAAAGGAGACCGGTCGACAGTGCGAATCGCAGGCGTGGATATTCCGAACGAGAAGCGAGTTGTCGTTGCTCTGACGTACATCTTCGGCATCGGGTCGAAGTCGGCCAACATGATTTGCTCGAAGGCGGGCCTGGATCCCAACACCCGAGTGAAGAACCTCCTGGAGGATCAGGGAATCAAGCTCCGAAATATCATCGAGAACGAGTTCAAGGTGGAAGGCGAACTCCGGACGGAGTTGAGCTTCAACATCAAGCGCTTGATCGACATCAACTGCTACCGTGGGCGCCGGCATCGTGTGAATCTGCCGGTGCACGGCCAGCGCACGCGTACCAACGCGCGCACGCGCAAGGGTCCGAAGGTGCGACCGGGTGTCGGCAAGCGGAAGGCTGCCCCGTCCAAAGTGTAGCCGCTCTTGGTAGCGAGCTGATGCACGGCTCGGGGCCACGAAGGTGTAGCCGCCGAGCAGGGGATTTGATACACCGCGCCCGCGTATTCGCGCGCCGCGGTCAAGGAGGAACGCGTTGACGGACAAGAAGCCGAAACGGCCGGGAAGCAAGAAGAAGAACCGGAAGGTAGACGCCGCGGGTGTTGCCCACATCCAGTCGACGTTCAACAACACGATTGTCACCATCACCGACATGAGCGGTGCCGTGGTGTCGTGGGCCAGCCCCGGCATGGTGGGGTTCAAGGGCTCCCGGAAGAGCACGCCGTTTGCGGCTCAGCTCGCCGCCGAACGCTGCGCGCGTGAAGCCCTCGAGTTGGGCATGAGAAAAGTGGAAGCCTGGATTACGGGCCCGGGCGCGGGCCGCGAGGCGGCGATTCGTTCGCTGCGCGCGGCGGGCCTCGATGTTACCGCGGTGAAAGATTGCACGCCGATTCCGCACAATGGATGCCGTCCCCGCAAGCGGCGGCGTGTATAACGGAGGAATGAATGGCCAGGTATCGTGACGCCAAGTGCAAGTTGTGCCGCCGCGAGGGGGAGAAACTCTTCCTCAAGGGGGACCGTTGCTATTCCAACAAGTGCGCCATCGAGAAGCGCAACTTCCCGCCGGGCCAGCACGGCAAGACGCGGAAGGGCAAGTCCTCGAAGTACAACATGCAGTTGCGCGAAAAGCAGAAGCTTCGCAAGACGTACGGGTTGCTGGAACGGCAGTTCCGCAATTACTTCGAGAAGGCGGCCCAGCAGAAGGGCATCACCGGCACGACCCTGCTCCAGATGCTCGAGCGGCGCCTCGACAACGTCGTCTATCGCTTCGGTTTCACCGCCTCGCGCGCGCAGGCGCGGCAGCTGATTCGCCACAGCCACTTCGAGGTGAATGGCAAGCGGGTCAACATCCCGAGCTACCTGGTGTCGCCGGGTGACCGGGTGGCGCCGCGTGGCAAGAGTCGCGACCTGTTCATCATTCGCGAGGCGATCAAGAACGTGGACGCGCGGCAGTCCGTTCCCTATCTGGACCTGGACACGAACAAGCTCGAGGGGACCTTCGTAGAGATTCCAAGCCGCGATGTGATTCCGGTGCCGGTCGAGGAGCAGCTCATCGTCGAGCTGTATTCGAAGTAACCGCACCGACGTATAGCACGCGCGTCCCCGTAAGAGGAGGAAACGAAATATGAAATGGCGCAATCTGCTCATGCCCAAGGAAGTTGTTCGCGACGCCGCCACCGGCACGCACACCACCGCGCGCTTCGTCGTCGAACCGCTCGAACGTGGCTTCGGCCTTACCCTCGGCAACGCGCTTCGGCGCACGCTGCTCTCCTCGATTCAGGGTGCCGCGGTCACCGCGGTGCGCATCAAGGGAGTGCTGCACGAGTTGTCGAACATCCCGGGCGTGATGGAGGATGTCACCGAGATCGTGCTCAATCTGAAACAGCTGGTCGTGGTGATGCATGGCGACGAACCCAGATTCCTGAAGCTCCGGGTGAGCAAGGTGGGACCGATCACGGCCGCCGACATCAGCCCCGACGCCGACATGGATATCATCAACCCGGAGCTCGTGATCTGCACCGCGTCGGAGCCGGTCGAGGTCGAGATGGACATTCTGGTCGGGCACGGCCGGGGCTACATGCCCGCCGAAAGCCATGACCTCGGCGACTACGACATCGGTCTGATCCCGATGGACTCGAACTTTGCTCCGGTGCGCAAAGTCGCCTACACGGTCGAGAATACGCGCGTGGGACAGCGCACGGACTACGATCGCCTGATCCTCGAAATCACGACCAACGGCAGCACGCGCCCGGAAGACGCGCTGGGCTACGCCGCGAAAATCGTGAAAGACCACATGCTGCTCTTCATCCAGTTCGACGAGTCTCCGATGGAGGCCGCCGAGCCGGTGGTGGACGAGGAGCACGAGCGGTTGCGCGACATTCTGGGCCGGAGCGTCGAAGAGCTGGAGTTGTCGGTGCGGTCGGGGAACTGCCTGCGCCGCGCGAACATCAAGACGCTCGGCGACCTGGTTCGGCGCACGGAGGCCGAAATGCTCAAGTATCGCAACTTCGGCAAGCAGAGCCTGAAGGAGATCACCGAAATTCTCCACGGTATGGGCCTCCACCTGGGTATGGACGTCGAGGCGATTCTCGGCGGCAAGGCGCCGCGGCCGATGGTCGAGGAGTCGGAACTCACGGTCGAAAACTCGTAGGTTTGGGGCGCGAGGGAGTCCACGCTCCCTCTCCGCTCATGCACTTCGCGCGCGATCGTTGATAGCGCGCCTCGTGAAATCGCGTCGAAGGAGCGTGGACTCCCTCGCAGTAGACGCAAGCAAGGACGACCATGAGACATCGTGTAGACCATCGCAAACTTGGACGGACGGCGTCGCACCGCCGCGCGCTGATGCGCAGCATGGTGACGTCGTTGTTCCAGTCGGAGCGCATCACCACCACCGGCCCCAAGGCCAAGGAGGCGCGCCGCTTCGCGGAGCGCCTCATCACGCGGGCCAAGAAGGGCTACCGCGCGCAGCAGGAGTTCACGAGCCTCCAGTCCTCGGGCAAGGACGGCGAGGCCAAACACCAGCAAGCCGTGGCGCTCGCGCACTGGCGCCAGGCCGGGCGCTTCGTGCGCAGTCCGGAAGTGCTGCGCAAGCTCTTTGACCAGATCGCGCCGCTCTATCTGGAGCGAAACGGCGGATACACGCGCATCATCCGCCTCGATCATCATCGTGTGGGCGACAATGCGCGCCTGGTGCTGCTCGAACTGGTCGACACCGAGGTGACGAAGAAGCCGCTGATCCGCGGATCGGTTCCGCAGGAGGCGGGGCCCGAGAAGCCGGTCAAGGCGCCTCGCGGCCGCTCCAAGACCGCGGAAGGCGACAGCGCGGACAACGACAAGAAGGCCAAGAAAGACAAGAAAGAAAAGAAGGCGAAGCCGGCCAAGGACACGAAGCGCGAGACCGACGACAAGAAAGACAGGTCGAAGAAGAAGTCCGACAGCGCGGGCAAGAAGGGCGCGACCCGGACGTCGAAATCCCGGAAGTCCGGGTAACTGGTCGGATGTCGCGCGGGTTACGGGCCGCCTCGCCCGCCGCGGTCCTCATCGCAACGATCTGTTTGGCCTGGGAGCCCCTTCCGCCGGGAGGGGCTTCCGCGTTTTCCCAGGCGCCCGATTCCGCCTGGCTCACGCCCCCCTATCTCGTGCGCCTGCGCGAGTCGACCGAAATTCGCCCCGCCGACGAGATCCGCGCCCTGTGGGTCGTACGCGACGCGCTGGCGAGCCCGGAGTCTATCGACCGACTCGTCGACTTCGCGGTGCAGACGCGGTTCCACATGCTGTTCGTGCAGGTGCGCGGCCGCGGCGACGCCTACTATCGGACGCGACTCGACCCGATCGCGCCCGGTATTGCCGGATCGATCGCGGATTTCGACCCGCTCGCGTACTTGATCGCGCTCGCGCACCGGCGGGGAATCGCCGTGCATGCGTGGTTGAACGTCTTCTACGTGTGGTCGGACCCCGCGGCCCCGCCCGCGTCACACCTCGTCGCCCGGCATCCGGAATGGGTCCTGAGCAATGCGCGCGGCGTGCGGATGGATCACGTTCCGCGGTCGCGGTGGAAGGCGGAAGGGATTGACGGCCAATTCCTTTCGCCCGGTGTGCAGGGGCTGCGCACACACATGGCGAACGTGGTGAAGGATCTCGTTGCCTCCTACGACATCGACGGCATTCACCTCGACTACATCCGTTACCCGAACCGGGAGTACTCTTTCGATCCCGAGAGTCGCGCGCGCTTCACCGTGCGCTACGGCATTGACCCCGTCGAACTGGTCGCGGGTGATCGCGCCGCGCTCCAACGCATGGTCGGCGCGCAGGCGCTCGCGTTGATGGACAGCGCGTACGGCGAATTCCGGGTGGCACAGGTGGACAGCATGGTGAGCGCGATCCATGCCGCCGCGGGAGGGAAGGCGGTGTCGGCGGCGGTGATCGCGGACCCGGTGGTGGCGCGGATCGACAAGGGACAGGAGTGGGCGCGTTGGGTCCAGCAGGGTTGGGTCGACTTCGTCGCGCCGATGGCGTACAGCATGCCGCCCGAGGAAATCCAGCACCGCGCGGAGGTGTACCGGCGGACGGTTGGAGTGGATCATATGCTGGTCGGACTGGGCGTGTACGACGGGCGCGACGAATACCTCGCCGAGACGGTCTCCCTTCTGCGCGAGATCGGCGTGGCCGGATATGCGATTTTTTCCTACAACTCGCTCGTCGAAAACATCGATGGGGCAGCGCTCATCGAGAACGCGGTGTTGCCTCCGGACACGCTCGGTGCCGACGACGAGGAAGAGGAGGAGGACGGCGACTCGCCGTGATGCGGGTGGCGCCGAGACGGGGCCCCCGCCGCGCGGAGCCGGCGGGGTGGCGAGGCGACAGGACCCGCGCGGATCCGCCGCTCGCTACTTGCCGCTCTGTTCGTAAGCGCGCAGCGTCGCGTCGATGAACTTCTGGGCGGAGGGCGGCATGTCCATGTTGCGGCAGCTGCGAAACACCGCCATCGCCTCGTCGATCCGTCCCGTGTGTCGCAGACTCTCGCCGTAGAAGAAGTGGTAGATCCCTTCCTCGGAGTTGTACTTCATGCCGTCCTTCGACACCTCCAGCAACCGGTCCCAGTTGTTACTCTTCTCGAGAAACATGACGAGCCTGAACCGGGCCTTGGAGTAGGAAGGTCTGCGCGCCAGCACGTCGTCGAGTATCTTGATCGCGGCGTCTCTCTGACCGGCTTCCTCCAGATAGACCGCCAGGCGCGTGTACTGGCGCGGGTTGTGCGATTGGTCCGACGCCGCGCGCATGGCCTCGATGGCCTTGTCCAGTTGTCCGCGATCGTGGTAGAACAACGAAAGATTTTCCCACGCATAGGACGCGTGCGTGCGGTCGTAGGTGAGAATGCGCTCGAAGCGGTTGATGGTGCGGACGGCCGAGGCGTTGACACCCACCCACGCCGTCGTGGTCACCGCGGCCACCGCGAAGGCCGGCACCGCGAAGCGGGCCAGCGCCTCGGTCGCGACACCGGTCGCAACCGCATAGCGATTCAGGGTCAGGATCGCCACGGGAACGATCGCGATCGTGGTCATGGTGAAGAGGTCCCAGTCCCGTGCCATGCCGATCTCCGGGTGAAACAGCGCGAGGTAGAAGACGCAGGGAATCAGAATGGTGACGACAAGCTGCCATTCAGCCGGGTGAGAAAACCACGAGGTCGGCTCTCCCCGGGCTGCCTTCGTGTCGCCCATGAAGTTGCGACCGGACGCGCGTTCCGCGCGGTGCGCCACCCAGAGCATCGCCACCACCAGCGGCACGATCGGCAGGAGCATGAATACTTCGTTCAGGATATCCGCCAGATGGTGCGGCGCGAACAGCGCGTACTGGTCGTTGCGGAATCCGAACGGGACGTAGAAGCGCTTGAACAGCGGAATCGCCGAGAAAGCCGCCACGCTGATCATCGCCGCGCACCCGAACAACGGCGTCCACAGGCGCAGGAACGCCCCGCGGCGCGTGCCCGCCCGCTTCCATAGCACCAGATAGACGAACGACGGCACGAACAGGATGCTCTGTACGTGTCCGTAGACGGCCAGCACCAGCGGGACGACGGGCAGCCAAAGCGGTTCGCGATTGTGGAGGGCTCGAAATGCCGTCACGAGGTAGACGAACAGAAGTAGAAACGGCGCGGTGTAGTTCTCCACGTAGCCGAAGAAAAGCTCGATCGAACACGAAAACAACCCCAGCCACAGCAGCCAGGTCCGGTGTTCGGGGCTGATAGACGCGGCCGTTGCCACCGCCAGCAGCAGGAACACGAACACCCCTCCCAGGAGGCAGTTGAACGCCTGCAGCCCGAGCAGGGGAGTCTTCTTGAAGGGGCCGGTTGCGATCTTCGACGCCCCGTAGTAGAGCAGCGTGGTCCCCGGCGCGATGAAGTCTTCGCTCACGATGGCCCGGGGGCTGCGCATGATGACCGTGTCGTGCCCTTCCTCGGCGACCTCGAAGCTGCGCACGATGAGCTGGCCGTCGCCGAGGAGGAGCGTCGAGGAGCGCAGCGCGCTGAAACCGAGCACCGACAAGGCCGCGATCGCGGCCGCGGCGGCGAGCTGGGCCCGCCGATTCGATCCCGCGAGCGGCGCCGCGCCTCGTAACAGCCCGCGATACGCGCACCGTGCCAGCGCGGGGACGAACGCCAGCGCGATCACGGCGATCGCAAGCCATCGCGCGGCCGGGGAGACGAATGCCAGGTGATTGATTCCCCACAGGCGGGCGCCGGGCAGGAAAGAAGAGGCGACTACCAGTACTGCGGACAATCCGGCGGCGGCGGTGAGCAGGCCCACACGCGGGTCGGACCCTGACGGTGACCCACGGGTGCCATCAACGGAAGTCGCCGCTGCAGAAGTCTTGCGGGGTTGCTTGCGTTTCATGGGTGAACGCCCGGGTCCTGGGGACCCGGGCGCCCGATACTACCGACCGGAGAGCTACTGTGCCGCTGTGGCGAACTGACGGGCGTCGTAATCCGGTGCCACATCCGACGGGATGTTGACCAGCTTGTCGACGATGCGCTCGACCTCGGGGGGCACCGTGCCCCACACGTCGACGAAGGCCTGCGCGGCGTCATAGTCGCCCTTGGCTTGGAGCAGGCACAGCTCGCGCGTCAGTGACTTCGCCGCCTCGCCCATCTTGTCGAGGTTGACCGTGTATCGATCGGTCGCCGGATCCAGGGTGAAGGCCCCTTTGTCCTTGAACCAGTTGTACTGAATCAGATTCCCCTTCGCGTGGGCCTCGTGCAAACCGAAGCGCATCGCGCGGAAGAGGCCGGGGAGAAACACGACGTACTGCCGCGTGAGCTGCTGCGGGGTCAAATAGCTGTTCTTCACCAGATACTCGTTGTTATAGAGCCCCATCACGTCGGCCTTGCACTCCTCGAGCGGCGAGTAAAGCGTCTTCAAGGCCTGGTTGACCGTGGTCTTGGACCCGTCGGGCAGCGTGATCGTTCCCGGTCCGAGGCCGTGCGCGAGCTCGTGCATCAGGGTGTGGTTGAAGAAGCTCTCGAAATCCACGTGGGCCATCTGGTCCGGATTGAGTACCAGATTGGCAATCGGCACCAGGATCTGTTCGTACTTGGCGCGGGAGATGTTCTTGAGCAGGACCTTCTTGCTTCCCTTGGCCTCGCGCACGCGTTCGTCGTTGGGGAGGTTGAAGGCCACCGCGTGCACGCCGGCCTTGATGTCGCCGGCGGCGTGGACGACGTCGACCACGCTGATGGGCGAATCGGTGCCGCGGCTGGCATTCTTGTACTCGTTGGGAATGGGCAGCCCGCGCTCCATCGCCGGTAGGAAACTCTTGAGCTCGTCGAGCTTCTTGCTGTCGGCCGGATTGCGAATCGCGATGACGGCCTCGAACGACGCTTTGTAATTGAACAGGCCGTCTTCGTAGACCTCGTAGGGGCCGATGGTCACGTCGATCAGGTTGTCTTTGATGTCCATCCAGTCCATGTCGCTCTGAAAGTAATCGTTGGATTGGAACGCGGCCGCACGGCTGCGGAGGAATGTCGCCAGCGTGGTGTAATCGACGCCCTTCGCCATCGCCGCCTTCGCGGGGTCGGACGTCAGGATGTCCGCCGCTTCGTTCAGCAGCGCCGCCGCATTCTTGAGGAAGGGGCCGTAGGCATCGCGATACTCGACCGCCTTGAGGCTTCCGTCCGGTGTGCGCTCGATACGAGTGAAATACCCCGTGAACGCATCCTTCTGGTCGGGGTTGGCGGCCACGAATTGTTCGAACTCGTCCTTGGTCATATCCTGGGGATAGAAGCCAGCGCCCGCCGGCTTCGCCATGGTGCCGATGAACGGCCGGTTCTCCTCCAGACGGATCCAGGGGCCGGCGTTGATGCGGAAGTAACGAAGCAGATCATCATAGAGCGGTTGATTCGGGCCGTTGACCTGGGCGGCCTTCGCGAGCTCGTCGCGCAGCGCGACGTTGCCTTCCCATACCTGCCGCAGGAAGATCTCGTCCATTTCATGCGCGGCGGCGACGATCTTCGCGAGCGCCTGCTTCTCGGCGGTGGAAAGAATCGTCGCGTCGTAGGCGATTTCAACCGGCGCGTAGCGCGCCATTTCCACGCGCAGGCTGTCTTGGGCGATATGTGGAAAGTGCAGCTTCGCCACGGTGGATTCCTCTTGTTTGGCTTTCTTGCCGCACGACGCTCCGAGCGCAACCAGCGCGATGGCGACGCCCGTCGTGACACGGTTCCTGGAATGAGTTCTCATCGAGACTCCTTGATGGACAGGCTCCCATTTCAATGTTTGAAACCGGCGGAGCACAAAACGCCGACCTCCCCGGGGGCGGATGGGATTATGGCCGATCGGCCAACCTACGTAAAGGTCTTGGGTTAGGAAAAAGTTTAGGCCTGGGGCAATAATTTAGGAGAAAAGAATCCATTTCTTTGCTATACTGCCTTCCAGGCAAGGGTAAGGGGATGAGGTGGGGGAGGGCGGTTGGGTGGCAGGGAAGTAGAGCAGCTTGGTAAAGCGGTCCGGCGTGGGTAATTGCGGCCACTCGCGCTGGCGCCTGGAGTGGGCCGGCATCGAAAGATTGCCGGCCCACTCGTTTTTTTTGACCCTGCCGCCGCGCCCCGGTGGTACTCCATCGCTGACGACACCGCAGGGGTGCGCTAGTATGGCCGCGTGCCTCCCCGAGACGTGACCGGGTTCTTTTCCGGGCCATGACGGACATGGATCGCGAACGCGGGAATCGCGTGCAAGCGTTCCTCAAGAGGGCGCTCGAGCGGTCGGTCCGTTCCGTGCGCGCACTGCTGGCGACGGCCCTCCGTCACATGTGGAAGTTCGTGCGGCGCCACCCCGTCGCCGTAACCGCCGCCGCGGGACTGATCGCGCTCGCGGCGATGATCCTCTCCCACACCACTCGCCTGTCCCACGAGCGCGACCGTGCTCGAATCGAGGCCCGCAACGCCGGCGAGGTGAGCGCGTTTCTCGAGAGCCTTTTCAGAGGCGTCGACGCGAACCGGTCGAGCGGCGACAGCCTCACCGTGCGCGAGCTGCTGGATCAGGGCCGCGCGCGCGCGCAGCGAGAACTCGCCGGCCAGCCCGACGTGCTGGCCGAACTGATGCACACGATCGGAAACGCGTATCAGGGCCTCGGCCTGCCCGAAGCGGCGCGCTCCGCCTTTCAGGAGAGTCTCGACCTCCAGCGCCAGCTCCACGGCGAGAAGTACCCGGGCGTCGTGTCGGTCATGGCCGACCTGGCCTCGATCCAGGTCGAGACGGGAGAGGTCGAGAAAGGTGAGGCGCTTGCCCGGCGCGGAGTCAAGCTCGCCCGCTCGCTTGGGGAGGCGGGTGTCGTCTCGCTCGCGGAGTGCCTGGATGTGCTGGGCTGGGCCAACAATCTCCAGGGGCGATACGAAGAGAGTGAGCCCTGCTATCGGGAGTCGGTCGCGATCTGGAAGCAGATCGAGGGCAAAGAAAGCCCGCACGCGTCGATCGTGATGAACCATCTCGCGCTCCTGCTCCACGAACGCAGCCGCTACGCCGACGCCGATTCGCTCTTCCGCGAGGCGCTGGCGACGCAGGAGAAGGTTTTCGGAAAGCGTCACCCGGAGACGTCGACCACCCGCTACAACTATGCGCAGCTACTCGCCGACGAAGGGCATCTCGAAGATTCGAAGGTAATGTGGGAGGAAGTGCTGGCGACGGACCGTGCCCTCCATCCCGACGGCCACCCCAACCTCGCGTCCACGCTGAGCGCATACGGCCGGCTGCTCACGCGCCTGGGTGAGTATGAAGAAGCGGAGAAGCTGCAGCGCGAGGCGCTCGAGATTCGCCGTCGCTTCTATGGCGCTCGGCACCCGGACGTCGCGTACAGCCTGGGTGCGCTCGGGCGTGTCCTCTACGAAGAGGGCCACTACCGCGACGCGGAACAACTTTACCGCGAAGCCCTCGGCATGCACATCGAGCTCAACGGACCCGACCATCCGATCGTGGGCGCCGTGATGAATGACATCGGCCTGGTGCTCTACGATCGCGGCGACTACGCCGCCGCGGACACGATCCTTCGCGAATCGCTCGCGCTTCAGCAGCGCGTGGCGGACGGGGAGGAGCAGAACTCCATATCGGTTTCGATGACCCGGCTGGCGGCCGACCTCGCCGCGCTCGGGCGCTGGTTGGAGGCCGAGGCTCTCGCCCGCGAGGGACTCGCGCTCACACGGCGGGCCCACGACGATCAAGGGACCTGGGTCGCGAGCGCGCTCGTCGAACTGGGCGCCATTCGGCTCCAGATGGGCGCGGTGGCAGAGGCGGAAACGCTCTTCTCGGCCGGGCTGGAGCGGATGCGGTCGTTCGAGCCGGGCGGGCCACCGCGTCCCCACGACTCGAAGGCAATCCTGGGTCTCGGCGGCTGCCGGCTGGCGCGAGGCGACCCGGCCGGAGCGGAAACGGAATTTCGGTCCGCGCTCGACATTGCGCGACGGTACTGGCGACTGGACCATCCGAACACGGCTCGCGCCGAGACCGCACTCGCCAGGGCGCTGGTCGCGATGGGGCGGGTTGCCGCGGCCGATTCGTTGTTCATGGATGCGGTCCGGATCTACGACGCCGCGGTGCTTCCCGCCCAGATCGACCGCATGGCAGCAGAGGAAGGCCTGCGAGATACCCGCCACCGACTTCGCCCGGCCACCAGTCAAAAGAAACGCCGATCTAAGTAGCCGACCGGCGCTTGCTCGAACCCGCGGTGCGACTGCGGGACGTCGAATCCCGTAACACGTTGGTAAGTTTTCGGTTGCACGACTTCCCGGCATGGGATATGCACGCTCATTAGTAGCACCACATCCACCCGGAGACTGGATCATGCGTCTGACGCGTGCATTTGCCGCGACGATTTCGTTGTTCCTCGTTGTTGCCGACGCTCCCGCGCGTGCCGCCGGGTGGGCCGTGGGCGCCAACGGCGTGGTTCTCAAGTCGATCGACGCCGGTGCAAACTGGACCGCCACTTCACCCGCGGGTGTCACCCTCACGGCGGCGAGCTTCGTGAACGACAACGACGGCTGGGTCGCCGGTGCCGGCGGACTGTTGATGCACACCATCAACGGTGGCTCGAGTTGGTTGCAGAGCTCTCCCACAGTAGTCAACCTCAACGACGTGATGTTCGTCGACGCCAGTCGCGGATGGGCCGTCGGGAATTCCGGCACCGTGCTGCGCACCACCAACGGTGGTACGAACTGGATCACGTCGACGCCGACCCCGTCGGCGCTCAACGCGGTCTACTTCATCAACGCGAACACTGGTTGGGCAGTCGGCAACGGCGTGGCATTGCGGACTACCAACGGCGGAGTGAACTGGACCGTGAGCGCACCGACCGCCGCGATCCTCGAGGATGTGTTCTTCATCAACGCCACCACCGGGTGGGCCGTCGGCAGCGGGGGCACGGTCCTGAAGACCACCAACGGGGGAGCGTCGTGGACCGCGACGAAACCCACCACGCGCCCGCTCAATGCAGTGACGTTCGTGAGCGCGTCGGTGGGATGGGCAGTTGGCGGATCCGGGACAGTCCTCAAATCGGCCAACGGCGGGAACAACTGGACCGAACAACGTCCGGTGTCCACCGAGCTTACCTCGGTCGCGTTCATCGATGGGACGACGGGCTGGGCCGCCGGTGAGGCCGGCGCGGTGATCAAGACCGCGGACGCCGGCGACACGTGGATCGCTACCCATCCGACCTCGCTCGCGCTCAACGACGTGACCTTCAAGAGCATTCCCACGGGAATCTCGGTGGCCGTGCAGACCAACCCGCCGGGCCGGTCGTTCTCGGTGGACGACGTGGAGTATACGAGCACGCAGATTTTCGAATGGAATCCCGATGAGTTTCACGCCATTGCGACCTCGTCGCCCCAGGCCGGCGCGAGCGGCACGCAGTACGTGTGGTTAAATTGGAGCAGTGGTGGCGGGATTTCTCAGACCGTCGCGCCCACGACCAGTCGCACCTATACCGCGAACTTCACGACGCAGCATTTCCTGACGACGACGGCGGGGGCGAACGGCACCGTGGATCCGGTGAGCGGATGGCACGATGCCGGCACGCCGGTGGAAATCACCGCCACCCCCGATGCGGGCTATGGCTTCAACGGGTGGACGGCATCCGGGAGCGGCTCCTACAGCGGCAACGCGAACCCGGCGACAATCACAATGGACGGGCCCATCACCGAGTCGGCCGCGTTCGGGAACAGTGTCACGGTGACCGTGCGCTCCACTCCGAACGGGCGATCGTTCACCGTGGACGGAACCCCGTATTCCAGTTCGCAGACCTTCACGTGGGCGCCGGGTGCACCTCATACCATCGAGGCGACGTCGCCGCAGGACGTGAGCGCCGATACGCGCTACCTGTTCACGACCTGGAGCGACGGTGAGGCCGCGACGCACACCGTGTCGCCGAATGGGAACATCACCTATACCGCGACCTTCAAGGTTCAGTACGTGCTCACTATGACGGCCGGCGCCGGTGGGACGGCGGGGCCGAGTGGTGGATGGACCGATGGCGGTTCGCTTGTGAGCGTCACGGCGTCACCCGACTCCGGCTACTCGTTCGATTCGTGGTCCGGGACAGGAAGCGGTTCCTACACCGGCGCGAGCAACCCGGCGACCGTTACCATGAACGGACCGGTCACCCAACAGGCGAACTTCCGCGTGGGAACGTCGCCGCCGACGCCAAGCACGCTGACCCTGCTTTCCAGCGTGCCGAATCCGTTCACCGACGAGACCGAGATTCGATTCGGGCTGCCGAGAGCGGCGGACGTGACGATCGATGTGTTCGACGTGGCGGGTCGGCGCGTCATGTCAGACGTGATGCACAGCGTGCCGGCAGGATGGGGATCGTACCAGCTCGATGCCACGACTGGCGCCGGTGGCCGGCTCAACGGGGGCGTCTATTTCGTGAGGATCACGGCCACTGGAACCGCTCAAACCGGAAAGCTGATTGTGCTGCGTTAGTCGGCTTCCGGGCCGCTCCCGCGTCCATTGACACCGCTCCCGGCAGCGGATATCCTCCGGATCTGATGCGCTCGGTCCCGGGTTTGCGACTCACCGAAACCGCTCCCCGCGCGCCACATCGCACAACGACTCTCGCTCCTCGGTAGCTCAATGGTAGAGCATGCGGCTGTTAACCGCAGGGTTGTAGGTTCGAGTCCTACCCGGGGAGCCATTCTTTTGCTATCGCCTCTTTCGAGGCTCCGGCCGATTCCATCTCCACTTCTCGCGCGAGCCCATCGACTACTTCCGCGGTGCCCTGGCGTGAGCGTGCGCCACAATATGCTTCAGTTTCAGACCGCATTCAGGTATAATCCGCATCTGAAGTAAGCGGGGACCGCAAAACGGACGCTTTCTTTATCCGCCTCACCAACATCCCCCGTTCCATTCGTTGCGCCTGCGCGCCTAGTCTAGCGCGTGTTGATGCTTTGCCGCAGGAGACGCGGCTGGTGGCCGCCCCGCCCGCCCCTTGACGGTCCACACTACAACGGAGAGAAGGTCGCCATGAAAGTGCTTGAAAGTCGGTTGTCGGCTGTCGCTTTTTCACGCCCCGTCGTGGCGTTGGCCGCGGCGATCATGCTCCTCAGCCCGGTTCTGGCCAGCGGCGTTGCCATTCACCAGTGGAGTCAGCGCTTCGGCAGCACAAGCGAGGATGTTGGTAGCAGCGT
>Ga0184629_10000682_pt1 | contig 14812 bp, 12 predicted proteins | sample PLM4_32_b1_FD_133158 | JGI IMG/M metagenome (GOLD analysis project Ga0184629, IMG submission 133158) | Groundwater sediment microbial communities from an aquifer in East River, Colorado, USA - PLM4_32_b1 | ecosystem: Environmental > Terrestrial > Soil > Riparian zone | place: USA: East River... | reverse complement strand
GGAAGGGGTTTGCGGCCCGCCGGGAACCGGAGAATTCGACGAATTGTTCTACCGGCAGAACGATGCCGAGTTCTGGGGCCTCGAAGCGCAGGCGCACTGGCACCTGTTCGATATCGGCAGCGGCCGCGGCGGTATCGACCTGCAAGCCGACTATGTGCGGGCGACCCTCGATAATCTCGGCAACGTCCCCCGCATTCCACCGCTTCGTTACGGCGGCGGTCTGTTCTACGAGAACGAGGATCTGGAGCTTTCCATCAATGTCCTGCACGTCAGCGAACAGGACAAGGTCGCAGCAGCTGAAACGACGACCCCGGGCTACACGACGCTGAGCGCGTCGGCCGTGTTCCACGTCTACCGAGGAGACAGCGGCGACCTCGATATTGCGCTGATCGCGAACAATCTCACCGACTCGGTGCAGCGCAACCACGTGTCGTTCAACAAGGATTTCGTGCTGCAGCCGGGACGCACATTCCGCCTGATGCTCCACTTCCTGCACTGAGAGAAGGTTATAGGCATCTGATCTATTTCGACTATTTCGCCGTCCAATAGTTTGTTCGTCGAAATTCGCGATTTTTGTGCGAAGAACGTGTCTCGGTCGTGCTGCAGCCGGGATGCGCGTTCACGCTCATGCCCATTTCCTGCACTGACGACGTGTGTGAGCACTTGATGTCTCTCGATTAATCCTGCTTCCAATAGTTCGTTTGTCGAATTTCGCGTTTTTTTGCGGCCGATGCCCGGCGGGCGAGCCGGAACAACGGCAAAATCCTGCTTGGATTCGGTCTGCTCGGCCATGACACCTCCACAATCTAGGCGTGATCCTATGTTATAGTCCTATAATATAGTCAGTACAATAGGATATTTCCTGACCTCCTTAGACGATCGAGAGGAGGCCAATGGCACGCGGATAGCAGGAGGAAACCGCGCAAATAGCAGGAGGTGAGCAGGCGAATAGCAGGAGTCCCGCGATTGGCTAGGGTTTCCAGCCGGATGGAGGAGTGTTGGGGACCTTCTGCGGGCGGCTACTTGACCGTAAACGTGAACGTCCCTTCGGTCTGATGCATGTCCACTGAGACCGCGAGCCACTGGACGCTGTACGCACCGGGTGGAAGCGACATCAGGTCGACCACAAGCACGTTGTGGTTGGCGCCGTCGAAGCGCGCGTTCGTCGAAAGCGTCGTGCCGACTCGGTTCAGCACTTTGATGCTCGATAGAGGCAGCATGAGGCTTTCGGTGAATTGAATCCGCACCGTCTTGGGCGAGCTGGCAATGACACTGCCCACCGCCGGATCGGCCCGTACTAAGAACGCGTGGGCATCGGCCTCAGGCGTCGACGCCAGCAGCGCGAGTGAGCAAGCGGCGAGCAGTGCATAGCGCATGGTCATGGTCCAAAGATCGGGCGGCCGAGGCTGGCCGGGAAAATGTCATCGAGATAGAAGTGAAGCTCGGCGAGAAAGCCGACCGCATGCCCCGACTCCCTGTTCCACGGGATGATCGCCTGGGCGCTGAGTTGCACCGATTGGCCAGCCCACAGGAACCCGGGATTGATCGTCCCTGTGGTTTTGCCACCGCCCCGGTCGATGGGCGTTGATAGATTGAATTCGGCCACGAAGATCAAACGATCGAAGGGGGCGCCAAGCCCCACGTTCCGCACTTGGCTTTGCAGATAGGGGAGGCTGTATTCCAATGGCCAGCCCGAGTTGGAAGGCGTTCGGATTCTCTTCGAACTCGCCGAATTCGTCTTCCGTGCGCGCTTCCGTCGGGATGGCAACACCAACGGAGCCAGTGATTGCGAAGGCGCGCATGGCGCTTGTCGAGTCGAACAGATCACCGAATCCCTTGCCGAAGAAGAATGCGGGCGTGATCACGCTGAAGCCTTCAGCGCCGATGTGGCTCGTTCCGGTGCCGCCAAGCTCCGCTTCGACACCGACGGAGAAGATCGTCTCGCGCACGGGATTGATTGCGAGCTGAGACTTGGCACCGATTTCGAGATTCTCGAAGCCGTACGCTTTGGGTTCGCCCTTGGGGCTAAGCTGCAAATAGGTTCCGCCAAATGTTAGGGCGAAATTGCGGGTGATCCGCTTGGAATACTCGAGCGAGTAGGCGGTCGTCCTGATCTCGTCCTCCTTGAACCAAGCGACTGTAGGCAACGCCAACTCATCGGCGGCGAAGGGATCTTCGGTTGCCACGGTTGCAGGAAAGAATCGCGGCCCGGCAAAACCGTGTGCGCATGCCGTCGTCGCGGCGAACGTCGCGACACCAAACGCGCCGGCCGCGAGGCCCGCGCGAACAATCAGGGGATACATGAACTGCTCCTATGTCAAAGCGCGAATCGAGACGTGCCGTTCAAGCAAAAGCGAACGGCGGCGCCCGGCTGACATAGGAGGTGTGAGGAGCACGCGGCGATACCGCCGGATAGACGGGCCGCGGTTCTTGCTTCGAAACAGTTTGTACCAGAAGAGCTACTTGTTCCGAAGGAACGAAACCCGCTGGCCCGTGAGAGTTGAGGCAAAGGAAACATGTGGAGTGACTCTGATCCTCGACCGGTGCGTTCGACAATGGATTGCCGTTGCTGTCGAGCCGGATAGTTTGCGTCCCATGCGCGGTGCAGATGACGATGAAGGATCCACCCACGGACGCATTCATTCCACCGAGGCACAAGGGCGCCAAGGCCTGCAGCATCAAGGCAAACACGCCGAGCATGAGCACGTAAGCCCTTAGCGCCCGACGGTACTCCCACGAGGTGCGTTTGCGTACGAAGATCATGTGCCTCTCACTCACGAAGCATATCACGGACGCGCAAAATCAGATCGCGACAAGATGGCATGCGCATAACTGAATCAGCTCAACACTAAGGCTGTGTGGGTTCGGGACGCGGAGGCAGAACAGCAGCGAGATACGCCGCGAGTTGGGGCACCTCCTCGCGCGGAATCTTGGAGCCCCAACGGATCATGCGGTTGATGCGGTCGGTCCAGCCTACCTCCGTACCGCCCGCGCCAGCAATCGCGTCCAACGTATGACACGTTTCGCAATGTTGGAGCAGCAAGGCCTTTTCCGGTCCCGCGGGAAAGACCTGGTCTGCGGCGAGGGCCGTTCCGACGATCGCAGGAGGGCGCACGATCGGCCCCTCCGACGAAGACAACAGCAATGCAAACGCGAGGATCAGCAGACCGGCCATGCGCTTGCTCTCGACCCAACGTAGCATTTCCGCCGGCTTGCCGCTCGCGCGCAGTCCATTGACCGAGGCCCGGACGCGTCCCGCGAACGGGCTCTCCTGCTGAAACCGACGAATGTCCTCGCCGATCGCGAAAAGGCACGGGATCAGAAACAAGACGTAGATCGTCGAGCTGATCATCCCGCCGATCGTGGGCGTAGCGATCGGCTTCATGATCTCGATGCCCGGACCGTTCGATATCATGATGGGCAGAAGAGAGAGCGTGGTCGCAGCGACCGTCATCAGCTTTGGCCGCAGCCGCAACACGGAGCCGTCAACCACTGCGTCCATGCGGGTTTCATTCGCTGCTTTGCGCGCGAGGGCTTGGCGAATGAAGATGATCATGATGATGCCGGTTTGGATGGCGACCGCGAACAACGCGATGTAGCCGATGATGACCGCGGTCGTCATCGAATAGCCGAGCAGCCATTGGAGGAATACGCCTCCTACCATTGCGAAGGGGACCGACAGCATGATCAAGAGGCTGTCGCTCACCGAATGGAACGCAAGCAGCAGAAGAACGAAGATGATAGCGAGAGTGGCGGGGATGATCCATTGCAACTGGGCTCGCGCGTTCAGGGAGTACTGATAGTCGCCGGTCCACTCGATGCTGTAGCCGGCCGGCAGTTGAAGGTTCTGCGCGAGGAATTGCTGCGCATCGGCAACGTAGTCGGTCGCCGTCACCGCATTCGTCAGATAGACATACACGTAGCCCGCGAGCGTGCCGTTGTCGTTGCGGATCATCTCGGGAAGATTCCGGACCCGCACGTCGGCGATCTCGCCGAGCGACACCGCTGAGCCATTCGACGTGACAACGGGCGTATTGCGGACCTTCTCCAGAGAATCGAGATATTCGGGCGAATACTGCACGCTCAAAGGCACGGGCGTCGTTGTGTTGGGTTCCTTGATCCCGACCACATTGTCGCCGCCGATGGCATAGCGCACGATCGGCATAGCTTCTTCGGCGCTGATGCCCGCGCTCGCGAGTCGGACAGGATCGAATTGCACATCGATGAAATAGCCCGACGAGATCCGTTCCGCGATCACCGACTGCGTGCCGGGGAACGTCCGGAGCGACGCTTCGATCTGCTGTCCGATCTGCTCGATCGTCGCGATGTCGCTGCCCTTGATCTTGATGCCGGCCGGTGTCTGGATGCCGGTGTCCTGCATGACCACGCGCGCCGAGATCGGTTGCACCCACATATTGACGTAGCCGACGATCTTCATCGCCGCGTCCATCTCGGCGACGAGCCGCTCCTTCGTCATACCCGCGCGCCATTCGGCTTGTGGCTTCAGCAAGACCGTGGTTTCGATCATCGACACGGGCGCGGAGTCGGTGGCGGTGTCGGCCCTGCCCAATTTTCCGAAGACGCGTTGCACTTCCGGAAAAGCGGCGAGCTTTTTGTCGATTTGTTGGAGGATCCAGCCCGCTTCGCGTGCCGGCACGCCGGGAAGCGTCGTCGGCATGTAGAGGATGGAGCCCTCCTCCATCTGCGGCATGAAATCCCGCCTGAAGCCGCCCGCAACCGCAACGGCCGCAACCAGAAGAACAACATTCACCACGAGGAACGCATAGCGGTACCGGATCGCGCCGCGGACTCCGCGACGGTAGAGGTCGACAAAGCGCATCTCGCGCGCGCTTTGAGGCTTCACAATCCCCTTCTTGAACACCCAGACGATGATGATCGGCAGCAGAACGAGGGTGAGTAGCGTGGAGAACGCCATGGCGAATGTCTTGCTGAACGCCAGCGGATCGAACATACGCCCCTCCTTCTCGCCCAGGAAGAAGACGGGCAGGAAGGAAGCAAGGATGATGAGCAGCGAGAAGAGCAACGGGCGCGCGACGTTTGCGATTGAGCGCAGGATGATCTGCCGGCGTTCCACCTGGCTCGCGCCTGGCCGGGCAGCTAGTTCGGCGGTGCAATTTTCTACAATGACGATCGTGGCATCGACCATCTCGCCGATGGCGATGAATAAGCCCGCGAGCGAGAACAGATTGATGGTCTGATTGAAAGCCGCAAGCGGTATGAAGGTGTAGAGGACGCCGAGCAGCAACACCGCGACCGGCGCGACGACCGTCCGCGGATTGTGCAGGAACAATGCGGTCACGAAGATGACGACGATCAGCTCGTAGATGAGCGTCGTGATGTAATGCTCCAGCGTGCCCCAGATGAGATTGGATCGGTCATAGGTGTTGACGAGCTCGACCCCCGCCGGCAGGGAGGCCGCGATCTCGGCAAGCTTTTGGTGAAGCGCATCCGTGACCGCGAGCACGTTCTGCTTCTGCTCCATGACCACGATGCCGCCGACGACTTCGCCAGTTCCGTCGAGGTCGGCAATGCTGCGTCGCTGGTCGTAGCCGACCTGGATGTAGCCGATGTCCTTCAGCTGAACCGGTTTGCCGTCGCGATCCCGGCCGATGATCATCAGTTCCAGGCTATCGATGTTGTCGTTATTGACGACGCCGCGGATTTGGTAGTCGCGATTGGTGACTTCGATCGTGCGCCCGCCGGCCTCTTGGAATGCGCCCTGCAAGCTCGTGACAAGTTGCCGAAGCGAGATACCGGTCGCTTCGAGCAGAGGCGGAAAGATCTTCAGCTGGTATTGCTTCTCGAGCCCGCCGACCGAGGCCACTTCGGCGACGCCCGGAACATTTTGCAGCCCCGGCTTGATCTGATTCTCGTTCAAGAGACGCAGATCGCGCAGGTCGTGCGCACGCTCCCTGTCGACAAGCGCATACTGGTAGATCCAGCCCATGCTGCTTGCGTTGGGGCCCAAGGTGACGAGAGCGTCTGACGGGAGCTGCGGCCGGATCGCGTTGATGCGGTCTACGACAAGCTGGCGCACTGGTGCGCGCTGAGACTCATCGCGCAGGATCACATAGATGAACGAGTACCCCATGTGCGAAGTGGCGCGGATTGCCTGAATGTCGGGCGAGCCGGCCAGCGCGCGGATTACGGGTTCGGTGACCTCGGTCTCCAGCAGCTCGGGCGTTCTCGGCCACTTGGCGTAGATGATGATCTGCGGATCGGAGATGTCCGGGATGGCGTCGAGCGGTGCGGTGCGGATCGCATACACGCTCAAGACGACGCCGACTGCGGCCAGAAGCCCGATGACGAGCTTCCACTTCAGGACGCGATCAAGGATGGACGCGATCATGACCCATCATGACCCGGCCGCTGGGTCACCGTCATCCCGCACTTGTGGCACGGCGACGTCACTGCACGGTGAAGGTGAATTCGCCCTGGAGCGGCTGCGCATTGGCGGCGACCGTGTGCCATTTCACCCTGTAAGTCCCTGCCGGTAAGGGCGTTTTCGGCATCGCCATGAGCATCTTTCCGTCGTCGCCCATGGGCATGGCCTCGCCGACATCGACCTTCTTCCCATCGTTCGTGGACACATCGAAGCCGGATGCTTTCACATCGACGGGCTGGCTGAACATGACATGGATCATATGCAGCGGCGCCGAAACGCGCGCATTGGGGCTTGGGTCCGTCATGACCAGACTCGTGCCAGCTGCAGCCGCAGGAGCGCCGTGGTTGGAGTGATCCATACCCGGCATTGGCGCAGGGCTGCTCGGGGCAGCAGCAGCCGCGGCCACGTGCGCGCTGTGATCCATGCCCGCCATGCCAGGCATCTGACTGTGATCCATACCGGGCATGGCCGCCATCCCGGCGGATTTCAACTTCGTCTCGGCGTTGATGAAGAAGCTTCCGACGGAGACGATGTTGTCGCCTTCGGTCAGACCATCGAGCACCTGGGTGTAAAGCTCGCCCTGCAAGCCGGTCTTGATCGCCTGTGGGACGTAGGTGCCGGGCGCCTTCTGGATATAAACGATGTGCTGGTCGCCTTCCTCGATGATCGAGACATTCGGGATCGTGAGATAGGGACCGCGCTCGACCACGATCTCCATCAGGTAGCGCGCTCCGTCATTCGGCACCTGAATGGGAAGCGTTGCTTCGACCGACGCCCCGCCATTCTGTTTCGTCACGCGAGACACGCGCGCAAGATGCATGCGCGTGCGCGAGTTGACTGAGAACGCGCGCAGCCGCTGACCTTCCTGCACGAGGTTCGCATCCGGAGTGCGAAGAACAGCGGTGAGGATCCTGCCCGTGCTGTCAACGGTACCTGCTGTGCGCACCCACGTCTGGACGGGCCGCATGGCGGCCTCGGTCAGCGTCAGCGTCAGCTCGGACGCCTGAGCGTCGTTGACGATCGTGCCGGAATTGCTCGGCCGGGTGAAATCACGGACACTTGCGGCAAACGCAGGTGTCGCCGCGACGAGGGCGGCGACACACAGCAAACGTTCAACGCGACAACGCATCATCAGTGGCAGTAGTTGTCCTTGCTGTCCATGACGTGCGTACCCCACGGGTACAAGCCCACATTGGCCACGCGGGTGACACCTTCGGTCGCCGCGTTCACGATATAGACGGAATTATCGGTGGCGCTGGCCAGATAGAGATTCTGGTCCGCCACGTCGGTGGTCGCGGTCTGGATCTGCAGCGCCTGCGACGGGAGACCGATCTTGACGCGCCCAGCCGGCGTCAGCGTCTGCATGTTGTAGACGTAGAGGAAGCCCGTTGTGGAGCTGATGACGAACGCCTTGCCGGCAGCAAAATTGACGCCCGTCATATCCGGTCCAGCTTCGAGCGTCGCGGCAACTTCGTTTCTCTGAGTGTCGATGATCGAGATGGTTTCGTCGCCGTTATTGACCGTGATCCCGTACCGGCCATCGTGGCTCATGTACAGGCGCCAGGGGTCCTGGCCGACGCGAATGACCTTCACGACGCGATCGTCGCGCGTGTCGATGACACCGACAACACCAAGATCACCGTCTGCGCAGTAGAGGTGGCGACCATCGGCGCTTATCGTGGCGTTGGATATTCCCTTGATCTCGCCGAGATACCTCGTTGGATTCAGACGCGATATGCCCGGGGGCGCCGAGACCTGGATCTTCTTCAGCAATTCATGGCGCGTCACATCGACCACGCCGACCCAGTGGGCGCCATAGTTTCCGACATAGGCTTTCGTGCCGTCGGGTATGAAGGTGATGTTGAGTGGCTCGGCCAGACCTTCGATCGTCTTGATGACGCTCATCGACTGCATGTCGATGACGGTGATCGAATCGTCCGACGGATTGCCCTGATAGTAGTACCGGCTGTCCGGCGAGAACGACAAATGCTCGGGGCCGATGCCGACGTTGATCTTCTTCACCAACTCGAGCGTCCGCGCGTCGACGATGTAGGCCGCGTTGGAGCGCGTTCCACCCGTGACAACGTAGCGGCCGTCGGGGGACATCATGACCATGTGAGGATTGGCGTTGTTGCCGAGGAACGTCTTGCCGACGATTTGCCGGCTCGCGATATCCATGAAGGCAAGCTCGTTGGAGTCGCGGTTGACGATCATGACGACCTTGGTCGGGTCGGGGACTTTCACGGTCCCCTGTGCGGCGGGCATGTTGGGCATTTTCGCCATGTTGGGCATGTTCGGCATCGCCGGCTGAGCGCGCGACGAGGCAGCAAGCACAGCGCCACCACCCACGAGGAAGCTGGCAATAAAGGAACGTCTGGAAGTCCGCATTATCTCTCTCCTTCAATCGCTCCCACTAGAACTCAACAACAAATCTGGTACCCGGCAGCACATATGTAGCACCGACGCTGTTGTCATACACATATTGCAGCATGAAAGAGAGCCGCAATGCGTCGGTAAGGTACAGATTATAAAAGGCTTCCGCCAATTTCTGGTTCGGGCCGTTTTTAATCTCGGTTTGGGAGTATCCGATGCCCCAGGCGTCCAACGGGTTGATGGCAAACGGGGACTGGAAGCCGACACCGGCGCTGAAGTGGCGAACGCGCTCTTCGCCGACGTCGCCATCGCCATAGCGGCCGAAAAGCGTGACCGTGGGCGTGACCTTCTGATCGATGCTGACGCCCCACGCCGTCCGATCGGCGCCGGTGCTGTTGTCGAGGCGACCCCATATCCGGTAGTGGCCTTCCGGAAGGCCGAATGGCGTCGCGATGTACTCGAATTCCGCCATCGAGAAGAGCGAGTTCGAGAGGCTCGTCGCAACGGGGTTGTTCGGATCGTCTTCGCTCTGCTGAACGCCGAACTTGAAATTGTAATTGCGTTTCGGATCCCAGATCGCGGCAATCCCAAGCCCGTTATTGGCCAATCCAAGGACCTGACTATTCACCAAGGCGTCGCTGATGAATGCGAAGGTTTCATCGTTGGCGACCGCATTGCGATCGAAGTAGTTCGTCAGGTCGAGCTGTCCGACCGTCAAGCCGAGGCGTTGGCCGAAGAGTTCGGTCCTGATCCACGCTTCTCGCATTTGAAGGCGATTATTTGACAGTCGCGCGAGCTGGCTGTTGAGCAGCGTCAAGCCCGGAATTTCACCATCCGGGCCCGGTCCGCCGATAGCGACCACGTCGGCAAAAAAGCTCGTGTTCAACGCAGCTGACTGGGCAAGGAAGGTGATGTCCGCTTGGGTCACACCGAAGACATGTCCATCGCCGTCGTTGTTCTGGCCGGCCGCCTTGATCGCCCCTTGAACAGTCGTCACGCTGCTGACGCCGATCTCGACCCCGCTCGCGCCTTCCGCCGCCAACGCATCCTCGATCTCTTCGCCGATGCTTTGGCGGCGGAAAACGCGCTGGCGCTCGTAGGTAAGGACAGGCCGCCGCCCCGCCGCGGGCTGGTCGTATTCCAGGCCGTTCGGATCGACATAGCGCTCCACCTCGCGAACGATCGTTTTCGGCTCGGACAGCACGACATTGGTTTCGAGATTGTTCAGGCGCTCGTCGATCGCATTCAGGCGCTCAAGGATCGCGGCAGTATCGAGGTTGGCCGGTGCGCCCGGAGCTGCGGGCGCAGCGGGCATCCCCGCCCTGCCCTCAATCTGGTTCAGCCGCTGCTCGAGCTGCTGCAGACGCTGAAGCAATATTGCCCGGTCATCCGCCTGGGCCTGCGCTTCGCCTGCGAATGCCACCGAACTGGCGACAAAAGCAAGGGCACAACCTGCAAGCAGTCGTAGTCTCCGGTATCGCACTCCACGATAGGTACGTGGCATCGCAAACTCCTCCCCCGCACCGGCTAAAGCCGATGCCGCAAAAGTAGGCAGAGGCGTTCGCTATGGCGCCTCCCCTGAACGGACCAACCCCACTAGGTTCATACGTACGGACCGCTCCGTCCCCTCACGCCAAAGCGAGAAATTGTCCACGTAGCCGCCATGTGTGTATTTGGCCGGGGTCATGGACGGCCCACGGCTCTGGGGTGCAAAATGGCCGCATGCGACGCGTTGTGGCTGTTTTTGGCTTTATCTTCGTCTCGAGCCTGATGCTCGCGTCCTACGGCCATTGCTGGCCGATGCTCGTGGCGCAAGTCGGCGAGCTGGCGACTTCTCAGGCGCACGACCATGCTGGCCACCACAAGCAGCACCACCATCCGACCGAAGGCTTCGGGCAGGAACTGTCCGTTCCCGGCGTGCCTTCAGCGCCGGTCGCCATCGTGCAGGCGCCGATTGCGAAAGACTTCGCGCCGATCCTGCTCGCGGTTGCCGTTGCCGACGAGGCGAGCGCCACTGAGCAGGACGGCCCTTCTCCCAGGGCGCGTGCCGGACCGACGGCGTTTCAGGACTTCCACGCTCGCACAGGCCGTCTCTTGCTCTGACTCCGTTCGCGGTTGAACCACGCTTCACCCGTGAATGGAGACAGTCATGCGTTCTCGTGCGTTTCTCGCCATGCTTATGGCGATCCCGGCGTTTCCGATAACCGCCTCGGCGCAAGACGCCGTGCCCGCTGAGCATGCCGAGCATGCCGCGCACGGTGCGATGCCGATGGATGGCGCTGCTCCAGCAGACCACGCGGCGCACGGCGCAGCACCTGTCGACCACGCCGCCCATGCCGCGATGGGCGCGGTCGATCACACGGCGCATCTGACGCACATGACGGGCGCGCTCGGCGCTTACGCGATGACACGCGATGCATCCGGCACTGCATGGCAGCCCGAGTCGACTCCGATGGAGGCGATCCACGGGCAGTACGGCGATTGGGCAACGATGCTGCACGGCACCATCAACCTCGCGGCGGCCGATGCGGGCGGTCCGCGCGGCAACAGCAAGATCTTCAGCCAGAGCATGTTCATGGCGATGGCGCATCGCCCGCTCGGCCTGGGCTCACTGACGTTGCGTGGCATGGTCTCGCTCGATCCGACCATGGGCAAGGACGGCTATCCGCTGCTGTTCCAGACCGGCGAGACGGCGGACGGCGTGACGCCGCTGATCGATCGCCAGCATCCGCACGATTTCCTGATGGAGCTTGCGGCCGTCTACAGCCATAAGCTGAGCGCGGCGACGTCGCTGTTTTTGTACGCAGGCTATCCCGGCGAGCCGGCGCTCGGGCCGCCGACCTTCATGCATCGCTTCTCGGGCGCGGACAATCCGGATGCGCCGCTCGGCCATCATTGGCTGGATGCGACGCACATCACCTTCGGCGTGCTCACCGCCGGCCTCGTATGGAACACCGTGAAGCTCGAAGGATCGGTGTTCAACGGCCGCGAACCGGACGAACACCGCTGGAACTTCGATCCGCTGCGGCTCGATTCGACGGCATTCCGCGCGACCTGGAATCCGACGCCCAACTGGTCGATGCAGGCGAGCTGGGGCTCGCTCCACTCGCCCGAAGCGCTGGAGCCCGACATCGATCAGCAGCGCATCACGGCATCGGTCAGCTACAATTTGCCGCTCGCGGTCGGTAATTGGCAGACGACATTCGCGTGGGGGATGAACGACAAGAACCCGGGCGATTCGACCAATGCGCTGCTGCTCGAGTCCGCGCTGCGCTGGAACGCGCACACCATCTTCGGTCGCATCGAACACACCGAGAAGGACGAGCTGTTCGAGGACGGCGAGACCCTGCACGGCCAAACCTTCGGCATTGCAAAATTCAGCCTGGGCTATGTCTACGACGTCCCCGTCACGCAGCATCTGAAGCTGGGACTCGGAGGCGTCGGCAGCGCTTACGCGTTCCCGAGCGAACTTGAACCGTATTACGGCTCGAGCCCGCTCTCCGGCACTCTCTTCGTGCGCGCGAAATTGTACTGAGAACGGCGCCTACTTCTTCGCGACTTCCTGCTCGATCTGCTTCTTGGCGGTCTCGATCAGCTCGGTCATCTTGACCCGCAGCAGGTGTTCGGAAACGCCCACGCCTTTGGCGGCGAAATCGTCCCGGACTTTCTCGAAGACATCCTCGTCGCCGGCCTTCTGAAAGTCGGCCGCGACGACCTCCTTAGAGTAGGCGTCGGCGGCCTCGCCCTTGAGCCCGAGCTCGCCTGCCGCCCAAAGGCCTAACAGCTTGTTGCGCCGGGCGAACACCTTGAAGCGGAGTTCCTCGTCATGCGCCCACTTCGATTCGAACCCCTTTTGCCGCTTCTCGAACGCGCCCGACATGCTTATAACTCCTTGTTATTACTATGTTTTACCCAAGATGGCGCCCCACCATCGGGCCACAATAGCAAACCGGGTGCCCGGCGCGCGACACCCTTTCCTCGCGACCATGGGCCGCGCGCTTGCGCACGTTGCCCCTGGGCCTAGGCATCCGCTAAGTTCACGTGCAACGGGGCTGTCGCCTGCGAGGCGCTAAAGCCCCGTTGCCGTTTGAACGGTAGGACCTCCATGAAACGGCGCAGAACCATCTACGAGGGCAAGGCGAAGATCCTCTATGAGGGCCCCGAGCCCGGCACGCTCGTGCAGTACTTCAAGGACGACACCACCGCCTTCGACGCCAAGAAGAAGGCCGTCCTCGAAGGCAAGGGCGTGCTCAACAACCGCATCTCCGAATATTTGATGACGCAGCTGAATGGGATCGGCGTGCCGACGCATTTCATGAAGCGGCTCAACATGCGCGAGCAGCTGATCCGGCAGGTCGAGATCGTTCCCCTCGAAGTCGTGGTGCGCAATGTGGCGGCGGGTTCGCTGTCGACCCGGCTCGGCATCCCCGAAGGGCAGCAACTGCCGCGCTCGATCATCGAGTACTATTACAAGAACGATGCGCTGCATGATCCGTGGGTGTCGGAAGAGCACATCACCGCGTTCGGCTGGGCGACGCCCCAGGATCTCGACGACATCGTGAACCTCACGATCCGCATCAACGATTTCCTGTCGGGGCTATTCCTGGGCGTCGGCATCAAGCTCGTGGATTTCAAGCTCGAGTTCGGCCGGTTGTGGGAAAACGATTTCATGCGGCTCGTGCTCGCCGATGAGATCAGCCCGGATTCTTGCCGGCTGTGGGACATCCAGACCAACGAGAAGCTGGACAAGGACCGCTTCCGCCGCGATCTCGGCGGCGTCACCGAAGCCTATTCGGAAGTGGCGCGACGGCTTGGCATCCTGCCCGAATCGACGCAACCTCAGGGCACCGGACCGGTTCTGGTGAAATGAAAGCCCGCGTTTTCGTCACGCTGAAGAACGGCGTTCTCGATCCCCAAGGCAAGGCCATCGGGCACGCGCTCAACAATCTCGGCTTCGGTTCCGTCGGCGAAGTGCGGCAAGGCAAGGTGATCGACATCGAGCTTGTCGAGAAGAACGAAGCCAAGGCTCGCGCCGAATTGAAGGACATGTGCGAGAAGCTGCTCGCGACTACGATCATTGAGAAATACGAGATTGAACTAAGGCCCTGACGTGGCAAACAGCGATCGGCCACTGACTGATATTGTCGCCACGCGTGAGTTGGATATCAGAGACTCCGATCAAAAGGTCCTCGTCGAACTCGCCCGTCCCTACGCACGGCCGACCGGTGAATTCGGCTGCCCCTATAGAATCGAGTACGGAAAAACCGTCATCCAGCGCGAAATATTTGGTGAGGACAGTTTCCAGGCGCTTCAGCTGGCGCTACGGATGATTTCCGAACACCTGTATTACGATCAGGAATTGCCCATCGGCAGAATGTATTGGTTGGAGCCGGCGGGCGACATCGGTTTTCCAACGCCGCCCGAGATACGAAGATGAAATCGGCAGTCATCGTCTTTCCGGCCTCCAATTGCGATCGCGACGCGGCCACCGCGCTCGAGCACATCACGGGTAAGAAACCCGACATGATCTGGCACGGCGATGCGGACGTACCGAACGATACCGACCTGATCGTGCTGCCCGGCGGCTTCTCGTATGGCGACTACCTGCGCTGCGGCGCGATGGCGGCGCAATCGCGCATCATGCGCGACGTGAAGGCGAAAGCGGACAAAGGCGTTGCGGTGCTCGGCATCTGCAACGGATTCCAGATCCTGACCGAGGCGGGATTGCTGCCGGGCGTGCTGCTGCGCAACGCCAAGCTGAAATTCGTCTGCCATCCGGTTGAGATGCTGGTCGAGGAATCGCAATCCGCGTTCACGCGCGCGTACAAGAGCGGCGAGCGCGTGCGTTTCCCCGTGGCGCACGGCGAAGGCAATTACTTCGCCGACGAAGGGACGCTCGATCGGTTGGAAGGCGAGAACCGCGTCGCGTTCCGCTATGCGTCGGGCGAGAACCCGAACGGCGCGGCACGCAACATTGCCGGCATTCTGAACGAGAAGCGCAATGTGCTCGGCATGATGCCCCATCCGGAGCGC
>Ga0184629_10000681_pt1 | contig 14813 bp, 8 predicted proteins | sample PLM4_32_b1_FD_133158 | JGI IMG/M metagenome (GOLD analysis project Ga0184629, IMG submission 133158) | Groundwater sediment microbial communities from an aquifer in East River, Colorado, USA - PLM4_32_b1 | ecosystem: Environmental > Terrestrial > Soil > Riparian zone | place: USA: East River... | reverse complement strand
GTCCGAGGAAGGCAAAGGGGGCGGTAAGCGCCCCGGTGCTGATGCCCGTGACGACCTTGAACTCCGGCCGTGTCCCGCTCTCCGTCCAGCCGACCAGCAGCCCGGCACCGAACGCGCCGTCCTCCCCGCCGCCGGAGATCGCGAGGAAATTGGCCAGGCCCAACGAACCATTGTTTCCAGCCGCGGCGGCCACTTTCGCCTCGCGCGCATAGGCATCGAGAGCATCCTGCTCCAACAGCATCAGATCGTCTGTTTGCCAATAGCGAATGCCGGTGGTCATGCCTTCGACGACAGCAGCGCCCTGTTGAGCGGCCGGAACGGCTTCCAGTCGTCCCGGCGCTGCACAGCCCGGAAGCAACGACAGGAAGAACAACGCAACGATGAGAGATGGGGTCCAACGTAAAGGTCGCCCCATCCTTCGTACGGTCTCGCTCCAAGCCCGGATCATGTCCTCGGTCCGTTGACTCACTTGCCGATGCAGGATCGCGTTGAAGGGCGAGCGTGCTCATCAAGGCTGCGGCGACCGAGCGCCACAAAGCAATCGGACCTTGGTCCACCTCAGCCGTTGCTGTCATGACACGCTGCCAACAGCGGTCAACCGCGGCCGATGATCTGACCGGTTCTCTGCGCCCTACGGCGCGGCGGTCTGCGGTGGCGCGGGCGCGGCGGTCTGCGGTGGCGCGGGCGCAGTAGCCTGCGGCTGTTCTTCGGGTTCTTGCGGCGGCGCCTCGGGTGTCTTGAATTCGAAAATCCGGCGCAGGATACCCGGCGTCAGAACCGAAAGCGGATTGACCGTCAGCGTCGGATCTTCGAGCGGGCCCTTCATCGAATAGGTCACGCCGAAAACACCCTCGCCTTTTCTCGACGCGAGGAGGTCGCCGAGGATCGGTACCGCGCCGAGCACGCTGTTGATGCCGTAGGCCGGGACCATCGTGCCGGACAATCCGATCGTATCGGTCCGGCGATCGAGCACGCCTTCGAATGTTCCGCCTACGGATGGACCCGACGCGCGTCCCTCATGAATCGTGACGACGCGGCCCTGCGAACTGAAAGGCGCGTTGAACCGGGTGAGCCTGATGCCCTCGCCTTGCAACAAGCGAAGCGGCCCATCGAGGCTGCCGGCCGAGAAAAGACGGGCGAGAAACGGCTGATCGGTCACCACGATGTCGTTCAGCGTGACCGTGCCGGTGTAATCGACGGCGCGGGGCCCGGAATCAGGCGGGAAGGACGCACGGAACGCCAAGCTCCCGCTGCGAATGCTTGTGAAGCCGGTAAAGGAGTGAATGAAGGCGCCCGCGTCGTCCGCATCGAGGCTCAAATTGCGCACGCCGTTCTCGACCGAGAACATGCCCTTGATCTTGTTGTCGCCCGGACCGATGGCATCGAGCGCAAAGCCGGTGATCCGCTCATTCGCGGCGAACGACAGGTTGCCGGACACGTTGCGGAAGGTCTGATCGTCCTTGAACAGGACCCTGTCCAACCGGACGCTGAGCGACAGCGGATCTCTCATTCGCTCCTGAGCGGCAGGTGCCGGTGCTCCGCCTTTTTCCTTCTCGGTGTCCCCAAAGATCTTCGTTGCATCGAGCGTCTTGCCCTGAATGCGGATCGCGAGCCCCCCCATCGGCATCGGCTCGACATCGATCGCGAAATCGTTCGTGCCGGAGCGCATATCGGCGAGCGACACCTTGATCAGGCGGCCGTCCTCCTGAAGCGAGATCGTGCCATGCGCCTCTACGCCGGCGCCCGTCACGGCGAGATCGTTGATCTGGATCATCCCTTGCGGATCAAAACGCACGCGCATGGTCGCCGTCGCTTGCGTACCGGGGCGCTTGGCGAGATTGAGCATGGCGAACTCGGCGGTCGCCTGGGTCACGTCGGCTCTGACGGTCGCGTCCCTAATGTCGAACCGCTGCCCGGTGAAGGTGACTTGCACCGGCATGGCGCCTTTCAGCCAGCTCGGCTCGGCCAAGCCGAGCTTCGCACGCGAAGCCTCGTCGAGCCTTGCGTTGACATCGATGCGCGTGGACGCGGTGTTGGCGCTGAAATTCTCGGTCCAGCGGAAACTGACCGGAACGCCGGAAACCTGGCCGTCGCCAAGCGACGTCAGTGTCTCCTTGTTGAGCGCAATCTGGGCAGTGGCGTTCTCCAGCCGGCGGCGTGCGTCGATATTGACCGCGAGACCCGCAAGCTTGGCCTGGACGCCAACACCGACACGTTCTATCGGCACGTCCTTCAGTAGAGGAATCGCGAAATCGAGATTGACGGTCGACGTGCCCCGCGTCGCTGCGGGATCGATGCCGAAGCGCTTCGTATAGCCCAGCGGCTGCAGATCGATGAGCTTGAGCACATCTGAAACCTGGCCATCCGCGCGAACCTTGATCCGCGCCGAGGCCGACGGCGAATTGTACTCGAGGATCTCCAAATCCCCGTCGGAGACCGCAATCGGCCCGATCGTGCCACTGACAAGCTTGGCGCGGAACGCTTCGCCCGTCAGCTGCGCCTCGCCCCTTGCGCCCGTGAGCGGCGTCAGTTCGCCGAGATAACGCACCGACATGTTCTCCAAGGGGAAGGTCAGAGACAGCGCGTCGTCGGAGACCGCATCCTTGTCGAGCGCACCCGCAGGAAAGGTCGCCTGGATGCGAACGGGACCCACTCGTCCTTCCTGCACTTGGGAGCGGATCCAGGCTTCGGCTCCCAGCCCCACACCGACGGGCCAATGATCCAGAAGGTCGCGCACGGTTATGGGTTCGAGTGTTCCGCTCAAGCTAAGCGCCGGTGAAGCGCCATCGGCGAAGGTGACGGAGCCGCTTACTTCGGCAGTGAGGGGCGCCCCATTGATGGCGGCGCGATCCCACGAGAGTTGCCCGCGGGCCTTATCGTAGTTGGCTTTGAGGGACAACCGCGTGAGCGTCAAATCCTGACGGAGGAAGTCCGGAAACGAGAGCTTGACGTCCTGGGCCGCGATGTCGCCCGAGGCACCCGCGAATGCGCCGTCCTTGCGCGTCAGCGCGAATGAAGCCTTCCCTTTGACCGCGACCGGTTTGCCCTCAAGCGTAACGGAGTCGAGGACGATGCGGTCCTGGGTTCCGTCATAGCTGCCGGCAATATCGAACTTGTCGAGGCGCAAGGGAGTCTTGACCGCTGCCGTTGTAATCGCGCCTGCGCCATCCAGACGGAACGTGGTTGCGCGCAGCGCACCCGTGTCGTCGAGCTCGAACCCAGCGTCGAGGTTCGACGTGATGTCGTAGGGCTGCAAATAGGACAGCATGGGGTTGTTCTTCGACAGCGCCGGCAGCGAAAGCCCCCGGACCTGCACGGTGCCTCGTTGCGGCATCCCGTCGTCGCGCAGCACGGTACGTGCCGCAAAGTGCATGGGCACACCGGAAATCTCGATCGCGGATTCGACGGAAGCATTCAGTCCGCCCGAACCGTTCTCGAGCGCGAAGTTGGTATCGGGCGAGATCACGAAGAGCCCGGTCGGCTCGTCACGGAACGCGAGCCGCGCGTTGCGGATGGAGAGACCGTCCAGTGAGCTGCCGCTCTTGTCGCCGCTCTCCAACATCTCGCGGATGGTCTTGATGAGGTCGGTATCGTCCTGCTGCAGACTGAAACCCAGCCTGATGGTGCCATCGCTGGTCCGCACGCCGGTGAGCTGCACACCGACAAGGGCAAAGCGCTTGAGACTGAGATTTCCGGCGAAAAGGTCTACGACGTTGAAGTCGAGATTGGCCTTGGGCGCCTGAGCGATGATGCGGCCGTTGCGATCGAACACCCTTGTGCCGAGCACCGTCAGGTAGACCTTGGCGTCGGGCCGGGACCACTCGATCACGGCCGAGTCGAAGCGGACCACGAAACCGGGCACCGCGCTGTTGATCGAATCTTCGATCGCGCCGGCAAACACGCCGAGCGAAATCGGCCCCATCAGCAGGCGCAGGAACACGCCACCGGCGAAGAACACCAGGGCGGCAGCAACCGCTCCAACAACCCAGGAGACGCGACGAACCACCCGCATCAGTGTCGGAAATCCCGATTCCACCCGGCGCTTCTCTCCTAACCGCGACTGACTGCGCCACCGGCAAGCGCTGAGGCTTGCCTCGAACACATGTTATGCCTTATCGGCTCGTGACAGAGGTTAACGACCGGAAACCAATGCCATGGCGACTGCCCAAAAAACCACCCTAAAAATCGGGGACAAGGCACCCCCCTTTACCCTCCCGGCCGATGGCGGTGATGAGGTGTCGCTCTCGGACCTGAAAGGCAAAGCCGTTGTGCTGTACTTTTACCCGAAGGATGATACCTCGGGTTGCACCGCAGAGGCCATTGCCTTCTCCAAAGACGCCAAGGCCTTCAAGCAGTCTGGCGCAGTCGTGATCGGGGTCTCGAAAGACAGCGTGGCTTTCCACGACAAGTTCAAGGCGAAGCACAAGCTCAGCGTGACGCTTGCCGCCGATGAGGACATCAAGATTGCCGAGGCCTACGGGGTTTGGGTCGAAAAAAGCATGTATGGCCGCCGCTATATGGGGATGGAGCGGGCAACCTTTCTCATTGACGGGAAGGGTTTGATCCGCAACATTTGGCGCAGAGTGAAAGTTCCCGGTCATTCCGCCGACGTGCTTTCAGCGGTCAAGGCTCTCTAAAGTCCGGGACCTAACGTAACAGTGGCTCAATATTGTCACTCCCAAAGATCGGGCTATTGCTTGATCTTCGGATAAAGAGTTGGTTCAAATATCGAATTGACGGCGCGTCAGTTCTCGCGTCGGGGGACGGGCACATGACAGAACCGCGCCGCGTGCGCAGTTGGAAGCACATAGGAATGAGGTTTCCAGAGCGCCAGATCTACATACGCAGCGATGGTCACGTCCGATTCTTTTCGATCAGTCCGTTGGCGCAGGCCGTAGCCGCCGGCGCAAGTCTCCTTTGTCTTGGATGGGTCGCCTTCACGACCGTGAACGTGGTGTTCAAGGACCGGATCATTTCCGGCAAGGAACGCCACTTTGAACAGATGCAAACGTCCTATGAGGGACGGATCGCCGAGCTCCAACTCTCTTACGACGAGCTGAACGGGGCGCTTGTCGCAGCACAAGACCGCGTGAAGGCTGTCGCCGACGAATTCGAGGCCAAACAGCTCGCGCTCACCGGCTTGATCGAGCAAAAGCAAGCCTTGCGCGCGTCGCTCGGGATCGGAAGAGGCCAGGCCCAGCAGAAGAGCGCAGACGCCTCGCCGGCCCTGCGGACCGGAAATATCGGTACGGGCGGATCGCTCGACTTTGTCGTGCCGGACATCGCGGCGTCCTTTGCTCCCCCGTTCGGGATGGGAGCAGGCACCGTCATCGGCTCGATGGCCGCACCGTACCGAGTCACTCTTCCTGAGCCTCATCGCGCACCGTTCCTGCGCGGCGCCGTGCAACGTTTGGGTTCGCTGTTCGGCCACAGAGCCGCTTCGGCAACGGTCGACAACCCGGCGCTCCACGAGATCGGCAACCAGGAAGCCCGGATCGCTGAGCTCGATGCCAGCCAGCAGGCGCTCCTCGACGGTGCGAAGAAGGACTTCGTGGCCGAAACCGCCCGCCTGAAAAAGGCGCTCCAGGGCACCGGAATCAATTCGCAGGTGATGGTTTCCCGCGCTTCCCAGGGTGGGCCGCTGATGTCAGTCGCGCCGACGATGCGGGATGACGCGTTCCGGGCCGGCGTGGTGGACACCACTCAGTCGCTCAACGACCTCGCGGTGGTCGTAAAGGCGCTCAATTCGGTGCCCCTCGACGGTCCGTTGACCACCAGCGATGTGAGCAGCGGCTTTGGCGGGCGCCCCGATCCTTTCACCGAAGAAGCCGCCTTCCACTCCGGAATCGACTTTTCCGCAGCGAAGGGCTCGGACGTTTTTGCCACAGCTCCGGGAATTGTTGTGTTCGCGGGTCCACGTGGTGCCTATGGTAATACAGTAGAAATAGATCACGGGTATGGAATCAGAACGCGGTACGGGCACTTGTCCAAGATCTCAGTCCCTATCGGCTATCAGCTGGTACGGGGCGCGGTCATCGGAAAGGTGGGCTCCACCGGTCGCAGCACCGGACCGCATGTCCACTACGAGGTTTGGTACGACAACGCTGTGAGAGATCCAGGCAAATTCATCAAGGCGGGGCGAAATGTTCGTAAAGAGTAGCAAGGAACCTGAGCAACCAATGAGCCAACCTCAGACGCAACAGCCTCAAGCCGCCGCTCCAGCAGCGGCAGGGTCGGCAACACAGCCAAAGCGTCCGGGCTTGCGCAACGGCACGCCGTCGATCATCAGCGCCGACCTCATCGTCAGGGGCGCGCTGTTTTCGGCAGGTGACGTGCAGATCGACGGTCGAGTCGATGGCGACATCCGCGCCGGCGGCCTCATCGTGGGCGAGAAGGCGGTCATCGTCGGCGACGTGTACGGCGAAGAGATTGTCGTACGCGGCCGCGTCGAAGGCGGCATCAGCGCGCGCAAGGTCTCGCTGTCTTCGACCTGCCACGTTGAAGGCAACATCCTGCACGAAGCTTTGTCGGTCGAGATCGGTGCGTATTTCGAAGGGAATTGCCGTCACTCGGACAATCCCTTGGCGAATGCGCCTGAGAACGTCGCGGCGATCGAGCGCAGGCCCGGAGCGACTGCTACGCCGTCGGCACCGCGTCCCGCGGCAGCACCTACTCCGGCTCCGGCTCCCAAGCCGGCCGTGGTGGGCTAGACCCGCGCTAAGCGTGACGTCGAGTAGGCCGCAACGCTTGCGGCCTACTCTAAATCCGTGACTTCCGCGTCTGAGCCGCCGATCTTTTGCGCCAGCGACGCCGCCATGAAGGCGTCGAGATCGCCATCCAGAACATCCTGAGGCACGCGCGATTCCACGCCCGTGCGCAGGTCCTTCACCAGCTGATAGGGCTGAAGGACGTAGGACCGGATCTGGTGGCCCCACCCAATATCGGACTTCGCGGCATTCTCGGCTTCAGCCGCTTCTTCCCGCTTGCGCATTTCCGCCTCGTAGAGGCGCGCGCGCAGCATCGCCCAGGCTTGCGAGCGGTTCTTGTGCTGCGAACGATCGTTCTGGCACTGCACGGCAATGCCTGTTGGCAAGTGTGTGATCCGAACCGCCGATTCAGTCTTGTTCACGTGCTGGCCGCCCGCCCCTGACGCGCGATAGACGTCGATGCGCACGTCTTTCTCTGAAATATCGATCTCGATCTCGTCGTCGATCACGGGAAAGGCGCCGACGGACGCAAAACTGGTGTGGCGGCGCGCATTGGAATCGAAAGGCGAAATGCGAACCAGGCGGTGAACGCCGGATTCGGTCTTGAGCCAGCCGAAGGCGTTATCGCCCTTCACCAGGATGGTCGCCGACTTGATGCCGGCCTCCTCGCCGTCACTCTCTTCCAGGAGCTCCCATTTGTAGCCCTTCTTCTCGGCCCAGCGCGTGTACATCCTAAGCAGCATCGAAGCCCAATCCTGGGATTCGGTGCCGCCGGCGCCGGCATGGATCTCGAGATAGGCGTCGTTTGGATCGGCTTCGCCCGACAGCATCGATTCCAGCTTCATGCCTTCGGCGTGCGCATGAATCACCGAGAGTGAATTTTCGGCTTCGGCGATCAGCGCCTTGTCGTTCTCGGCCTCAGCGAGCTCAAGGAGGCCCGCCGCGTCGTTGAATTCGGCTTCCAGCACCTTGTAGGCTGAAAGCGACTTGTCGAGCCGATTGCGTTCGCGCATCAGCGATTGAGCGCGCTGTGCGTCTGACCAGAAATCGCGGGCTTCAGCTTTGGCGTTCAGTTCGTCCAGCCGGCGGACCGCGTTGTCCCAGTCAAAGATGCCTCCTCAGCAGGCCAAGCGCCTGCTTGATCTCACCGATGGTTCGTTCGGTTTCTGCGCGCATCTTTTGAATCCGAGCTGATCGCGCCGGTATATAGGCGGCGTACGAGTCGCGGTAAAGGGCGGACGATTCAGCGCAAGGGTCTAGCGCGTCCGCGAATTTTCTGTCGCGGCCTGTTCAATCTCGCCAGCCAACGCTGTCCAATCCTGCGCAATGCGCAAGTACGAGGCCGCCAAGTGCGGTGGTGCGCTGTTCGCCAGAACGCGCGCTTCTTCGGCCAGCAACCGGCAGCGCATCGCCCTGTCTTCGGGCGCCAAGCTTATCCACTCCTCGGCTTTGAAGCGGTACTCCATCGTCCCCTCACGACTTCGTGCCTGTGCGCAGCGGACTATAGCCGGTCGTTGAACCGGCTCGTCCCGGGGCAGATTGACGCTCTCGCGAGGTTAATAGAGGCCGCCGGTGCCACTACCGATCGTTGTCGTGATGGGCGTACCCGATGAATTTGTCGTGCCAGGCGCGCCACCGGTCTGCACGGTGAACGACCGCTGCGCGCCCGGATCATCGAGATCCGACAGAGCGAAACCGGAACCTGGTTCCGTCCCAGGCTTGAAGGCTTCGAGGATGGAGCCAGGCGTTCCCTCGACGACAGGCGTTCCCGACCGCGCATCCGTCGCGGCCAGCACGATACCCTGCGGTATGCGGAAGGGCGTAGCGGGTTTATCGGCCAGCGCCTCGCGCATGAACTCCCGGAAGATGGGTGCTGCGGCGAGCGCGCCCTGCTCGCCCTGACCGAGTGAGCGGAAATCGTCATGACCGACATACACACCGACGGCCAGATCGGGAGAAAATCCGATGAACCAGGCGTCGCGATAATCCGAGGACGTTCCCGTCTTCCCGGCGAGCGGCTTGCCCACCTGGCGGATGGTGACGCCTGTACCGCGCTGCACGACGCCTTCCAGGATGGAGACCATCTGATAGGCCGAGCGCGCATCGAGGACCTGGGGCTTGTCCTCTTCGAGCAGCGGCTCCTCCTGGCCCTTCCATTCGGCCTGGCTGCACTCTTTGCATTCGCGCTTGTCGAAGCGGTAGACCGTCTTGCCGAAGCGATCCTGCACCCGGTCGATCAGTGTGGGCTCGAGCTTGCGTCCGCCGTTGACGAATTCCGCATAACCGGTCGTCATCTTCAGCAGCGTGGTCACCTCAGCGCCGAGCGAGTTTGCAAGGAAGCGCGGCAGCTTCTCGTAAACGCCCATCCGCTCCACCGTCTGGGCAATCGGCTCCATGCCGATCGTATGCGCGAGACGCGCCGTCATCACGTTGCGCGAAAGCTCGACTCCGCGGCGGAGCGTGGTCAGTCCGAGATATTCGCCGGCCTCATAATTGTCGGGAGTCCAGAGCGGCAGGAACGGGCCCTGTTCCACCGCGAAGGGCGCGTCGAGCACCTTCGTCGTCGGGCTGTAGCCGTTTTCGAGCGCGGTCGCATAGACGAACGGCTTGAACGTCGAACCCGGTTGCCGCATCGCCTGCATCGCGCGATCGAACTGGCTCGAGCCGTAAGAGAACCCGCCTGAAAGTGCGACCACGTGGCCTGTGAAGGGATCGATCGCGACGATGGCACCGTTCACGGAGGGAACCTGTCGGATACCGAAGGTCCCTTCCGCACCACCCTCGCCCGCCAGCGCCTCGACATAAACGACGTCGCCCACTTTGACGACGTCGGCCGGACGCTTCACCTCAGGTCCAAGCCGGTTGTTGATGCTCGGCCGCGCCCACGCGAGTCCGGAGAGCAGGATAAGGCCCTTGTCGCCTTCGCGAAGCGTGATCTCGGCCTCGTTCTTGTTCGTGTAACCGGTGACGATCGCAACGCGCCATGATGGGACGCCGGATCTGTTGGGCACAGCCTTCAATTCGGTCGCCCAATCGCCCTTCATATCGATCTTCTTCAGCGGGCCACGCCAGCCGTGCCGGTGATCGTAAGCGATGAGACCACGGCGCAGGTTACGCACCGCGATGTCCTGAAGACGCGTGTCGAGTGTTGAGCGGACCTGCAGTCCGCCGTCGTACAGGGCCTTCTCGCCATACTGGTTGTAGAGAATGCGGCGAACTTCCTCGACGAAGTAGTCGACGTCAGCAACCACCGCGCCAAACGGACGATTGGAAGCGACGAGTTGTTCGGCTTCGGCGGTCTTCGCATCTGCCGCCGTGATGTAGCCATTGTCCTGCATCTCACCGAGCACGTAGTTGCGGCGCGCGACCGCGGCCTCGAGATGCCGGCGCGGATGATAGTTCGCGGGCGCCTTCGGCAGCGCGGCCAGGAACGCTGCCTGGGCCAGCGTCACCTCATCGAGCGACTTGCCGAAATAGACGGTCGCCGCTGCCGCGACACCGTACGAATTCTCACCGAGGAATATCTCATTCAGATAGAGCTCGAGGATCTTGTCCTTCGAGAACGTGCTGTCGATGCGCATCGCCAGCACCATCTCGCGTATCTTGCGCGTGAATGTGCGCTCGCTCGACAGCAGGAAGTTCCGAGCGACCTGCTGCGTGATCGTGGAGGCGCCCTGGGCACGCTGGTCGGGGTTCATCACATCGGTGACAACCGCGCGGAGGATACCCAGAACGTCGATGCCGGGATGGTTGTAGAAATTCTTATCTTCGGCCGACAAGAACGCCTGCTTCACCTGGTCCGGAATCTGCTCGATGGGGACGAACAGGCGGCGCTCGCGCGCGTACTCGCCGATCAACGTGCCGCTGCCGCCATACACGCGGGTCGTGATGGGCGGCTCATAGTGCGCCAGCGTGTCGTAGCCGGGGAGGTCCTGCGTGACCCAGTAAACGAAACCGGCCGTCGCCAGCGCGCCGGTCAGCGTCACCGCGGCCACGGTGCCGAGCACCACGTTGCGGATCGTTTTCATCGAAATCTTGTTCACCGACACCTCAACTTTCCACCGCGGTGGGAGGAAGTCCATACCATCCCCAATATGGCAGGAGAAAGGCTACCGTCCGACTTTCAAAAACGGGTGAAAATTGTCTCATTTTATACCACTTAGGGGGACCGCAGCCTGACGGCCGGGAAGCCCGGCTTCCGCGGAAAAATGTCCATCGATCGCCGTCACCAAAGACGCAGCGACCTTCGTGCGCCATGCCGGCTTCATCATCTCGGCCTCGTCTTCCCGATTGGTGAGATAACCAAGCTCGATCAGCACAGCCGGAATATCGGGTGCCTTGAGCACGGCAAATCCCGCCGAGCGGTGTGGCGATGTCGGCCGGAGCACGGTTGCAGGTGACATCGCTGTCAGCGCGCGCTCGGCAAACCGGACCGAACGGTTCATCGTATCGCGTTGCGCAAGGTCGATAAGAATCGAGGCGACTGGACTGTTCTCACCCGTCAGGTCGACACCGGCAATCACGTCCGACATGTTTTCCTTCTCGGCGAGCGTCGCGGCTTCGCGATCCGACGCAGCTTCCGACAGCGTGTAGACCGAAGCCCCTCTGATGTCCGGATGATCGTTCGAATCAGCGTGAAGCGAAACGAACAGATCGGCATGTGCCGCCCTCGCGATCGACACGCGCTCGCGAAGCGGAATGAAAACGTCGTTGTCGCGCGTAAGTTGCACGCGATAGCGTCCCGTCGCCTCCAGCGCCTTGCGCAATTCGCGCGCGACATTGAGGACAAGATCCTTCTCTCGCATCCCCGTTCGACCATGAGTGCCGGGATCGATCCCGCCATGTCCGGCATCGACGACCACGAGTCGCTTCTCGGCGTCTTCCCGTTTGGGAGCGGATGCAGCAGGCGGCGTGGCCGAGGCCGTTCCGAAGGTCGAGCCGGTTGGCCATCCCGCGGCCGCAACGAAGGCCTCGCGCGTCGTCGGAGTCAGATCGATCATCAGTCGGAAACTGAAACCCTGCTCCGGCGGCACCAATTGCGGCGCTTCGACCTTCACGGGTGTGTTCAAGTCGACCACGAAGCGGAAATTGCCGCGGCGAAACTGGCCGAAACGGTAGCTCTTCACGGCCCGGCGTCCCGAGGGTCGAGCGTCATCACCCGCCCGCCAGAGGACGTCCGGCATGTCGATCACCACCCGATTGGGATTCGTGAGCGTGTAGACACGGGCATCCACGGGGTCGCTTAGCTCAAGGGCAAAACGCGTCTGCTGCGCGGTCTCGGTCAGCTTCAAGCCGATCACGACGGGTACGGACGATTGCGCGCCTTTCAGCACCTGCTCGGCGAGCAGCTTGCCGATAGGGTCGTCGCGACCAGAAGCGGGCGCGGCGGCAGCCGTCCACGCGAAGCCAAGGCTCAGCGCGAGGCAAAGAGCCAAGCGGTTGATTACGCTAATCGTTTCCCCCCTTGCTGGGAGCACATCCCCCTCCGAGTCAAACGTGAATTGTGAGCCTAACCGGTGCTTTGGTCAATTTCGGGCCCAAGCGCTTAATACTTCGTTAGCAAATCCGGCCCAATCCTAGTTTCCGGCAGGTGGCGAAGCCCCTTGCCGTATGGGCAAAGCGCCAATACAAAGGGTTGTTCGCCTCGTCGCGACCGGTCGAAAGCGGCCGGGATCCCGAGCGGACAAGAAAGTTTCCCACCCGATGACCTATGTGCATCGGGGCCTAAGGGCCGGGAGACGCTAAGAAATTCTGCGGTTCCGCTCGCGGGACCTCAGGCAACGAAATACCGCCGGTGAAGCGACCCGCGTCCATCGCACCGCATCCTCCGGTTCATTGAGACATGGCAGGCAACCGCACGTTACTCACAGTCCTGAGCCCTTCCCAAGGGTCTGGGCGCGTGCGCCGGCTTCTGAGTGCCAATTGGTTTCCCCCATTACCCCTGACACGCCGCGATCCATTTTCCGGCCCACCCCGCGCCTCGAGCGCGTGCGAGATGAGGTCGAGAGGAGTCGCGCGCACGGAGAATATTGATGTCAAAGCGCATGCTTATCGATGCGAGCCACCCCGAAGAAACCCGGGTGGTCGTTCTCGACGGTAACCGAGTCGAAGAGTTCGATTTCGAAGCCGCCACCAAGCGGCCCCTCAAGGGCAATATCTACCTGGCCAAGGTGACGCGCGTAGAGCCGTCGTTGCAGGCCGCTTTTGTCGAGTACGGTGGAAATCGCCAAGGATTTCTCGCGTTCTCGGAAATCCACCCGGACTACTACCAGATACCGGTCGCCGACCGGATAGCGCTGCTTGCAGCCCAGACCGAACGCGCCATGGCGATGGCCGAGGAAGAGGACATAGACCTCGTTCCACCGAAGAAATCGGCACGAACGGACGAGGAGTTCGAGGTTGTCGAGCAAAACGAAGACAACGAGAGCAGATCCGCTCCGACCGAAGGTTCATCGCCTGATGAAGGCGAGACAGCCGAGGCGTCATCGGATGAGCATCCCGAGGCTTCTGAATCGGATGAAGACGAGGATGGACACGACGAGGACGTCGCCGAGTCCGCCGAAGCTGAAGCCGCGCAGGGCGAAGAGCCGGTTGCCGAGGCCGAGGTCCGGAGCGCGGAACACCACGCGGCCGCGACGGAGCCCGAAACGGTTGTCCGCGCAGAGTCGACGGGCGCACCGCAACCCGAACGCAGACGCGACCAGCGTGAGCAGAGAGATCGTCCAAGACCACCACGCCGCCGGCAATACAAGATCCAGGAAGTGATCAAGCGCCGTCAGATCATGCTCGTCCAAGTCGTCAAGGAAGAGCGCGGCAACAAAGGCGCATCGCTCACGACATTCCTCTCGCTTGCCGGACGGTACTGCGTGCTGATGCCGAACACACCGCGCGGCGGCGGCATCTCACGCAAGATCACCAATGCGGTCGACCGCAAGCGGCTGAAGGCGGCCGCGCAGTCGTTGGAACTGCCCGAGGGCATGGGTCTCATCATCCGCACCGCGGGCGCCAATCGCACCAAGCTCGAGATCAAGCGCGACTACGAATATCTGCTGCGGCTGTGGGATACGGTGCGTGAACTGACGCTGAAGTCGAACGCGCCCGCCCTCGTCTATGAGGAAGGCAGCCTCATCAAACGCGCGATCCGCGACCTCTACAACAAGGACACGTCCGAAATCTTGGTCGATGGCGAAGCGGGCTATCGCGACGCCAAGGACTTCATGCGCATGCTGATGCCGAGCCATGCGAAGAACGTGAAGCCCTACAAGGAAGCGCTGCCCCTGTTTCAGCGCTACCAGGTCGAGTCGCAGCTCGATGCGATGTTCAGTCCGCTCGTAACGCTTAGATCCGGCGGATACGTCGTCATCAACCAGACCGAGGCGCTCGTCTCCATCGACGTCAATTCGGGCAAGGCAACGCGCGAGCACTCGATCGAGGAAACCGCCTACAAGACCAATCTCGAAGCCGCGGATGAAATCGCGCGCCAATTGCGCCTGCGCGATCTGGCCGGTCTCATCGTGATCGACTTCATCGACATGGAGGACCCTCGAAACGACCGCAATGTCGAGAAACGTCTCCACAATGCGGTGCGCGGCGACCGGGCCCGAATCCAGATCGGCAAGATCAGTCAGTTCGGCTTGCTGGAGATGTCGCGTCAGCGCCTGCGTGCGGGTGTTGTCGCCGGCTCGACCGTGACCTGCCCGCATTGCAACGGCCAGGGCATCATCCGCTCGGTGGAATCCGCAGCCTTGCGTTTGCTGCGCGCTCTGGACGAGGAAGGGCAGCGTGCCCCATCGGCGAATCTGACGGTCAAGGCGCCGCCGGACGTTACGATTTATACGCTCAATCAGAAGCGTCCCGAGGTCGCCCGCATCGAAGAGGCTTACAATCTCGGCATCGTGTTCGAACCGACGCAAAGCATGATGGGCGGAAGCTTCGAGATCGATCGGACCGGCGCGCGGGCGGCGCCGGCGCGTCCGAAGACCGGCGCCATTTCCGTCGAAGGGGGATTCCAGGACACGCGGCCCCATATTGCAGAGCCCGAGGGCGCCGAAGCGGAAGAAGCGGAAGAAGAAGCCGAAGTGGCGGCAACGCCAGCGCAGGAACCTC
>Ga0184629_10000680_pt1 | contig 14840 bp, 13 predicted proteins | sample PLM4_32_b1_FD_133158 | JGI IMG/M metagenome (GOLD analysis project Ga0184629, IMG submission 133158) | Groundwater sediment microbial communities from an aquifer in East River, Colorado, USA - PLM4_32_b1 | ecosystem: Environmental > Terrestrial > Soil > Riparian zone | place: USA: East River... | reverse complement strand
TGTCCGGCATCGCGCTCGCGATCCTGTTCTCACAGAGCCGAATCCTCGAGATGATGCTCTATCCTTATGCGGTCGTATTGCAGGTGACGCCTGTCGTCGCCATCGCGCCCTTGATCATCATCTGGGTGGGCTTCGAGCGAATCAATGTGGCGCTCCTGATCCTCGCCTGGATTGTCGCGTTCTTTCCCATCCTCGCGAACACGACGCTCGGATTGCGTTCGACCGATCACAATCTGATCGACCTCTTCCGCCTGCACGGTGCGAGCAAGGGCCAGTTGCTGTGGCGGCTGAAGCTGCCCTCCGCCCTGCCCTTTATCCTTAGCGGCATGAAGACATCCGGCGGACTCGCGCTGATCGGGACCGTGGTCGCGGAATATGGCGCGGGCTCCGGCACCGCGACCGGGCTTGCCTGGCGGATCATCGAAGCAGGAAACAGGCTCCAGATCCCGCGGATGTTCGCCGCCCTCATCCTGTTGGCCGGGCTTGGGATCGCCATCTTCTACGGGCTCGCCTTTCTCGAATATCTGCTCTTGCGGAAGTGGCATGAAAGCGCCCTGCCCGAGGAACGATAATACAAGGCCATTAGTGTGTAATTTAATATTTCACATGAAACAAATGTACTGTCTTGCTTTTACCCCCTCGAAATGGGATTTTCCGGCGGTTGTCTGAGGATGTGACGGAATGATGCCCCAGGTCCTGACCGCAAACCGGCTGTCGGTCGGCGAGGTGGTGTATTGGAACGCCGCCAGGGGCTGGGTCGCCTATATGCACGACGCGGAGATACTCCCCGACGACAAGGCGGAAGCCGTCCTCAAGGACATCGGCGCACGCGGGGTTCAGGAGCGCCAGGTGGTCAACCCCTATCTGTTCGACGTGCGCGTGGACGGCAGCACGGTTGTGCCGGTCAAGACGCGCGAAGCGATCCGGGCGGCGGGACCATCGGCGCGGCGCGATCTCGGGAAGCAGGCGGACTAACGATGTACCGCTACGACGAGTTCGACGCCCAATTCGTGCGGGAGCGCGCCGAGCAGTTCCGCGGCCAGGTTGCTCGCCGGCTCGCGGGCGAGCTCACGGAAGACGAGTTCAAGCCGCTGCGCCTGATGAACGGGCTCTATCTCCAGCTCCACGCCTACATGCTGCGGATCGCGATCCCCTATGGCACGCTGTCCTCTGGCCAATTGCGCAAGCTCGGATACATCGCGCGCAAATACGACCGCGGCTACGGCCACTTCACCACACGGCAGAACCTGCAATTGCACTGGTCGCAGCTGCCGGACGTGCCCGACATGCTGCTCGAGCTTGCCGAAGTCGAGATGCACTGCCTTCAGACCAGCGGCAATTGCGTGCGCAACATCACCGCCGATCACTTCGCCGCCGCGGGCAGCGACGAGATCGAGGACCCGCGCATCCTCTCGGAAGTTCTCCGCCAGTGGTCGACGCTGCATCCGGAGTTCTCGTTCCTGCCCCGCAAATTCAAGATCGCGGTGTCGGGCTCGGCCGCGGATCGCGCAGCAATCATGGTGCACGACATCGGCATCCAGATCGTGCGCAACGACGAGGGCGAAATCGGCTACCGCGTCTATACCGGCGGCGGACTCGGCCGCACGCCGTTCATCGGCCATGAGGTCGGCCGCTTCGTCGCGAAAACCGACATTCTCGCGTTCATCGAAGCGATCATGCGCGTTTATAACGAGAGCGGCCGACGCGACAACATCCACAAGGCGCGCATCAAGATCCTCGTCCATCAGATTGGACCCGAGGAAATGCGCAGGCGGGTCGAGCGCGAATTCGCCGAAATCAAGGCGTCCGGCACGCTCCAGCTGCCCGAAGCCGAGCTGCAGCGTATCGCCGCCTATTTCGCACCGCCCACATTCGAAGACTTGCCCGACACTTCAGCCCAGCTGGACCAGGCGAAGAAGTCCGATCCTGCCTTCGCGAACTGGCTGCGGACCAATGTCGATGCGCACAAAGTGCCCGGTTACGCCATCGCGACCATTTCGCTGAAGGCGATCGGAGAGACGCCCGGCGACTGCTCGTCCGAGCAGATGGAAGCGCTCGCCGATCTGATGGACGAATTCGGCCAACCGGAAATCCGCGTCACGCATGAGCAGAATCTCGTACTGCCGCACATGCGCAAGCGCGACCTCTACGCGCTGTTTCAGAAGCTCGACGCGCTCGGCCTCGCCACCGCGAACCATGGTTTGGCGACGGACATCATTGCCTGCCCCGGGCTGGACTATTGCGACCTCGCGAACGCGCGGTCGATCAACATCGCCAAGGAGATTGCGCGCCGCTTCGCCGATCTCGAGCGCCAGCACGATCTCGGCGAGCTGAAGATCAAGATCTCCGGCTGCATCAACGCCTGCGGTCATCACCATGTCGGCCACATCGGAATCCTGGGCGTCGACCGCAAGGGCGTGGAGAACTACCAGATCCTGCTCGGTGGCTCGGGCGCGGAAGACGCATCGCTGGGCGAGATCCTCGGTCCCGGCTTCGACTCGGAAGGCATCGCGGACGCCGTCGAGAACGTGGTCGCGACTTACACAAAGCTGAGGCATGGCGGCGAGCGGCTGCTCGACACCTATCGCCGCGTCGGCGCGGCGCCGTTCAAGGAGCGCCTTTATGCCCGCTGATCGCGCATTCCTAGCTGTCGCGGACAACGATCCGTTGCCGGAAGGGCCCGCAATCGTCTCGCTCGCGCGGTTTCAGAAGGAGCGCGACGAGCTGCTCGCGCGTGGCGAGAAGCTCGGCCTCCGCCTTGAGGCGAGCGAATCGCCGGAGCTTATCGGCGCTGACGTCCACAAAATCGCCCTGATCGTGCTCAACGTTCCCTATTTCAGGGACGGTCGCGCTTATTCCTGGGCGCGGCTGTTGCGTACGCGGCTCCATTACAAGGGCGAAATCCGCGTTACTGGACATGTGCTCCGCGACCAAGTTGCCTTCTTCACCCGCGTCGGCGTCGACAGCTTCGAGCTGCCGCGGCCGGCCAGCGAGTCCGATCTCGAGGCTGCGCGGTCGGAGATCAGCCACGTTTACCAACCGTCTGTGGACGGGCGGGAAACGATATGGGACCTGCGCGCCCGCCAGCGGAAATCCCCCGCCTCTTGAATTCCCACAAGCGCGAACCTTCTATAGTAGAGGCTTCGTTCGGCTGGCTGCTTGGAGGCAGGCATGAAGAAGGCGTTTGTCGCCGCGGTTGTTTTGGCATCGCTGTTGGGTGCGGGTGTCGCTCAGGCGCAAAGCTCGATTTCCTGCATGTATATGCTGCTGAGGGTGTACAAGGCCGAACTCGACTATTGCCGCGTGCCGCTGCCCGCCCAGCGCGAAGCGCGCTATCAGCGGATGCGCAGCGGCATGGAACAGTTCATCAGGCAGCACGCCAAGAACGACCCGGAGGCCATGATCAAAGGCATCGACACCAACATCCAGCGGGCCATTGCCGGGCTGAAATCGTGCCAATCGGACGACTTCCGGCTGGCCCAGAAGGCGATGGATCAGCTGACAGAGCCTGAGAACGAGCGGATGGTCACGAATACGTTGAAAATTCCGCGCGACCCACAGCAAGGGACTTGTGGCTGACACAAGTCGGCGCTACGCGAAGCCAGTTTGATCGCGGCCCCTGAGTCTGGGCGACACGCCCGCGGAGGTCATGCCCATGAATGTCCAGAAGCCCGTCACGATTCCCAGCGCGTCCACAGCGGGGGCGACGCTTGCGCATTATCCGTCGTTCGCGGCGATGATCGAAGCGACGCGGCCGACGCTGCCCTATTACACGCTGCATCCCAAGCGGTTCCGCGCGGCGGCGCGGCGCTTCATGGATTTCTTCCCAGGCACGACAATGTACGCGGTGAAGGCGAACCCTGCGCCGCACGTGCTGGACCAGATTTATGCATCGGGCATCCGCCATTTCGATACAGCGTCGCTGGCGGAGATCGAACTCATCCGGAACCGCTATCCCGATTCGCAGTGCCACTTCATGGCACCGGTGCGCATTCCCGGCGAGGCCGGTGCGGCATGGCGCAAGCATGGCATCAAGGATTACGTCGTCGACTGCGACCAGGAGCTCGACAAGCTCCTCGGCGAGACCGAAGGCGGCAAGGGCCTGCGCATCTTCGTGCGCATCGCGACGCCGCTCGGCGGCGCGATGCTCGAGCTCTCCAGCAAGTTCGGCACGTCGCCGGCCAATGCCGGACGACTTTTGAAGCGCATCGCGAGCGCGGGCGCGCAGACCGCCCTCACCTTCCATGTCGGCTCGCAATGCTTGAGCCCGTTCACCTACGCGCAAGCCGTTGAGCTCGCGCGCCGTGCCTCTGTCGCGGCCGGGCCCGGCATCAAGATCACGGCGCTCGATGTCGGCGGCGGTTTTCCCGGGCCCTATCCCGGCAACGACGTGCCGCCGCCGCATTGGTATTTCGACACGATCCGCGAAGCGATCTCTACATTCCCGCTGGAACCGGGTGCCGAAATCCTCTGCGAGCCCGGGCGCGCGCTGTGCGGCGAGGGCTGCTCGCTGGTGACGCGCGTGATTTTGCGCCGCGACGATCAGCTGTTCCTGAACGACGGCATCTACGGCACGTTCGACGAACTGTCGCTGCCCGCATGGACCGCCGATTATCCGCGCCGCGTCTACAGCATCGGGCCAAGCGGACGCGCTCGCGAACGTACCGGCGAGATCAGGCCGTTCAAGATCTTCGGACCCACCTGCGACACGCTCGATGTGTTGCCCCGGCCCCTGATGCTGCCGAAGACGATCCAGCAAGACGATTATATCGTGCTGGAGACCGTGGGCGCGTATTCGATCGCGATACGCACGACGTTCAACGGCTTCTATCCCGACGATTGGGCCGTCATCGACGGCGACTAGGCCCGACGTGCGCCGGCCGATAGCGTTTCTCCGAGCGAACCATGAACGCTATCGAAGTCACGGACGTCTATAAGATCTATCGCTCGAAAGCGGGCACCGAAGCGCACGCGCTGAACGGCGTGTCGTTCCAGGTTCCGGAGGGCATGATCTACGGGCTGCTCGGGCCGAACGGCGCGGGCAAGTCAACGCTCGTGCGCATCTTGAGCACGATCACCTCGCCGACCTCGGGCCACGCCGCGATCCTTGGATGCGACGTCGTGCGGCAGGGCTTGGCCGCGCGGCGGAAGATGGTCGTCGTACTGCAGCACACGGCCTCCGAGAATCTTCTCACGGTGCGCGACAATCTGATGATCTACGCCTATCTGCACGGCGTCGGACCCGCGGCCGCTCGCGAGCGCGCGAATGCGCTGATCGAGGAGTTCGAACTCGGCGCGCTTCTGCGCACCACCGTGCAGGAGCTGAGCGAAGGCACAAAGCGCCGCATCCAAGTGGCGAAGATCTTCATGCTCGACTCGCCGTTGATGATTCTGGATGAGGCGACGACGGGCATGGACCCGATGATGAAGCGCCGCGTGCTCGACCGCCTGCGCGCTGAGGCGAAGAAGGGGCGCACGATCCTGCTCACGACCCAGGTCCTAAGCGAAGCCGAAGAGCTGTGCGACGAGATCATGATCCTGAACAAGGGCCGCACCATGGCGTCCGGCACGTTGCAGGATCTGCGCGCGCTTTCGACCCGGATGTTCCGCGTGAGTCTCACCTTCGCCGACGGGGCGACCGATCTGCCGCGGCGGCTGGAGGCGCTTCAACCCACGGAGCTGCACGTCAACGGCAGATCGGCGGAGATGGTGTTCCAGGGGGAGGAAGCCTCCCTCCTCGGCAAGCTCGCCGACATCTCGCGCGATGCGCCGATCGCACAGTTCGAAGTGCGCGGGCCTACGCTCGAAGAAATTTTTCTCTCGCTGATGGAGAAATCGAGATGAATGCGATCGCCGCCGTGTTCTATCGCGATTACCGCCAGCGCATCACCAACGCCGCGTTCCTGCTCTGGGACCTGATGATCCCGCTCGCCTATCTGCTGCTGTTCGGGCTCGGCTTCGACCGGCTGCTCGGCGGCGCCATCGCGGTCGAGGGACAGCAGGTCGGCTACACCGCGTTTCTGCTCGCCGGAATCCTCGCCATGGTCACCTTCTCGGTGGCGCTGAACACCTCCTGGGGGTTCTTCATGGACAAGGATTCCGGGATTTTCTACGAGCTGCTCACCTTCCCCATCACGCGCCCGCAGCTGCTGATCGGCAAGATCGTGTTCAACGTGCTCGTGGCCGTCATCGGCTCGGCGCTCGCGATCGCGGTTGCGGTCTTCGCGATCGGTATCGAGATTCGCTGGGAGCTTCTGCCGCTCACCGTGCTGATCATTGCGGTCACGACTGGCGGCTGGTTCTTCCTTTTCGCCATCGCGGGCATCCGCATGACGCGGATGGATTCCTTCAACACGCTGACGAGCGCCGCCTATATCCTGCTGATGTTCCTCTCCACGATGTTCTACCCGCTCGACGGATTGCCGGCGTGGTTCCAGACGGCCGCCATGTTCAATCCGATGACGTGGCAGGTCGATTTGTTGCGCTTCGGCCTGCTCGGCACGGGTGCGCCGTCGGTGCTGATCCTGGAAGCGATCGCGTTCACCATTTTCTCGGCGATCTGCCTCGGCTTTGCCGTCCGCGCCCTGAACCGCGTGGCGTAAGCCTGGATGATTTTCACATGTTGGCGGTCTTGAGCCGATGCCTTAAACGGGTTCGGGGCAATGTCGGACACGAGATACGCAATTGACCGAGCCGTGGGGGGAGGACCTGGTGTGGCAGGCCGTGCGCGGCATCGAGTTGGGGCGCAAGTTCTGCACATGCGAGGGCTACTATCATAATCTGTGGGGCTCGTTGCGGGCAGCAGGCGGTATGAGGGGCCTGAACTCGGAGGAACGGGTTCTCACCGAAGTGATGACCCCATTCATTCATCAGGACGCGCGGGTGCTGATCGGTGGTTCCGCCGATACGGGCGTTCTGTGTTCCTTGGGCCGAATATACGGACCGATCAAAGCGACGTTCACCGTGGCCGACAAGTGCAGGTCACCGCTCGAGCTGATTCGAGAATTCGCGGCTGCGAAGGGGATATCCTGCCGAACTCTGAACGTGGATATTTTGGAGATCGACGGCGGCGAAAGCTGGGATCAAATTGTTCTGCACTATACGGCCAATTTTGTCGACGCACGCGATCAGGAAAACTTTCTCACAAGGATTGCGCGCGTTCTCGTGCCGGGAGGAACAGTTTTCTGTGCCGTCAAGGTTGGTGAGAAGGTCCTTTCTGACCAGCGAGCCATACTGGAGGCGAGTTTTCTCGCTCGAAGCCGTGGGGACCTCCAACAATTCCTGTCGCATCGGAATATCGAGATTCCGAACCTCGATGAGATGCTTCGCGCTTACGCCTCCGCGGCGACCGATCGGCGATTGAACATGACGACACTTCCAGAGATGCAAGAGGGACTACGCAAGGCTGGCTTGCGTGTGTTGAGTGCCCACAGCACACCGAGAAAATTCCACTACTATGAGGAACGTGCGGGGAATGCTCGAGCCGACTCAAGCACGCTCATCGTCGCGACGCGCGATCTAAACGTCTGAATGCACCGCGTGCTGTAAAACAGTCGAGGTTTGCGCACCCGGCCGGTAGAAGGCGGTGCCGCCGCGGATCGTCACCCGGTGAAGAATGCGCGGAAACCGCGGATCCGTTGGCGTCGCCTGGTGCGCGACCGAGAAATTGTCGCCGATAACCACATCGCCGACTCGCCATTTGTGCCGGTAAAAGCTGCCCGGACGACTGAGATGCTGATCCAAGCGGTCGAGCAGAACCCTGGTCTCTTCCTTGGTCATACCGACAAAGTGATCCGTCCGCCGGATGCTCGTGTAGAGCGCCTTGCGCTGCGTCGCCGGATGCTTCTTCACCAGAGCATGTGTCGCACCCGAAACACTCACCATCTGCACGCCGTCGACACGCTCGCGCAGATCTTCGGGTAGTTCCTCATAGGCGCGATGCATGTTGGCGAAGAGCGTGTCTCCACCCTCGGCCGGATGCTGGATCACATGCCAGATCGAAATCGGGGTCCCATTCTTCGCCCGCGTGCCATCGACATGCCAGTGTCGACCAACATTGAGATTCTTTTCACCTCGCTGGTTCGAAACCCGCAAAATCTGCGGGTACTCCGGGATCACCGGGTCCGGGACCTGTACCGGCTGACCAAATATCGTCGCCAAAGCGATCTGCTCGCGCGGGTGCAAGATGCGGGCGCGCACGACGAGAAGGTGGTGCCTGAGAAGCGCACGCCGCAGGGTTGTCGCAACCTGCTCGCGCGACGCCCCAGCGCCGAGGACGCCGCGGACTTCGGCACCGAGGTCGGGGGTGATAGGTTCGATCGAAATCATGGAAAGCGCGGGCTGACGCTGCTCATGCGAACGGCAAAGCATACTGGAACGCCTGTGCAGCTAAAAGGACTCGAAGGGCATTATGCCGCTTCGGCGGTGGTGCTGCGCTCGCGGGTCTTCAAGAACTGTATCTTCGGAAACTTGCCGCCGACGTAACCGAGCTCCCAATTGCTCTTGGCGAGGAAAACCAGCGAGCCGTCGCGATCTTCCGCCATCTGGCCCTTGTTCGAGTCGCGGAACTTTTCGAGCTCCTCAGGCGGCCCATCGACCCAGCGCGCGGTCTCATAGGGAGAAGCTTCGAGATCGGCGTCCAGTCCGTACTCGTTCTGCAGACGGCTCTTGAGCACGTCGAGCTGCAGATTTCCGACGACGCCCACGGTCCATTGCGCGCCGATCAGCGGCCTGAACACCTGGGTGACGCCCTCCTCCGCCAGACTCTCGAGCGCGCGCTTCAGGTGTTTCGCCTTCATTACGTCGTTCAACCGCACGCGGCGCAGAATTTCCGGCGCGAAATTGGGAATGCCGGTGAACGCGAGCGCTTCGTTCTCGCTCAGCGTGTCGCCGACGCGCAGAACGCCGTGGCTCGGAATGCCGATAATATCGCCCGGCCACGCCTCATCCACCGTTTCGCGCTCCTGCGCGAAGAACAGGATCGGATTGTAGACCGCGAGCTGCTTGTTGGTGCCCGATTGCCGGAGCTTCATGCCGCGGCGGAACCGTCCCGACACCAGGCGCACGAACGCGACGCGGTCGCGATGGTTCGGGTCCATGTTCGCCTGCACCTTGAACACGAAGCCCGTGACCTGATCCTCCGCCGGATGCACGGTGCGGGTCGAGGCCGCCTGCGGACGCGGCGGCGGCGCGACGCGCGCAATCATCTGCAACAGATCGCGCACGCCGAACCCTTTGAGCGCGGCGCCGAACAGCACCGGCGTCATGTGACCCTCGCGATAGGTCGCCAGGTCGAAGGGGTGCGTCGCGTGGCGCACCAGCTCGACCGCTTCGGTCAGTTGCGCGCGCGCATCGTCGGGCAGCGCCTCGATCTTGCCGCTCCGTCCTTCAAACGGCCGGAATGCGTTCGAGCCCAACTCGTACACGCCGTGGAAATTCAGCCCCGAGCCCGACGGCCAGCTCATGGGCGCGCATTCGAGCTGCAGCTGATCGGCGATCTCATCGATCAGCTCGAAGGGATCGCGCGCTTCGCGGTCCATCTTGTTGATGAACGTGATGATCGGGATGTCGCGCAGACGGCAAACCTCGAACAGCTTCCGCGTCTGAGCTTCGATGCCCTTCGCCGCGTCGATCACCATGACGGCGGAATCGGCCGCCGTGAGCGTGCGGTAGGTGTCTTCCGAGAAATCCTCGTGGCCCGGCGTGTCGAGGAGATTGAACACCGTGTCCTCGAACTCGAAAGTCATCACCGCTGTCGTCACCGAGATGCCGCGCTCCTGCTCGATCTTCATCCAGTCCGAGCGCGCCCGACGCGCTTCGCCGCGCGCCTTCACCTGGCCGGCCAGCCGGATGGCGCCGCCCAACAGCAGCAGCTGCTCGGTCAGCGTGGTCTTGCCCGCGTCGGGATGGGAGATGATGGCAAAGCTCCGCCGCCTCGCCGCCTGGGCGGCAGGTGTTGCTGCGGATGCGCTGGACTCAGTGCTCATCTCTCGACGACCATCTAGGGGCGGCGTGGTTAGCAGGCAACCCCTTGTGAAGCAATTAAAACGGGTGCACCGATCGCGCCTAACGCGGCTTTTGGCCCCGTGCTTGCCGGGTCCAAGGACGGCAGTTTAAGGTCCGGCCCGCCTGAAATCCCGACAATTCCCGCGAGGTCTGCGACGTGAAGAAGATCGACATCTTTCCGCATATTTTCCCCAAGCCCTATTTCGACAAGATGGTGGAGGTCCTGCCCAACAAGGCCGCGGTCAGGCGCTGGCTCAACATTCCCGTGCTCTACGACCTCGATGCGCGCCTCAAGATGATGGACGAATTCGGGCCGGACTATCAGCAGATCCTCACGCTCTCACTCCCTGCGGTCGAATACGTGGCACCGCCCGAGACCTCACCCGATTTGGCCAAGCTCGCCAATGACGGCATGGCCGAGATCGTCGCGAAATACCCCAAGCAGTTTCCGGCGTTCGTCGCGTCCATCGGCATGAACAACGTCAAAGCCTCGGTCGCCGAAATCCGCCGCGCCGTGGAGACGCTGGACGCGCGCGGCATCCAGATCTTCACCAACATCAACGGAAGGCCGCTCGACGATCCCGAGTTCGCGCCGATCTTCGAGGCGATGCACGCCTACGATCTCCCAATCTGGATGCATCCGACGCGGCCGCAGAAATTCGCCGACTATCCGAACGAGACCGGCTCGAAATACGACATCTGGTGGTGCTTCGGCTGGCCCTACGAGACGAGCGCGGCGATGGCGCGCATGGTGTTCTCCGGCTTCTTCGACCGCTGGCCGAACCTGAAGATCATCACGCACCACCTGGGCGCGATGGTGCCGTTCCTGGAGGCGCGCGTCGGTCTTGGCCTCGATCAACTCGGCACGCGCGAGGCCGCAGAGCCGTACTACGAAGAGATCATCGCCAACATGAAGAAGAAGGGGCTGCGGCCCGTCGACTACTTCAAGAAGTTCTTCGGCGACACCGCGATCAACGGCTCGAAGGCGGGCACGGTCTGCGGCATCGAGTTCTTCGGCTGCGACCATGTGCTGTTCGGCACCGACTGCCCCTTCGATCCCTTAGGCGGACCTCTCTTCATCCGCGACATCATCAAGGTGTTGAACGAGATCGACATCACCGCCGATGATCGCCGCAAAATCTACGAGCTGAACGCCCGGCGGCTCCTCAAGCTCGAGGCGTAGGTCGTCCTGCAAGAGGCTGCCCAAATTGGTGAATTCCGGACCGGCGGTGCGGCTTAAAAGCCCGGTTGCTACACGACACTCTGATGCGACAGGAACCGGCCTCGTGCTATATCTAGCTCGAGCGGCGCTTCGCGGAACGCCGAACGAATTCGCATTGAACAAACGGGAGGACATGTCATGGCACGCAAGACCCGCCCAACGGGAGTGGATCGGCGCAAATTCCTGACCGGCGTCGCAGCAACCGGAGCCGCCACCGCAGCAGCGGCAACGGGCGCGGTCAAGACGGCTGCCGCGCAAGGCGCAGCACCGGCTGCGGCGCGGCCCTCGACCGCGGCCGCGCAACGCGAGCTCGGCACCGCCGCTGTCCATGCGCCCGGCACGACACCGGGAACGCCCGGCTCCGACTTCATGGTCGACGTGCTCAGATCGCTCGATATCGACTACGTGTTCTCGAACCCGGCCTCCTCCGCCCGCGGCATCCACGAGTCGATCACGACCTACGGCGGCAACAAGAAGCCGGAATTCATCACGTGCATGCACGAAGAGTCGGCCGTCGCCATGACGCACGGCTACTTCAAGGTTGCAGGCAAACCCGCCGCCGCTTTGTGCCACGGGACGGTCGGCCTCCAGCATGCCGCGATGGCGCTCTACAACGCGTGGTGCGATCGCGCGGCCTCTATCGTGATGGTCGGCAATCGCATGGATGCGGTGGGCCGCCAGCCGGGCGTGCCCACCATTCACGCGGTGCAGGATCCCGGCCTGCTCGTTCGCGACTTCACGAAATGGGACGACAATCCGCAATCGCTCCAACACTTCGCCGAATCGATGGTGCGCGCGTACAAGATCACGATGACACCGCCTTATGAGCCCGTGCTGATGGCGGTCGAAGAGAAGCTCCAAGAAGAGTCGATCGAAGAGCTGCAGCGCGGCAAGCCGCTCGTCATTCCGAAGCTCAATCGCGTAGCCCCGCCCGCCGGCGATCCGAACGCGGTGCGCGAGGCGGCGAAGCTGCTCGCGATGGCGGACAATCCCGTCATCGTTGCCGACCGTGTTGGCCGCACGCAGGCCGGCGTTAAGTCGCTCGTGCAGCTCGCCGAGACGCTGAATTGCCCCGTCATCGATCAGCTCGGCCGCATGAACATGCCGAACCAGCATCACCTCTGCCAGGTTGGCGGCGGGCAGCTGATCGAGCAGGCCGACGTCATCCTGGGTCTCGAGCTCACCGATCTCTGGGGCTCGGTCAATTCCATGGACGACTCGGTCGAAATGCGGACGGCCTCTCGGCCCAAAGCCGGCGCCAAGGTCATCAATATCAGCATGGCCGACATCTATATCCGCGCCAACTATCAAGACTTCATGCGCTATCAGCCGATCGACCTCGCGATCGGCGCCGATGCCGAAGCCACGCTTCCCATGCTCATAGAGTATGTGAAGCAGGCGATCCCGAACGATCGCAAGGCGATGATCGCCGAGCGCGGCGAGAAGGCGAAGAAGGCCCATGCCGCGGCGCGCGAGCGCACGCTGCAGGCCGCGGCCGGCAACGCGTGGAATGCGACACCGATCAGCGCGGCGCGTCTCTCCGCCGAAATCTGGCAGCACATCAAGAACGAGAACTGGGCGCTGGTCTCGCGCGACTCCAGCCTCTCGAACTGGCCGCATCGGCTGTGGGACTTCCGCGAGCATCATCAGTTCATCGGCGGCCCGGGCGGCGCGGGTATTGGCTACGGCCTCCCCGCAGCGGTCGGTGCGGCCATGGCGCATCGCGACAACGGCCGCCGTCTTGCGATCAACATCCAGAACGATGGCGACTCCATGTATGCGCCGGGCGCGCTCTGGACGGCCGTCCACCACAACGTTCCGCTGCTCACGATCATGTGGAACAACCGCGCCTATCATCAGGAGATCATGCACCTCCAGCGCATGGCCAACTGGCGACAGCGCGGCGTGGAGAACGCGCATATCGGCACGACCATCTGGTCGCCGTTCGTCGATTTCGCGAAGCTCGCGCAGTCGATGGGCATGACCGGCTACGGGCCGATCACCGATCCGAAGGACCTCTCGGCGGCGATCAAACGCGGCATCGACGCGGTGAAAGCGGGCGAGCCCGTGCTCATCGACGTCGTCACCCAGCCGCGTTAGGAGGCGCCGATGCGCAGCAGGTTCATTCTCATCGCCGCGGCCGCCGTCATGAGCGCGGCAGCGTTCGGCAACGCGCCGAGCTTCGGCGCTGCGGCGCCCGCCGGCGATCCAGTGAAGGGCAAGGCCAATTTCGAACGCGTCGGCTGCTGGCAATGCCACGGCCGCGAAGGCCAGGGCGGACGTGAAGGCCCACGCATCGCAGCGCCGGTTCCGCTCGCCTACCCGGCGCTCTCGGGCTTTGTCCGCACCACGAGCGGCGACATGCCGCCCTATACGGAGAAGGTCCTCTCCAATCAGGAGCTGACCGACATCTACGCCTATCTGCAGTCGATCCCCGCGCCGCCGGATCATAAGTCGATCCCGCTCCTGGCCCAGTAGGAGAGCTGCATTGCGGCCGGCTTCGCTCAACCGGCGGAACGTCGTCACGGGGATTGCGGCCGCATCGGTTTTAGCGGCCGCACCGGTCCGTGTGCGCGCGCAGACCCGCAAGTCCTCGCGCGATCGTCTCGAGGAAGCGCTCGTCCGCATCAACGACCCGCGCGGCGAAGGCAAGCGCGCGTGCCTGACCGTCTACACCGAAGCGGCGCGTGCCGCGGCCGATGCCGCGGATGCGCGTGCGCGCGCCGGCATCAGTCTCGGCCCGCTCGATGGGACGATCGTCAGCATCAAGGACCTGTTCGACGTCGCGGGCGAGCCGACGCGCGCGGGCTCGAAGATCCTGATCGATGCACCGCCCGCGAAAGAGGACGCCCTCGTCGTGCGCCGCTTGCGCGCCGCGGGCGCTGTGATCGTCGCCAAGACGAACATGAGCGAGTTCGCGTTTTCGATTCTCGGACTTAACCCGCATCACGGCACGCCCGGAAATCCCGCCGACCGCACGCGCTGCCCCGGCGGCTCATCGTCGGGCGCGGCCGTCGCGGCCGCCGATCAAATGTGCGAAATCGCGATCGGCACGGACACGGGCGGATCGACGCGCGCACCGGCCGCGTTCTCAGGCATCGTCGGTTTCAAGCCGAGCAAATTCCGCACGCCGACCGATGGCGCGTTTCCGCTCTCCTACACGCTCGATTCCATCGGCCCGCTTGCACGCACGGTCAGCGCCTGCGCGATCGCGGATGCGGTGCTCGCGGGGGATCAGCCCTGGACTCTCGAACCCGCGCCGCTTCTCGGCTTGCGGCTCGGCGTGGCCCAAGGACTACCCTTGCGCGATCTGGATTTGACGGTGAACGCGCGCTTCAACGCGGCAACCGAAGCGCTCAACAGGGCCGGCGTCTCGCTCTCGGATGAAGCCATTCCGCTGTGGGAGGACGTCGCACGCGTGCAGGCGAAGGCCTCGTTCTCCTCCATCGAAGCCTACGCGATCCATCGCCAATGGGTGACGACGCGCGCCGCCGATTACGATCCGGTCGTGCTCAACCGCATCCTGCAAGGACGCGACGTCACCGCCGCCGAGTACATTGCAATGCAGCGCGAGCGCGTGGCGCTCGTGCGTGCGATGGATGCGCGGCTGGCT
>Ga0184629_10000679_pt1 | contig 14845 bp, 11 predicted proteins | sample PLM4_32_b1_FD_133158 | JGI IMG/M metagenome (GOLD analysis project Ga0184629, IMG submission 133158) | Groundwater sediment microbial communities from an aquifer in East River, Colorado, USA - PLM4_32_b1 | ecosystem: Environmental > Terrestrial > Soil > Riparian zone | place: USA: East River... | reverse complement strand
TTTTTGTGCCGATTGTCCGGAGTCCGATGCCCAAACGCACCGACATCAAATCGATCCTGATCATCGGCGCCGGCCCCATTGTCATCGGCCAGGCCTGCGAATTCGACTATTCCGGCGCACAGGCCTGCAAGGCGCTCAAGGCCGAGGGCTACCGGGTCGTGCTGGTGAACTCGAACCCCGCGACCATCATGACCGATCCGGGCCTCGCGGATGCGACCTATATCGAACCGATCACGCCCGAGTTCGTGGAAAAGATCATCATCCGCGAAAAGGCGAACGTGCCGGAGGGCCGCGTCTTCGCTCTTCTGCCCACGATGGGCGGACAGACAGCGCTGAACACCGCACTCGATCTCGACGAGAAAGGCGTCCTCGCCGCCCACGGACTCGAGATGATCGGCGCCAAGGCCGCTGCCATTGCCAAGGCCGAAGACCGCCAACTCTTCCGCGAAGCGATGGAGCGCATCGGTCTCGAATGTCCGCGCTCGGTTATCGCGCGCGACCTGAAAGAAGCGACAGCCGCGCTCGAGCGGATCGGGTTGCCCGCGATCATTCGCCCGTCCTTCACGCTCGGCGGCACCGGGGGGGGCATCGCCTATAACCGCGAAGAGTTCGCGGCGCTTGCCGATGGCGCGCTCGAGGCCTCGCGGGGGCACGGCATCCTGGTCGAGGAATCGGTGCTCGGCTGGAAGGAGTTCGAGCTCGAGGTTGTGCGCGACCGCGCGGACAACGCGATCATCGTCTGCTCGATCGAGAACGTCGATCCGATGGGCGTGCACACTGGCGACTCGATCACGGTCGCGCCTGCACTCACGCTGACCGACAAGGAATATCAGCGCATGCGTTCGGCCTCGATCGCGGTCTTGCGCGAGATCGGCGTCGAGACCGGCGGTTCGAACGTGCAGTTCGCGATCAATCCCGCCGACGGCCGCATGGTCGTCATCGAGATGAACCCGCGCGTGTCGCGTTCGTCTGCACTCGCCTCGAAGGCGACCGGTTTCCCTATCGCGAAAGTCGCGGCCAAGCTCGCCATCGGCTACACGCTCGATGAACTCACCAACGACATCACGCGCGTCACGCCGGCTTCGTTCGAGCCGACGATCGATTACGTCGTGACCAAGATCCCCCGCTTCGCGTTCGAGAAATTCCCCGGTGCCGATCCCGTGCTGACCACGTCGATGAAATCGGTCGGTGAAGTGATGGCGATCGGCCGCACCTTCGCGGAGTCGATGCAGAAGGCTCTGCGTTCGCTCGAGACGGGGCTCACGGGGTTCGATGACATCGTCATTCCGAATCTCGGACAGGGGGACGATTCGAACGCAATCCGCGCGGCGTTGGGGCGTCCGACGCCCGATCGCCTGCGGTTCGCCGCACAGGCGCTGCGCCTCGGCGTCGACGAGCAGGAGCTGTCGCGCATCACCGGCTATGACCCGTGGTTCGTGGGCGAGATTGCCGAGATCGTGCGCACGGAAGGGGAGATCAAGCGCGCAGGCCTGCCTCGCGATGTGAACGGTTTGCGCCGGCTCAAGGCGATGGGATTCTCGGATGCGCGGCTCGCAACGCTGACTGGCAAGCAGGAGAGCGAGGTTGCGCGCATGCGCGCAAAGTTGGGCGTGCACCCGGTTTACAAGCGCATCGATACATGTGCGGCCGAATTCGCGGCGCTCACTTCGTACATGTACTCAACCTACGAGTCGCCGGTCGGCGGCGAGGTCGAGTGCGAAGCGCGCCCCTCGGATAAGCGCAAGGTCATCATCCTGGGCGGCGGCCCGAACCGCATCGGCCAGGGGATCGAGTTCGATTATTGCTGCTGCCACGCGTGTTTTTCGCTGGCGGAGCAGGGCTTCGAAACCATCATGATCAACTGCAATCCGGAGACCGTGTCGACCGACTACGACACGTCGAACCGGTTGTATTTCGAGCCGCTGACGGCCGAAGACGTGCTCGAGATCATCCGTGTCGAGGAATCGAAAGGCACGCTCGCGGGCGTCATCGTGCAGCTCGGCGGCCAGACGCCGCTGAAGCTCGCAGGCGCGCTAGGCAAGGCCGGCGTGCCGATCCTCGGCACGTCTGCCGATGCGATCGATCTCGCCGAAGACCGCAAGCGTTTCCAGGAGCTGTTGACGCGGCTCGGATTGAAGCAGCCCAAAAACGGCACTGCGCTCGACATCGACACCGCCGTCACGGTTGCGCGCGAGATCGGCTATCCGGTGATCCTGCGCCCGTCCTATGTGCTTGGCGGTAGAGGCATGATCATCGTCGCCGACGAGCCGGCGCTGAGATCGGCGCTGCAATCCGGCGAGCTGTTCCGGATCTCCGGCGCGAACCCGGTCCTGATCGACCGCTTCCTGCATCATGCGATCGAGATCGACGTCGATGCGATCTGCGATGCCGATGGGCAGGTGTTCATCGCGGGCATCATGGAGCACATCGAGGAGGCCGGCATCCATTCGGGCGATTCGGCCTGCGCGCTGCCGCCGCATTCGATCAACGCGGCGACGATCGCCGAGATCGAACGGCAAACGATCGCGCTCGCACGCGCGCTCGACGTGCGGGGCTTGATGAACGTGCAATACGCGATCCAAGAGGGCGAAATCTTCGTGCTCGAGGTCAATCCGCGCGCGTCGCGCACGGTGCCGTTCGTGGCGAAGGCGATCGGCTTGCCCGTCGCGGGTATCGCATCGCGCGTCATGGCGGGTGAGCGGCTCTCCTCGTTCGCGCTCAAGCCCTCGAAGAAACCGCACATCGCGGTGAAAGAGGCTGTGCTGCCCTTCGCGCGCTTCCCAGGCGTCGACACGATTCTGGGTCCGGAGATGAAGTCCACCGGCGAGGTCATGGGTCTCGACACCGATTTCGGCCGCGCTTTCGCCAAAAGCCAGATCGGCGGCGGAACAAAATTGCCGCTCGGCGGCACAGTGTTCATCTCGGTCAAGGACGCGGACAAGGCCTACACGACCGGCCCTGCAGCCCTGCTGATCGCCATGGGCTTCGAGATCGTGGCCACGCGGGGCACCGCCAAGTATCTCCAGGCGGCCGGGATCCCGGTCCGGCTGATCAACAAAGTGCTGGAAGGCCGGCCCCACATCGTGGACGCGATGAAGAACGGGGAAATCTCGCTCGTCTTCAATACGACGGACGGTGCCCAGGCCTTGACCGATTCGGCCTCCATCCGAAAGACGGCGCTCGCCCTCAAGATCCCCTACTGCACCACCATGGCGGGTGCCGCCGCGGTCACCCAAGCCATTGAATCCCTTAAGTCTGGGACTCTTGAAGTCGCCCCCCTCCAGTCCTATTCTTAAAGGCTGGCCTAGAGGGCCCAGGTAGGGATCCGCCGGCAACGGTGGCCAATTCTCAAGCGTTGGTATCCTGCGTTCCAGACCGGTCCCGGTTGGCCAGCCGGTCGGAGCCAGGAAGTTCTGTCGAATCGAAGGTGGAGAGGATGGACCGCATTCCGATGACCGCCTCGGGCTATAAAGCTCTCGAGGACGAAATTTCTCACCTGAAGGTGGTCGAACGTCCCGCCGTCATCAAGATGATCTCGGAGGCGCGATCGCACGGTGACCTATCGGAGAACGCCGAGTATCACGCGGCGAAGGAGCGACAAGCTTTCATCGAAGGTCGGGTCATGGACCTGGAAGATAAGCTGTCCCGCGCCGAGGTCATCGACGTCTCGAAGCTGTCCGGCAAGACGGTGAAATTCGGCGCGATCGTGACTCTTTCGGACGAAGACACCGAAGCCAAGGTGAAGTACCAGATCGTGGGCGATCTCGAGGCCGACGCTAAGAAGGGCAAGATCTCGATCTCCTCGCCGATTGCGCGGGCGCTGATCGGAAAGACTGCTGGAGACACGGTCGAGGTTACGGCGCCGGGCGGCGCGCGGTCCTACGAAATCCTGAAGGTGCAATTCGCCTGAGCACGAAAAAGGCCACTACCACCGCGGCGGACGCGAAATGCATCCGCTGCGGCGCTGTGTTTTCGTGCAATCCGACCGGCCCCTGCTGGTGCATGGAACGGCCTTTCAGGCCGATGCCGGAAGGTTTGGCCGGCTGCTTCTGCCCGTCATGCTTTGACCTGGCGGGGTCGGCGGATTCGGGCCCCCGGGACGCGGCTGCGCTTTAGGCGCGGCTGGCTTATACTGATTCGAAACTTTGCGTAGCTCAGATCGAGTCCCATGGCGACTATCGCACTCGTAGACGACGACAAGAACATCCTCGCTTCCGTGACCATGCTGCTCGAGCAGGAGGGGTACCACGTCCGCTCCTATACGGACGGAGCGTCGGCTCTGACAGCGCTCAGCGCGACACCTCCGGACCTTGCGATCCTCGACATCAAGATGCCGCGCATGGACGGAATGGAGCTCTTGCGCCGCCTGCGCCAGACCGCCGAGATCCCCGTGATCTTCTTGACCTCCAAGGACGAGGAGATCGACGAGTTGATGGGGCTCAATGCGGGCGCCGACGACTACATCCGCAAGCCATTCTCGCAGCGCCTCCTGCTCGAACGCGTGAAAGCGGTGCTGCGTCGCGCGGAGGGCAAGAAGGGGACGCATGCGGGTTCCCCGGGCGAAGCCAAGCAGACGCTCGTGCGCGGGAAGCTGGTTCTCGATCCGATGCGCCACGAATGCACGTGGAACAGCAATGCGGTGAAGCTGACCGTCACGGAATTCCTGATCCTGCAGTGCCTCGCGCAACGCCCCGGCTTCGTGAAGAGTCGCGACAACCTGATGGACGCGGCTTACGACGACCAAGTCTATGTCGATGACCGCACCATCGATTCCCACATCAAGCGCCTGCGGAAAAAGTTCAAGGTCGTCGACGACGATTTCGACTCGATCGAAACGCTTTATGGCGTGGGCTACCGCTACAAGGAGGCCTGAGATCGGCGCCTTTTCGCCACTGCCTTCTTGCTGCCGCCTTTGGGTGGTTGATCGGGTTCGCGCGCCCGAAGACCGTGGATTATGAGCGTAAGCGACAAGGACAGTCTGGTCGTCGCCCGGTCGGAGCGAAGCCCGCCCGCGACAAAGCTCGAGCGCACGACGTCCGATAAGCCGCTGCCTGCGCCGGAACGGCTCACGCCCGATCGTCCGATGTCCATCGGCCGTGCGCCGCGCGCGGAACGACCGATGGGCGCGGACAGGCCCTATTCGCCGGTCCGCCGCATCTCGCCCCTTACGCGCCGCATTCTTTTCTTCAACGCGTTCGCGCTCTTCATCCTGATCGGCGGCGTATTGTGGGTGCAGTCGAGTCGCGCAGGACTCGTGCAGGAACGCATCGCGGGCATCCGCGATCAGGCGCTTATCGTCGCCGGAGCGCTGGCCGAGTACACCGCGGTCCAGGAGCGGCGCGCGATCGATACCGCGCAAGCCGAGCCGCTGCTGCGCCAGCTGATCGCGCCGACGCATCTGCGCGCGCGCGTCTACACGACGGGAGGCGAGCTCCAGATCGACACGCGCAACCTGCTCGCGCGCAACGTTGTGGTCACAGAATCCCTACCGCCGCCGGAGTCGACGAACCCGTTGCTCGCATACTTCGAGCGCACGCTGGGCGGCGCCCAGGGCTTGTATGACCGGCTGATGGGCGTGCGTCCGTTGGGCAAGCTCGAGCCCTATTTCGAGGCGGGCCAGAACGGCCGCGTCTACGCGGAGGTCAATCTGGCGCTGACCGGGGAGAGCGGATCGAGCGTGCGGGTGAACGAGCTCGACAAGCTCGTGCTCTCCGTCGCCGTTCCGATCCGGCGTTTCGCGACGCTCTATGGCGTCCTGATGCTGACGACGGAATCGGGCGACATCGACGACATCCTGAAGGATGAGCGCTCGGCGCTGATGAAGGTGTTCGCGCTCGCCTTCGGCGTGCTCCTGCTCTCCTCGCTTTACCTGGCGGGTACGATTGCGGCGCCGGTGCGCAGGCTCGCTGCAGCAGCCGAGCGCGTTCGGCGCGGACGCGCGGGCCGCGAAGTGATGCCGGCGATACCCGACCGCGGGGATGAGATCGGCGAGCTCGCCGATTCGCTCTCCGCCATGACGCGTGCCTTGTACGACCGCATCGATGCGATCGAGCGGTTCGCGGCCGACGTCGCGCACGAGCTGAAGAATCCCATCACCTCGCTCAGAAGCGCTGTCGAGATGTTCGAACGCACCAAGGATGGCGACAACCGCGAGCGGTTGGTCCAGGTGATCCGCAACGACCTGAAGCGCATCGACCGCCTGATCACGGACATATCGGATGCGTCACGCCTGGACGCCGAGCTTTCGCGCGGGCACTCGCAACCCGTCGATGTCGGACGCCAGCTGCAAACGCTCGTCGCTATCTATGGCGCGATGGAGATGCCGCGCGGTGTCCATGTCGAAGTGGGGCGCGATCTGACCAAGGGCGCGATCGTGCAGGGCATGGACGAGCGACTGGGCCAGGTGTTCCGCAACCTGATCGACAACGCCATTTCATTCAGTCCCGATGACGGCCGAGTGCGCGTCGCCGCACAGGTGAATGGCGGACTCGTGCGCGCGATGATCGAAGATGACGGACCGGGCATCCCTGAGGACAACCTCGAGCGCATCTTCGACCGCTTCTACACCGAACGCCCCGTCGAGCACGGGTTTGGCAAGAACTCGGGCTTGGGGCTTGCGATCGCGCGGCAGATCATCGCGAGCCACAACGGGCGCATCTGGGCCGAGAACCGCACGGACGTCCAGGGCAAGCGAATCGGTGCGCGCTTCGTCGTCGAATTGCCCTTGGCGCGTTCCCGTCCATGAGTGCGACTCCCGCGCCTGCCAAAGGGCGCGCTCTGGTTCATGCCACGGCGGTGGCGCTCTTGGATGCAACCATTCCGTTTGGCGGCCGGATCGAATCCGCGGTGTTGCTCGTCGGCGAATCGGGCGCGGGCAAGTCCGACGTCGCGCTAAGATTGATCGCGGCCGGCGCGAAGCTCATCGCCGATGATCAGACTGCGCTGTTCGTCGAACGTGGCCGCATCCACGCCGACGCACCGCCCAATGTGAGCGGCAGCATGGAAATAAGGGGCCTTGGCATCTTGCGTGTGGATAGGGCGTCACCCTGCCCCGTCGTCTTGGTGGTCCAGCTGGATCAAGAAGCGACGGTTGCCCGGCTGCCGGAGCCCGCGTTCTATGACCAGCCCGCGAGCCTTCAAGCGGACGTGAAACTGCCGCTCATCATGCTTAACGCTCGAGAAGCCTCGACCCCCGCGAAAATCGCGGCGGCTGCGGCGGGCCTTGTCCACGGCGCCTTTGTCGCAGGCCCATTTCCGCCGAACCTGCCCCTTTAATCTCAAATGGAGCCTGCTATCGTGCCCGCCTTTCTGAATTGCTTTGGACGATGATCGGTATCGTTATCGTAACGCACGGCCGGCTGGCGGCCGAACTCCTCGCGGCAACCGAGCACATCGTGGGTCCTCAGACCCACGTGAAGACGATTTGTATCGGCCCCAACGACGACATCGAGCAACGCCGCAACGAGATCACCGCGGCGATCGCCGCCGTCGAGCTGGGACGCGGGGTGGTGCTCGTCACGGACATGTTCGGCGGAACGCCGTGCAATCTCGCGCTGACCCATCTGAAGAAGGGTAAGGTCGAGGTGCTGGCCGGCGCGAACCTGCCGAGTCTCATCAAGTTGATCGGTGTACGGACGACACTGGCGCTCGATCAGGCGGTGAAGGAAGCGATCACCTCGGGCAAGAAATACATGCGGTCGGGTTCGGCGGAGCTTGCCGCGGCCCCGGCCCGTCCGACCGCTTGATGGAAGCCGACATAGTCCGAGTGAAGGTCGCGATCGTGAACGCGCGCGGACTGCATGCGCGGGCGTCTGCGAAGTTCGTCGAGACGGCGGCCAAATTCCGCAGCGAGATCACCGTGATGAAGGACGATCATTCGGTCTCCGGACGGTCCATCATGGGTCTCATGATGCTGGCCGCGGCCAAGGGGAGCATCGTCGAGTTGGTGGCCAAAGGGCCGGACGCAAGAGAGGCCATCGCCGCTCTCACCTCCCTGATCGCCGCTCGCTTCCAGGAGGATACGTGAAGCTTGGGCAGGACCGAGCGCTCGGAAATTGTGCTAGACTGCCCGACGTCTGAGCAGCCGGGGTGGGAGATGAGCAGGCACCGCGCGGTCAGTTTTTTTGTCGCTTTCCTTTTGCTGCTGCCTGCAGGCGTGGTGGCTCAGTCGGCCGCGCCCAATCCAGCCCTTTGGCGAATCCGTAATGGCGCGAGCACGGTGTATGTCTTTGGGTCGCTGCACATCCTGCCGCAATCGTTCAAGTGGCGCGCCCCCGAGATTGAGTCTGCCATCGCTTCCAGCGACACCTTCGTGTTCGAGGTGCCGGTCGACAATGCGGCGACAGCGCGCCAAAAGGAGTTCATCGTCAAGAACGGCCTGCTGCCTGCCGGCGCGTCGCTGCGCAAGGTGCTGAACCGGATCGAGTTCGACACCTACTCACGCGTTCTCATAGGCGCTGGCCTAAAGCCCGAACATTTCACGCGCTATCGTCCGTGGCTCGCGGCTGTCATTGTCGGCCTTGCCTATGTGCATCGCCGCGACCTCACGATGCTGAGGGGCGTCGACGACGAGATCATCGAGTACGCTCAAAGCGAAGGAAAAGAACTGCGCTATCTCGAGAACATCGAAGACCAGATGAAGCTTCTCGTCATGGGCGACGATCTTGCTCAGGTCAGGGCGCTCAAGCGGCAGCTGATCTCGCTCCCGAAATCGGTGTCGCACACCGAAGAGCTGGTTCACACCTGGGCGCAAGGAGACGCGGAGCGTTTCGCCGCGATGATCGAGCAGGACTTCGCCGGTCATGTCGAAGCCCAGGATCTGCTCATCTCCAACCGCAACAGCAACTGGTTGCCAACGGTCACGGAACTGCTGACCGCGAACAAGACGTCGATGGTCACCGTCGGCGCGGCGCATATCGGAGGCTCGAAGGGCCTCATTTCTCTCCTCTGCGCGGCAGGCCGCGACGTCGAGCGCGTCGGCGTGAATGGCGCACCCGATACCGATGCTTGCGGTCGGAACAGCTAGAACGATTTCGTTTACGGCTGGCTCACACTGTTTTTGGCCCACATGAGTTGGGCGCTCCCCAACCGTTAAAATCCAATCCGCCGGCTTAAGCGCATACCAAGGCCGGACCGCTTGAATGCGTCCTCGCTTGGGGGCGTTCATGTTGCGGGGACTTTTCAGGCCTTTGCTGGCTGTTGCGTTGGGTGCCGCACTGGTCTCCGGTGCGGCTCAGGCGCGCAGCGATCGCGCGCCTGAGCCTGCGCTTTGGCAGGTCACCAAAGGTCCCAGCAAGGTCTATCTATTGGGCTCGATTCACATGCTGCCGCCCGGCTGGGATTGGCGAACGAAGCCGATCGATGCGGCGATCAACTCGTCGGATCGCTTCTTCTTCGAAACGTCTATGACAGCCAAAGCGATTGGTAAGTTCGCGCGCTTCGCACGCAGAAACGGCCGACTTCCCAAGGGAAACGTGCTCTCGGGCAGGCTGTCGCCGGAGGGCGTGAAGACCCTTCACAAACTTCTGGAGGCCACGCCGCTCGATCCGGAGTCCGTGGACTCCATGCGTCCCTGGCTCGCGCTCACAGTCTTGACCGACTACCAAGTGCAAAACGGACCGCATCGGCAACGCGGCTTCGCCGAAGAGGGCGTCGACTACAGACTCGAACAGGAATTGCTCGAGCAGGGTAAGTCCGTACGCTATCTCGAAACGCCTGAGGTTCAGCTGAATGTGCTGATGCAGATTACGCCTGACGGAGACATCGCCGGATTCGAACGGGATATGCGAGAACTGCTGAACGCCGGTGACATGTATGGTCGCCTTCTCGACGGCTGGACGGCGGGAAATCAGACGGAGCTGAATAAGATTCTCGAGGAGACTCCAGGCAATCCGAAGGAAAAGGCGCTGCTGATCGACGGGCGCAACCGCAACTGGCTCCCGCAGATCGAGCGCATGCTCCTGTCCGAGGAAACGAACTTCGTGACCGTAGGCGCTGCGCACTTGGTCGGTACTGGGGGCATTGTCGACATGCTCTGCGTCCGCGGCTGGAAGGTCGAAAGGGTCAAGACCGGCCCCACCCAGCCGCCGCCTGCCTGCCCCGCGAAGCAGCCGGGGCAGTCCGTGAAGACGCTGGCACCGCCGGAACTCAGGACACGCCAGGTCTCTCTGCCCCCAACCGGGTCCATCCAATAAAGATATGTAGATTTCTTTATATCCTTCTTGCCCGGAAGGGGCCCGGCTGCTATTTACGCTGGATCACCCCGGCCAAGCACGAAGGACGCCCCCATGAGCCAGAACTACGCGGTCAAGGACATCAAGCTTGCGGATTGGGGCCGCAAGGAAGTCGCCATCGCCGAGACCGAGATGCCAGGCCTCATGGCGACGCGCGAGGAATTCGGGCGTTCCCTGCCCTTACGCGGCGCGCGGATCGCGGGGTCGCTGCACATGACCATACAGACCGCGGTCCTGATCGAGACCCTGCGCGCGCTCGGCGCCGATGTGCGCTGGTGCTCGTGCAACATCTTCTCGACCCAGGACCACGCGGCCGCCGCGATCGCAGCCGGCGGCACGCCCGTCTTCGCACACAAGGGCGAGTCGCTCGAAGAATATTGGGAATACTCCCGCAAGATCTTCGAGTGGGAAGACGGCGGCACGCCGAATATGATCCTGGACGATGGCGGCGATGCCACCTTGTTCGTGCATCTGGGCCTGCAGGCCGAGAAGGGCGACAACGGCTTCCTGCGCCATCCCGCCAACGAAGAAGAGGAAGCGTTCTTCGCGTTGCTCTCACGTACGCTGAAGGAGAAGCCCGGCTGGTTCGCCGAGCTCGCCCGCAACATCAAGGGCGTGACCGAGGAGACGACGACGGGCGTGCATCGGCTCTATCAGATGCATAAGGACGGCCGGCTGCTGTTCCCCGCGATCAACGTGAACGACTCCGTCACCAAGTCGAAATTCGACAATCTGTACGGCTGCCGCGAAAGTCTTGTCGACGGCATCCGCCGCGGCACGGACGCGATGATGGCGGGCAAGCTCGCGATGGTCGCGGGCTTCGGCGACGTCGGCAAGGGCTCGGCGGCATCGCTGCGCAACGCCGGCTGCCGCGTGATGATCGCCGAGATCGATCCAATCTGCGCGCTCCAGGCGGCGATGGAGGGCTACGAAGTCACCACGATGGAGGACGCTGCCCCGCGCGCGGATATTTTCGTGACCGCCACGGGCAACGTGGATGTCATCACCATCGACCACATGCGGCGCATGAAGGACCGCGCGATCGTCGCCAATATCGGCCATTTCGATTCCGAGATTCAGGTTGCCGCACTCCGAAACCTGAAATGGCACAACGTGAAGCCGCAGGTGGACGAGATCGAATTCGCCGACGGCAAACGCATCATCCTCTTATCGCAGGGACGCCTGGTGAATCTCGGCAACGCCATGGGGCATCCGAGCTTCGTCATGAGCGCCTCCTTCACCAACCAGGTGCTGGCGCAGATCGAGCTGTTTGGAAACTCCGCGAAGTACCAGAAGCAGGTCTACACGCTGCCCAAGCATCTCGACGAGAAAGTGGCGCGTCTGCATCTCGGCAAGATCGGCGCGAAGCTCACGACGCTCTCCGACAAGCAGTCCACTTATATCGGGGTGCCGCAGGCCGGTCCCTTCAAGCCGGACCACTACCGGTACTGATGGGTGAAGCCGGCATAGGTGAGATAGGCGCCGATGACGAGCGGGATGCCAGCATAGACATAGAAGAAGTCCTCGAGCCGCATCAGCTGAAAGAACGCGACCTGCGTCTCTACGGGCAGCAGCAGGAGCGCCAGCCCGCGCACCAGCTGTGACCATCCGAACAGCGTAACCACGATCGGAAGCAGGCCGCCCGACCAGACATTGTGGCCGATCACCATCGCCAGCCCGACCCCGAGCGCGATCAGCCCCACAATCAAAAGCAGCGCCCGATCATCGATGAGCGCGGTTGCCATCTCGATCATCGAGTCCCTGTCCATGAACAGGGACGCCGCCACGATCAGTAGAAACGGCCCGATCAGCCTGCCGAGATAGATCGTCAGCCGCGACATCTGTCCCACCTCTCGCTTCGTGATTCTCGCCCGCGAAGTCTATACCTCCCCGAACCGAGGTGAGTGCCTGCAGGCAGGGCGCAAGAGCGGCCTCCAGCATTTGGAATGCCGCCGCTTCAGTTCGGCTGTGGGATTCTGCTATTCCATCGAATATTTGTGAGGCTGCGCTATACTTGATCTTGTCTTCAATTTGACTTCGCCGACATTGATCGTTGACGCGCATTGGGTTTGTGTTTGGGATTAGACGCCGGCCGCGACCAGTTGTTAACCGGTCTACACTTAGTTATTTACACTTTTTTAACCACATTCTCTTGCGGCGAAGCCCAGGCTCCTTATCATCTTGGATTCATAGAGTGATTCGCCGCAGAGAGCGGCTTCGGGGCCAGCGGGAATGGTGCCCAGGGCGAAACAGCCCGGCGCGGGGTGGGACAAAATTAGGGGCTCATGGGCAGCTAGGGCCTGCGGAACAAGCTTGGGCTTGGCCGTAGCGCTGACACCATCTCCAGGCTTCACCGCCGAAGCCGTGGGCCCGATCTTCAGCGGCGATTTCCTGGTTCTCTTGATCGTGCTGACCGCGGCTGCGCTGTCGATTGCCGGCGGTCTGTGGGGCTTGGCCGAGCGCAGGAATACGATTGCCGTCCGGGAGAGCTTGCGCGCTACGACCTCAAAGGCGCGCGCCCTCCTCGCTGCGCGGGACGCATGGCTTTCCGCAGGCCGGGAGTCGCTGATGGTATGGGGCGCGGACATGAGTGCGCCCCTGAGCTTCAGCGACGGCGCGGCGCTGATGGAGGCCTGCCTCGTCGGGCCCGACGCGACCGACCTCTCGGCGGCCCTGGATGCGCTCGCCGCCAGCGGGACGTCATTCGTGATGCTGTGCCGGACCGCAGACGGCCGCACGATCAATGTGCGTGGGCGGCCGGCGGGCGGTTCCGTCGCCGTTTTCCTTGAACCCGACGTCCTCAGCAGCGAGGCAAAGGAACCGGACGTCCAGGCCATTCTGGATGCGATCCCGATCCCGATCTGGACAAGACGGTCGCAGGACTTGGCGCTCACCTTCGCCAACCGCGCCTTTCTGACCGCCTCGGGCATCCCAGCCCGCGAAGCGGCCCTGCAAATGAATGTCGCTTTCGACCGTTCCGAACGCGAGCTCGCGAACACGGCCAAGGTCGACAACGAGCCCGTTGAGGCGAAGCGTTTCGCCGTGCTGGCCGGTCATCGCCGGGCGCTCAATTTCACTCTGGCGCCGCTGCCCAACGGCGCCATTGTCGGCAGCGCCATCGACGTGACCGCATCGTCCGAGGCCGAAACCAAGCTGCAGCGGCACCTCGATGCGCACGCGGAAACGCTGGACAGGCTCGCGACCGCCGTCGCGATCTTCGGCTCCGATCGCAAGCTCACCTTCTACAATCGCGCCTATGTCCGCCTCTGGGGACTGCCGGAGGCATGGCTTGAACAGCATCCGAGTGAAGGCGAGATCCTTGATCGCCTCCGCGAGCTCAGACGGCTGCCGGAGCAGCCCGATTTCCGCGCCTGGAAGCAGGAGCGGCTGAAGCTGTTCGACCGGCTCGACCCGCATCCAGAAGAGCTGTGGCACCTGCCCGGAGGCAAGACTCTGCGCGTGGTGACCCAGCCCCATCCGCTCGGGGGCCTGCTGTTCCTCTACGAGGACGTCAGCGACCAGCTGCGGCTGGAGAGCTCCTACAACACCTTGATCAAGGTCCAGAAGGCGACGCTCGACACGCTGCAAGAAGGTGTCGCGGTGTTCGGACCGGACGGCCGTCTGAAGCTGTACAACGCCGCGTTCGCGCGCATCTGGCGCCTCGAGCCAAGCGATCTTGCCGGCGAGCCGCATCTGAAGCGCATCGCCGATGCCTGCGCGGCGCGCTTCGGCCGCGATCGCGTGTGGGAGATCGTCATCTCGACCGTGACGGCGGCAGCGCCCGAGCGCAGGCGCGAGTGGGGCGAAGCGGAACGCTCCGACGGCGCGATCATCTCGCTGTCGGTCGCGCCGTTGCCCGATGGCGCCACGATGGTCACCTTCGTCGATGCCACGGACCGCTTCCGCATCGAATCCGCGCTGCGCGAACGCAACGAGGCGCTGGAGGCTTCCGACAAGCTCAAATCGGAATTCGTCAAGCGCGTATCCTATGAGCTCCGGACGCCGCTCAATTCGATCATGGGTTTCGCGCAGATGCTGACGCGACCCGAGCACGGCGAGCTGAACAAGAAGCAGGGCGAGTATGCCGATGCGATCGTGCGCGCCTCCGAAGGCTTGCGCGATCTCATCAACGACATCCTCGATCTCTCGACCATCGAAGCGGGCGCGATGGAGCTCGACCTGCAAACGCTCGATCTCTACACGCTGCTCTCGGGCGTGGCCGAGCACGCGCAGGAATGGGCGGGCAAGATCGGGCTCACGCTCACGCTCGACTGCCGCGAGGATGCGGGCACGTTCATCGGCGACGGGCGACGCTTGAGACAGGTCGTGTTCAACCTTCTCTCGAACGCGTTCAAGTTCACCCCGCGCATGGGTCGCGTGACGCTCGGCGGCGAGATCAGCGGCGATGACGTGCGCATATACGTCGCCGACACCGGCCCTGGCGTGTCGCCGGAGCTGATGCCGCAAGCCTTCGAGCGCTTTTCGGCGAAGGGCGTGGCGGTGACGCGCGCCGGTGCCGGCCTCGGCCTTGCGCTCGTCAACCGCTTCGTCGAGTTGCATCACGGCTGGGTGGAGCTGGAATCGCAGCCGGGCCAGGGCACGCGCGTTACGTG
>Ga0184629_10000678_pt1 | contig 14857 bp, 8 predicted proteins | sample PLM4_32_b1_FD_133158 | JGI IMG/M metagenome (GOLD analysis project Ga0184629, IMG submission 133158) | Groundwater sediment microbial communities from an aquifer in East River, Colorado, USA - PLM4_32_b1 | ecosystem: Environmental > Terrestrial > Soil > Riparian zone | place: USA: East River... | reverse complement strand
GACCACCTGCGCGGCCAGGGCTTCGACCTCGGACGACGACTTGATGATGCCCAATCCGTCGCGCAGCCATTGCACGACCGCCCCCGCGATGAAGATGCTGCCTTCGAGGGCGTACTCGGTCCGGTTCCCGACCCGCCACGCCACCGTCGTCAGGAGATTGTTCTTGGACGCAATCGGTTTGGTGCCGGTGTTCATCAGCATGAAGCAACCGGTGCCGTAGGTGTTCTTCACCAGGCCGGGCTTGGTGCACGCCTGGCCAAACAGCGCCGCCTGCTGGTCGCCCGCAATGCCGGCAATCGGAGTCGCGCCCCCCCCGCCGAACAGCGTCGTTGCACCGTAGACTTCGCTCGAGGAAGCGACCGCCGGCAGCACCGAGCGCGGCACACCAAAGATCTTCAGCAGCTCGTCGTCCCAATCCCCGGTCCGCAGGTTGAACAGCATCGTGCGCGACGCGTTGCTGGGATCGGTCACGTGCACGCGGCCGCCCGTGAGGTTCCACACCAGCCACGAGTCCACGGTGCCGAACGCCAGAGTGCCGGCTTTCGCCTTGGCGCGCGCGCCCGGGACATGGCGCAGCAGCCACTCGAGTTTGGTGCCCGAGAAATACGCGTCCACCACGAGGCCGGTCTTCCGCTTGATCAACGGCGCCAGCCCGCGGGCCTTCAGGCGGTCGCACGCGGCGGCGGTGCGGCGATCCTGCCAGACGATCGCGTGATGCACCGGCTCGCCGGTCGCGCGATCCCACAGCACCGTCGTTTCCCGCTGATTCGTGATCCCGATCCCGGCGATGTCGGCCGCGGTCAATCCGGCCTTGGCCATCGCTTCGGTCGCCGTGTGCCGCTGCGTGGCCCAGATCTCGTTCGCATCGTGTTCCACCCAGCCGGGCCTGGGAAAAATCTGACGAAACTCCTGCTGCGCCGTGGCAACCGCGCTGCCGCTGTGGTCAAACACGATGGCGCGCGAGCTCGTCGTGCCCTGGTCGAGGGCCAGGATGTACTTCATGCCGGCCACAACGTCTTGTACAGCAAGGCCGCGACCAGGCCGCCGATGACCGGACCGGCCACCGGGATCCAGGCATAGCGCCAGTCCGAATTCCCCTTGCCGGCGATCGGCAGGAGCGCGTGCGCGAGCCGCGGACCGAGGTCGCGCGCCGGGTTGATGGCGTAGCCGGTCGGCCCGCCCAACGACAGCCCGATGGCCCACACCAGCACCCCGACCAGCCACGGGCCGAATCCCGCGTTCCACCCGTGCTCCGGGTTGAGGTTTTTCGGGGTCAGGATGGCGAGCACGCCCAGCACGAGTACGAACGTGCCGATGATCTCGGTCAGGAGATTCGCGCTCGATTTCCGGATGGCGGGGCTGGTGCAGAAGACGGCCAGCTTCGATGCCTTACTCTCCGTGGCGGCCCAGTGCGGCAGGTAGGCGAGCCAGACGACGCCCGCGCCGAGGAACGCGCCGAGCATCTGGCCCGCGACGTAGACGGGCACCGAGGCCCACGCGAGCTTGCCGAGGGAGGCCATGGCTACCGTCACAGCGGGATTGATGTGCGCGCCGCTGAAGCTGCCGACGGCATACACCGCCACCGTCACGCCGAAGGCCCAGCCCGCGGTGATGACAATCCAACCGGCGTTCTGGCCTTTGGTTCTGTTGAGCACGACGTTTGCGACCACGCCATCGCCCAGGATGACCAACAGCATGGTGCCGAGAAGTTCTGCCAGAAAGGGCGTCATAGTGATTGCGGTGCGGCGAAGCTACGAAACGGGCAGCGTGTTGTCCATACGTCGTGAAATGGGACTATCCCGCAGCAACCCCTCATGAGGGTTAGGTTACTCGCATGACTGCTCACCCGACGGCATTTCGCCTGAAACCTCCTCGGCCGCGCCGTCGCCGCCTGCTGGTCCTGGTCGTCGTGGCCGCCTTCCTCGTGCTGTTCCTGCCCAGTCTGGTCACGCTCGCCGTCGAGTGGCCCTGGTTCCAATCCCTGGGCTACGAACGCGTGTTCGCGACCCGGCTCGTGGCCGAAGGGCTGCTGGGTGTTGGGGCGGCCGTTGTGGCGTTCGCCTTCCTGTATACCAACCTGCGGTTTGCCCAACGCGGCGTCGTTCCAGAACCGGTGGTGCTTCGGTTCAACGAGGGGGCGGCTGCCCTCGACGTGACAGCGCTGCTGCGCCGGCTGGCACTGCCGCTGGCGCTCGGTGTGGCGCTGCTGTTCGGCCTCGGAGCCGCGGGTGGGTGGCTCGGCGTGCTCCAGTTCCTGCACCGAACGCCGTTCGGCGTTTCGGATCCGGTCTTCGGCCGCGACGTCGGCTACTACGTGTTCACAGTGCCGGTGGCGGCGGGCACCCTCGCCTTTCTCACGGCGCTTACGACGGTCGCGTTGCTCGCGACCATCGCGCTGTACGTGCTGCGCCGCGACGTCGTCCTGCTCCCGCGCCACGTCACGGTGGAACCGTCGGCCCGGTGGCACGTCGCCGGATTGATCGCCTTCCTGTTCCTGCTGGCGGCGTTGCGGGTGTACTTCGTTCGAATCCCGGGCCTGTTGTACTCGACGACGGGACCGCTGGTGGGAGCGAGCTTCGCGGATCTCCACGCCGGCCTCCTCGGCCTGCGGCTCGCCGGGCTGGCGGCGGTGATCGGTGGCGCGCTGGTGCTGTGGGGAACCCGCACGCACCGTCTCGCCTGGGCCACCCTGCTCGCGCTCGGGGTGTACCTCGGCGTGTCGCTGCTCGGCGTCGTCCTGTACCCCACGATCATCCAGCGACTGGTCGTGGCGCCGAACGAGCTGGTGAAGGAAACGCCGCAGCTCGCCTTCCACATCGCGGCGACGCGGCGGGCGTGGGCGCTGGACAGCGTGGTGACGCGCGACCTGACCGGTGAGACCGGGCTCACCCAGCGGGACATCGAGGTGAACCAGGCAACCATCCAGAACGTCCGGTTGTGGGATCGCGAGCCGCTGCTGGCGACGTTCAGGCAGCTGCAGGAGATCCGCACCTACTACGACTTCGTCTCCGTGGACGACGACCGCTACTGGATCAACGGGCAGTACCGCCAGGTGCTCCTCTCGCCGCGCGAGCTGAACGCGGGCTCCCTGCCGACGCGAACGTTCATCAACGAGCGGCTCACCTTCACGCACGGGATGGGGCTCACCCTTGGGCAGGTGAACCAGGTGACGCCGGAGGGATTGCCGGTCCTGTTCCTCAAGGACCTGCCGCCGGTGTCCAGCGTGTCGCTGCGGGTGACGCGCCCGGAGATCTACTTCGGCGAGCTCACCGATTCCTGGGTGTTCGCCCGCACCAACCAGCGAGAGTTCGACTACCCCTCGGGTGACGAAAACATCTACACGTCGTACGCGGGCCAGGGCGGAGTCCGGGTCGGCTCATTGTGGCGCCGGGTGGTGCTCGCGGCCTATTTCCGCTCCCTGAAGGTGTTGTTGTCGAGTGACATCACCAACGACAGCCGCGCGCTGTACATCCGGAACATTCGGGAACGTGCGCACACGGCACTGCCGTTCCTGCTTTTCGACGGCGACCCCTATCTCGTGGTCTCAGATTCGGGCCGGCTCCACTGGATTCTCGACGCTTATACCGCGACCGACCGCTACCCCTACGCGCAGCCACTCGCCGACGGCACGAACTACGTCCGGAACAGCGTGAAGGTGGTGATCGACGCCTTCGACGGCACCGTCACGGCCTATCTGGCCGACGCGGCCGATCCGCTGGCGCGCACCATGGCAAAGGTGTTCCCCGGCATCCTCCAGCCACTCGACGCGATGCCGCCGGATCTGCGCGCGCACCTGCGCTATCCCGAGGATTTGTTCCGGATGCAGACCGATATATACGCGACGTATCACATGGCGGAGCCGGATGCCTTCTACCACCAGGAGGACCTGTGGAAGAAGCCGGTGTTGTCGCGGTCCGGTCAACAGCAGGATCCCTTCCTGCGCCACATGGTGATGCGGCTGCCCGGGGAGCGACAGGCGGAATTCATCTTCATGGTACCGTTCACGCCGAGCGGCAAGGACAACCTGGCCTCGTGGATGGTGGCGCGCAACGACGGGGAGCACTATGGCCAGCTGATCGTGTATCGTTTCCCGAAGCAAAGCCTCGTCTACGGGCCGGCCCAGATCGTCAACCGGATCAGCCAGGATCCAGAGATCTCCCGCCAGATCTCGCTCTGGGACCAGCGCGGGTCCGAAGTGATCCGCGGCAATCTGCTGGTCATCCCGATTGAGGAGTCGCTCATCTACGTACAGCCGGTCTATCTACGGGCCGAGGGCGGGGGCATTCCCGAGCTGAAGCGCGTCGTCGTCGCCTACCAGAACCAGGTGGTGATGGAGGAAACGCTCGAAGCCGGGGTGGCGCAGCTGTTCTCGGGCGCGGCGACTCCCGCCACGGTCGCGGCCGAGCCCTCTCCCGGCGCCCAGACCGGCGACGGTCGCGCCGCAGATCTCACCAGCCAAGCGGTCCAGCTGTATCAGAGCGCTATCGCGGCGCAGCGCGCCGGCGACTGGGCGCGGTACGGCGCGGAGCTGGCCCGGCTGGGGGAGGTGCTGCGCCAGTTGCAGGCGAGCTTCGGAGGCCGGCAACCCTAGTCTCCTGCGCGGTACTCGGCACGGCGGCATGGCATCGTCTCGCCCCGGAGCGATATTGTGGCTAGATGAGCGACCCCTCCCAGCGACTCCGCCTGCCGACCCTCGGCGCGGTCGTGTCGGCCGCCCAGCGCGGGGCGCGGCGCTTCCCCCTCGTGCTCCTCTCGGCGGCCCTCGCGGCGACCGCCGGCATCCTCATCGTGAACGCCTCGGACGACGAGGAGCCGTTCGTCCGCCTCCTCGTCACGGCGACCCTCGGCCTGCCGCTGTTTCTCGCGCTCACCCTCACCGGCGAGCGGCGCTTCGCGGCCGGCGACGCGGCGCGGCGCTGGGGGTTGCAGGGCGCCGGCGTAGCGGTGCTCGCCGTGTTCTGGGCGCTGTGGCCGCATTGGCCGGAGCCGGTCCAGTTCGCGCGCTACGTACAGGCGAGCGTCGCCTGCCACCTGCTGGCGGCGTTCCTGCCGTTCGCCGGATACGACGAGCCCAACGGATTCTGGCAGTACAACAAGGCGCTCTTCCTGCGCTTCCTCGTGGCCGGGCTCTACGCGGCGGTGTTGTACGGTGGCCTGGCGCTGGCCCTGGCGGCGCTCGACAAACTGTTCGGCGTGGACATCCCGGGCGAGGCGTACGGACGGCTGTGGATGGTCATGGCCTTCGTGGTCACGACGTGGCTCTTCCTGGGCGGCGTGCCGGACGACTTCGCCGCGCTCGAGCGTCGCAGCGACGTCCCGGCGGGATTGCGGATCTTCACGCAATACGTCCTCGTCCCGATCATCACGGTCTACCTCGTGATGCTCACCGTGTACCTCGGCAAGGTGTTGATCGACCGCCAGTGGCCGAGCGGGTGGATCGGATACCTCGTCTCGAGCGTCGCGTCGGTCGGGATTCTCGCGTGGCTGCTGGTACGGCCGCTCGAGGGAATGGCGGAGTATCGCTGGGTGCGGACCTACACGCGCGGCTTCTACGTAGCGCTGTTGCCGGCGATCGTGATGTTATGGCTCGCGATCGGGAAGCGGGTCGCCCAGTACGGCGTCACCGAGCGGCGCTACTTCATGATTGTCCTGTCGCTGTGGTGGGCGGGGATCGCCGTGTTCTACACGCTGGGCCGCTCACGCAGCATCAAGGTGATTCCCGCGACGCTCTGTCTCCTCGCGGTGTTGACGTTCGCCGGTCCGTGGGGTGCCTACAAGGTCTCGCTCGCCAGCCAGCGGCACCGGCTCGACCGGCTCGTGGCCAGGCACGGCCTGCGCGTCGCGACGACGGCAGCCACAGCCCGGGACGTCCCCTATGCCGACCGCAAAGAGATCGCGGCGACGGTGCGGTATCTCGTGGAACGACACGACCGGCAGGGGATCGCCGCGCGCTTCGGCGGGGCGGCGTCCCTCGCCTCCTCAGCGGTCGAAACCCGGGTGCGGGCGATCATGGCCTCCCTCGGCGTCGCGTACGTCTCCCCTTGGGACCGTGAGGAGAGCAAGGAGTCCTACTATTTCCGCGCCAAGTGGACCACGGCCCCGACCCCCATCGACGGTTATCAGTACGCGATCCACCTCGGTCCCTTCGAGCTGAAGGACACCCTGCGGATCGACGCCGCCACCAGTGTCTCGTTCGAAAAGGCGCGTAATGCGTTGCGGGTGGAACGCGGCGGACAACCGGCGCTCGAGATCCCGCTGCAGCCCGTCATCGAGCGCGCTGCCGCCTACCGGCGAACGCGCGGGCGCTACGACGAGGTGCCGATCGGCCTGCTGCGCGCGGAGACGAGCGGCCCCGGCGGCGGCGCGCTCTTGTATCTGACCGTGCTCAACGCCACCCATGGCGATAGCGGCTGGGCGGTCACGACGATCGACGGCGAGCTGTTCCTGCGGCTGAAGTAGCTGGGCGGGCGGGGTTGGCGCGGCTGATCGCCGTACCGGTTCCACGAGTTGGTAGAGTGTCCACAGGATACTCGCGCGGCCGGCGTCCGCGCTATCGGCATCTTCGCACGCCGTGTGTACGTCGATGTCCTACAGGGAATTCGCGGACGACAGGATTGCCCGCGCGCGGAACTCCGCGCGCGCCGCGCGCGTTGCACGAACGTCCATCATCACGTGTCTCGCGCTGAGGGCCCTGTCGATGCGATTCCCGATTCCTGCGCTCTTGCTCTTGTTAGGTGCCGCGCCGGTGCTGGCCCAGACACCCACGGGCGGCTCGTGGCGCGAAGCGGTCCGGCGGCTGCGCGATGCGCCCCGCGTGCAGCTCGCGCACGGCGCGGCGAAGTCCCGTGTGCGGCCGAAGGGCATGCCGCGCGCCGCGCGTCGCCTCACGACCGCGGCCGTCGAGTCGGCGGTCGCCGAGAGCGAGCCCAACGATAACGTCGCCACAGCCGACAGCGTGGCGCTCGGCGATCAGGCCACCGGCGTCGTGAACCCGGCCGGCGACGTCGACACCTGGTCCGTGGACCTGGTCGCCGGACAGTTGTTCAGCGTGGACGTCGATGCGGCGGATGCCGGCTCGCCACTCGACGCGACGCTTGCACTGCTTGCGCCCGACGGCAGGACGCTGCTCTCGTTCAACGACGATTTCGACGGGTTCGACAGTCGCATCTCCTATTTCATCCCCGCCAGCGGCCGGTACTACGTGATGATCCGGGCGTTCGGGGCTGCCGGAGCCCCGGAGCTCACGTACGCCATCAACTTCGGAAAGGTCGCCTGCCCCTTGGTGGGGGCGGAGCAGGAGCCCAACGGCACTCCGGCTACAGCGTCCCCAGCGGCGATCGGCGACTCCGTCTCCGGCGAGATCTGCCCAACGGACGACAGTCCCGCAGGGGACGTAGACTACTGGGCGTTCATGGCCCGGGCGGGGACGACCGTCGAGCTCGACATCGACGCCGCGCAGCTCGGGTTGCCGGTGGACCCGGTCATCGCCCTATACGCGAGTGACGGCACGACCCAGCTCGCCTTCAACGACGACGCCGACGGGGCCGATAGTCGCCTCCAGTACTCGATCGTCACGACGGGGACGTACTACGCGACCGCCGCCGATGTCGCGGGGTTCGGCAACCCGTTCCCCTACGTCTTGCACATTCGCCCAATCACTCCGGGACCCGGCGATCCCATCACGGTGCGCGCGCAGGGCCTCGGCCATCCCTTGGGGATCGCCGTCGGGAGCACGGGGGACCTGTTCGTCGGCGAGGTGACGGGGAATCGTGTCGTGCGCGTCTCCGCCCAAGGCGTGGTGACGACCTTCGCGCCAGGGATCCCTGCGCCGCTGGGTCTCGCGTTCGACTCGTTCGGCGACCTGTTGGTGGCGTCGGTGGACGGCGCCGTGTACCGCGTCACGCCGCAGGGCCAGGCCACCCGTTTCATCACCGACGCCGGAATCCCGTTCTGGATCGCCGTGGCCCCCGACGGCCGCATCTGGCTCACCGACTTGTCCGATCGGTCACTACGGCGCTACAGCCCCACGGGCCAGTTCGAAGCACGGTTCGACGCCATCGCGGTCGGCGGCTCTGGGCCAGGTCCCTTGGCCATCGGTCCCTCGGGCGAGCCGTACTTCTCACAGGGGACCGAGATCTGGAGGCTCGCGAGCGGCCAGCTCCAGCGGGTGCTCACCGACCGCTTCATCATCTGGGGGTTCGCGTTCGATGCGGCCGGCAACATCTACGCTCCCGCACCCGTGGCCGGGCGCATCCAGCTGTTCGATGCGACGGGCACGATCGCGGCCGATACGTTCGCGATCGGGCCGGACGCCCCGCAGGCGGTGGCATTCGGGCGTGACGCCTCGGGCGCTCCGGTAGCGCGGGTGTTCGCCACCGAATCGCGGATCGGCCAGGTGATCGAAGTGAACCCGGCCGGCGTGGCTCATGTCGGGCTGTCGGTAGGGTATGTGCCGTCGTTCACGGTCGTAGCCGCAGCCGCGGGCCTGTTGGGCGCGAGCGGCTTGAGCGCTGCGGACCAGCACTACCTCGACACCGTGGGCAACCGCAACGGACGCTACGACGTCGGCGACCTCCAAGCGTACATCAAAATGGCGGAGGGCTTGTCAGGCCCGAGGAGCGACCAATGAACGGCTCGCGCTGGATCTTCGCAGTGGTGGCGGCCTTGTCGGTGGCCGCGGGGTGCTCGAACGACTCGACCAGTGCCGTGGCGCAGCCCGGCACGCTGAGCCTCCGTCTGACCACGCCGCAGGCCGACGACGGCGCGATGACGTTTGCAGTGAGCGGCCCAGCGATCGACAACGCGACGGCTGTCGACGTATCGCTCCGATTGTTCACGCGGCAGGCGGACGGCTCCACCCTCGTCGGCGCGGTGGTCGGTGCGCTCGGCAACGGGGTGGTGGTCACGCTGCAGGTGCCGGATGTCGGCGCGGCGGCGCGGTACACGGCTCGAGTGGTCGAGGTCGCGGATCGCCAGAACGTCCTGCGCGCCTCGCTCGCGGGCTACGCGCTCACGGTAGCTCCGTAACGGGACATCCCGGCGGACGCGACACGCCTCCCACTTGCGCGCGCGCCGTCACTGGGGGGATATAGGGGCCATCGGAGGATCTCCAATGGCCACCTCGTCCGCTCATCGCCCGCTGTTGTCGCTCTCGTTATTCGTTGTCGCCGCCACGATGGCTCCGGCGCAGGCCGTCAGGCCCGCGCCGGTAGCTCCGGCCGGCGCGACCGCAGCCTGGACCACGAAGCTGAAAGGGGCGATCCGCTGGCAGCAGGTCACGCCCGCCGGCGCCCTCCTCGTCTCGACCGACGCCGCACTCTCAGGACTGGATATCGACCGCGGGGCGGTCACGTGGGAGAAACCGGAGCTCGGCGGGCTTCCGGCGGACAGCGTCCGCATGGTCGAGGGGTCGCTCCTGATGGAAGCGGCGCGCCCGGGTCTACTGCTCGTCTTTGACCCGGTGACCGGTGCAGTGGTGTTCGATTCCCGTCGTCTTGACCTGGCGCAGATCGTGACCCGCCGAGTGCTGCCGCAGAGCGGTACCTTCCTCGTGCACGGACGGCGCGCGTCCGGCCCGCCGGTCGTCGCGCTGTACGATCTCACCACCGGGGCGCAGCGCTGGGCGAGCGAATCGCTGTTCCAGCTGAGCGGGCCGAAACGGGGCGGGTTGGGTGGCCTGATGCAGGGCCTCGCACGCGCGGCGTCCGAAGCCACGGCGCTGGAGGTGCTGCAGGCGGGGTCCGACATGATCGTCGTGCAAACGCTGATGGGGCTCAAGGGGCTCGACGCGCGCACGGGCGCGGTGCGCTGGTCCGCGACGTTACCGACCGCCCGCGCCGGGAACCCCGCGCGCCACGTGCGGCTCTATCCGTCGCTCGACAAACCCGATCGCATCTACGTGAGCTTCGACGACCGGCTGATGGCGTACGCGCTCGCCGACGGCCGGGCCCTGTGGGCCAAGCCCCCGATCATCGAGGGGTGGGTGCACGACATCGTGCAGCACCCCAGCGGCATCATCATCCTTCCGGAATCGCCGCCCCCGGGCCAGGCGACGGGCAACGTGCGCATCGTGAACGGCGTGGTGCAGACGGGACTGAACGTGGCGCGTTACGACGACGGCACACCCATCGCCGCCAAGCCGCTGCGCATGCACGGGACCGTCACGGATGCGCTGATCGCGGGCGGTGCCGCGGTGCTCGCCGTGGACGCCGAGTCGCGCACCTTCGTGAACGTGCTCGACGTGGCCACCGCCACCCTGCGCCTGAAGAAGGATGTGAAGATCAAAGGCCAGCTCGCCTACGCCGAGCTCACGCCCGCGGGTCTGCTCTACATCTCGCGGCCCGACGCGGCAACGAACGCCGAGGTCAACGTCATCGATCTCGCGACGGGCGAGCCGAAGTTCAAGGACGCCATCGAGAGCGGCAAACCGCTCGGCTCGGGCGACTACGACGCCGCGCGGTACGCCCTGCACCATGCCATCGAGGGCACGACGCTCTATGTCTTCGCGAGCCACGATCACCGGTTGTACGCCGTCGATCGCCAGGCCGGGACGTTTCGCGCGCTCGGCGGCGAGATCAAGCTGCAAGGTGGCGAGGATCCGACCGACATGGAGATCCGGGCGGCGGGGCTCGTCCTCAGCTCGCCCCAGAACCTCGTCGTCGTGGCGCGGGACGGGCAGGTGAAGCAACAGGCCTACTACCCGGCCCCGCAGCTGCCCGGACTGCTGCGCGCGCTCTATCGCATCAACGCCGTGCGCGCCGGCCTGTACGGCGCGGCGGCGTCCGCGTACGGCGACGCCTTCGCCCAGGCGTCGCGGCAGGCCACGGACTCCAACGCGCGCCGCTTCGCGGGACAGCTGGCGACGGCGTACTCGCAGGGCGGCGCCCAGCTCACGGGCTATTCGCACGAGGCGGCGGCGCTCGCCTCGAAACGCTTCCGAGCGTCGCTCGCCGTTCCAGGGTCGGTGTTCATGTTGACCCGCGCACCCGACGGGAACGGCAACGTCCTGCTCCAGATCGACAAGGACAGCGCGCAGCCGCGCGCGCGGGTGGCGCTCGGCAAGGAGCGCGAGCCCGTGTACGCGGTGGACGACGTCGCGGGCATGCTGTTCCTGCAGACCGCGCCGGGAACGTTGGTCGGCTACCGGCTCTGAGGACTTCCGACGGTCGCGCCAGGAGAGGCGCCGCGAGGGAGCCAACGCATGCTGCGCGCGGCGAGGGGGATCAGGGTGATGCGGTGAAGACGGCGCGCGCGGCGACCAGGGCCTGCTCCACCTGGGCGCCGGTGACATCGAGGTGGGTGACCGCCCGGATCGTGCGCGGACCCATGGCCCCCATGAGGATGCCCTGCGCGGCCAACCGTTCGATCGCGGCGGCGGCGTCGAGCGCACCGGTGAGGTCGAAGTACACCATGTTGGTCTCGACGGCGGCCGGATCGATGACGATGCCGGGAAGTCCGACCAGGCCCTCCGCCAGCCGGCGCGCGTGGGCGTGATCCTCGGCGAGGCGCTTTACGTGATGGCGCAGCGCGTAGATACACCCGGCCGCGATGATGCCCGCCTGACGCATGGCCCCGCCCATCTGCTGCTTGAGTCGCCACGCTTCCGCGATGAACTCGCGCGAGCCCGCGAGCACGGCGCCCACCGGTGCCCCCAGCCCCTTCGTGAAGTCGATCCACGCGGAGTCGAAGGGGTGCGCGAAGTCGCGCGCGGTCACTCCGCTCGCCACCACCGCGTTCATGAGGCGGGCGCCATCGAGATGGGTGCGGAGGCCGTGGTCCCGCGCCACCGCCGTCACCGCGCGCAGCCGCTCGAGCGGCCACACCGAGCCGCCCCCGAGGTTTGTGGCCTGCTCCACCCAGAGCAGCCGGCTGTGAGACATGTATCGGCTCTCGGGCCGGATGGCCGCCAGCACGGTGGCAGCGTCGAACTGGCCGCGCGGCCCCTCGAGGGTGCGGGCGTTGACGCCGGCCAGGGCGGCGGGGCCCCCCACCTCGAAGTGGAGGGGATGGGCCGTGGCGTGGGCGAGCATCTCATCGCCCGGACGGCAGTGTACGCGAAGGGCGATCTCATTGCACATCGTCCCCGAGGGCAGGAACACGGCCGCCTGCTTGCCCAGCAACTCGGCCACCATCTCGACCAGCAGGTTGACGGTGGGATCCTCGAATTTCTGCTCGTCGCCCACCTCGGCCTCGCACATGAAGCGGCGCATCTCGGGCGTGGGACGCGTGACCGTATCGCTGTAGAGGTCGACAGCGATCGTGGACCTGGTCATCGGCGGACCAAGGCTAGCCGAGGCGGGTTCCGTCGGTCTAGTGGATCGCCAGCTCCCGCACCGCTGCGGCGAGCGTCCGCACCTTCCCCGCGTCGGCCGCCGTCGCCGCGTCGCGGTCGAGCTGGGTCGCGAGGGCTGTCAGGGCGGTCTTCCGGCCCGAGCCGGTCTTCCGTTCTGCGGCGGTCAACGCGGTTCGCACCGCCCCAATCCGAGCCGGCGCGAGACCGTGCGACCGCTCGAGCTGGTCGACGTAGGCCCGCGCAACCACGAAGCTCGCCGGCCAGACGATCTTCTGCTGGTCCTGGACGTTCTGGTACGCCACCCGCACGAGCTTCGCTGCGTCCAGCTCGTTTTGCGACAACAGCGTGGACGGCTGCAGCTCGAGAATGTCCAACCCCCGGGCGATCTCGGAGCTGTAGATGTAGCCGTTGTACCAGTATGCCGACCACGAGCCGGCGGCCTCGAGCTTGGTCGAGTCCATCGGCCCACGGTCGAAGAAGGCAATCTCCATCGGGTGGGTGGGATCGGTCCAGTCGAAGACCGACACGCCGCCCTGATACCAGCCCTGGACCATGATGTCGCGCCCCGGCACCGGGATCAGATTGCCGTTGTGCGCCACGCAATTCTCCTGGGCCGTCTGCGGGGCGGGGAGCTTGTAATAGCCGCGGAACGTCAGCGCGCCGTTGGCGATCGTGAACAGCGCGTCCGCGCCCCACTGCGGCCGGTCAGTGACCCGGCACTTCGGTCCGATGCCACCGCCCCACTCGTCGCTGAACAGCACCTTGGTCCCGTCATTGTTGAACGTGGCGGAGTGCCAGTAAGAGAAGTTCGAATCGGAAGCCGCCGCGATGCGCACTGGATGCGCCGCGTCCTTGATGTCGAGCAGCAACCCGTACTCGGCGCAGGCGCCACCGGCGAGTCCGAGCGCCGGGTACACCGTGATGTCGTGGCACTGGTCGGGGCCGCGGTGGACCGTTCCCGCGGGCGTCGGCGGCCCTTTCATCATAGCATCGACGATCCCTTGGAGGGCGGCGCGCAGCGCGGAGCTGTCCGCGGCGGTCGGTGCCCCGCTCCCGCTGCGTGCGTGCACGACGCTGTCGAGCATGCCGGTTATGAAGGGCGCCGGTACGACCATGGCCTCGCCCCCCATGATGACGGCATAGCCCCCGGCGGCACGCACCGAATCGACGATCCCGACGGCCTGGGCCGAATCGAGCGGCGAGGGTCCATGCGCGCTCACTTGGGACAGACCCTCGAAAATCCGCGGGCGGTTCACAATGCGCGCCTGCTCAGGGGAGGCGAGGGGCACACGGATGACGTCGAGGCGGAACAGCGCCGAGCTCGTGTCCTGGTCCGGGGAGACGGAGGAGCACCCCGCGAGCTCGCTCGGCGAGCGGACGTTCGCCTGGCCGGAGACGTAGATGAAGACGGCGCCCGTATCGTGCGCATCGGTCACCACCGTGTGCGTGTGCGAGCCGCGGCACGTCTGCACGTTGGCCACGTTGCGCGGGTGCGCAAGATCCGAGATGTCGTAAATGCGGATGCCGCGCAGCCGGTCCGCGCTCACCGTGTCCTGGATCCCCTGCGTGCCGCAGTCGGTGCGTCCGTTCAGCGATTCCCCGGATACGAACAGCAGGTGGCGATACACCGAGACGTCGCTCTGCATGGCGGGGCAGAGGTGCAGGAGGGTGCGGGTCGGGTGCGACGGGTCCGACACGTCCCACACCTGAAAGCCCTGGAAATTGCCCTGGAAGACGTAATGTCCCTGGAACGCCAGGTCCGAGTTCATGTAGCTGAAATCGCCCGGCTCGGCCGGATTCATGAACTCCGCCGCGGGGGCGCTCGTCGAGACGAGGCGGAGGTTCCAGGCCGCCTGGGCGGCATTCATCCATCCGGCGCGCAGCCCCACGCGCGGATCGGGAGTGGTCGCGGTTGCCTGCGCGGCGGCTTGCGATGTGGCGAGCGCGCCGGCGAGCACGAGGACGGCGAGCGTTGGGTGCGGGAGACGGATCACGGTCTGGCCTCAGGGTGGGGTGGTGTTGGAAAGTCGCGCGCGTACCGCGCTGGCGGAAGCCCCACCCACACCTAGCGCGGCTTTACCCTTTCGCAGGCTGATAGGTCACGCTCAGGACTCCGGTACTGAGCGTCCGCGCCTCCACGAGTTTGAGACGTAGCTGATCGATCATGTCGTCGAAAAGCCGCATCCCGGAGCCGACCACGATCGGGTGGATCATCACACCGAGCTCATCGAGCAGCCCGGCACGCAGCAGCGCCCGCACCAGCCGAGGGCTGCCGGGAATCTGGATGTTCTTGCCGGGTTGCTGCTTGAGCGACGTGAGCGCTCCAGCGAGGTCACCCTTGATCAGCCTCGAGCGCTTCCACTCCAGCGGATCTTGCAGGGTCGTTGACGCGACGTACTTGGGCGTGTCGTTCATGTAGTCAGCCATCGGGCTCCGTGGCTGCCGGGGCCACAACTCTGCGAACTCCAGGTACGTGCGCCGACCCAGCAGAATGGCGTCGGACTGCGCGATCCCGGCGCCGATCATCTCCTGCATCTCGGCGTTGAAGAGCGCCCAGCTCGAGGG
>Ga0184629_10000677_pt1 | contig 14883 bp, 16 predicted proteins | sample PLM4_32_b1_FD_133158 | JGI IMG/M metagenome (GOLD analysis project Ga0184629, IMG submission 133158) | Groundwater sediment microbial communities from an aquifer in East River, Colorado, USA - PLM4_32_b1 | ecosystem: Environmental > Terrestrial > Soil > Riparian zone | place: USA: East River... | reverse complement strand
CGAGTTCTTCGTCGCCAGCACGAACGTGATCGCCGCCGTCAGCGTCGTCTTCCCGTGATCCACGTGACCGATGGTCCCCACGTTCACGTGAGGCTTGCTCCGGTCGAACTTTTCCTTCCCCATCAAGACCTCCGTACCTTTTCGACGCCGGTCGGCCCCCGCGGGATCCACGGCGTACGTCCATTGGGTGGAGCCCACGACCGGGATCGAACCGGTGACCCCCTCCTTACCAAGGAGGTGCTCTGCCACTGAGCCACGTGGGCTTGAATCGTCCGCTTGCCGCTGCCTCGTCCCGGCGCCTGACGGCGCCCGGCGCCTGCGTCTTGGTCCAGACCGCCTTCAGGGCTGGAGCGGGAGACGGGAATCGAACCCGCGACCAACAGCTTGGAAGGCTGTGACTCTACCCCTGAGTTACTCCCGCTCGACTAAGGACGGCGCACCGCCGCCCGTATGGCTCAGCTTCATGGTGGGGAGAGGAGGATTCGAACCTCCGAAGCTATGCAGCGGCAGATTTACAGTCTGCTCCCGTTGACCACTTGGGTATCTCCCCACAAAGCCCCCCCCGCCTCGCGGCCGGATGGCTCGTCGGTACACGCGACCCCTTCGCGGTGGCCTGCCTGTGCGTCTTCGGATGCAGTGCTGCAGATCTCGACCCCGCCCATCCGCGAGCGGCGGGGCGCCTCGATCACCGATCCGCCCGGAAACCACCCGGACGGCTCCTCGGCGGATGGAGCTGGCGGAGGGAGTTGAACCCCCGACCCGCTGATTACAAATCAGCTGCTCTACCGCCTGAGCTACGCCAGCGCGACGAAACGGGCATCTTAACAAAGGGGTTGCGTCTTGGCAAGAGTTTTTCCGGAGGCCCCGGCAGGTCGGCCCACCGGCCCGGATTCTCCGCGGCGGCGCACCACCTCGAACATCGCCACGCCGGCCGCCACGGACAGATTCAGCGACTCGCCCCCCCCGGGCATCGGAATCCCCAGCAGGACCTCGCACCGGTCGCGAACCAGGCGCCGCAACCCGCTACCCTCGCTGCCGACCACGAGCGCCACCGGGAGGGTGAGGTCGAACCCCCCCCAGAGCGGCTCCCCCCCGGCATCGATCCCGACCACCCAGATGCCGCGCTCCTGAAGACGGGTGAGGAGGGCGGCCACGTTCCCGGTCCGTACCAGCCGGACACGGTCCATGGCGCCGGCGGCCGCGCGCGCGGCCGCCGCGCTGGCTCCGACCGTCGACCGCTCGGGGAGGAACACTCCCTGGACCCCGGCGGCCGCCGCCGTGCGCACGACGGCGCCGAGGTTACGCGGATCCTCGATCCCGTCGAGCACGAGCAGGAACGGCCTGGGGCCGGCGTCGGCCAGAACCTCGGACTCCTCCGCGTAGGCGACCTCCGAGACCAGCGCCACCCCACCCTGGTGCCTCTCCCCCTCGGCGAGCCGGTCGAGTGTCGCACGGTCGACCCAGCGCACCTGCACCCGGCGTGTGCGCGCCAGGGTCAGGATCGCCTCGACCCGCGCATCGCGCCGCCCGCGCAGGAGGACGATCCGGTCGAAGCTGCGCCCCCCCGCTTCGAGGGCCGCCAGGATCGCGTGGAGTCCGGTCAGCCTGCTCACGGGTGCCTCCCCGCGCGCGCCAGCAGCTCTCGGGCCCGCTCCCAGGGGGGGATGACCGCCGGCTGCAGGCCAAGGCGGCTCCCTTCCTCCAGCAGCGGCAGCAGGCGATCGAGTTCCGGACCCGAGGCATATCCGGTGAGCAAGGCGCGCAGGGGATGGAAGAGCGCCTTTCCCTTCAGCCCCGTCGCCTGCCGCATCTCGTCCTTGAGGCCCGCCAGCTCGGGGGGCGCCGCGCCGCGGGTCATCCGACCCAGGACCTCACGGACGGCCGCCGCCACACCCGCGGCGCCCGGCTCCGCGAGGATGGCGGCAACCTGGGGGTTGGCCAGGCGGGTCGCGGGCTCGAACCGGAACAGCAGGGCCGTGCTCTCCGCCACCTCGGGCAGGGTGTCGGCCCCGCCCGCGCACATCTCGAGCGCCCGGCCCAGCCAGTCCTCCTGATCCGGCCCCAGCGGATCCATAACCGGGAAGGCACGCCGCAGCCACGGGAGAGCTTCCCGCAGCAGACGCGGCCGGGGAAGCCGCCGCAGCCACTGGCCATTGAACCAGGCGAGCTTCACCCCATCGAACGTGGCGGCGGCGCGTGAGACCCGGGCAAGGTCGAAGCTGGCGACCAGTTCCGCCACGCTCAGCACCTCCGCCGACGCGGGATGCGACCAGCCGAGGAGCGCCAGGGCGTTGATCACCGCCTCCGGCAGGTAGCCGGCGGCGCGCAGGTCGGTGACCGACGCGGCGCCATGGCGCTTGCTCAGGCGCGATCCGTCGCTACCGAGGATCATTGGCAGGTGCGCGTAGCGCGGCGACGCGGCGCCCAGGGCGCGATGCAGGAGGATCTGGAGCGCGCTGTTGGTCAGGTGGTCCTCGCCCCGCAGGACGTCGGTGATCGCCATCGCGGCGTCATCCACCGCTGCGGCGAAGTTGTAGTTCGGGCTGCCGTCGGAGCGGCGCAGCACCGGGTCTCCGTAGCGGGCCGGAGCGAAGGAGACCTGGCCGTACACCCGATCGACGAACTCCACTTCCCCATCGGGCAGCCGCAGCCGCAGCGCCGGTCCGGCTCCGGGGATCTGCGGGGAAATGCCACGGTCGCGGCAACGGCCGTCGTACCGGAACGGCTCCCCCTGCGCTTCCGCTTCCCGCCGGCGCTCCTCGAGCGCGGCCGGCTCGCAGGCGCATGCGTAGGCAACCCCCGCGGACACCAGGCGAGAGGCTGCCTGGTCATAGACGGCGCGTCGCTCCGACTGGCGGTAGGGGCCCCAGGGCCCGCCGATATCGGGACCCTCGCCCCATCTCAGTCCCAGCCACTCCAGGTCCCGCAGGATCGCCTCCTCGTGCTCGAGGCGCGAGCGCTCGGCGTCGGTGTCCTCGATCCGCAGCACGAAGGTGCCACCCTGGCGAGCCGCGAAGAGCCAGTTGAACAGGGCGGTGCGCGCGTTCCCGAGGTGCAGTGTACCGGTGGGGGAAGGGGCGAAACGCACTCGTACGGACGGCGGAGCGGTCGCGGTGGTCACTGCGGGTCGGAGAGCAGCAGCACGACCGCGTGCGCCTCGATCGCTTCGCCCCGGCCGAGCGAGCCGACGCCTTCGGGCGACTTCGCCTTGACGTTGACCGCCTCCGGCGCGCAGCCGAGCGCCCGCGCCAGGTTGAGACACATCGCCTCCAGGCGCGGGGCGAGGCGCGGAGCTTGCGCGATCAGCGTGGCGTCGAGGTTCCCGAGCTTCAGGCCGGCGGCCCGCATGTGGCGACCGATCTCGGCGAGCAGCTGCAGGCTGTCGGCATCGCGAAGTCGTGGGTCGGTGTCGGGGAACTGGCGGCCGAGGTCGGGGAGCCCCAGGGCCCCCAGAATCGCCTCGCACGCGGCGTGCGCCAGTACGTCCCCATCCGAGTGGCCGGCGAGGCCCCGAGAGCCTGAAAAGGTCTCCCCCCCGAGCACCAGACGGCGCCCGTCAACCAGCGGATGGCGGTCCCATCCGGTGCCGATGCGCACGCTCAGCTTCCCATCGGCAGCGGGCCGCCGCGCAGCAGGCGGTCCGCCAGGACCAGGTCGGCCGGCGTCGTGATCTTGAGGTTGACGCGATTCCCCTCGACCCAGGCGACCTCGAGCCCCAGCCGCTCGACGAGTTGCGAGTCGTCCGTGGCCTCGAACCCCGCCTCCCGGGCCTCGCGGTGCGCCCGCACCAGCAGCTCCCGTCGGAACCCCTGCGGGGTCTGCGCCTGCATGAGTCCCTCGCGGGGGACCGTGGCGGTCACGCGATCCCCTTCGATGCGCTTGACCGTGTCCGGGACCGGCACGAGCGGAACCGCCGCGCCGACCCGCCGCGCCGCCACCAGGACCGCCCGGATCAGCACCTCGTCGACCAGGGGCCTCGCGGCGTCGTGGATCAGGACCATCTCCGCCTCGGAAGCGGCCTGCAGCCCGTTCCAGACCGACGCTTGCCTGGTCGCGCCTCCCTCGATCAGGCAGGCCACCTTGGAGTAGGCGGCCAGCTTGAGCGGAAAGAGGGGGGTGATGCCGGGCGGCACCACGACGATCAGGCGGTCGATCTCGGCGCAGCGATGGAAGGCGCGCACCGCGTGCTCTACCAGTGGCCGTCCCGCCAGCGGCAGGACCTGCTTGGGGAGCGCGCTCTTCAGGCGGGTTCCCCGCCCTGCCGCAACGATGATGGCAATGACCATGGCGGCATCCTCGAGGGGGGACACGACGGCGAAGCGAGGTGTGCAATCCCACCTCTAGACCTGCAGAATCTCCTGCTCTTTCCTCTTCACCAGGTCGTCCACCGCGGCGATGTGGCGATCCGTCAGCTTCTGCACCTCGTCCAGCCCCTTGCGCTCGTCGTCCTGGGAGATCTGCTTCGCCTTCTGCAACCCCTTGAGCTTCTCGTTCCCGTCGCGCCGCGCCTGGCGCAGCGAGGTCTTCCCGTCCTCACCGAGCTGCGAGACCTTCTTCGCGAGCTGCTTGCGCCTTTCCTCCGTCAGCGCCGGGATCGGGATGCGCACGATCTTGCCGTCGTTGGCCGGGTTGAGGCCGAGGTCCGCCTTCTGGATGGCTTTCTCGATTGCCTCGATGACCGAAGGGTCCCAGGGCTGGGCGACGATCAGGCTCGGCTCGGGGACGGACAACGTCGCCACCTGGTTCAGTGGCGTCTCGGTGCCGTAGTAATCGACCCTGACGTTGTCGAGTATCGCGATCGAGGCGCGGCCGGTGCGGATGCTCGCGAGCTCCCGCCGCACGGCGTCGACCGAGTGCTTCATGTGTTGTTCGACCTCGGCGAGCACCTCAGCGAACATGGGCGTCCCCCCCGATGATCGACCCCACCGGTTCTCCGGCGATGACGCGGCGGATATTCCCCGGGACCGTCAGGTCGAACACGACGATCGGCATCTGGTGATCCATGCAGAGGCTGATGGCCGTGGCGTCCATCACCTTCAGCCCCTTGCCCAGCACCTCGAGATACCCCACCCGCGGCAGGCGCACGGCGTTCGGGTTCTGTCGCGGATCGGCGCTGTAGACCCCATCGACTCGGGTCGCCTTGAGCAGCGCATCCGCCTTGATCTCCATCGCCCGCAGCGCGGCCGCGCTATCGGTGGTGAAGAACGGGTTCCCCGTTCCCGCAGCAATGATGATGACCCGGCCCTTCTCCAGATGGCGCATCGCGCGCCGGCGGATGTAGGGCTCCGCCACCGCGCGGATCTCGATCGCCGAGAGCACCCGCGTGTCGATCCCGCGCCGCTCGAGCGCGTCCTGCATGGCCAGCGAGTTGATGATGGTGGCGAGCATCCCCATGTGGTCGGCCGTGATCCGGTCCATCCCCCGGTCCACGCCCGCCACCCCCCGGAAGATGTTCCCGCCCCCGATGACCAGCGCGATCTCGACCCCGAGCGCCCGCACCTCGCCGACCTGGAGGGCGATGTCGGAGACGACATCCCAATCGAGGCCGAAGCCGCGCGAACCCATCAACGCTTCGCCGCTCAGCTTCAGCAGCACACGACGATACGGTTCGGCCGTTTCGGGAGGAGGTGTCAACTCGACTCCAGCGCGCGACTCCGTCGGCGCGGCTAGCGGCTCTTCTCGCCGAGACCGTAGCGCGTGAAACGCCGTACCACGATATTCTCGCCGATCTTCGCGATGCTCTGCGACAGCAGTTCGCCGACGGAGATCGCGGTGTCCTTCACGAACGGCTGCTCGAGCAAGCAGTTCTCGGCGTAGAACTTCTCCATCTTGCCATCCACGATCTTCTCCACGACGGCGTCCGGCTTGCCGGTGGCCCGGGCCTGCGCCCGGTAGATCTCGCGCTCCTGGTCGAGCAGCGCCGGCGTCACTTCCTCCCGCGACACGACGCGGGGGTTGGCGGCCGCGATCTGCATGGCCAGGTCCTTGACGAGCTGCTGGAAATCGGCGTTGCGCGCCACGAAATCGGTCTCGCAGTTCACCTCGACCAGCACCCCGATCTTGCCGCCGATGTGGATGTAGGAGCCCACGCTCCCCTCCGCGGCCACGCGCTCGGAGCGCTTGGAGGAGGCGGCAAGCCCCTTCTTGCGCAGCAGCTTCTCCGCCTCGTCGAGGCTTCCCTGAGCCTCCGCGAGAGCGGACTTGCAATCCATGATCCCGAGACCCGTGCGCTCGCGCAGGGCCTTGACCAGTTGTGCTTCGATCGCCATCCGGACCTCCCGAGGCTGCTCTAGGATTGACGCCAGGCGGCCCCGCATTCGCAGGCCGCACCGACCGAACTGCGAGCCGCCGCCGGCCGGTGCGGCCGCGGCAGCGCAGTGCGGAGAATGAGGGTCGCGCGCAGGTGCCGCGCGACTCCGGCTACGAGGCGGCCTCCGCCGGGTCGGCAATTGGCTCGATCCCGGAGGTCGCGGCGACCACCACAGGGGTTCGGGCCTCATCCCACGCCGCGTCGGGTGCTGCCTCGCGACGCTGGAACATGCTCTGACCGTCGAGGATGGCGTCAGCCATCTTGCCGGCGAACAGGCGGATGGAACGGATGGCGTCGTCGTTTCCGGGGATCACATGGTCGATCGGCTCGGGGTCGCAATCGGTGTCCACCACCGCCACGATCGGGATGCCGAGCTTTCGCCCTTCCTCGACCGCGATCTTCTCCTTGGCGGGATCGACCACGAACAGCAGGTCCGGGACCTGGTTCATGTCGCGAATGCCCGCGAAGATCTTCTCCAGCTTCAGGCGCTCGCGGTCGAGCTTCGCCTGCTCCTTCTTGGTGAGGTGGGTCGCGTACCCCTCGGCGCTCTGCCGGTCCAGCTCACGCAGGCGCTGGATGCTCTTCTTGACGGTGCGGAAGTTCGTCAGGAGCCCGCCCAGCCAGCGCTGGTTCACGTAGGGCATCCCGCAGCGGGTCGCCTCCTCGGCGATCGCCTCCTGCGCCTGACGCTTGGTACCCACGAAGAGCACGATGCGGCCTTGCGAGGCCGACTCCCCGACGCGCCGTGCCGCCTCGCGGAACAGCCGCTGGGTTTTCTGCAGGTCAATGATGTAGATGCCGTTGCGCTGTCCGAAGATGAACCGCTTCATCTTCGGGTTCCAGCGCATCGTCTGGTGTCCGAAGTGGACCCCCGCCTCCATCAGCTCCTTCATGGAAACCGAAATCAAGACTCCCTCCCCTGCGGCCGCGGCACTCCCGTACGGCCCGGAACCTCGTGCTGCCCTAGCGCTTGGAGAACTGGAACCGCTTGCGGGCGCCCTTGCGACCGTACTTCTTTCGCTCCTTGATGCGCGCGTCGCGGGTGATGAAGCCGGCCGTCTTCAGACGCGGCCGGAGTTCCTTGTTGTAGTCGAGCAGCGCACGGCTCAGGCCGTGCCGGATCGCACCGGCCTGGCCGGACGACCCGCCCCCGCGCACCGTGACGACGATGTCGAACTTGTCGCCGGTCTCGGTGACTGCCAGGGGCTGCTTCACGATCATCTTGAGCAGGTCGTTCGGAAAGTAGTCGCCGAGCGGCAGGTCGTTGACGGTGATCTCACCGTTCCCCGGGCGCAGGAAGACACGGGCAATGGCGTGCTTCCGCTTTCCGGTGCCGTAGTACTGGATCGAAACCAAGATGAGGAGCCTCCGTCAGCCGCGGGCCGCGGGTTGGACCGCGACCGGCGCCTGCGCCTGGTGCGGATGGTCGGGGCCAGGGTAAACCTTCAGCTTGCGCAACAGCCTCCGGCCGAGCGTGTTCTTCGGGAGCATGCCGCCGACCGCGAGGCGAACGACGCGATCGGGATGGCGCTCCATCATGCTGGTGAAACCAACCTCCTTCAGACCACCCGGCTGACCCGAGTGGCTGTAGTACACCTTCTTGGCGCCCTTCTGTCCCGTCAACCGCAGACGCGCGGCGTTCACGACGATGACGTGGTCACCCGCATCGAGGTGGGGCGTGTAGGTGGGACGATGCTTGCCACGCAACCGGGTGGCGACAAAGCTCGCGAGGCGTCCGAGCGTCTTCCCTTCGGCGTCCACGAGCAGCCAGTGCTCTTCCAGTTCCCCCTTGCGGGGTACGCGCGTCGCCATCGATCCTCCGCAGAAACCTCCCCGCGCCGGCCCCAGCCGCGCGGCGGAAGGGGAAGCTCACGGGTTGACAAAGAAGGCTATCTTCTACTATAAGCGTCGCTTCCTGTCAAGAGAACTCCTCTCGCGACACCTCCAGGACCCCGCCGACGATGGAGAAGAGCCCGCAGGAAATCCGGCGGATGTTCGCCTCCATTGCCAGCCGCTACGATCTCCTCAACCGCATCCTCAGCCTCTGGCTCGATGCCGCCTGGCGCCGTCGCGCCGTCCACGAACTCAGGCTCCGGCCCGGCGAGTTGGTGCTCGACCTCTGCTGCGGGACCGGCGACCTGGCCGCGCAGGTCTTGCGCGGCGGCGGGCGGGTCGTCGCCTCCGATTTCTGCCACGAGATGCTGTGCGCCATCCCCGCCAAGGCCCCGCTCGCCCGCCGCGTCGAGGCCGACGCCCTGCGTCTCCCCTTCGCGGACGCCCAGTTCGACGCCGTCACCATCGGATTCGGGCTGCGCAACCTCGCCGATCCGGTCGCCGGGCTGCACGAGATGCGACGCGTGCTGCGGCCCGGAGGGCGCCTGGTGATCCTGGAATTCAGCCTTCCCCGGGGGAGGGTCTTCCGTGGACTCTATCATCTGTACCTGGGGCGGATCCTCCCCCTGGCCGGCGACCTCCTCTCCCGGCGCCGGGGCCCGTACCGGTATCTGGCAAGGTCGATCCTCGCCTTCCCCGATCAACCCACCCTCGCCGGCCATCTGCGCACCGCCGGGTTCACGGAGGCGCGCTGGATCGACCTGAGCCGCGGAATCGTCGCCCTGCACCTCGGTTTCCGCAGCGCCTAGGGGGGGGTGATCCTCCCCGCGGCGCGCCCTAGTCACTGCCGAGCAGCGCCAGCAGGAGCGCCTTTTGTGCGTGCAGCCGGTTCTCGGCCTGAGGGAAGACCCGCGCGGCGGGGCTGTCGATGACCGCGGCGGCCACTTCCTCGCCACGATGCGCGGGGAGGCAGTGCAGGAAGATGGCGTGCCGCGCCGCGTGCCCGAAGAGGCCGCCGTCCACCTGGTAGGGACGAAAGACCTTCGCCCGCGCCTCCGCCTCCTCCTCCTGGCCCATCGACGCCCACACATCGGTATAGACCGCGTCGGCGCCCGCAACCGCCGCCTGCGGATCGTGGGTCACCAGCACGCTCCCCCCGGTCTCGGCCGCGGCGCGGCGGGCGCGGTCCACCTCGGCCGGCGCCGGCTCGTATCCCGGCGGGGTCGCGATCCGCACGTGGACCCCCAGCTTCGAGCCGCCGTGGAGCAGCGAGTGGGCCACGTTGTTGCCGTCGCCGACGTAGGTGAGCGTGCGCCCCTGCAGGGAGCCGAATTCCTCCCGCATCGTCAGGTAGTCGGCAAGCGCCTGGCAGGGGTGGAAGCGATCCGATAGGCCGTTGATCACCGGCACCGACGCGAAGGTGGCGAGCTCCTCGACGGTCTGGTGACGGAAGGTGCGGGCCATGATCGCCGAGACCATCCGTTCGAGGTTGCGGGCCACGTCGGGAACGCTCTCGCGCGCCCCGAGCCGGATGTCGGCTGGCGCCAGGTAGAGGGCGTGTCCACCCAGCTCGAACATCCCCACCTCGAACGTCACGCGCGTGCGCAGGCTGGGCTTCTCGAAGATCATCGCGAGCGTCCGCCCCTGGAGGGCGCTGCGGTAGCGGGCGCGATCAGCCTTCACCGACCCGGCGAGCGCCAGCAGCCCCTCCACCTCGGCCGGGGTGCAGTCCGCGAGGGTCAGCAGATCTTTACCGCGCATGTCTCCCCTTTCGGACCCGGCGACGGGATGGCCCGTCCGCCGGATCGACAACGACCCGGGTCCCGGCACGGCCACGCAGCGCGGCGTGCAGGAGATCGGGCCGAGTGATGAGAGCCTCCCCACCGCTGCGCTCCACGAAGGAGGCGGCGGTCTCGACCTTCGGGCCCATGCTGCCCGGCGGAAAATGCCCGGCAGCGAGGAAGCGGCGCGCGTCCGCCACCGTCAGCCGCGGCAGCGGGCGCTGGTGCTTGCGGCCGTAGTACAGATAGACCTGATCCACGTCGGTGAGGATCGCCAGGCGTTCGGCTCCCAGGTCGCGCGCCAGGAGCCCCGCGGCGTAGTCCTTGTCGATGACCGCCTCGACCCCGCTGAGCTGCCGACGCCCCCCCTCCACCACCGGGATTCCGCCCCCGCCGGCAGCGATCACGAGGTTGCCATCCTCGAGGAGCCGCCGGATCGCTTCCAGCTCCAGGATCTCGACCGGACGCGGCGAGGCGACGACCTGGCGAAACCCGCGCCCCGCATCCTCGACGACCGCCCCCTTGCGCTCCCGCCGCATCAGCCCCGCTCGATAGCGGCTGAGGAAGGGGCCGATCGGCTTGGTAGCCAACCCGAAGGCCGGATCGTCGGAGTCGACCCGGGCGTGCGTCAGCACCGTCACCACGGGCCGTTCCAGCTTCACGGCGCGCAGCCGGTTCAACAGCGCAATCTCGAGCAGCGCGCCGATCTCCCCCTGAGATTGCGCCACGCACATGTCGAGCGTGACGGGAGGGACCTTCGTGATCGACTCCTCCACCCGCAGCAGCAGGTTCCCCACCTGGGGACCGTTGCCGTGCACCAGGACCATCTGCCAGCGGCGCACCAGCGGCACCAGCGCCCGCGCCAGCCGCGCCGCGTTGCGCTGCTGCTCCCGCAGCGTGCCGTCCTCGCCGTGACGAATGAGGGCGTTGCCTCCGAAGGCCACCACCACGCGGCGACTCACGAGACGTTGCACAGACCGCGGCGAATACCACTAATTCGACTCACTACCGGAATCGCGCGAGCACCGAGGGGAGGTCGGGCGTCCCGCGCTCCTGCAGCTCGTAACGCACCCGCAACGCCGGCTTGTCGATCTGGATGAGGCGCCTCAGGTCGATCGGGGTGCCTATCAGCACCAGGTCACAGGGGGTGCGGCGGATGGTCTCCTCGAGGTCGCGCACCTGGCGCTCGCCGTAGCCTACGGCGGGGAGCAACGCCCCCACGCGCGGGTAGTGATCGAAGGTGTCGCGAATGGTACCGACCGCGTACGGCCGGGGGTCGACGAGCTCCGCCGCTCCGAGCGCCTCCGCCGCCTTCACCGCGGCGCCGTACTGCATCTCCCCGTGGGTGAGCGTCGGGCCGTCCTCCACGGCGAGCACCCGCGCGCCGCGGATGCGCTCCGGCTGCTCCACGCTGATCGGGGAATCCGCCTGGATCACCGTCGCCTTGGGATTCAGGCGGCGCGCGCTCGCCAGCACCGCAGCGATCCCCTCCGGGGTCGCCGTGTCCATCTTGTTCACGATCACCACGTGGGCGCGCCGCAGGTTGATCTCCCCCGGGTAGTAGCTCGACTCGTGGCCCGGACGGTGGGGATCGACCAGCACGATCTCGAGGTCTGAGCGAAAGAACGGCGTGTCGTTGTTGCCGCCATCCCACACCAGCACGTCGGCCTCCTCCTGCGCCTGTTCGAGGATCGCCTGATAATCGACTCCGGCGTAAACCGTGATCCCGCGCTGCAGGTGCGGCTCGTACTCCTCGCGCTCCTCGATGGTGCACGCGTGCACCTCCAGATCCTCCAGCGTCGCGAAACGCTGCACGCGCTGGCGCTCGAGATCCCCGTACGGCATCGGGTGCCGCACGGCCACGACCCGCTTCCCCATCTCCTGGAGCACGCCGCACACGCGCCGCGTCGTCTGGCTCTTTCCGGAGCCGGTGCGAATCGCGCAGACCGAGACGACGGGGACCTTGGCGGGGAGCATCGTCGAGGCCGCCGAGAGGAGCGTGAAGTCGGCGCCAGCCGCCTGGATGCGACTCGCCAGGGACATCACGGTCCCGTAGGAGACGTCGGAGTACGAGAAGATTGCCTCGTCCACCCGCAGTCGGCGGACCAGGTCCTCGGCCTCCGACTCCTCGAAGATCGGGATCCCATTCGGGTAGAGCGGCCCGGCAAGAGCCGGCGGGTAGCGCCGGCCGGCGATGTTGGGGATCTGCGTCGCGGTGAATCCGACGACCTCGACCGAGGAGAGGGAGCGGTAGCGCACGTTGAAGTTATGGAAGTCGCGTCCGGCGGCTCCGAGGATGAGGACTCGCTGCGGCATGAAAACCCCTTGGCGCCACGCGGGGCGGGGATAGACGGTACCGAGGTCGGGAGCGACCACCGGGGACGGCCGCGCCCGGTCGCTCGGGTCGCGAAGAGCTTCTGGCGGCGGCAGGGCGCCACGGCCGGTCGGCGCCGACCCGCAGGCCCCGCGTAAGGCGCGGAAACGACGGGAATTATAGCACCGGCAACCGGATCGTCAAGGCGACGCCGCGCTCGTGTCGACCCCCTCGATCCGCAGATCGCGAAGGCGTGCCGCCAGGGTCCGCACCGAGATCTGGAGGGCCTCCGCGGCCCGGCCGCGATCTCCGCCGGCCTGGCGAAGGGCATCCTGGATCCGGAGGCGCTCCGCGGCGGTCGCCGCGCGAGCCGCCACCTCGGCGAGCGTTCCCCCCTGCGCTACCAGCTCCCGCAGACTCGGGCCCTCCTCGTCCGCCAGCGGGGCGAGCTGGAGATGCTCCCTCCCGATGGTGCCGGCCTCACAGAGAATCGCGGCGCGCTCGATCGCGTTCCGCAGTTCGCGGACATTACCGGGCCACCGGTAGCTCCGCAGGGCGGCCATCGCCTCCGCGCTCAGCGTCAGCGGCCCGCGATGCAGGTCGCGGGAAACGCGCTCCAGGAAGCGCGTCGCGAGCAGAGGGATGTCCTCCCGTCGCTCGCGCAGCGGGGGGACCGTGAGCGGGAACACCGACAGCCGGAAGAACAGATCGCGGCGGAACTCGCCGCGGAGCGAGGCCGCCTCGAGGTCACGATTGCTGGCCGCGACCACACGCACGTCCGCGTCGAGCGTGGCGTTGCCGCCCACCCGCTCGAAACAGCGCTCCTGCAGCACCCGCAGTAGCTTCCCCTGCATGGCCAGCGGTAGCTCGCCGATCTCGTCGAGGAAGACCGTGCCGCCCGCCGCGAGCTCGAGCTTGCCGACGCGCGCCTGATCGGCGCCGGTATACGCGCCGCGCTCATGGCCGAACAGCTCGTTCTCGAGCAACGCCTCGGGGATGGCCGCGCAGTTGAGAGGCACGAACGGCGCGGCGCGCCTGGGGCTCAGCTCGTGGAGCGCGCGCGCGAACAGCTCCTTCCCCGTCCCGCTCTCTCCCAGCAGTAGGACGGTCGCCTCGGTGCCGGCTACCTTCTGCAGCTTCTGGCCCGCCTCGCGAATGGCCGCGCTCTCCCCGATGATCTCGGGCAGACCCAGGCGCTCCGCGAAGGCCTCCTTCAGCAGCAGGTTCTCGAGCCGGAGCCGGCGCTGCACGAGCGCTCGTTCCACTAGAATCAGGAGATGGTCGGTGTCCACCGGCTTGGGGAGGAAGTCGAACGCTCCGGCCTTCATGGCGCGGACCGCGTCCTCGATCGTTCCGTAGGCGGTCATCAACACGACGGGAACCGAGGGGTCGGCGTCGAGCGCCGCGCGCAGCACCTCGAACCCATCGGCGCCCGGCAGCTTCAGGTCGCAGAGCACGGCGAGGTAGCGTCGCTGGGCCAGGCGCGCCACGGCCTCGGTGCCCGTGGCGGCTTCATCGACGCGATAACCTGCGCCGACCAGCGTCTTGCACAGCATGGCGCGCAGGCTGGCCTTGTCCTCGACGACGAGCAGATCGTGCACGCGACCCTCCGCCGGCGAGGATAGGTGCAGCGAGGCCCGTCGTCAATCCTCGCCGCGCGCCTCGAGCATCGCGCGCACCCTCAGGAGGCGCGTCTCCGTCTGGGCCGTGCGGGTTCGCGTCGATTGATACTGCTGGCCGGCACCCTCCGTCGGGTCGGTGAGCGCCTCCCCCGCGGGAGGTGCCGGGGGTGGGAGGAGCGGGTTCTTGAGCCACTGCTCCTTCGCGCGCAGATACTGGAGCAAGCTCTCGAGCTCCGTCTCACGGGCGCGCAGATCCGCGGTGGGTACCGCCTCGAGGCGGTCCTCGGGAGGGATCGCCTGCGCCGCCGCGGCCGGAGTCTCCCGTTCCGTCTCCGACGGAGGGGGAGGGAGCGCCTCGGTGGGTGCGGCCGGAATCGCCGGTTCCATCCCCGTCGTGGGCGGGGGGAGTGGCGCGGCGCGCAGCGGAGTCCGCGTCCCCTCCGGCCGCTCATAGCGCTTGAGGTCGGCGTTTGTGTACACGCGCACGGGAACGGCCGGCGCCGTCTGGGTCTGCGCTTTCGGCGCCGGTTCCGCGGCTCGAGCGCCTGAAGCCAGCGCCAGCCCGACCAGGGAGACGATTGCCATCCCCCGGTGGCGAGCCGCAACTCCGCGTCGCCCCCGGGCCATCGACTCGTGACCCGGCCGGCGCACGTTCCCTCGGCAGCGCAGCATCGGCTAGTAGTCGGTCTTCCAGACGCTGATGATCGTGAGCGGGAGCTCGAGCTCCGGCGGGGGCCATTCCCCCTTCACGAGCCGCTCGTCGAAGTAGAACGTCGGGTTACCGGCGCCGCCCGGGCCGAGGAACGCCTCGCCGACGCCCCCCTGGGTCACGACGCTGCCGAAGTAGATCCCGTTCCCCTGTGCCGAGAACTCGCCGGAGTTGTAGAGCACGCCGTACATGTTCACCTCGGCCTGCACGGGCAGCCCGTCGGCGTCGCGGGCGTTTGTGGTGGTGCGTGTCGCGGTGATCCCGCCCGCGGTCACCGTCGCGGTGTCGATGCCGGGTACCGTCTTGACGCGCAT
>Ga0184629_10000676_pt1 | contig 14908 bp, 15 predicted proteins | sample PLM4_32_b1_FD_133158 | JGI IMG/M metagenome (GOLD analysis project Ga0184629, IMG submission 133158) | Groundwater sediment microbial communities from an aquifer in East River, Colorado, USA - PLM4_32_b1 | ecosystem: Environmental > Terrestrial > Soil > Riparian zone | place: USA: East River... | reverse complement strand
GACCATTCGCATGCTCGCCTTGAGCTTCCTCCTCTTGATCGGCGTGTCGCTGGTTGGCGAGGGTCTCGACTTCCACATTCCGAAGGGATACATCTACTTCGCGATGGCCTTCTCGGTCCTGGTGGAGATGCTGAATCTGCGGCTGCGCAAGACGACCGAGCCCGTCTCGCTGCACGGACCCATCGAGGACATGAGGAAGACACAGGCGGCGGACCGGATGGAGCCCGCGGGCGACGCCTAGCGCGCGGGTTCAGCGCCGGACCGGCGTGATCGGCTCGTCATCCTCGTTCTTGCCGTGTGGGAATTTGGCGACCAGGATCCCGGTCAGGAATCCGATCGCGAGCACGATCACGACCAGCAGGAGCTGCGACACCTGGTACGACCAGTTCAGGAACTTGAACGTCGTCGGCTGCGCGTTCTGAATCATGATGATGATCACGAGCACCAGGAACACGACCAGCAGCACCTGTTTGACGGCTTTCATCTCGGCCTCCGCGTAAACTGCTATAGAATTTTCTCCGGCCCGATGAGCCCACCGGAGAGGATGCACTGCATCGCTTCTTCCACCGACCAGCCCGGATCGCGCACGTCGGATTCCCTGACGAAGTAGACGAAGCCGGACGCCGGGTTGGGCGGAGTCGGCACGTATACCTTGACCAGCACTTCGCCGGTCGATTCCGTGGTCACGGTTCCGGTGATGAACCCGACCTGCCACATCCCCTTCGCCACGTATGGCACCAGCACCGGGCGCCGGAAAATTTGCTTCTCGGGTAACGAAAGCGTTCCCGAGAGCTGCTTGCCAAGTCGATACGCGGTGCCGATGATCGGGATCCGTTCGGTCAGGCGCTCGAAGATTCCGAGGAGTTGCCGGCCGAAGACATTGCTCGCGATCAGCCCGACCAGATAGAGCGTCACGAGCAGGAGGACGATCCCGAGGCCCGGGAATCGGATGTGGAACGTCTTATCGACGAGGACAATCAGGCGCCGGTCGATGAAGTCATAGAGCAGGTAGATCGCAAAGACGGGAATCGCGATCGGAATCAGCGCGAGCGTCCCGCGTATAATAAACCTGCGAATGTGGGCGACGAGACCACGCGCGCCGCGCGCGAACGTCGGGGTCAGGCTCTCCTTGTGCTTCTCGTCCTTGGCCGCCTTCGACGTCTTCGTCTTTTTTCGAGTCCCGGGCATCGACCGCGACTCTATCAGAATTGCACCGGAAGTGCTAAGGTCTTATTCCTATGTCGCTTGCCTGGCAGTGGGCACTCTTTCACGTCTTCATTGGACTCGCGCTCTGGATCGACCTCGGCGTCGTCCACAAACATCCCGAGCGGGTCACAACGAAGAAAGCCCTCACGTGGAGCGCAGTGTGGGTAACGCTGGCGCTCCTGTTCTGCGCCGGCATCTATTACATCGACGGGCACCACAAGGCCGTTCTGTTTCTGACCGGGTATCTGGTCGAGCAGTCGCTCTCCGTCGACAACCTGTTCGTCTTCTACGTCATTTTTCAGTACTTCAAGACGCCGAAGAAGTTCGAGCACAGGATCCTGTTCTGGGGAATCATTGCCGCGCTCGTCATGCGGCTCGGGTTCATCCTGGCGGGGGTGGCGCTGCTCGAGCGCTGGCACTGGCTCACGTACCTGCTGGGCGCGTTTCTCGTCTACACCGCAGTAAAACTCGCCTTCTCCAAAGAACACGAGGTCCATCCGGAGAAAAACCCCCTCTTCCGGTGGCTCAAACCGTTCATGTCCGGTCACTCGTATGACTCGGGCGCCTTCTTCGTGCGGCGTGGCAATCGCTGGCTGATCACGCCCGCCATGGTCGTGCTGCTCGTGATCGACTGGACCGACCTGATGTTTGCGCTCGATTCGATCCCGGCCGTTCTCGGCATCACCACCGACCCGTTCATCGTCTACACCTCGAACGCGATGGCGATCCTGGGGTTGCGTTCGTGGTACTCGGCGCTGGGCAAGCTGATCGTGACATTTCACCACTTGAGCCACGGGCTCGCGGTGATTCTCGCCTTCGTCGGCGTCAAGATGATCATCGCGAAGTGGTACACGATCCCGGTCTACTGGGCGTTGGGGGTCGTCGTGGCGGTGCTCGCCACCACCATCGTTTCGTCCATCTGGTCGAGGAAGAACAGCGAGCGAAAGGCGAGGTCGAGCGGCTAGAGCCTCTTGAGCCTCAAGAACAGATCCGCGAGCGCGCCGTCGATGTTGGCGTTGGCGTGAAAGACCTGGCCTCGGATCTCGCTCACCAGCTCGATCGCCGCCGGCAGTTTCGGGCGCCCGTAGGCCGCGGCGATGCGTTCGATGTCGTTGGCCACGTCCGCGTTCACCCGTAGCGATTCTCCCACCATTGCGTCGCGCAGGATCACCGACATCTCGTTCAGCACCCGCGCAACCGCTTCCCGGTTTGCCCCGCGTGCGCCGACCAGCGCCTGCCCCAGCGCCCACGCTTCCGACTCCTTGCGCAGCCCCGCCACGATGGCGAGCGCGGCGTCGCGGTCGGCCAAATCGGTCGAATCCAGCAGCGCGCGCGCCCGCGTGACCGACCCCTGCGCCATCGCCGCGCTACGCTTCGCAGTGGGCGCGTCCGCCTCGTAGTAGCCGGTGAGAATGCGCTCCAGCACCGCGCGCTTTAGCGGAAAGAGGCGCACGCGCTGGCAGCGCGAGCGGATCGTGTACAGCAGGCTGTCCGGGTTCGCGGTGACGAAGATGATCGCCACGTGTGCGGGCGGCTCTTCTACCAGTTTCAGCAGCGCGTTCTGCGCTTCTTCGCGCATGGCGTGCGCGTCGACGAAAATGAACACGTGGTAGCGCGCGTCGAACGGCTTGGTGTTGGCGCGTTGGATCACGGCACGTGCGCGCGCGATACGAATCGAGGTCTTCTTGCTGAAGGTTGGCGACGAGAAGATGTCCGCGCGCTTTTCTTCGAGGATCTTGGCAATGTCGCCGATGTCGCCTTCTTCGTCCTCGCCGGAGCCCTGCGTGGGAGTCGGGTAGATCAAATGAATGCCCGCGTGTTCCAGCACCGCCGCGCGCAGGCACGACGAGCACGTCGGACCGCCGAGCCAGCAGGGCTCGTCCTGCTCGCACTGCAGAGCACGCGCGAACTCGATCGCGGCGAATTCCGTTCCGCTCCCCTCGGGCCCGGTAAACAATAACGGCGGGATGCTCCCGCGCCGGAGCGAGCCTAGATACGCGCGCGCCTGTGGCTGCTCGAGGTCGAGGGCTGGGAGGGGACGGCGTTCTTCGGAAGATCTACTTGCCATAGCGTCGGACGTTTTGCGACCCACGTTTGAAGCCCTACTATAGCAGGCCCCGGCAGCTTGTGATACCATGCGTCCTGCAAGGGGCGCATGATGCAAAGAACTTCCGTCTGGATCGCTTTTCTCGCCTTGCTCTTCGCCGCCTGCAGTTCCGGACTCGATCGACCGGTCGTGAGCGCTGACGCGGTACTCGATGCCGACGGCGTGCAACGCGTCAAAGTCAACATGCACAGCTATTACTTCGAGCCCAGCCGGATCGTCGTCCACAGCGGGAAGCCGGTCGAACTCACGGTCGGGAACAGCTCGGTCTTTGTGCCCCACAATCTCACCCTGATCGGCGATTCGCTGACGGTGAACGTAAGCAAGTGGGGGCCGGGCACTCACAAGGTGACTTTTACGCCTAAGACCCCAGGAGAGTACCGGTTCTTCTGCCACAAGGACGGGCACGAGAAGAAAGGGATGGTAGGGACGCTCGTCGTCCTGCCGTGATCGCCGATCTACAGACTCTTCTTCCTCCCCAACCACCCCGTCGGATCCAGCGCCCGTCTTCCCTGGCGGACTTCGAAGTGACAGACGTAGCCTTCCAGTGACCCCGTGTCGCCGACCTCCGCGATGGCCTGGCCGCGCCCGATCTTCTGCCCCTGCGTCACCATCGTGGAAGCGACGTGGGCGTAGAGGGTGTAGTACCCGCCGCCGTGATTCAGGATGACGCATTTTCCGAACGCGTCGATCCAGTCGACGAACTCCACCACCCCCGCCGCGACGGCGACGATGGGGGCGCCCGCCGTCGCCTGGATGTCGAGGCCGTTGTTCATCGTCACGGTGCCGTACTTCGGGTGCGTGTGCTTGCCGAAGCCGCGGATCACCTTGCCCGCCACGGGCCACAAGAGGCGCCCCTTCATAGCGGCGAATTCGCCGCTGGGCGGAAGGTCCTTGTCGTTGGCTCCCTGGCGCGCGATGTCGTCGAGAATCGCCTGCACACGGGCCTGCGCCTCTTCCAGTTCTTCGATCGCCTGGACGTGCTTGCTCTTTTCGCTCCGAATCTGCGTCAGCGTGGTCTTCCGCCGCTGCTTCGCATCCTCGAGCCGCGCGTTCTCGGCCTCGCGATCGGAGCGAACCTCGGCAATCGTTTGCAGGGCCTCGTTCAGCCGCGACGACTCGGTCTCCAGCTGCCGCTTACTCTCGGTCACTTCGCCGATCAGCTTCGCGTCCTGTTCCGCGATCACGCGCATGAACTGGTAGCGCGTGACGGCATCTTCGATGCTCTGCGCGCCCAGAACGACCTCCCAGCGATACCGCGGGTCCTGTTTGTACATGGTCCGGACGCGGCGGGCCAGGGCCTGTTCCTGCTGCGAGAGCGCCGACTCCCGCCCGCCGATCTGGACCAGGAGCTCGCCGACGCGCCGGTCGACCGCGTTCTCCTGGTCGCCGAGCTTGCGCAGGTATTGTTTCTGCAGCTCAATCTCGCGGTCGAGGCGCTGGAGGTTCTTGAGGGTCTGCTGTTCCTGCGACGAAAGCTTCTTCGATTCGTTGCGGTGAGCCTGGATCTGGCTGCGGATGCGCTCGAGCTCCTTCTGCTGCTCGCCGATGTCGTCCTGCGCGAGCGTCGCCGTCCCCGCGATGCACGCGAGTGCCAGCGCGACCGAGGCGGCACGGCGAATACTCCTCATGGCTGGGTCCTGAGGATCTTTCGCAGCGCGACGAAGCTCCCCAGCGAGCCGATCAGCACGCAGATCACCAGGTACAGGAGCGACTTCTCGGGCGAGAAGAAGGTGAGGTCGGGGATGGCGTTGCTGGTGGCCTCCGTGACCACCCGCAGGAGCACGAGCGAGAGGACCGCCGCGACTCCACCCTGGAACGCCCCTTCGATGACGAACGGGGCCACGATGTACGGGTCGGTGGCACCGACGAGTTTCAGGATTTCGATGGTCCTGCGCCGGCTGATGACGGTCAGGCGCACCGCGTTGGCGATGATGAATACCGCGGAGAGAATCACGATGAACCCGACCACGCCGTCGATGTAGTAGATGCCGCGCACGATCGACTGGAACTTGTCGATGAACTCCTTGCCGTAACGAACCTCTTCGACCCCGCTCATGGACTGGATGCGCGCGGACAGGGCAACCATCGCGTCGCGATTCTTGAACTCCGGCTTGGGTTCGACGTGGAACGCGTTCGGGAGCGGGTTGGCTCGCAGGGCGTTGAGCATGTCGGCGCCGTCGCCGAGCTGGTCGCGAAAGTCCGCGAGCGCCTGGTCCTTGGACACGAAGACCACACTCTGCACTTCATGCTGTTCGAGGATGGTCTGGTAGAGGCCTTCGATGGCGCCCTGGCCGGTGCGATCCTCGAGGTACACGTAGATCTTCATTTCCTCCTGCGCCTCCCCGACGACCTTGAGGATGTTGTCGGTGGCGAGGAGGAACACGGCCAGCATCAGGAGCGACAAGCTCATGATGACGATCGAAATCGACGTCAGCCCCTTGTGGCGCCGCAGCGTGCGGACGGCTTCGTCGACGATGTAGAACACGCGCCGGAACATCGCTACTCCGATTTGGTGGGCGCGATCGTGCTCGCGCGCTGGCGTTTGATCTCGCGCTCGACCCGTCGCTGGCGTTCGCGATCGAGCCGCACGGCCTCGAGACGGTCGCTCAAGTTCCCGACCAGATGGGTGGTGCGGTCCTCGAACACCTTGCCGTCGCGCAGATGAATGATGCGCTGCCCGAAGTTTTGCACGAAGGAATGGTCGTGGGTGGCCATCAGCACCGCGGTGCCGCCGGCGTTGATCTTGAAGATGAGGCGCAGGATGTCTTCGGCCGAATCGGGGTCGAGGTTACCGGTCGGTTCGTCGGCCAGCAGGATCGCCGGGTGATTGACCAGCGCGCGCGCGATCGCGACCCGCTGCTGCTCGCCGCCGGACAGCGTGTTCGGCAGCGCGAACCGCTTGTGAAACAGGCCGACCTCATTTAACAGCGACGTCACGCGGCGTTTGATCTGGTACAACGTCGCCCCGGTGATGCGCATCCCGATCGCGATGTTGTCAAAGACGCTGCGGTCCTCGAGCAGCTTGTAATCCTGAAAGACGATGCCCACGCGGCGGCGCAGGTACGGGATGTCCTTGCGCTTCATGCGCGTCGACACGAACTGTCCGACCAGCACCTGGCCGCTGGTCGGGAAGTCCGCCATGTAGATCATGCGCAGAAGCGTGCTCTTGCCCGCTCCGCTCGGACCCACCAGGAACACGAACTCACCGTTGGCGATCTGGAAGTTGACGTCCTCGAGCGCATGGCCGGACGGAAACGTCTTGGTCAGGTGGTAGACACCGATGACGGTTCGATCTTCGCGTGATGCTTCGGTCATGGTCCTACTGGGTCTTGCGCGCGCGTTTCGGCACGCCGGATACGACGAACGCCTCGGCCAGCTTGTACGCCTCGAGGAGCGAGTCCGTTTCCGCGATGCCCCGGCCGGCGATGTCGTAGGCGGTGCCGTGGTCGACGGACGTCCGCGGGGTCGGAAGTCCGATGGTCACGTTCACGCCACGTCGCCGCGCCAGCATCTTGAACGGAATCAGCCCCTGATCGTGGTACATCGTGATGTACGCGTCATAATACCGCGCGCGTCTTGACGCGCGCGGGGTGCTCCTTGCCGGCTGACCGCCATGGGCAACGCGCGTCCTACCTACCGGCCGCTCCGGGGCCTTCGCCGCTGCGGGGGCCGACTGGAACATGGCATCGGCCGGATGCGGGCCGCTCACGTCGATTCCTTCCGAGCGCAGCCGCTCGATCACCGGGCGGATCACATCCCGGTCTTCGGTGCCGATGACGCCATCCTCGCCCGCGTGCGGGTTGAGCCCCGCGACGGCGATGCGCGGGCGCGCGATCCGAAACGTCGAGCGAAGCGCGTCGTGGGTGACCCGAATACAGGTGGTCAGCCGGTCCGCGGTCAGGTACCCGGCCACGCGCGCGAGGGGCACGTGGCGCGTGAAAGGAATCACCCGCAAGTCGCGTCGCGCCATCATCATCTGGCAGTCGGGTGCATTCAAGTAGTGGGCCAACATCTCGGTGTGGCCAGGGAAGTCGAAGTGCGCCAGGTTCAACGACTTCTTGGACGCGGGCGGGGTCACGATCGCTGCGACTGCACGAATTCTGGCCAGCTCGCACGACCACCGGATCGACGTGCCCGCGTGCAACCCGCCCCCGGCGCTGTCCTGTCCGATCGGGTACTCTGCATCAACACCCGTATCCATCAGAAGCAGAGCCGGGCACGCCCGCGTCCGCCCGCGCGAGTGTCGGGCGGCTTCGCGCGCCTCGTCAATCGAATTGACCACGGGTGGAGTGAACCGAAAACGGCGCCGCCACCGTAGAAACAGATCGGGCGCACCGACCACCAGCGCGATCGAATGCTCCGGCCGGTAGCGCCCGAACAGCTTCGCGACGATTTCGGGACCGATACCCCCGGGCTCGCCGGAGGTCACCGCGATGAAAGGCAGCGAGTTGCGCAAGAGCGACGAGCCCGTGGTGCCGACGGGCCTACGGCGCGGCCTGATACGTGAAGCTGGCCCCGCCGAGCTTCGCGCCCGTGTCGTCCAGGACCTCGACGCTCCAGCTCCCGGCCGCGTTGCCGGCCAGCGTCTTGGTGGAGTAGCACCGCCACCGCGCGCCGCCGATCGAAATCGCCACCTCGCCGACGGTCTGGTCGTCGTGGATCCAGCGGTGCGTCACCGTTTTCCCTTCCATGCCGATGATCTCAGTGAAGAAGAAGACCTTGTCCGCCGGAGCAGCAAGAGTGGTGATCTGGTCGACCGGCTCATGCTCGGCGACTCCGCTGCAGAAGACGGCCCGCTTCACCGCGTCGGTCGACGCGCTGACGGCCGGAGCGGCCGTGGTCGCGGCCGCGGTCGTGTCTGTCGGCGCCTGGGCTGCCGCCGTGACGGCGATCGCCAGGACCGCGCTCACCAGGATTACGATTCGCTTCATGACTTCCAACCTCCTATGATGGCCCTTTCCCGCGTATCGTCGCGCCGCAGCTGGATTTCTTCAATGGCAATTTCGCCGACCTCCCTTGAACCAGGAGACAATTCATGACGAACTTTGTGCTGTCGCTCACACTTGCCCTTGCCACCCAGACCGCGGCCGAACCCGCCACCCCTCCGGCGGTCGAGCAGTTGAAGCACGATGCTGTCGCGATGAAGGGCCTCGTGGAGACCCCGCTGGCGAAGGCCTTCCTCGCCGGGGTCGAGTGCCTGCCGTCGATTCCGACGCCGCGGGTCGTTTATTACAACAAGGATACGCGCGACGCCATCACCGAGGCGGCCGCCAGCGCCATGGCCGACTCGCAGCTGGCCGGCTACGTGAAGCGCGATATCGACGAGGAGTTCTACTACTTCACCCGCTACGGCTCGCCCGTTGCGTTCGTGCGGCCGCTGGAGATTCTCGGTCGCGCGGGGGTGAAGCAGGCGGACGGTCTGAAGCTGGTGGATTTCGGCTTCGGGTCGATCGGGCAGCTGCGCGTGCTGGCGAGTCTGGGGGCCGACGCGGTGGGAATCGACGTCGACGCGCTCCTCAAGGCGATCTACTCACAGGAGGGGGACACGGGCAAGGTCGCGCACTGTGCGGCGGCGGGAAAGGGCAAGGCCGGCACCGCCCGAACGGTGTTTGGATTCTTTCCGTCCGACACGGCGACGGTTGCGAACGTGGGGCGCGGCTACGACGTCTTCGTGTCGAAAAACACGCTCAAGCGCGGCTACATCCATCCCGAAAAGGACGTGGACCCGCGCATGCTCGTCCATCTCAACGTCGACGACGAAACCTACGTCCGTGCCGTGTTCGAGCTGCTCAAGCCCGGCGGCTATTTCCTGATCTACAACCTCTGCCCGGCGCCATCGAAGGAGGGTGAAGCGTACAAGCCATGGTCGGACGGTCGGTCACCGTTCGCGATCGAGGTCTACGAGCGGGTGGGTTTCGAAGTGATTGCGTTCGATTACGACGACTCCGGCGCAGCGCGCGCGATGGGCAAGGCGCTGGGCTGGGCGGAGAGCATGGACCTGGAGAAGGATCTGTTCGGGACGTACACGCTGGCGCGAAAAGCTAAGTAACGACGCGATAGTGACGCGGCGCCTCGGCCTTGCTCGTCTGCTTCCCGGGAACGTCGAGAACTTCGACCGTGAGCGCGCGCTCCGGCGCGCGAATGGCAATGACGTCGCCGGAGTGCACGGTCGACGCCGCACGCGCCACGGCACCGTTGATCGACACGTCGCCGTGGTCGCATAGCACCTTCGCGGCCGACCGGCTCTTGGCGAGACAGAGGAACTTGAGAACGAGATCGAGACGCATTGGGTTCACTGGCAGGGTGGTGTGCACTCCCTCTGCCGCCGTCCTCCCGCGCACAATGTTGATACGCGCGACTGCGGATTGGCGTCCGAGGGAGTGCACACCACCGCGAATGGCTTGGGAGCAGGTCTTGCTCCCTCCACGTGCCTTACATCCGCATCTCCACCGGAAACCGCTTGCGCAAGTCCGCGATGTAATCCTCGTACGTCTTCGCAAACATCTGCTGGTCGTAGAGGCGCTTGATGTCGTCTTTGATCTCTGTGAACTCGTACGGGCGCGCGGCGTCACGCTCGATCAACTTCACGATGCGAAACCCGGCGGTCTCGCGCATGACCTGGCTCACGTCGCCCGGCTTCAGCCCCGCGAGCACGTCGCGGAAGAACTCCGGCAGCTCCGCGACCCGCAACCAGCCCAGGTCGCCGTTCTTGGTCGCCGCCGGGTCCGTGTTGTAGCGCGTCGCGAGCGAGTCGAACGACTCACCCTTGCGGATGTCTTCGTAGATCGCGTTCGCGCCCGCGAACACCTTCTGCACGTCCGCATCCGACGGTACCGCGCGCACCAGGATGTGGCGCATGCGAACCTCGCCGCTCTCCGGCCGGCGATCGGTGACCTGCACCAGGTGGAACCCGTAGACCGTGAACACCGGTTCGCTCACCTGCCCCAGGTCGAGCGACGTCGCGGCGGCGGCGAGCGCGGGCTCGCGCAGGTCCTGCGGGCGCAGGAATCCCAGGTCGCCTCCCAGCGCCGCGCTGGCGTCCTCTGACTCCGCCTTGGCCACGTCGCCGAAATCCGCTCCTTCGATGATGCGCTTGCGCAGCGCCAGAATCTTTTCGCGCGCGGCGCTGGTCGCGTCGGACGCCGTCTCGAAGCCGATGAAAATGGTCTTGAGGTGGACCACCTCGGGCCGTTGCGGTACCCGGTCTCGATGCTCGTCGTAGAATTTCTTGAGCTCTTCGTCGGATACGGCGCCGCGCTGGCGGTTCATGTCCTTCTGGAGCACGCGCTCCACCAGCATCCGGTTGCGGATTTGCACGCGGTACATGCGCTTGAGCTCGTCCGCGGTCAGGCCTTCCACTTCGAGCTGGCGCTCGAAGGCCTCTTCTCCGCCGATCATTCGCTTGTTCTCGTCGATCGCCTTGTTGACCTGCGCCTCGACGTCCGCAAAGGGAACATCGATGCTGAGCCGGCCGGCCTGCGCGATCACGAGCCGGTCGTTGATGAGGTTGTCGAGGGCTTCCCGGAACAGTGTGTCCCGTTCGGCCGGGGTGACGCTCGTCTTCCCCTGCTGGAACAGGTACTGGCGCACAGCCTGGTCGACGTCGCTCTCGAAAACCGCTTCGTCCTCGACAACGGCCACGATGCGATCGATCGTTTCCCGTTCCGCGCGCGGGGTCCCGGACGCCCCCACGGCGAAAGCTGCCAGGACCAGCGCGCCGCGAATAATTCCCCGTCGGCTCATGGCGCCTCCGCGGTGGTATCCGCCGCAACGGTGTCCGGGCGGGCGGGCTCGGCGGGTGGCGTCGCGCGTTCCATCGGTTCCGGCACCGCGCGCTCGAATTCACGCGGCGCCCGGCTCGCGGCGGCCCGCTCGACCGCCTTGAGCGACTCGGCCATCTCCACCGCGTAGCGCATTTCCGGATCGACGATCTCGACCTGAGCCTGCGCGGTGAGCGCCGTGATCAGGCTGTCGTACACCGCGGCACGCTTGGCGAGCAGGAGCTGGCGCGAAATTTCCGGGGCCACCGTCTCGAAGGGAAGCTCGTTGAGCGCGGTGCGTACGTCGGTGAGCTTCACGATGTGGTAACCGAACTCCGACTCGATGATGTCGCTCACCTCGCCCACCCGCATGTTGAAGACCACGGCCTCGAACTCCGGCAGCATGTTGCCCTTGGAAAGATAGCCGAGGTCACCCCCGGAGCCCGTGTGCTTGTCCACCGAGAGCTTGCGCGCAACCCACGAAAACGGACGTGTCTTGAGCATTTCCTGCGCTTCCTCGGCGTCCTCGATGTTGTTCGTGAGGATATGACTCACCCGGACCTCAAGATTAAACTCGTCTTTGTGCGCCGTGTAGTACTTCATCACTTCGTCGCGGGTGACGATCGCCCGCTTCCGCAGCACCTCCTGCACCAGCCGGTCTGCCACCAGGTCCTTGCGGTATTGCTCCAGCCTCCACTCGATGTCGCGCGACACGTCGAGCCCGGAGCGCAGGGCCTCCTCGTACAGCAGCTGGGTCGTCACCCACCGGTCGAAGTAGGTCTTGCTCTCCTCGGAGGTAATCCCGGCGTAAGACTCTTCGGGAAGATATGCGTCCAGGTCGCGGCGGTACAACGGCTGTCCATTCACACGCGCCACCACCGGTCCGGGTTCCTCGCCGGACCGGCCCACCGGGCGCCGCTCGCAGCCCAGGTTTGCCCCCGCCAGCATCATCGCCAGGGCCAATAACACGATAGGGGGTGCGACACCCCCTATCGTGAGTCTCGGCCGCCCGGACATCCGCGGACCCGTTGCCGTCGCGCCGCAGCTAGCCGCCGGCGTTGGCCGGTTTCGGCGCTTCGGCCGCCGAGCGTTCGGTGACGTGCACTTTCTTCAAGTTGTCGTCGTGGATGACAACGCCGAATTCTTCTTTCCACTTGTCGAGCAATTCCTTGAGCTTCTTGTCGTTCGCCTCGTTCTTGAGCCTTCCTTCGATTCCCGGCAGGGCCTCGTCGTAGCTGAAGAACTTTGCCTCCTGAAGCTCGACCAGGCGAAGGACCATCCAGCCCCGCGAGGTCTGGAACGGTTCGGAAATGTCTCCGACCCGCTTGAGACCGAAACCCACCGCGTCGATCTCGGCGTTTTCCCCGTTCGTCACGAAATTGGTGACCCCGCCGTTGGCAACCGTCTCCTCGTCGATGGAGTACGCATTCGCCACCGTCGCGAGCGGCTTCCCGGAGCGGAGCTCCTGCCGGGCTTTCTGCGCGGTTTCCATGTCGCCCGCGAGGATGACGCCGAACTGGCGCTTCTCCGGCGTGCGGAACATTTCGTGATTGTCGTTATAGTAGGCCTGCTGCTGCTCCTGCGTGACCACCGTCTTCTGGTTGACCATGTCCTCGTAAAGGGCGTTGATCATGAACTCTTCCTTCTTCGCCCTCAACACATCGGCAACCTCGGGATCCTTCTCGATATCCGACTTGCGAACGACGTCGGCGGAGATCTCGTTCATGATGGGGGGGGTCAAGAAGCCGCGAATCCCTCCGAGCCGGAAATCGCGCCGTGGCCGCTCGTAGAACGACGCCTGGTCGTAAATGTCGGAGAAATCCTTGATGGCGATCGACTTGCCCTGGTAGTTCACCAGCGGCTTGTCGAGGTCGATCGCATCGAAATAGAGCAGCGGGTAGACTTCCTGATCCCGCGCGGGCGCCTCTTCGAAGGGCCGGTCGGGAGGCAGCGCGTTGAAGACGAGCATGAGATTGTCGTAGTTCCAGACGACGCCGTAGTCGTCGCGCAGCTTGTCCGTGAACTTGTTGAGCTCGACGGCCTCTTTGCTCTGCTTGATTTCGGTTCTCATCTGGTCCTTGACCGTTTCGAACGGTTGGGGATGCCGGCCTTCGGTGCGCGAGACCACCTTGATGATCACCCAGCCGTAGGCGGTGAGAATCGGCTCGGTGTACTCACCGACGGCCGTGGCGAACATCTTCTGCTGAATGTCGGGCACGAGCGAGCCGTAGGTGGCGTTGAGCACGATCCCGCCGCTGGCCGCGTCTTCGGTCTTCGAGTACTGGCGGCATGCCGATTCGAAGTCGAGGCCGCCCTGCAAGGCATCGTAGGCGGCCGTGGCTTCCTCTTCGGTGTCCGTGAGGATCTGCTTCAGGCTGACCGAGGCGCCCTTGTTGTCGTAGTGGCGACGTACTTCCTCATCGGTCACCGTGAGATTGTCGGCCACCTCCCGCTTCAAGTAGGCGATCGGGAGCGACATCTTGCGGAACGATTCCATCGCCTGCGCCACCGAGGGGTCCTTATCGTAACCGAGCTCGTCGGCTTTGGCCGCCATGACTTCCTTGTTGAGCATCGTGGTCAGGAACTCCTTCAAGCCTTCCTCGCCGGTGGCCTTCGGCAGGTACGCCACGTCCACCTTGGTGTAGGCCTTTTCGAATTCCTGGACCGTGATGGCGTGATCCTTGAACTCCGCCAGCTTGGCATTCTCGCGTTTGGAGCACCCGGTCAGCGCCACCGGCGTGCACAGTCCGAGAGCCAGCAACAACCGTCCAACCCTCATCGGTCGAGACTCCTTTCCGAAACCATCGTCAGCACCTGGGGGGAAAGCTATCGATTTGGTAAAGCGTTGATTTTACTGGTGAATCGAGCGATTTGCAACAGATTCTTCACCTCATCGATGATGGCCGCAGGGGGCTGACCGGTGAGGCTGACCGCAAACGATTTCCCCGATTTGAACAAGATTCGCCGCCCGAAAGTTTCCGAAAGCTTCGCACAGGCCTGCGGCGAAAGGGCCCGCCCGGGGGCGAATTCGAGCCCCGCCTCGCCGCGTGGCGCCGCCGCCGGGTTCGAGACGGTCGCGAGGCGCGCCGCCCGCCCGGCGTCCCGAAGCTGCACCGATACGATGCCAAGCGCCTGGGCCTCCAGCTTCACGTGGGCCAGGTCGAGCAGGGTCTGCGCGCTCGCGGGGATCTCCCCGAACCGGTCGCGCAACTCGTCGCCCAGTGCCGCGATGTCCTCGGTGTCGCTCATGCGGGCGATGCGCTTGTAGATCATCATGCGCTCGTCGGCGTCGGGGATGTACCGGTCGGGCACGTAGACGCTGTACGGCGCCTCGACCCGGCACGGCGGTATTTCCGCGCGCTCTTCGCCGCGCAGCTGGTCGACCGTTTCCTTGAGCATCTTCGTGTACAGCTCGAACCCGATCGCGGCCACGTGTCCGTGCTGCTCGACGCCGAGCACGTTGCCCGCCCCTCGAATTTCGAGGTCGCGCATCGCCAGGCGGTAGCCGCTGCCCAGCTCTTCGAATTCCTCCATGGCCTGCAGCCGCCGGACCGCCGACGGGGTCAGCGAGATCTGCCGCGGCACCAGGAAGTACGCGTACGCCTGCCGCTCACGCCGCCCGACGCGCCCGCGCAGCTGGTAGAGCTGCGCGAGCCCGAGCCGGTCCGCGCGGTTCACGACCAGCGTGTTGGCGTTGGGGAAGTCGAGGCCGGACTCGATGATCATGGTGGAGATGAGCACGTCGCACTTGCGCTGCATGAAGTCCAGGACCGCCGTCTCGAGCTGGTCTTCGACCATCTGGCCGTGGGCGACGCCGAAACGGACCCCGGGCAGG
>Ga0184629_10000675_pt1 | contig 14915 bp, 12 predicted proteins | sample PLM4_32_b1_FD_133158 | JGI IMG/M metagenome (GOLD analysis project Ga0184629, IMG submission 133158) | Groundwater sediment microbial communities from an aquifer in East River, Colorado, USA - PLM4_32_b1 | ecosystem: Environmental > Terrestrial > Soil > Riparian zone | place: USA: East River... | reverse complement strand
TGGTCCAGAAGCCGAGCGCGAAGTTGACATACTCGCCCGACGGCCGGTTGTTATTGAACGGTACGTAGACGATCTTGTAGCCGCGCGGAGTGGACGCGTTCCACGAACCGTGCAGCGCCACGAACGCGCCGCCCTTGTAATCGGCCGGGAACTGATTGCCGGTGTAGAACATCAGCCCGAGCGGTGCGGAGTGCGAACGGAACAGCACGTCGGGCACCTTGGCCTTGGCGACGAGGTCGAGGCGCTTGCCCATCATTGACGGTTCCGGGTGCTGGCCGAGATAGGAATAGGGCCAGCCGTAGAAGTCGCCCTGCTGCACGCGTGTGAGATAGTCGGGCACCAGCTCGTCGCCGAGCCCGTCGCGCTCGTTCACAACCGTGTACAGATCATCCGTACCCGGATAGAAGGCGACACCGACCGGGTTACGCAAGCCCGTGCCGTACTGCACGATCTTGTTGCCCTGAACCATCGAGATGGAGGCGCGGTGCGGCTCGTCCTCGTTGATATTCCCGTTGCTGCCGATAGAGACGAAGATCCGGCCCTGACGGTCGACGGCGAGGTTGCGCGTCCAATGGCCGCCGAGCTTGCCGAACGCGCCGGGCTCGGTCACCTGCGTCTTGGCGCCGCCTTTGGTGTCGCCGTCCTTGTAGGCGTAGCGATAGATGCCGAGCGCATCCGCCACGTAGAAGTTGCCGTTGTAGAACGCCATGCCGTGCGGCCATTTCAGCCCTTCGGCATAGGTTTCGCGGATTTCGGCCTTGCCGTCGTTGTTGGCGTCGCGCAGCACGGTGATCTTGCCGCCGCCCGGTGCGTCGGCGCTGCTGCCTTCACGGTCGGGCTCGGCCAGGAACACGTCGCCGTTTGGCGCCACCGCGAGCCAGCGCGCAGCGGTCAGCCCGTCGGCGAAAACCGTGGCCTGAAAGCCCGGCGGGACACGAAGCTTCGCATCCGTAGACCGGGGCGCTGCGGTCGAGCGGCGGGCGGTCGCCGGAGTCGCATAGGGTTCAGCCAACTTATTGGCCTTAAACGTGAATTTCTGTCCGACCTGTTCCTGAGGATCGGGATTCTGGGCAACGGCGGACGCTGCGAGCGCCGCTGCGCAGACCGTAGCCAGCGCCAAGAGCCCGAACCGCCGCGGGGTATTCGTCATCGCTTTCTCCTTGTTTCGTCCTTCGACCGTAACCGGCAATTTACCACGGAGGCCTAGAGAAAGGGGAGAGGAACCATGCCATGCCCGGTTGGCCGCCACGCCCTCGTCCGCTCCGCGCCGCGATCCTAGCGCTCGCAGTCTTCGCCTGTGCCGGAGCGGCGACCGCGTCCGAGGCGCCCGCGCCCGCCCAGCGCAAAACCACGCAATCCGAAAGCTACGTCGTCATCGATCCGATGTACGCGACGATCATCGAGGGCAATAAACCGCGCGGCCTCCTGATGGTCGAGCTGGGTCTGGATGTTCCCGACGCCGCGCTGCGCGAGCGCGTCAATCATGCGTTACCGGTGCTGCGCGATGCCTATGTCCGCAGCCTCATCGCCTATGGCGCAATCGCCGTGCGCGCGTGGCGCCAGCCGAGCGTCGATGACATCGCCGAGCGAATGCAGGCGGTCACGGATCGGCTCGTGGGCGGGCCCGGCGCGAAAGTACTGATGGCGCAGACCGCCATGCGGGTGACGCGATGAGCCCAAAAGTTCCAACAATCCCTGTCTTGGAGAGTTGTCCTTGATCCTGTTTTCGACGGCCTCACGCGACCGGGCCAAAGCCAGACGCGCACTCGAACTGAAGCTCTCAGCGAAGACGTTGAAGCGGGTGGCGCGATCGCCCGAAGCGCTGAAACTCTCTTCCGTGACACGGGTCATGAGCTTTCTTGCCTGCCGGATCCGTGGCTTCGACACGATCATGGATGCGCTCGATAGCGATCCCGGGGTGTTGACCAAGCTCACGCGCGTGACGCTGACGCCGCTCGTCAATGCGGTGCTCGAGCGCCACGGCACGATCGATCGCATGACACCGGACGGGTTCACGGCGTTCTTCAACGCGCCGCTCGAGGACAATCAACACGCCTCGCACGCCTGCGAATGCGCGCTTGCGATGATACTGGCGCTCGAGAAAGTAAACCGCGCGCTCGAGCATGTGAATTTCGAAGGCGTTTCGCTGGGCCCCGTCGGGATCGGCATCGGCATCAGCACGGGCGCAGGCATCGTCGGCGATTTCGGGACCGATATGCAGCCACACTTCACGGTGGCTGCGCGCGCGAGCCAGCATGCAGCCGAACTCGAGCAGCAATCGGCTGCGTACGGCACGTCGATCCTCGTGGCCGAGGCCACGCGTGCGATGGCCGAGAGCGAATTCGCCTTCCTGGAAGTCGACACCGTCGAATCCAAGACCGGCGGCCGCGAGCCCCTCTATGCGCTTGTCGGCACGCCGGTGTCGCGCGCCAATCCGAAATTCCTCGCGCTCAAGGCCTTCCATGAGCGCATCTTCGAGGCTTATCGCGCCGGAGACTGGGGCAAGGCGCGGGAGCTGATCGAGCAATGCCGGGGCCTCTCGGGCGCCAATCCGGTGCTGTACGATTTCTATCTGAAGCGAATTGCCGATTTGGAATCCAAGCCTTCGAGCGCAGACTGGAGCGGCAGATTCGAAGCCGCTTCAGCTTGATGCCGAAATCACTCGTCGTACGCAGCGAGACCTGGCCGATTAAAGGAAGCTTCCGCATTTCGCGCGGGGCGAAGACCGAGTCCGAGGTCGTCGTCGTCGAGATCGGCGATGGCCGCGCCACCGGCCGGGGCGAGGGTGATCCCTATCCGCGCTATGGCGAGGCCGTCGCGGGCGTGGTCGCCGATATCGAGAGTCTGCGCGCCGACATCGAGCGGGGGCTCACGCGTGCCGACCTTCAGGGGCGGCTCCCCGCAGGTGCTGCGCGCAACGCGCTCGACTGCGCTCTCATAGATCTAGAGGCTAAGACCTCAGGCAAATCAGCCGCGGACTTGCTCGGTCTGCCGGTACCCGCGCCGGTGAGAACGGCGTTCACCCTCAGCCTCGACACGCCGGAGGAGATGGCCAAAGCCGCGACCGTTGCAGCGCTTACCTATCGCACCATCAAGCTCAAGATCGCCGGCGCCGGCGACATCGAGCGGGTCGCAGCCGTTCGGAGCGCAGCGCCTAGAGCGCGGCTCATCGCCGACGCCAATGAGGGCTGGAGCGTGGACGATCTCCATCGGCTGACACCTCAGCTCGCGCGGCTTGGTGTGGCGCTGATCGAGCAGCCGCTCAAAGTCGGTGAGGATGACGCGCTTCTCGGTTTTCAAAGTCCTGTGCCCTTGTGCGCAGACGAGAGCTGCCACACGCGCGCCGACCTGCCGCGACTCATCGGGCACTACAGCCACATCAACATCAAATTGGACAAGACGGGCGGACTGACGGAAGCGGTGGCGCTGATGCGAGAAGCAACGGCCGCGGGCCTGAAGCTGATGATCGGCTGCATGGTCTCGACCTCGCTATCCATTGCACCCGCGATGCTGCTTGCCCACCGTGCCGAGTTTGTCGATCTCGACGGGCCGCTCTGGCTCGCGCGTGATCGCGCGCCGCGGTTGACATATCGTGGCGATGAGCTTCTCCCGCCAACCGCCGATCTGTGGGGCTAGGCACGCGATCGCGTAGGTCGCCGACACGGCCCTGTGATAATGATTTCCCACACTTCCGCTGCACCGAGGGCGATTCGAAATTCGACCGGGTCAACAACTGGACGTCGAACACCTCCATGAACAGGTCGATGCTCGGGCATTCGGACCGCCAGGGCGGCGCCAATACGTCATGGAATTCCGCGCATTTGAGCCAGGGCTGCACCCGGGACGACCTGATCCGCACCGGCGGCGCAGGCAAGCTCTACTGCTTCGCCATCAACTGACCCGGCTCAGGCTGGGCCTCTTGCCGCCTATTTGTGCAGTGCGTTCGACGCAAACAATCGAGCCCTCAGCCGTAGGCGAAAAACACGTTCCTGTGATACGCTACACGAGTGTTTGATCAGTTCCTGGTGCTACCGCCCGACTTTGCGGGTCACGGGTGAGGGTTACCGGGGTCCAGCCACATCAAGGAGGAGGCTCCCTTATGAATAGAAAGATCATTCTGTCGACGATTGCATTTACGCTTCTTGGCTCAGCTGCTGCGGTGTTCGCGCAAGGTCAGCAGCCGGCGCCGCCGATGAGTTTCTTCGTTGCGGCCAATCCGTCGGGCACCGGCAATCTCGGTGGCCTGGAAGGCGCCGACCGGATTTGCCAGACCGCAGCGGCCGCATCGGGCCGTGGCAACAGCACGTGGCATGCGTACTTGAGCCAGCAGGCGCGCGGCAACACGCCGTCCGTCAACGCCCGCGGCCGCATCGGCAACGGCCCCTGGTACAACGCCAAGGGTCAGCTGATCGCTTCCAACGTCGCCGATCTGCATGGCGACCAGCAGCGCGACCGCAACAACATCCAGCGCGGCACTGCGCTTGATGAAAAGTCCAAAGAGGTTCCGGGCCCGGGCCAGCAGGGCGTGCAGAATGAGCACGACGTGATGACGGGTTCGGATTCCGATGGCCGCGCATTCAGCGATGGTCTTGACCACACCTGCAACAACTGGACCGCGGACGGCATGACGATCCCGGTTCAGGGCAACAACGCGAACAACGTTCCGCCGGAACGCGCTCGCGCAATGCTCGGACACATGGACCGCACGGGCGGCGGCAACATCTCGTGGAACGCGGCGCATATGAGCCAGGGCTGCTCCAAGGCCTCGCTCAATGCGACGGGCGGCGCGGGCAGGCTCTATTGCTTCGCCATCAACTGATCAGCTCTTGAGCTGAGCACGTAAAGAGAAGGCCCGGGCGGTCCCCGGGCCTTCTTCGTTTTGCTCTTGTTTTAGTTGAGAATCGCGCATTCGCAATCACTGCGGTACGTGCGCTTTTGCGCGGCAATCACGCCAATTTGAAGCTCATTCCGTTCGCGTGCCGCGCAAGGCACGCGAGGTCGCCGTGCTACACTTCGTGCATATGCAAAGTCGACCGGCGTTCTGTCGGATCGGCGAGGGTGACGGCTGAGAGCCGGTTTCAGTCACAGACTTAAAAGAGGAGGCTTCCATGAATCGTACAATGATTTTTGCTGCGCTGGGCATGTCGCTGCTCGGTTCGGCCGCAGTATTGGCTCAAGGTCAGCAGCCCGCGCCGCCGATGAGTTTCTTCGTCGCGTCAAACCCGTCGGGGACGGGCAATCTCGGCGGCCTCGAAGGCGCCGATAGGGTCTGCCAGACCGCAGCGGCCGCATCGGGCCGTGGCAACAGCACGTGGCATGCGTATTTGAGCCAGCAGGCGCGCGGCAACACGCCGTCCGTCAACGCCCGCGGCCGCATCGGCAACGGCCCCTGGTACAACTCCAAGGGGCAGCTGATCGCATCCAACGTGGCCGACCTGCATGGCGACCAGCAGCGTGACCGCAACAACGTCCAGCGCGCCACCGCGCTCGATGAGAAGGGCAACCAGGTTCCGGGTGGCGGTACACAGGGCGTGCAGAACGAGCACGACGTCATGACCGGCTCGGATCCGCAAGGTCGCGCGTTCACCGACGGCCTCGACCACACCTGCAACAACTGGACCGCGGACGGCATGACCCTTCCGGTTCCGGACAACCAGAAGGCAGCGAACGTTCCGGCGGAGCGCTCGCGCGCCATGCTCGGTCACATGGACCGTTCAGGCGGCGGCAACATCTCCTGGAACGCGGCGCATATGAGCCAGGGCTGCTCTAAGGCCTCGCTCAATGCGACCGGCGGCGCGGGCCGCATCTATTGCTTCGCGATCAACTGAACGGTCGCGTTGCGTGATTGTTGAGGGAAGGCCCGGGATAGCCCCGGGCCTTCTTTGTTAAGGATGCCGGGTGCGCGATTTCCAAGCGGGGCAAAACCCTCTAGTTTGTCCGTAGCCACGCACCCGTAGCTCAGCTGGATAGAGTACTGCCCTCCGAAGGCAGGGGTCACAGGTTCGAATCCTGTCGGGTGCGCCAGCAATTTCAGTGCCTTAGAGAGCGCACCGCCCACGCATGATCGGCGACTGTCCGCGCATTGTCCGTACCGGGTTACGTCTTTCGCGCAACCAGTCTGGGGCGTTCGCCTCCATCCAATTGGAGCGCGAGCATTGGTACCCGTGTTGTCCGCAGCAAATCCGCGTAATCCCCCGTTGTTTTTGTTGTGTTCTCTTGTCGTTTTGAGTCCAAAAGGTGCAGAAAGTGGGTAAGCATAGAAGGGGCGCAATCCTCCGTAGGCAGGGGTCAAAGGTTCGAATCCTGTCGGGTGCGCCAGCTTTGGCTGCCCGGTGCGTAGGCTTGTGTTTGCCGCACGGGTTGTGACGCGTCTTGGGTACGAGCGCGGATATCCTTCGGAAAGACGTCGCGCGTCTCTCAACGGAGAAGACCATCATGGCTGGGCCACCCAAGCCTAACGATGCTGCCCGAAAGGCGGCACAGACTCACTTCACGCAGTCCGAGCAGCGCGACAAGGCGCTCAAGCAAGAGATCGAGAAGGAGCGCGCCGCGACCGCCGCCAAAACCGCAAGGCTCAAGGCGCTGCGGCTGGCGAAGGAAGCAAGCGAGCGGGAAGAGGCGGAGCGGCGCAAGGCCACCGAGCCCAAGACTCAGCCCACACCACGCAAGAAGCGGATCACCGTTCCCTGACCAAGGTCTAAGCCGCACCGCCTGCCGGGGCCACGCCATCTGGTTTAAGATGCGCGAGCAGCAACCGGGGGTGCACCGTGAAGACCTCTATTCTCGCCGTTTCGATGCTTGCGCTGTTGGCCGGCGGAGCGCTTGCGCAAGGCGTGCAGCCTTTGGCGATGCCCGCCGAGATCGCGGCCCCGAAGGACGCTGCCTATCCCGGCACCATGCGCCTTCACGTGGACGCGACAGACACCGCGCGGCACATCTTCCGCATCCGCCAGACGGTCCCGGTGGCGGGGGCAGGGCGGATGACACTGCTCTTTCCGCGCTGGCTTCCCGGCACGCATGCGCCGACGGGGCGTATCGAGCAACTCGCGGGACTCTCGATCCGGGCGGGCGCGACGCGGCTCGAATGGACGCGCGATGCGGTCGACGGATTCGCCTTCCATGTCACGGTGCCCAACGCGACGCCTTCGCTCGAGATCGAGTTCCAGATCCTGACCGCGGTCGATGGTTCGCAGGGCCGCATCGTGATGACAGACGAGATGCTGAACCTGCAATGGAACGCAGTGGCGCTTTATCCGGCGGGCTACTACGCGAGCCGCATCCCGGTCGAGGCGAGTGTGAGGCTCCCGGATGGCTGGCAATTCGGCGTCGCGCTGGACACGGCATCGACACAAGGTGGCGTCACGACGTTCAAGACCGTGTCGTTCGATCAACTGGTTGATTCGCCGATGTTCGCGGGGCGTTATTTCAAGCGCTTTGAGCTTGGGCGCACGGGAACAGCGCCCGTGTTCCTGAATATCGTTGCCGATCGCGCTGAGCTGCTCGAAGCAAAGCCGGAGCACATCGATGCGCATCGCTCGCTTGTCGATCAGGCGCACAAGCTGTTCGGCTCGTACCACTACGGCCGCTACGATTTCCTGCTGGCGCTGACAGACCGGATGGGCGGTATCGGGCTCGAGCATCACCAGTCGAGCGAGAACGGCACGATCCCCGCATTCTTCACCGACTGGGACAAGAGCGCGGACACGCGTGGATTGCTCCCGCATGAGATGGCGCATTCGTGGAACGGCAAGTTCCGGCGGCCTGCCGATCTGTGGACGGCGAACTTCAACAGCCCGATGCGCGACTCGCTGCTCTGGGTTTATGAGGGACAGACGCAGTATTGGGGCTATGTGCTCACCGCACGCTCAGGTCTGTTCGACAAACAGCAGGCGCTCGACTCGATCGCGGCGACGGCGGCTGCGTACGACTATCGGCGCGGGCGCGAGTGGCGGCCGCTGCAGGACACGACCAACGATCCGATCATCGCCATGCGCCGCCCGATTCCGTGGCGCAGCTGGCAGCGCAGCGAGGATTACTATTCCGAAGCGCAGCTGATCTGGCTCGATGCCGATACGTTGATCCGCGAGATGTCGAAGGGCCAGAAGTCGCTCGACGATTTCGCCCGTGCGTTTTTCGGCGTCAACAACGGCAGCTTCGCGCCCGTCACCTACACGTTCGACGACATCGTGAAGACGCTGAATACGGTGCAGCCGCATGATTGGGCGAAGTTCCTGCGCACGCGGCTCGATTCGGTGGGCGAGGGCGCGCCGCTCGATGGCATCGCGCGCGGCGGCTACAGGCTCGCCTACACGGACACGCCGACCGCCTATTACCGCGATTCCGAGACCCGCCGGCGCACGACCGATCTCACCTACTCGCTCGGCATGGCCGTCGGCCGCGACAGCAAGCTGTCCGATGTCCAGTGGGAAGGTCTCGCGTTCAAGGCGGGGCTCACGGTCGGCACGGAGCTCGTTGCGGTCAACGGTGTCGCCTACAGCGCCGATCGCATCAAGGACACGATCAAGGCGGTGAAGACGACGTCGGAGCCGATCGAGCTGATCGTGAAGAACGGCGACCGATTCCGCACAGTGCGCATCGATTATCACGACGGACTGCGCTATCCGCGGCTCGAGCGCAACATGGCCCAGCCCGCGCGCCTCGACGACATCCTCGCATCGCGGAACAACTGAACGACAAAGAGGCTCTGCAGGAGCGCAGAGCCTCTCGTCAACGCTTCGTCTGGGGCTCGCTCAGCCTTGGGTGACTTTGAGCGCTACGAAGCGATCTCCTTGTCCGTTTTGGACCAGCATCAGCACGCTGTCGCGTCCGGCCTTACGCGCGTCTTCGACCGCGCGCGCGACATCGGAAGGCGCCCGCACGTTCTGCGAGCCGACGCGCTTGATCAGGTCGCCCTCATTGATCCCCTTGCGCGCGGCTTCGCTGTCGGGATCGACCGACCCGACGACGACACCGTTCGCATTGCTGCCCAGCTCGTATTGCTGGCGCAGTGCGGGGTTGAGCGGCATCAGGCTCATCCCGAGCGCATCCGGCTCGGTCGAGCGGGACGACGGGTTATCCGCGGAAGCCAAGCGATCCGCATCGCGCTTCTCGATCGTGGCGTTGAGCGTGCGGCGCTCGCCGTTGCGCAGAACGGTGAAGGCCGCTCTGTCGCCGGCGCGGATCGAAGCCACCTGACGCGTCAACGCCTTGGAATCCGCGACCTCGGTCCCGTTCAAGGCGACGACAATATCGCCCTGCATGAAGCCCGCTCGCGCGGCGGGGCTGCCATCGACGACGCTTGCGACCATGGCGCCCTTTCCATCCTTCACGTCGACGCTCGAGGCGAGCTCTGGCGTGAAGTCCTGGATCTGAACGCCGAGCCAGCCGCGGCTGATGCTGCCGCTCGTCTTGAGCTCGTCCACGACGGCTTTGATCGTCGTTGCCGGCACGGCGAAGCCGATGCCGACGCTGCCGCCCGAGGGCGAGAAGATCGCGGTGTTCATGCCGACGACCCGACCGCTGATGTCGAAGGTCGGCCCGCCGGAATTGCCGCGATTGATCGGTGCATCGATCTGGATATAGTCCGTGTACGGACCGTTTCCTATATCGCGTCCCATCGAGGAGACGATGCCGGCCGTGACGGTGCCGCCGAGATTGAACGGATTGCCGACCGCTACGACCCAGTCGCCGACGCGGAGCTGCCGGTTATCGCCGAGCGCTGCGGTGGGCAATCCCGTGGCTTCGACCTTCAGCAGCGCGATGTCGGTGTCCTTGTCGGAGCCGATCAACCTCGCTTCGAGCTCACGTCCGCTCGAGAGCTTGACCGTGATCTTGCGCGCATTCTCCACCACGTGACTGTTGGTGACGACGTAGCCGTTCGACTCGATGATGAAGCCCGAGCCCGCGGCTTGAGCGCGGAACGCCTGCGGTCCAGGGGCGCCGCGTCTGTCCTGCGGGCCCTGGAAGTCACGCCCTTGCGAACCGTCTCCGAAATCGCGGAAGAAATCGCGGAACGGCGCAGGGATCTGCGGCATCGCGGAATTCTGCACGCGCTGCATCATGTCGACTTGGATCGAAACGACAGCGGGCGAGACGCGCTCGACAAGGTCGGCGAAGCTGAACTGATGACTCTCCGGAACGAATTTCGCCGAGGGGGCGGGTACGGTTTTCGAAAGCGCGCTCGGCGCGCTCGGCGCTGCGTGGGAAAAGACCACGCCGCCCGAAACAAACGCCACCGTGCTCAAGGCGACGACGCCGGCCGCGGCCAGCGCCCTGGGCGAGACGTGGCTGCGCAAGCGCGCGCGCCATCCTCCGCGGGATTCAAGATTATCCATTTCATTGCCTCCGATTGTCGGGTTCATGTCGGTTTTGGCCGGCGAAACACCGCCCGCCCTTCGAGCGGTCAAATCGTGGCCTCTGGAGCCTGTTTCAATACGAATTCGCGCCAAGGTGAAGTGAAAAAGTCTTCATGAAATCAATGACATGAACCTTACGGGCGCGTTACCGGCGGAACCCGATTTTCCGGCCCGAGAGCGGGGCAGCTTCAGCCGCTTTTCTACAACCGGCCACGCGTGCGCTATGATGGCGGCCGGGGCTGGGAGCGCGCGATGGCGGAACGCTTCACACTGACCGTGAACGGCGCTGCGCATGCGATCGAAGTCGACGACCCGTCGATGCCGCTGCTCTATGCGCTGCGCGACGAGCTTCAGTTCAACAATCCGCGCTTTGGCTGCGGTCTCGGACAGTGCGGCGCTTGCACGGTGCATCTTGACGGCCGCGCGGTGCGCTCGTGCACCGTGCCGGTATCGGCAGCGGCGAACGCGAAGATCACGACGCTCGCAGGCCTCGGCACGCCCGAGACTCCGCATAAGCTGCAGACCGCGTGGATCGAGGAGCAGGTCTCCCAATGCGCGTATTGCATCAACGGCTGGATCATGACGGCCGCCGCCCTGCTTGAGGAGAAGCCGAAACCCTCGGACGAGGAGATCAAGACCGCGCTTTCCGATCTCATCTGCCGCTGCGGCACGCACGGCGCCGCGTTTCGTGCGGTCAAGCGCGTGGTCGAGAGCTAGCGCGATGACCGAGCGCGACGAACTGCACCCGCTCAGTCGCCGAGTCTTCCTTCTTGCTTCGGGCGCGCTCGCCATTGCGTTGACCGGCTGCGACCGATCCGAGTTGGCCTCGAACGGCGCAACCAAGCCGCCGCTGATGCCCGATCAGCTCGACTCTTTTCTCGCGGTCGGGCCCGACGGCATGGTGACCGTGTTCTACGGGCGCATCGACGGCGGACAGGGGCTTGAGACCTCCATCGCGCAAATGGTGGCCGAGGAGCTGGATGTGCCCTTCGAGCGCGTGCGCATGGTGATGAGCGATACCGCGCGCACGGTGAACATGGGCGGCGCCTCGGGTGCGCTCGGCGTTTCGCGCAGCGGCATGCACTTGCGGAGCTGTGCGGCCGAAGCGCGGAAATTGCTGCTGGAGATGGCGGGTGATGCGCTTGGCGTGCCTGCGGATTCGCTGAGCGTGACCGACGGCGTGATCCGAACCTCCGGCGGAGACACGACGATCTCCTATGCCCAACTGATCGGCGGAAAGCATTTCGACGCGAAGCTCACCTGGAACGGAGAGTACGGCAACGATCTCGTCGTTTCCGGCAAGGCGAAGATAAAGGAGCCGTCCCAGTTCAAGATCATCGGCACCTCGCCGCGGCGCAAGGATTTGCCGCTGAAGGTGTTCGGCCGCCTCGATATGGTCAACGATGTGCGACTGCCGAGCATGCTGCACGCGCGCATGATCCGCCCCAAAGTCGCGGGCGCCGTGCCGGTCGGCGTGGATGAGAGCTCGATCGCCGATATTCCGGGTGCGCGTGTCGTCCGGATCAAGGACCTGCTCGCCGTCGTCGCGCCGAAGGAATGGAACGCGGTTCGAGCGGCCGAGCGGCTGAGGGTGACGTGGTCGGAATCGCATCCGAATTTCCCCGGGCACGACAAGCTTCACGACCATATCCGCAGCGCACCTGTGATCGCGCGGCGCATCGAGACCGAGAACGGCTCAGTGGACGAGGGTTTGCGCAACGCCGCACGCGTGATCGAAGGCGAATACGAGTTTCCCACGCAATCGCACGCGAGCCTGGGTCCTGCCTGCGGCATCGCCGACGTGAAGAACGGCGAGGCGACGGTGTGGACCAGCACGCAGAAGCCGCATTACGCACGCGACGGTATCGCCGATCTTCTCGGTCTGCCGCCGGAAAAGGTGCGCGCGATCTGGATGTTCGGCACCGGCTCCTATGGCCGCAACGACCAGGGCGATGCGACGGCCGATGCCGCGGTCTTGTCCCAGCACCTGGGCGTTCCCGTGCGCGTGCAGTACATGCGGCATGAGGGGCTCGCCTGGGACCCGAAGGGGACGGCATCGGTCAGCCGGAATCGTGCCGGCATCGATGCTTCGGGCAAGGTGATCGCGTACGAGAATATCGGCAAGGCGTTCTCGCGGCTCAACACGGCGACCAACGAGGGAGGTGCTGCGCATGTGCTCGCGGGCCATCTCTTAGGTGTGCCGCTCGAGCCCGAGCAGTCGTTCAACGTACCGATTGCATCCTACACATTCGACCACAAGCGGATCGGCTGGGAGGTGATCGCGCCGCTGATGGAACGTGCTTCGCCCTTGCGGACGACCCACTTACGCGATCCGTACGGACCGCCGATCCTGTTCGGTAGCGAGTCCTTCATCGACGAAGTGGCAGCGGCGACCTCGACCGATCCGGTGGAATTCCGCCTGCGCTATCTCTCGCATCCGCGCGACCGCGAAGCGGTGCGCGCGGCGGCCGAGAAATATGGCTGGGATGCGAGGCCATCGCCGCGCAACACCCAGCGCAACGCCGATGTCGCGACTGGCCGCGGCATCGCCTTCCGGCGCCACTTCGAGACGTTCATCGCGCTCGTGGCCGAAATCCGCGTCACGCGGAGCACCGGTGTGATCGAGCCGCTGCGCTATGTCTGCGCGCATGATGTCGGCCTGATCGTCAATCCCGAGACGCTCCGTCACGTCATCGACCGGCAGCTCGTCTACGGCACCAGCCGGACGCTGTTCGAGGAAGTGCGCTTCGACGAGAACATGGTGACCAGCGTCGACTGGCTGACCTATCCGGTGCTGCATATGAACAGCGTGCCGCAATCGATCGAGGTCCACCTGATCGACCGGCCCGAGTCCGCGCCATCGGGCGCGGGCGAAATGGCGCTCGGCCTCGTACCCGCCGCGATCGGCAACGCGGTGTTCGATGCGACGGGCGTGCGGCTGCGCCGCGTCCCCTTCACGCCGGAACGCGTGAAGGCGGCCTTGGCGTAAGGTTCGGCCACTGCCCCGTCCGGTTGGAGTCAATCTCTACTTGAAAGAGTTCAACCGAAGCGCAATATCTTGTGTATGACTGAGGAAAAGCGAACACTCCGTGCCGGGAAAGTCCAGGCTGCCGCCCGAAAGGCTTTCGGAGAAGCTACGCGGAAAGCCGCCAAGAAAGCTTTAGACGCGGGATTGCGTGTGCCGGGCAGAATCGCCGGTCGCCGTGTGGAAATTCTCCCGGATGGGAAAGTGATTGAGCCTAAAGCCGACGACTGACGAAGGTCTTAATCTAGACACTCCCTGGATGTGGCTGATCGCAGGGCCCAATGGGTCCGGTAAGTCGACTATCGTCGAAGATGGCTTCATTGAACGCATCTCGAACCAGGGCGTTCGCAAGATAAATCCCGATTTGATTACAAGAGACCTGCTCACTCGCGATCCGAGCATGTCGCAGCGAGAGGCAAACCTAGAAGCGATGCGCGAGGTCGATGGGATTGTCGATCAGTTGGTGTCCCTCGGCGAATCATTTGCAATCGAGACTGTCCTCTCAACGGATAAGTACAAACCGCGAGTCGAAAAATGGCAAAAACGCGGTTTTCGCGTAGCCCTCATTTTTGTGACTCTCGCCACGCCACAAGATTCTCTTGCGCGAATTCAAATTCGAGTCGCGCAGGGTGGTCACGATGTCCCCGCTGATAAAGTGATAGCTCGATGGGATAGGTCCCTCAAAAATCTGGCGTGGTTTGCGAGCCGCGCAGATTTTGCAATGGTGTTCGACAATACGGTGCCTGGGAACGTAGAGGATGAGCCGGTAGTTCTTGCGTCCAAAGAGATTGGAGGGCCTCTTATATTGCATCATCCTCACCTGCACCCTCGGGTCAGGGACGAGTTGCGCGCGGTACCCGGAATCGTTGAGGAAGTGGAGGAGGCGAATGGGTCGTCTTTTGGTAATGTATCGCCAGGCTAGCTGGCTTACTCTTTACTCTGCTTCGTTAGCTTCTGAAGCCGAGTAAGTATTGCATCTTCGCCTCTCTTTCCGAGCGTTGGACGCCGATATCCCCTGTGTCGTCCGCTACCCGCCCCATCTCCAGAAGCTAGCGCGATTTGCAGTTGAGCTATCTCCATCCCTGGCCTTAGGGCTATCGGAATTTCACCAACATTCGACAACTCCAGTGTGAGACATCCTGAAAACCCGGGGTGGACGATCGGTGCTGTTTCTATGCTCAATCCGTGCCTCCCAAGAGAGGTCTTGCCCACAATAAACCCACAACAGGTGTTTGGCATTCTGACCCATTCCAGTGTGGCACCCAAGACGAAGCGACCTGGATGCAACACGAACATGTGCCTTTCATCGAAACGAATAAAATGCGATTGCGCCAAATCCAAATCAGCAAGCTGTTTCTTTGCCGTCATGTCCAGTAGTGGTGCATTCGCTTGCCTAAGCGTCAGAAACCAGCGACTGGGCTGCTGCCGGTTTCGTGGACACCGAGTTAGGTGTCAACATGGAACCGGAGGTGGGTCATGGAACGACGGAAGTTTACGCGAGAGTTCAAGCTTGAGGCGGTACGGCTAATCAAGGA
>Ga0184629_10000673_pt1 | contig 14941 bp, 7 predicted proteins | sample PLM4_32_b1_FD_133158 | JGI IMG/M metagenome (GOLD analysis project Ga0184629, IMG submission 133158) | Groundwater sediment microbial communities from an aquifer in East River, Colorado, USA - PLM4_32_b1 | ecosystem: Environmental > Terrestrial > Soil > Riparian zone | place: USA: East River... | reverse complement strand
TTAACCTAATTTTAAAATTAATTTAAAATAAGACGTCTATGAAAACAACAACTTCTTCAGCAACCTGTTTAGGGCAAATCACTTCCCCAAATTTTTAAAGAAATAATAATATTGGGAAATGATTTCAATTTCTCTTGTAGCTATTCTTTTCTTTTATCGTAACCTAATGCCATTTAGAAATTTAAAATAATATGTTTCTAATGGTATAGAATTTCAATTTTTTTGGAATGAAAATCAAATCAACTTTCGTCAATAACGTTGTATAACTTGACAGCTATTATTGTGAAATCAAATTTGTTTCGTGCATTATTGCTGGTTGTGATAGTGTACACCATGGATTATTGTTCTTCTGATAATTCAGAATTACAAGATGCCCAAGCATCGTCTCCTGAGGTTATGGACTATACTTATATTTCATCCGAATTAGAGACTATGGCATTGATAAATACTTACAGGGTAAGCATCGGTTTAAATGCGTTGGAGAGAGCTGATTACCTCTCCCGTAAATCAGAAGAACATGATAATTATATGATTGCCAATAATGTGGTGGATCATGATGGTTTTGAGGTACGCTCTCAAAACATAATAAAAGTTTTGGGAGCCACGAAGGTATGCGAGAACATCGCTTATAACTACAATTCTCCCCATGGTGCTTTTGATGCATGGATGAATAGCCCTAGACATAAAGAAAACATTACTGGGGATTATACTCATTTTGGGATTTCAATAAGGGAAAATCCTGTTAACGAAAGAAAATATTACACAACTATTTTTGCTAAAATATAATGATGTCCAAAACAAAAAAGCCAGAAAAAATAATTTTATCTGGCTTTTTTTATTGTTTACGATGTTTTAATACAAACTTGGAAACTTCGATGGATTGACTTCATTCATCATAGTATATACTTTTTCATAAATATCTTCAGCAGATGGTTTTGAGAAGTAATCACCATCGGTGCCGTAAGCAGGTCTGTGCGCTTTGGCAGTCAAGGTTTGTGGCTTACTGTCTAAATAATTATAGGCATCTTGTTGTTCTATAATTTGTTGTAAAATATAAGCAGAAGCTCCACCAGGAAGATCTTCGTCAATAACCAACAATCGATTGGTTTTGGCAATACTTTTTACAATATCCTGATTGACATCAAGTGGAAGCAGGGATTGTAAATCAATAATTTCGCAATCAATACCAATTTCAAGCAATTCTTTGGCAGCTTGTTCCACTAATCGTAATGTTGATCCGTAGGATACAAGCGTAATATCAGCTCCTTCTTTCAATGTTTCCACAACACCTATTGGGGTTCTGAATTCTCCGTAATTCAAAGGCATTTTTTCTTTCAAACGGTAGCCATTCAAACATTCTATAACCAAAGCAGGCTCATCACATTCCAATAAAGAATTGTAAAAACCAGCTGCTTGTGTCATATTTCTAGGAACCAAAACATGGATTCCTCTTATGGCGTTAATAATCATTCCCATTGGGGAACCAGAATGCCAAATACCTTCCAGTCTATGACCACGTGTACGAATAATAAGTGGTGCTTTTTGTTTCCCAACGGTTCTGTATTGAAGCGTGGCCAAATCGTCACTCATGATTTGGATCGCATACAGTAAATAATCCAGATATTGAATTTCGGCAATTGGACGTAATCCTCTTAATGCCATTCCAATTCCTTGACCTAATATAGAGGCTTCACGAATACCGACATCGGCAACACGTAATTCTCCGTATTTTTCCTGCATTCCTTCAAGACCTTGATTGACGTCTCCTATGTTTCCTGCATCTTCACCAAAAATTAGTGTTTCAGGGTGTTTGGTAAAAATAGCATCAAAGTTGTCTCTCAAAATCATTCTACCATCCGTGTCTTCTTTGGCATTATCTGGGTAAACTGGTAAAATTTCTTTTACGGAAAACACGTTTTTATCAGAGTTTGAAAATAAGTTACTACTGAAATTAGTCTGCGTTTTGTTAATATAAGCAGTAATCCAACGGGATAATTCGGCTTTGTCTTCTTCATTAACGACTAAACGTAAAGATTTACGTGCCGTAACAAGAATCTCCTTTTTTATTGGAGATTTTATGCCTTTTAAATCGGCTGTATTTTTTAAAATTTGCTCTTTTTTATCACTTGTAAGAGCTATTTTTTCTAATAGGGAAACCAATTCTTTTTGTTCTTCAATAATTGGGTTTATAAAAGCGCTCCAAGCCGCTTTTTTACCTTCAAAAACTATTTTTTTAGCTTCTGCATCTATAGCTTCAATCTCTTCTGGAGATGCGATATTGATGGCAATCATCCATAATTTCATCTGACGAATGCAATCAAAATCTTTTTCCCATGCCAATCGCTCCGCATTTTTATACCTTTCGTGCGAACCTGAACTGGAGTGGCCTTGCGGTTGCGTCAATTGGTGAACATGTATAAGTACTGGTACGTGATTTTTACGAGCTATTTCGGAAGCTTTTTCATAAGTTGCAATCAAATCTACATAATCCCAACCTTTTACTTTAAGTATTTCAAAGCCATTAGTGTTTTCTTCTTTTTGATAGCCTTTCAGTATCTCAGAAATATTTTCTTTGGTAGTTTGGTATTTTGCATGTACCGAAATACCGTATTCATCATCCCAAACACTCATTACCATGGGTACTTGTAGAACACCGGCAGCATTTATGGTTTCAAAAAACAACCCTTCGGAAGTGCTTGCATTTCCGATGGTTCCCCAAGCGATTTCATTTCCGTCTATGGAAAAATTTTCGGCATTTGGAATTCCTTTTACTTGTCTGTATATTTTTGATGCTTGTGCCAATCCCAATAATCGGGGCATTTGCCCAGCTGTAGGGGAAATATCGGAACTAGAGTTTTTTTGTTGTGTTAAGTTTTTCCAAGACCCGTCTTCATTTAAGCTATGGGTTGCAAAATGGCCTCCCATTTGTCTTCCCGCAGACATTGGTTCTTGTTCAATATCGGTATGACCGTACAATCCAGCGAAAAATTGTTGGATTGTCAATTCTCCAATAGCCATCATAAAAGTTTGATCGCGATAATATCCAGAACGGAAATCTCCATTTTTGAAGAATTTGGCCATGGCAAGTTGAGGAACTTCTTTACCATCCCCAAAAATTCCGAATTTGGCCTTTCCAGTTAATACTTCTTTACGACCCAATAAACTACATTCTCTACTTATTATAGCGATTCTGTAATCGTTTAGGACTTCAGTTTTAAAATCTTCAAACGTTAATCCAGTATTGACTTTCTCTTTTATCATAATTAAAAAGGTATAACTTTAATGGTGCAAATTTAAATAAAAACTATTTATTATTGTTCTTCATTTATATTTATTTTTAAATATTTAACAATTAATTTCTAGTAAACTAGATGTATTTTTATTGTATATTTATTTTTAATTGTGTTTTAATAAGAATAATTCAAATTATAAAGAATTTGTTTTCGATTAAAACCATTTTCTGGTGAAAAGATTGAGTAATGATTTTGGGGTAAAAGTAAAAGTAAATCGTATTTTTTGATTGTATTGTTTTTGGTTGAGTTCCAAACCATTTGTAGAATAAACCGGAAAAAATAATTCAAAATAGTCGGTAACCAGATTTAATCGTATACCACTATCGTAGAGGAATACATTATTTTGCCCCTTGTTTTTTATAAACCCAAAATCTCCATAAGCATCAATCCAATTCCAAAGGGTGTAACTCATATTGGTGGTCACCAACCATTGGTTTGAATCAGCTGGTGTTAAGTAGGATTTAAAACCTCCTTGTGCCAGGATGTATTGTTGGCTTAATATTCCCGTGCTTTCAGAACGGGCAAAAAGATTATAATCAAAAAGGTAATCGTTGGATTTAGAAACCCCAAAATTATAGTTCTGGGTATTGTTTGTATTATAAAGAAAAGTTCCGCCATACAATCTAATATTAAAAAAATGTCTGTCGTTAAAAAAATTTCGGTATTCTATTTCGGCGGATACTTTTCCAAAAACACCCGAGAATTGTATATCCGTAAGGAATTTGACATGACTGGTAACTTCTGTTTTTATATTGTAATATTTAAGATTTAAAATAGAATAATTGTCGGTACTGTCAATCACGATTGCTGAGGGCTCTTTGCTTATGATATTATACTTAAAAACAAAGGTTTGTTTTCTATTGTCCCTAAAATTAGGTTGTCGTATAAACATAGAAATACTAGGATATAATTTTAAATAAGCGGCATCTGGAGCATAATGATAATACGATCCATTCAAGGTATATCGTATATTGTACAATCGTCCGGTTCTTAAATATTGGTTTACCCCCAAAGTATAACTGCCCACAATTGATTTTGTATTTATGGAATACATCGGATTCAAATTAAAAATAAAGGGCTTGTCAAAAAAACTATAATTGTAAAAGCTGATCCCCGGCGAAAAGCCATCGTAAAGATTGTAAAATATGGTCGGAACATATAATATTTGGGAGTAATGCGGATTTTCCAAATCTTGAAAAAAAGAAAATTTCAAAGGACGATTTAATGAAAATGCTTTTAGTGATTTCGAATTGTTTCTTAAGTTGTATTCCGGAACTTCGTTATTATAATTGATCACAATTTTAGTGGCATCTTTTCTGTCAAGGGTAAGTATGCTATCTATTTCATTGGTATCCAACCATTTTTTGAAAACAATTTCCTTTTTTTTAATCCCAAACACAGGTACTGGAACTAATGGAATAGCTTTGTTTTTAACGGTAAAGCTAACACTGTCTTTTGTTTTGGAAACATCCGTAAATTTATAATCGATGATTTCGCGGCCCTCAATAAGGTATTTGAAAAACCAATCGATCTCTTTATTGGCATTGGATTTTAATAAGTTCTCAAAATCTTTTCCTGTGGTCTGGCTTTCTTTGTTGACTATATAAAATTCCCGAATGGAGTTTGGCACCAAATCATTTCCAAGATAATCATCCAAATATTTCAGGCTCAGTCCTGCTCTGTATTTATTGGCAATTTGAACATTAAATTTAATTAAAGAATTTTTTGGAGCATTCAGTGGTTGGTCCAGATCTTTTCGGGCCATCAGCATATAATAATAACTATACTGTTCATTAAAATCGACTTTTGCCATTTGAAAACCTCTAAAAAGTAGTGACGAAGAGGCCGTTCCCAGCATCTTGCTTTTTGGGCGAAATTCAGCAATATAGCCCATCATGGTATACACTTGAATCCCATCATAAATCCAATTGTCTTTCCTTGAATCCAATCGTAAACTATTTTTTAAGAAAGTATTCAAATAGGTTTTCAGAAATTTAATTTCAAACAGAAAATCATCGGGAAAAGGCCTCATGAATTTGGGTAACTGATTCAATCCATAAAAAGGATTTCGATCGTAATCTGCTTGGGAAATAATTATTTTTTCAAAAGGACAATCTCCAACGTGTTGCTTTGTAAAATCAACAATTTGATTGATAAGCATTGTTTTGGCGGGCTCAGTTGTAGTTCCGGATTTGAGATTGGTTATGACTTCTAGATTGCCAATTTTATAACTTCTAAAACTCAGCACTTCTTCCAGAATTATGGTGAAATCGGCTTTGTTTTTCCCTGTTAGTTTATAAATTGATTCGGTTTCCGTTTGTGTGGGATTGCCAATATTTAAATCGCTGGTTACGGTAATTTTTTGGGGACTCTTTAAATCAATATCAAAATCAGAAACCGCATTGGCGATGTCGTCTAGATTTTCATTGCTGTATTTAATAAATTGGTGGTTTTCAAAACGGGCGGGCGTTAGAAACCAATTTTTAAGGCTCATGCTATTGGTCTCTTCGGAAAAACCATATTTGGTAAATTTATCACTTGGAATTTTGGAAGCATAGGCAAGGTGCAAAGTGATTTTTTGGTTTGGAGCCAATTTTTTACGTAATGGAATCGAAATGTAATCCGGGTTTTTCATCCTTCTTTCCCAAAGGAGGGTATTTTTATCTGGATCTTCTACAATTAAATTAATGGTTCCACCACGTTCCTCTTCCTTTGCCATGTGAAAACCTTTGTAAAACTCATCCGAAAAACGTTTCCCCAACGGACTATTTTTATTCGAGAAAGCATTATTCCAATCGTTCAGGATTATGGAAGTCACCGTGTCCTCCGATTGGTTATAATACGTAATGTCTTGATGAACAATCAATGATTTAGTATCCATATTTACATCAACAGTCATTTTGGAATGATGTTGAGCGTATTGTTTTATCGAGGCCAATAAAAGAATACCGTACACTACAATTTTAAAGTTTGATTTCAATTTACTGTTTTAAAAGTGGACTAAAAAGAGTAGAATTCTAGTACAAGATACGCATTATTAAAATCAGTACAAATTAAAAAGTCCAAAAAAAAGAGCCGTTTGAAAAAACAGCTCTTTGTATTAAAAGTTTGGACTTAAATCATATTTCTTGTAGAATTTATCTAAAACAGCAACTACTTCATCCTCAGTATCAACCACTTTAAAAAGGTCAAGATCACTTTCGTTAACGGTACGTTCTTTTTCTATCAACACCGTTTTGATCCATTCAATCAGTCCAGCCCAAAATTCGGTTCCCACCAATATAATTGGAAATCTACCTATTTTTTTGGTCTGAATCAAAGTAATAGCCTCAAACATTTCGTCCAAAGTTCCAAAACCACCCGGCATCACCACAAATCCTTGGGAATATTTTACAAAAATCACTTTTCGAACAAAGAAATAGTCAAAATTCAGGTTTTTGTCCCTATCGATATACGGATTATAGTGCTGCTCAAAAGGCAATTCAATATTCAGTCCCACCGAAGTTCCTCCTCCCAAATGCGCGCCTTTATTTCCAGCTTCCATAATTCCGGGGCCACCACCAGTAATGACTCCATAGCCCGCTTTACTGATTTTATAGGCTATTTTTTCGGCCAGCAAATAATACTTATCCTCCGGTTTTGTCCTCGCCGAACCAAAAATGGTTACACATGGACCAATTCGCCCCATAGTTTCATAGCCATTTACAAATTCGGACATGATTTTAAAAATCGCCCAGCTGTCATTGGTCCTGATCTCATTCCAGGTTTTTCTTTTCAGTTTGTCTTGGATTACCTTATCCTCGTCGTTGTCAAAATCTTCTAATCTCATATTTTATCTTATTATATTTTATTTAACCCTGAGCGAAGTCGAAGGGGGAGCTATTTCCAGCTATTCGTTACAATCTTATAGGCCGAACCCAACCCATAAGGATTTCCACTGCTATCTGGGCTAGGATATCCGTTTTTTAATTCAATTTTAATCTTTGTTAAAGACCTTTTTACCAAGATAGTTCTTTTTTCAAAAACTGAGCCGTATAGCTTTTCTTATTTTTTATAATTTCCTCGGGAGTTCCTTCCAATAGAAGCTGTCCCTCTACTTTTCCCCTCCTTTGGAGGGGTGCCCGGAGGGCGGGGTGGTTTTATTGTCTAAATTTTCAAATATTAGTCGTTTTATTTCCAAATTCTACAACAATATATTTCTCTAGCTCCATCATCACATTGTTCAAATCATGTTTTACTCTTAAATCAGAGATTCTATAAACCTTTAATCCTAAAGAAACGAGATAATCTTCTCTTTTTTGGTCGTATTCTTCTTTGTTATCATGGCTTGAGCCGTCAATTTCGATTACTAATCCTAAGGTTTTTACATAAAAATCTACGATAAAATTGCCTATGATTTTTTGTCTGTCAAAATCTATTTTCCAAAACATCCCTTTGTGTACTTGCAACCAAAAAATGACTTCTGATAGTACACCTGCTTTACGCAATGCTCGGGATCTAGCTTTTAGTTTTATGTTGTAGGGTAAGTTTTCGATGAAATTTCTATAAATAGGCTGTGTGTTTATATAAGCCGTTATTTCTCTATTGTCTTCCATAAATCCTTGTTATATTCCCCTCCTTTGGAGGGGTGCCATTTATGGCGGGGTGGTTTTTAGAATTGAATTTACAAAAAAATGTCAATTGTAGCGAAAATGAAAGTAAATAAAAACCACCCCGCCCTTCGGGCACCCCTCCAGAGGAGGGGAATTTAAGCCAACTCCTTTTTCAAAAACTGCGCCGTGTAGCTTTTCTTATTTTTTATAATTTCCTCTGGAGTTCCTTTGGCTACAAGCTGTCCACCGCCTTTTCCGCCTTCGGGGCCAATGTCAATAATGTAATCGGCTAGTTTGATGACATCCATATTGTGTTCGATAATCAAGATCGTATTTCCTTTGTCTACCAATTTGTTAATCACATCCATCAACACCCGGATGTCTTCAAAATGTAAGCCTGTAGTGGGTTCGTCCAAAATATAAAACGTATTTCCGGTATCTTTTTTAGACAATTCGCCTGCGAGTTTGATGCGTTGCGCTTCACCACCAGAAAGTGTGGTGCTTTGTTGACCAAGCGTGATGTAACCCAAACCAACATCCTGAATTGTTTTCACCTTTCTATAGATTTTCGGGATGTTTTCAAAGAAAGGAACCGCTTCGTCAACTGTCATATTCAACACATCCGAAATAGATTTCCCTTTATACCGAATCTCCAATGTCTCTCTGTTGAAACGTTTTCCTTGGCAAGTCTCACATTCCACATACACATCGGGCAAGAAGTTCATTTCTATAGTACGCACGCCAGAGCCTTCGCAGGTTTCACAACGGCCGCCTTTGACATTAAAACTAAAACGTCCCGCTTTATACCCCCGAATCATACTTTCCGAAGTCATCGTAAACAAGTTCCTGATTTCGGTAAAAACCTCGGTATAAGTTGCAGGGTTCGAACGCGGTGTTCTCCCAATCGGACTTTGGTCAATATCAATCACTTTGTCGATATGCTCTAAACCTTCTATTTTTTTATACGGCTTCGGAATTTTAACACCATTAAAATAATAGGCGTTCAAAATAGGGTAGAGGGTTTCATTGATTAATGTCGATTTCCCGCTTCCCGAAACGCCCGTAACACAAATCATTTTTCCCAAAGGCAAATCTATGGTTACGTTTTTTAGATTATTACCTGTGGCACCGGTTAGTTTAAGGAATTTTCCATTGCCTTCACGACGTTTTGAAGGAATTTCCAGTTTCATTTTTCCATTCAAATATTGAGCCGTAATGGTATCCGATGCCAACGTTTCGGCTGGCGTCCCGATGCTGATAATTTCTCCACCGTGTTTTCCTGCTTTTGGGCCAATATCAATTACATAATCGGCTCGTTCAATCATGTCTTTGTCGTGTTCCACAACGATTACCGAATTACCAAGGTCCCGTAATTGCTCCAAGGAATGTATCAGTTTATCATTGTCTCTTTGGTGCAAACCAATACTTGGTTCATCCAAAATATACAAAACACCCACCAATTGCGACCCAATTTGTGTCGCCAATCGGATGCGCTGCGCTTCACCACCGGAAAGTGATTTTGAGCTTCGACTTAAAGCCAAATAATCCAAACCGACGTTCATTAAAAACGCCAATCGGTCTTTGATTTCTTTAATTACTTCGGTTGCAATTCGCTTTTGTTTGTCCGATAAATGATGATCTAAATCCAAAAACCAGGCCGTCAAATCCGAAATATCCATATCGCATAATTCGGATATGCTTTTTTCGTTTATTCTAAAGTAATTGGCCTCTTTTTTCAAGCGGGAACCTTCGCAAACTGGACATTTTACTTCGTCCATAAAAGCGGCTGCCCAACGCTTGATAGTTGTTGAACCACTTTCGTCGTATTGGTTTTTTATAAAATGCGCAATTCCTTCAAAGTCAATTTTGTAGTCTCTCGCAACGCCTAAATCTTTGGAATTAATAGTAAATTTCTCTTTCCCGCCATTCAAAATCATTTCCATCGCTTCAGCAGAAATCGTTTCAACGGCATCAGTCAATTTAAAATTATATTTCTCGCCAATAATTTCCAATTGCTTGAAAATCCAAGAAGATTTGTATTCGCCCAAAGGTGCAAAACCTCCCGCTTTTACGGACAATTTTGGGTTCGGAATAATCTTTTTGACATTGATTTGGTTTATTGTTCCCAATCCGTTGCAAGAATCACAAGCTCCTTTTGGAGAATTGAAAGAAAATAAATTGGGTTCCGGATTTTGGTATGATATTCCGGTGGTCGGACACATCAAATTCCGACTGAAATAACGTACTTCATTTGTGTCTTGGTCTAGAACCATCGATACATTTTCGCCGTGATGCATCGCTGTGTTGATACTTTCGGATAAACGTTTTTCGTTCTCTGGAGTATTTTCGATTACCATTCTATCGACAACAATTTCTATATCGTGGGTTTTGTAACGATCCAATTTCATTCCCGAAACCAAGTCTTGAATACCACCATTGACACGAACTTTCAAGAACCCCTGTTTGGTTATTTGCTGAAAAAGCTCGGCGTAATGTCCTTTTCTGGCTCGAATAACCGGAGCGAGAATATTGATTCGTTTTCCGGTAAAATCCTGAATAATCAAATCCTTGATTTGCTCATCAGAATAGGAAACCATTTTTTCGCCTGTATTATAACTGTAGGCATCGGCGGCGCGTGCATAAAGCAAACGTAGGAAGTCGTAAATTTCGGTAATAGTTCCAACAGTAGAACGTGGACTTTTGCTGGTTGTCTTTTGTTCGATGGCAATTACAGGCGAGAGTCCGTCAATTTTATCAACATCAGGACGTTCCAATCCGCCAAGAAATTGCCTCGCATAAGCCGAAAACGTTTCTACATAACGGCGTTGTCCTTCGGCATAAATAGTGTCAAATGCCAAAGACGATTTCCCAGAACCAGATAATCCAGTAATGACTACCAGTTTTTCTCTCGGAATGGAAACATCTATATTTTTAAGATTGTGAACGCGTGCTCCTTGAACTTCAATTGTATTGTCTGTATCTAGCATAATTTTTGCAAAAAAGCAAAGTTACCATTTTGATTGCTACTTTTTGTAGAACAGTTTGGAAGATTGTGTTAAAAAGCAATATTAAATTTACTCAATTGTCATCGATTTGAGCTTGGTTCTGTAAGCTTCTAGTGCCACAGATTTAGAAATGAAACCATAGTATTTCCCATCGTTTAGAACTGGAAGGAATGCTTTTTTGGAGGTTTCAAACTTATTCATAACGGTTTCCATACTATTTATTGGATTGACTACTTCAACGGGTTGCACCATAATTTCTTTGACCAAAGTATATTTTACTCGGTAGGGATTAAAAATGATTTCCCGAATGTCATTGAAATGGACAATTCCCAACAGTTCTTTTTCTTTGTTGACCACCGGAAAAATGACTTGGTTGGAATGTGATATTAAATCCACCAGTTTCTCAAGATTTTCATCGGGTGAAATGGTTAAATAATCCGTTTGGATAATGGCATTGGTGTCTAATGTAGAAAGAACATTCGAATCTTTATTGCTGGTAAAAGCATGTCCTTTTTTGGCTAAACTTTTTACATCCAAAGAATGTTTTTCAAATCGTTTTGATATCGCAAAACTGATTGAGGAAACAATCATAAGAGGAATCATCAAACCATATCCACCCGTTATTTCGGCAATCAAGAAAATGGCTGTTAGCGGTGCGTGAAATAAACCACTCAAAATACCTGCCATTCCTACCATTGTAAAATTACTGATGGGTAATTTGGTTAAGCCTGTTAAGTTCAAAAATTTTGAAAAGAAAAACCCAACGTAAGAACCCAAAAATAGGGCTGGAGCAAAATTACCTCCATTTCCGCCACTCCCTAAAGTGATTCCGGTAGCAAAAGCTTTGAGCATAAGGGAACAACCCACAAATGCCAGTAAAGCCCAACTGTTATTTCTAAATCCACTGAAAAGGGTGTTTTCGAGTAATTGTCCTGGGTCACTCTCGGATAAGGTTTTTATACTTTCATATCCTTCGCCAAAAAGTGTTGGAAAAATGAAAATTAATAAAGCCAAAATGGAAGCTCCAAAAAAAGCTTTTTTATAAGGAGAAAGTCTGATATGACCAAAAAAATGTTCCGTTCTTTGAAAATTTCTAGAATAAAAAACGGCTATAAATCCAGTTACTATTCCTAAAAAAATATAATAGGGAATATTATGATAATTAAAAGTTTGCTTGCTTGTAAAATTTAACAAAATAGTTTCATCTAGAGCAATGGTAGAAACTAAAGCTCCTGTTGCCGCAGCAATCATTATGGGGGTAAATGCCGAAATACTGACATCGACCAATAAAACTTCTACGGCAAAAAGAACACCTGCAATTGGTGCGTTAAATGCCGCTGCAATTCCGGCGGCTACTCCACAACCAATGAGAAGTGTTCTGTCCTTGTAATTCAAATTATATTTTTGGGCATAATTGGATCCAAATGCAGCTCCCGTTATTACAATCGGGCTTTCGAGTCCTGCTGACCCTCCCAAACCAACGGTAAGTGAGCTCGTGACGATTTGGGCATACATCTGTTTTTTGGGGATAATACTTGCTTTTTTGGCCACAGTAAACAAAATTTGAGAAGTCCCTTTTTCTAAAGAGCCACCGAGAAATTTTTTGATGACAAAAACGGTTAAGACAATCCCAATGACGGGTAACATGACTTTGAGGACACCCAATTTAAAAAAATTGGCATGAATGGTTACATAAGTTGCAAATCTAAAAACCCAGTGGGCAAATGTCTTTAAAAGAATAACGGCAAATGCGGATGAAATACCGACCAATACGCTAGACAAGAATATAAATTGTTTATTGGTTAATTTATCATGGGACCAAACGAGTAGGTATTCCAGTTTATTGATTATTTTTTTGATCATTTTGATTTTTAAAAGAATGCTAATTTAATAAATATATTGCGTTCAGCCTATATTTCTCAGCGCTTCTTTTCTGCTCAACGGCATTAAATCGGTATTAAGAACAAAATCCTGGACCGCTTCGGGATTGCGAAGAGGGATGAATAAAATTCTAAAACAGTAAAAATTTAAAATCGTGTCGTGTGTATTTGTTTGTAACTTTTTTAGTATATTTCAAAAAAATAATAATTTCCTGATGAATTTTGATATTGAATACCGGCAAGCTCAAATTTAGGAAATGAACTTATCAAACCTTACTTATGAAAAATATATTTACGATTTTGTTGTTGTTACTTAGCTATATTATTAATGCCCAAAGTCCGCAGCTTACTGTAAAAGGGGTAGATTCTGCTCAGGTAAAAATGAGTAAGTTGCTGGTTAATGTAAAAATTGTTGGAAACATTGCCTATACTACGGCGGAAATGCATTTTTTTAATAAAAGCACAAGGCAAATGGAAGCTGAATTGTTGTTTCCGCTGCCGGAAGGAGTTTCTGTTTCTCGTTACGCCATAGACATAAATGGTAAAATGCGGGAAGCGGTTCCTGTAAATAAGAACAAAGGGAAACAAGTATTTGAAGCGGTTGAGCATCGAAGAGTGGATCCAGGTTTGCTCGAAAAAGTAGAAGGTAATAACTTTAAGACCCGAATTTATCCTATTCTCCCAAATGGTGAACGAATTGTTTTGATTGGATATGAACAGGAATTGTCAAGTTTTGACAAAAATAATTTGGCGTATCAATTGATAAGTAAGTATACTCAAAAATTAGAGGTGTTTGAAGTTACCATTAATGTATTGGGAGCCACATCAAAACCTTCTCTAATCAGCGATGCCAATGTGCTGACTCCTATGGAAAATCTTGGTGAGGCAAGTTGGAGCCAATCTTATCAAACGGCTATAAAAAAGACCAATTATCAGCCTTCGGAAAAAATGTTGATTAAAATCCCTATCCAACAAGAAATCCCAAGTGTTGTAATGGAATCAGTAGAGGACCAACATTTTTTTTATGCTAATACAGTAATTGAAAGTAATAAAATTTTGAAGAAAAACCCAAATTCGATTGGATTGATTTGGGATGTTTCACTAAGTTGCAAAAACAGAGATTTGAAGAAGGAATTGGATCTCTTGGATAGTTATTTTAAACAACTTAAAAACACGCAAGTAACGTTATATCTTTTGAGTTATAATTTTGAAAAAAAGCAACTATTTAACATCACAAATGGTGATTGGTCAATACTCAAAACTCAACTGGAAAACACCAAATATGACGGAGGAACCCGCTTTTCACAAATAAAATTACCAACGCATGATGAGTATCTTTTCTTTACCGATGGACTTTCGTCATTAAGTAACAATCAGCTTGAGAAAAGCAACAAACCTATTTACACAATTAGTTCTTTAGTGTCTTCGGACTATGCTTTTTTAAATTATAATTCCTTGAAAACAGGCGGTAGTTTTATTAACTTGAATCAGTTAAACACAAATCAAGCGGTTGATAAAATGTTGTACTCCAGTTTGAAATTTTTAGGAATAAAAGAAAATTATTTGGTTACCGAAGTTTACCCAACTATTGGATCGACCGTATCTGGAAGTTTTAGTGTTTCGGGGATTTCGATGAAACCAAAGAATGAAATAGTACTGCTTTTTGGTTATGATGACAAAGCGACTATTGAAAAGAAAATTGTCTTGGATGTAGAAAAACAAAGTACAAATGAAGTCAATATAGAGAAACTGTGGGCACAAAAAAAGATAGCCAATCTGGAACTTCAATACAAACAAAATGCCGAAGAAATAGAAACGATGGGTAAGAAGTATGGCATCATTACCCAAAACACTTCGCTTATTGTATTGGAAAATATCAATGATTATATAACTTACGACATTGTTCCCCCAACAGAATTGAGAACAGAATTTGATCGTATCGTGAAGCAGCAACGTGAAAGTCGTTTGGCTGAGCAACACAGCAATTGGGATAATGTTGAAGATTATAGATATCAATTACAGTCGTGGTGGAACAAAAACATAAAATACACAACACAAAAACCATTAACAAAGTCAAAAAGAAAGGCAGATCAAGTTCGTTATGTGAGACCAGTGGTGGCAAGAGCTGAAGAAACGATAAAGGGAGATCCAGATGCTGCAATCATAGAAGA
>Ga0184629_10000671_pt1 | contig 14974 bp, 11 predicted proteins | sample PLM4_32_b1_FD_133158 | JGI IMG/M metagenome (GOLD analysis project Ga0184629, IMG submission 133158) | Groundwater sediment microbial communities from an aquifer in East River, Colorado, USA - PLM4_32_b1 | ecosystem: Environmental > Terrestrial > Soil > Riparian zone | place: USA: East River... | reverse complement strand
GGGATGTCGTAGATGTCGAGGTTGTCGCGCCGGATCAGATACAGGATCACGTCCAGCGGCGCGGCGAAGTTCGGACCCTGGTAGAGCCAGATCGGCCCGAACGACGCTTCCTGCTGCACGCGCACGCCCCCGTGCTTGAGGAGCTCGAGCATGGCCATGAAGGTGACGATCAATTCGAGGCGGCTCCGGCTGCCGGCGAAGAGGTCGGAGAACAGCACCGGCTCGGTCGCTTCCAGTGCGGTGCGCACCGCGGTGATTTTCTCCTCGATCGTGAACTGCTCCAGTTCGATCTCGCGCACATCGGCGCCCTCGAACTGCGTCATCACGTCCTGGAACGCGCGCATGAGCTGGAACAGGCTCAGGTCCAGCACCGGGTCGCCGGCGGCGTCCTTCTCCTGCAGCCCGGCCGGCCTCGTATAAATTTGCTGCCGGTGCTCCTCCAGCTCGCGAAACGTCCGCGCCGCTTCCACCATCTTCTTGTACTCCAGGATGCTTCGGACCAGCTCCTGGCGCGGGTCCTCATCGGAGTCGTCGTCTTTGCGCAGCAGCATCTGCACCTTGATTCGCATCAGCGTGGCCGCCAGCACGAAGAACTCCCCCGCGAGTTCGATCTGCATCTCGTCCATCATGTTGAGATAGTCGAGATACTCGCGGGTGATCTTTGCGATCGGGATGTCGTAGATGTCGAGGTTGTCGCGCCGGATCAGATACAGGATCACGTCCAGCGGCGCGCGCAGCCCCTCGAGCTCGGTCGTGTAACGCAGCGAACGGAGTTCAGCCAATGTGCATCCGCTCCCGAACCAGGTCCATGGTGGCGCCAGCGGCGCGCCGGGCCTTCTCGTCGCCGGTGCGGATGACCTCGTCGACCGCGCCGGGACGGGCCTCGAGCGCCCGTCGTTTCTCCCGCAGCGGCGCGAGATAATCCGCGATGGCGCGCCCGACCCGCTGCTTACACTCGACGCACCCGAGCTTCGCCGTCGTGCACCCTTCGTAGATCTCGGGGCTGGTCGACGGCGAAAACTTATTCCAATACGTATAAATGAGGCACACCTCCGGACGCCCGGGGTCGCTGCGCCGCTTGCGCTCCGGGTCGGTGAAGGCAGTCTGGATCTTCTGCTGAATCGCTTCGGGCGTGTCCGCGAGGTCGATGGTGTTGCCGAGCGACTTGCTCATGCGCTTGCCGTCGAGCCCCGGGAAGCGCGCGAATTTCGTGAGTTTGCCGTCCGGCACTGGAAACACCTCGCCGAACAGGCGGTTGAACTTCCGCGCGAGCTCGCGAGTGATTTCGATGTGGGGCAGCTGGTCTTCGCCCACCGGAACCACGTGGGCACGATACATGAGGATGTCGGCGGCCTGCAGCACGGGATACCCGAGGTGCCCGAACGTGACCCCTTCTCCGCCTTCCAGCTCGAGATCGCGGACCTGTTCCTTCAGCGTCGGGTTGCGTTCGAGGCGCGCCGCGCTGATCAGCATGGCCAGGATCAAGTTGAGCTCCGCGTGCTCCTTCACGTGCGACTGGACGAAGATCACCGACTCGGCCGGGTCCAGGCCAGCGCTGATCCAGTCGGTGACCATCTCCCGCGTGTGGTCGGCGATGGCATCCGTGTGCTCGTAGTCGGTGGTCAGCACGTGCCAGTCGGCCACCATGAAGAAGCACCGATACAGAGGCTGGAGGGCCACCCAGTTCTCCAGCGCCCCGGTGTAGTTGCCGAGATGGAGGCGCCCGGTGGGCCGGTTGCCGCTGAGTATGATCTGTTTTTCCGGGGACACGCGACGCTCCAACCCACGCCGCGACACGGCGTTCTGCCGCATTCTATGCGGGGGTTTCGAAGGGTGTCAAGGAATTAGCCGGGACCGCGGGGCGTCATCGCCCGCGCGGGTGGAACGCGCGGTGTGCCTCGAGGATGTGGCGCGTGTCGACGTTGGTATAGACCTGGGTGGTGGAAATGTCCGCGTGGCCGAGAAGCTCTTGCACCAGGCGCAGGTCCGCACCGCCTTCGAGCAGGTGGGTCGCGAAGGAATGCCGCAGCACGTGAGGGCTGACCCGCCGCTCGATCCCGGCCGCTGCGGCGTGCTGCTTCAGGCGCTTGAAGAAGCCGACCCGCGAGAGCGGACCCCCGCGGTGATTCACGAACACCCGCATCGAGATCCGTCCCGCGAGCAGGTGCGGCCGCCCGTCGGACAGATAGCGTGAGAGCGCGCCCGCGGCCGCCCGCCCGTACGGCACCACGCGTTGCTTGCCGCCCTTGCCCGTCACCATCACCAGATGCTGGTCGAATTGGACGGCATCCACGCCGAGCTCGCACAGTTCGCTCACGCGCAATCCGGCACCGTATGCCATTTCCAGCATGGCCCGGTCGCGCAGGCCCAGCGGGCTCGTGTCCGGGGCCTCGAGTAGTCGCTCCACCTGGCCGAGCGTAAGCACGGTCGGCAAACGGCGGCCGAGCCGCGGGCGGACCACGCGCGGCGGCGTGGTGTCCTGCCCGAGGCCTTCGCGCACGAGGAAGCGGTGAAAATGTTTGAGCGTCGAGAGCATGCGCGCGCGCGACGACGGCTTGAGCCCCCGCCGCGACAGCCGAATCGCGTGGAACTCGGTGGCCGCGTCGCCGATGTGCGACGCGTCGGCGACCCCGAGTTCTTCCAAGGTGTCCGCGTAGGCCCGCAGGTCGCGGGCGTACGACGCGATCGTGTTGGGGAGGAGGCCCTTCTCGATCACCAGGTAGTGGAGAAAGGCGTCGACGGCCCCATCGAGGTTGTGTTTGGGCACGGCTTGACGGAATCCAGGAAAGCTGCTAGATTCCGGCATTCATTATTCGGGAGGACACTGGAATGCCACAACATAAATCGTGCTTCAAGCGGATCAAGCAGGACGAGAAACGCACCGCGCGTAACCGCGCCAACCGCGCCAATCTACGCACGGCGGTGCGAGGTTTCCGCGAGCTCGATGCGGGCAAGCGCCCCGGCGAGTACGCCCAGCTCCAGTCCCTTCTGGATCGGGCCGTGAGCAAGGGAATCATCTCCAAGAACCGGGCGGCGCGGCTCAAGTCGCGCCTCGCGCCGAAAAAGGCGTAAGCCCGAGCGGACAACGTTCCAGGCATCGGCGTCTTCCCCACGGAAGGCGCCGATTTCTTTTTACCCCGGGTTTGAACCCGACGCGGAGTAATACGCGCGGACCCGCTCGGCCGCGCCCGTGATCGGGACGACTTCGGTCCGATCTTCCAGCCGGTAGTAGATCTCGACGTTCTGATCCTTGAGATTCCTTTCCCCGATCGTCACGCGCAGCGGCACGCCGACCAGATCCGCGTCCTTGAACCTCGGCCCGGGCCGAAGATCGCGGTCGTCCAGGAGGACATCGAGTCCGGCGTCTTCGAGCCCCTGGTACAGGTCCTCGGCCACCGCCTGCGACTGCGGGTCGGCGGTGTTGACGGGGAGCACGATCACGTGGAAAGGCGCCAGCGCCTTCGGCCAGCGGATCCCGCGCTCGTCGTGGTGCTGCTCGATCGCCGCGGCGACGGCGCGCGACACGCCGAAGCCGTAGCAGCCCATGATGAAGTGCTGCTCCTGTCCGCTCGCATCCAGGAAGGTGGCTTTCATGCTCTTGCTGTACTTCATGTCGAGGTTAAAGATATGCCCGATCTCGATGCCGCGCTGGAGGGCGAGTTCTCCCGCCTTGCACTGCTTGCAGCGATCGCCGGCCACGACGGTGGAGATGTCGGCGATCCGGTCGGGAGTTCGAAAGTCCTTGCCCATGCGCACGCCGCGCGTGTGCGTGTCCGCCTTGTTCGCGCCCACGATCATGCCCTGGTAGCCCTCCAGCAACGCGTCCGCGATGATCTCGACCTTCTCGCCGAGTCCCACCGGGCCGGCAAACCCGACCGGCGCCCCCGTCAGCGAACGAACCCCCGCCTCGTCGAGCAGCTGCGCGTCCGCGGCCACCTTCGCGAACTTGACCTCGTTGAGCGCGCGGTCGCCGGGGACCAGCGCCGCGATCAGCCGGTCGTGACTCTTGAACAGCAGCGTCTTCACCAGCTGCTGCGGCGACACGCGCAGGAAGGCGCTGACGTCGTCCACCGTGTGCTTGCCCGGGGTCGCCACGTCCACGGGGCCGCTCCCCGGCTCGGCGACCGGCGCCGCGGGGCCCATGCTCACCGCGCGCTCGTCGTTGGCCGCGTACCCGCAATTCGGACAGCGGAACATCACGCTCTCCCCCTGGTCCGCGAGCACGATGAACTCGTGATTCACGTCCCCGCCGATCGCACCGGACTCCGCCTCCACCCGGACGAAGTTCAGCCCGCAGCGTTCGAGGATGCGCGCGTAAGCACCCGCCATCGCCTCGTACGTCTCCCCCAGCGACGCCGGCGTGGCGTGGAAGCTGTACGCGTCCTTCATCATGAACTCGCGGGCCCGGATCACCCCGAACCGGGGGCGAAACTCGTCGCGGAACTTGATTTGGATCTGGTAGAGGCACTGCGGCAGTTGCCGGTAGCTCTTGAGCTCGGCGCGGGCCAAGTCCGTCACCACTTCCTCGTGCGTCGGTCCCAGCGCATACAAGCGCTGGCGGCGATCGTTGAGCGTGAAGAGGATTTCGCCGAAGTTGGCCAGCCGCCCGGTCTCCTGGTACAACTCCCCCGGATGGAGCACGGGCATCTGGACTTCCTGCCCCCCCACGCGATTCATTTCGTCGCGCACGATACCTTCGATCCGGTGGAGCACCCGGAGCCCCGCGGGAAGAAACGTGTACACGCCCGCGCCGAGCATGCGAATCAACCCGGCCCGCAGCATGAGCTGGTGACTCGGTATCTCGGCGTCCTTGGGGACTTCCTTGTGGGTGGGCAGGTACGACTTGGACCAACGCATGTTTGACTCCGGGTAATAGAGTGAGGTCCGACGACGTCGGGACCGAGGCGATTTCACGAGGCGCGCTTCCAACGTTTGCGCGCGAGTGCATGAGCCGAGGACCCGATGTCGTCGGCCCGCCAGGCTAGTAATTGTACCCGAGAAACAACTCGAAACCCGCGTCGGAGGATATCCGATCGAAGTCGGTCCGCCAAGTGAAGTTGACGCGAATGACCGGCGCGAAGCCCAGGTTGAGCTCGATCCCTGTTCCCAGCGACCCGAGCCAATCCGTGTCGAAGAACTCGAAATCGTTGCGCGTGGCGCGGCCCGTGTCGAAGAACAACGCCCCGCGAAACATCGGCAGATCGATCGGCCCGAACGGGAGCACGATCGACAACCCGTCGAGCAGGGGAAAACGCAGCTCGGCGTTGAACAGCTGCGTCGACTTGCCGAAGAACTGGTTGTAATTGTACCCGCGCAGGGTCCACGGGCCCCCCAGGTAGAACACCTGTTCGTCGCCTCCCCACGAGTTGCGCGTCACGTAGCGCATCGCAAACGCCACCCGCGGCCCCAGCTTCAGGTAGCGCCGGATGTCGAGCTGGAGGAGCCTATTGTCGAACCCGTGGTGCCCGAAGTCCACCGTCGGCCCCCCGGTGACGTAGTATCTCCACCCCGTCAGCGGGCCGCCGAAGGTCCACAGCGTATTGTCGCGCACGTAGGTAGCGAACATCGACCCGGTGAAACTCGTGCGGGGGGTGAGGGACACGAAGTCGTTCTGCTCGATGTAGCGCAGCACCACCGAGCTTTCGACTCGCTCGAACTTGTTGAGCGGATAGCTCAAGCCGAACGCCCCGCCCACGCGCTTCTCCTCCTTCGAGATGATGCTCTGGTAACGGGACGTATTGAGGTGGAACAAGCTGGTCGAGTAGTTCATCCGGTGCGAAAGGTTCACATACACGACCGCCGCGTTGAAGTTTCGCCAGAAGCTCGAAAAATCCTCGGTGGTGGTCCCGAACACGATTTCGATCTGGTGATTGCCCAGCACGTCGGTCAATTCCAACTGGCCGCCGTTGCCGATGTCGCCCGCCCCGGGGTCGATGGCGACCCCCGCCCCGACGAAATCGACGCTGAACCGCGTTTGATACGGCTTGGTCACGAAGTCCTCCGGGTGCGCGTCCTCCCGGCTCCACGGCACCACCAGGCTGTCCGGAGGGCTCGGGCGCATTCGCTCCGGCGCGTCCGCGTGGAGGGGGAATTCGTAGAGCTGAAACTCCCCGTCCTCATAGACGCTCGCCACGAAGCCGCTTCCGTCGGGGACAAACGATGGCGCGCTCACTCCGGTCAACACGTTCGTCTGCCGGACGATCACATCCCCGCAGTTCAGATAGATGTTCTGGGTGCCGTCGCGGTCGGACGTGAACAGGAACGATTTCCCGTCGGGGGCCCAGTCGGGGTTGGAATCGGCGCAGGGTCCGCCTTCGACCGGGGTGATTTCGCGGGTGGCGAGGTCCATTCTATAAATGTGGGTGCGGTCGCGCTGGTCGCCCCCGCCGCGGTCGGACGTGAACAGGATCACGTCCTCGGTCGGGTGGTAGTCCGGGTCCTCCTCGCTGAAGCCGTCCTCGGTGAGCCGCTCGAGCCGTCCGCTGGGCAGGTAAACCAGGAACAGGTCCATGCGACCGCGGTTCTCGATGGCGCTGAACACCATCTTGCTGCCGTCGCCCGACAGCGTGGGCGATGAGATCAGCGCCAGGCCTTCCATCGAAAACGCGGCGATCTTCCGCTGTTGCGAAATGCTGTAAAGATAGATGATGTCGCGATCGTTGCTCTTGGACACGAACACCAGCGTGTCCCCGCGCACCTCCAGCTTGCTCCGAAACGCCGGGATCGACTCCATCGCGCCCGATTGCCCGCCGCTGAGCAGCACGCGCTCGTTCCAGCCGACGTGCTGGTTCCCCACCCCTTCCGAGACCACCACCACGCCGTCGCGCGCCGTGAGCGAGTACACCGCCTGCTGCCCGGTGGCGTCCCGCCCTACGGCCGCGCGGCTGTGGAAGCTGTGACGCGGCGTCAGGCGCACGCCGAGGTCGCTGGCGAATTCGTGTCCGAGAATCGAGGGATAGTACCGCCGCTTCACGTATTTCTGAAACGCCTCGTCGAGCTCCATCTCGTCGAGGCCGATCGTGTTCTTCAGCACCAACGTGAACTCGCCCGACGTCCACCAGTTCTCCAGGATCCGCACCACCGCGTCGTGGCCGAAGTTGGTGCCGATATAGTTGATCACCGCCTCGCCGTGCTTGTACATCTGGTACGAGCCTTCGATACGCCAGATCTGGTCGAGGCCCAGCAGCCGGCCGGAGAGCAGCGCGTCGCGGACGAACATCTCGCCCTGCGCGTCCTGGGGCCAGTCCGCGTAGTACTCGGCCATTCCCTCGACGAACCACAGCGGCGGTTGCGTATAGGTGTACTTTCCCTGGTCGTGCATGGATTGCTGCAGCTTCTCCAGCATGAATGCGTGCACCATTTCGTGACGCACCACGTGCCGCAAGCTGGAGTACGATCCGTTCGCCGGCACGGCGATTCGCCCCTTGATCAGGTCGGTGAAGCCTCCGGTGTATTCGGAGATCAACATCGGCAGGATGTTCGTCTGCTGGAAGTCGTAGTGGGTGGCGTAGAACACCAACGGCACCCGCCTTCCAAATTCGACGCGAAAGGTCGCGCTGTACTCGCGGTAGGTGCTCTCGACCAGCGGTGCAAGGTACAGGATCAGGGTGGAATCGGGCGCGTAGTGATAGATGTCGACGTGCTCGGTCTCCAGCACGCGCCAGTCGCGCCCCCGGTAGATCACCTTGTTCTTGCCGAACGGGTACTGCGCGTACGCGGTCGACACGATCGCGAGCGTCACCGCCAAAAACGCCAGTGAGAAAACGCGGGTGGGCATCGAAGCAGAACGCCGGTCAGACGTCGGTCCAGCCCCGGAAGTTGACCGCCACCGGGCCTTCGATCTGGACGTGCCTGGCACCCTCGGCACCCAGTTCGAAACTCACCGCGAGTTCATCGCCGCTGCGTTGAACCACGCGCACCGGGCTCGCCAGGCGACCCTCGTGGGCGTAGAGCACGGCGGACGCGATGGAACCGGTCCCGCATGCGAACGTCTCGGCTTCGACGCCCTTTTCATACGTGCGCAGGTGGACACGGCCGTCGGCCGCGATCGAACAGAAGTTCACGTTGGTCCCTTCCGGGGCGAAGGCGGGGTCGTTCCGGAGCGTGCGACCATACTCGACGATTTCCCCGGGCGTGAGGGTGGACACGTCGGCGAGGGGTACCACCGCGTGGCGGGTGCCGACGATCATAAAATGCACCGCGGCGCCCCGCGGTGCAAGCCGCACCGGCACGTCGCGTCGCATGGCCCGCGCGTCCATCATCGACATGGAGACGCGATTTCCCTGTACACGGGCGTCGATGGGCCCGGACCCGGTCATGAAGCGAACCTGGGCCGAATCATCGCGCCGTTGTCCCTCACCCAGAGCCACCGCCACGTGGGCGGAGCACCGCGCGCCGTTGCCGCACATCTCTGCGGGGCCGCCGTCGCTGTTGTAGAAGCCCATGTGAAAATCGAAGCCGGCGAGCTTTTCGATCAGAATCAGTCCGTCGGCGCCGACCCCGCGGCGACGGTCGCACAGCCACGCCACCTGCTCGCGGTTCAGAGACAGCCCGCCGTCGCGATTGTCGATCACGACGAAATCGTTGCCCGCGCCGTTGACCTTCCAGAATTCTAGTCTCACGGTCCCTCCCGACGCCGCAGCACCAGCCGCGGAACCTCGACCGTGGCTCCCGGCTTGACCGTCAAGATCCCGGCGAGCCGCACGCACGGTTCCATACAGGCGCGCGCGCTGTCGCCGGCGCACGGATATTCGCCGCACAGGCTGTCCGCGCGCAGGTCCAGAAACGCGCGCACGATGTACTCGCGCGGCCGCGCGTGCTCCACGACAAACGACCCGTCGGCGCCGCAGATCGCGATGTGTGCCGCCCGCGACGAGTCGTCGCTCGCGTACAGGCCGACGGTGGCGCGGACGGAATCGATGCCCGACTCGTTCACCACCGCGCCGTGCACCCGCGCGGGTTCGTTCGGATCGATGATCGCGATCTGGACTCCCATCACCACCGGGTGCGCGGCAGCGAGCACGACCGTGTCCGGGACCACGGTGAACGGCTCCGCGGCGCGCTCGAACGACCCGTTGCCATTCACGTCGACAAACGCCATCACCACGAACCGAGCGCCACCCGACGGCAGGTAGCGCAGCGCGTAGCGGCCGTCGTGCGCCGTCGGTGTCTCGCGATCCGGGCGCGCCGCCTCGGCGGCGAACGCGGTGTCGCGCGGAACGCGGAACGCGCGCACCAGCGCCTTCGCGGACGGTTCTTTCTTGAAGAACACAGCCCCCTCGATGCGGGCCGTGTCGAGGGCGGCGCCGGTGGCAAACGCAAACTGGTAATCATCGACTCCGGGGACGCCGTGCCGGTCCCGGTAGCCGGGCTTCACGCGTACGACGTAGGTCGTGTCGCGCTGGAGGCCGCCATCCACGTGGATCACCAGCGTGCGGTCGCGCCAGCGGCTCGAGCCCACCACGATCGGCGGCTCCGTGCTCACCAGGCGCTCGACGCGCGAGCGCGTCATGTCTTCGCTGAATGCGATCCCGATGTCGCTGGCCGGGTCCACGCCCACGGAGTCCGGGGCTGGAGTCGTCGCCGCCACCGTGGGCGGCTTGCGGTCCTCGGGACCGCCGGACGGTGCTTCCTGCACGGCACACGCCACCGCGAGCGCGACCGCCGCCCACGCCGACAGCGCGCGTGCGCAACGCCGCCAATTACTTGTGATGTCAATCAAACGCCCCTGCCTTCGTTCCCGTTCACGCCCGGGGGTGTGCCTTGCGATACACTTTCTTGAGGTGTTCGACCGACACGTGGGTGTAGATCTGCGTCGTTGAAAGGCTGGCGTGGCCCAGCAACTCCTGGACGGCGCGAAGGTCGGCGCCGTGGTCCAGCATGTGGGTGGCGAAGGCGTGGCGCAGAACGTGCGGCGAGGCTTTGGTCACCGACGCCACGCGGCGCAGGTAACGACCCACGATGCGCTGGACGGTTCGCGGGCTGATGCGCGGCGTCACCGCGCTCGAAAACGCGGGAGACGTCGCAAACCGCCGCAGCGTCGCGTCGCCGGCGGCGCCCGCGATCCCGAAGCGCTCGCCCCAGTAGGCGATCATGGCGACGCGCGCCTCGCCGGCGAACGGCACGACCCTCGGCTTGTCGCCTTTCCCGTGCACCACCACCCGGTCCGACAACGGCAGGAAATCCCCCACATCGAGCGCCACCAGTTCGCGCAGACGGACGCCGGACCCGTAGAGGAACTCCAGCACCGCGCGGTCGCGCCGGCCCGTGACGGTAGTCGCCCCGGCCAGCCCCATCATGTCGCGCAGCCGTTCTTCGTCGACGATGGTCGGCACGGAGCGGCGCGCGACGCGCTGCGCCAGCTCCCGCGTTGGATCCGCGTCCAACTCGCCGCGGCTGTGGAGGAAACGAAACAGCGCGCGGATGGCGGCCACGCGGCGCATCATCGAGCGGCTCGACCGCCCGCGGCCCACTTCGTCGGCCAGAAACGCGCGCAGATCGCGCGTGGAGACCGCCCCCACCGCCGGTGCGGTTCCGTCCCGGTCGCAGAGGAAGCGGGAGAGCAGCGCGAGGTCGCTGGCGTACGCCTCGACGGTGCGCGGCGACAACGCGCGCTCGTCGGCGAGGTGGGTTCGGAAGCGTTCGATGGCGGCGTCGAGGTCCACGGTACACTCCGGTGGGGCTGGCCGACCCGACTATACCCAATCGTCCGCGAAGCGGACACGCGAAATCTGCCCCGACGGTGTCGCCGCGCGCCGCCCCGTCAGGAAAACAGCCAGGCGTGCTCGCTGCGGTACGCGGTCATGGCGTCGATCGCCCGCCGGGCGCTGGCTTCGTGCTTGGCCTGCTTCATGCGCGGCGCGTTGGCGATCGGCGGGAGAATCCCGAAATTGGCGTTCATGGGCTGGAAGTTCGGGTTGCGCGCGTGCACATATCGCATCAGGGCCCCGATCATCGTGACGTCCGGGAGCGGCGGCAGGGGCCGGTCGTGGAGCAGCGCGGTGACGCCGAGGGCCACGACGATCGCGCTCGCGATCGACTCGACGTACCCCTCCACCCCGCAGATCTGCCCGGCGAAGAACAGGCCCGGGCGCCGGCGGTCGCGGAGGTACGGATCGCACAGCTCCGGGATGTCGAGAAAGATGTTGCGGTGGATGGTGCCGAAGCGCAGCACGCTGACGTCGGAGAAGCCCGGCAGCGAGCGGATGAACTCCTTCTGGCCGGCCCAGGTCATGCGCGTCTGGAACCCCACCAACCCCATCAGGCTGCCGCCGCGGCTCTCGCGGCGAAGTTGCAGTACCGCGTGCGGCTCCCTCCCGGTGCGCGGGTCGGGCAGCCCCTTCGGTTTCATGGGACCGAAGCGAAGCGTTTCCGGCCCGCGCTGGACCAGCACCTCGATGGGCAGGCACGCCTCGAAATACTTCTCTTCCTCGAAGGCGTGCGACTGCACGTACTCGGCGCCGCGGATGAACTCGACCAGGCGCGCGTACTGCTCGCGATCGAAGGGGATGTTGAGGTAATCCGCGTCTCCCTTGCCGTACCGGCTGGCCCAGTATCCCGCCGCGGGGTCGATGGTGTCGCCATCCAACGACGGCGCGATGGCGTCATAGAAGTAGAGGTTGTCCTTGGAGCAGTGTTCCACCAGCGCGTGCGCCAGCGCGTCGCCGGTCAACGGTCCGGTCGCGACGACCGCGGGCGGGTCCAGCTCCAGCGAGTCGACGCGCCGGCGCTCGAGACGGATGCGTGGGTGGCGGGCGACGGCGTCGGTGACGCCGGTGGAAAAGAGCTCGCGGTCGATGCCGAGCGCGTGGCCGGCCGGCACCGCGTTCGCACGGGCAACCTCCAGGAGCCGGCAACCGAGCACGTCCATCTCGGCTTTGAGGAGGCCGGAGGCGGTGTCGAGCAGAGTCGACTTGAACGAATTCGAGCAGACGATCTCGGCGAGGTGGTCCGTCTTGTGCGCGCCGGTGGGCGTGTGGGGGCGCATCTCGCACAGCCGCACGGTTACGCCGCGGTCGGCGAGCTGCCACGCCGCTTCGCAGCCGGCCAGCCCGCCGCCGACGATGGTCACTTCACGCATGGAGCATCGACATGCGCTGGCTGCCGCGCAGGCCCCCTAGCCGGCTGTCTCTTCCTTGCACTTGGGGCACTTGAGGTAATCGCCGCGCGTCTTCGAGGTCTTGTAGACCAGATAGGGGTTGCCGCAGCTCGGGCATTCCTCGTTGATGGGCTTGTCCCAGCTCGCCCAGTCACAGCCGGTTTGCACCCCGTCGCTACCGGGTGTGCGATAATTGCTGCACCCGTAGAATACCTTCATGCGCTTGGTCACTTTTTCCACGATCTTCCCGCCGCAACCCTCGCGCGGACAGTTCATGCCGATCGGGAACGCCTCCGTGTGCTTGCATTCGGGGTAGCGCTCGCACGCCGCGAAGCGACCGTAACGCCCGCTCTTCGCCACCAGGTTGGAGCCGCACTTCGGGCACTTCCCCTCCAGCTGCACGCTGGGCGACTGCTCGGTCAGCGGGCGGGAGAACTTGCACTCCGGGTAGGCCGGGCACGCGAGAAACTGGCCGTTGCGACCCCACTTCTTGATGAGATTGCGCCCGCACTTCTCGCACTTCACCTCGGTCTGTTCCTGCAGCTCGTTCTTGAGGCCCGTCTTCTTCTCGTCGATGTGGTCGAGCGATTCCTTGAACGGATCGTAGAAATCCTTCACCACCCGCTGCCACTGGTACTCTCCGCCTTCGACGCGGTCGAGCTCCTGTTCCATCTGGGCGGTGAACGAGGTGTCGAACACCTCCGGAAAGAAGCGCTCGAGCGTCTTCCACACCTGGCGACCCAGCGTGGTCGGGGACAGCCGTCCCTCTTCCTTTTCGACGTACTCCCGCTCCTGGATGATCGAGACGATGTTGGCGTAGGTGCTCGGCCGCCCGATGCCCTTGTCCTCCAGGTCCTTGATCAGGGTCGCCTCGGTGTAGCGCGGCGGCGGTTCGGTAAAGTGCTGCAACCCGTCGATCGACTTGAGCGACAGCGCGTCGCCGACTTCGACCGGCGGAAGTTCGCCGCCTTCCTCCGCCAACTGCTCTTCATAGACAGTGAGGAAACCCGGGAACGTCATCACGCGCCCGTTCGCCTTGAGCGTATACACGTCCGCGGCCACCAGCACCTCGGTGGTGTCGTAGCGCGCGCTCTCCATTTGTGACGCGAGGAAGCGACGCCAGATCAAGTCGTAGAGGGCGTGCAAATCCTTGGTGAGGGTCGCCTTGAGGGACTCCGGCGTGCGCGCCACATCAGACGGCCGAATCGCCTCGTGCGCGTCCTGCGCCTTCGCGTTGGTCTTGTACACGCGGGGCTTCTCGGGGCGATGCGCGTCGCCGTAGGTGGCGGCGATGTATTCGCGCGCCGTCTCCTGCGCCTGGTCGGAGACACGCACCGAATCGGTTCGCATGTAGGTGATCAGGCCCACGCGCTCGCCGTTGCCGACGTCGACCCCCTCGTAGAGCTGCTGGGCGAGCATCATGATCTTCTTGGCGGAAAAACGAAGCCGCCGGGCCGCGTCACGTTGCATCGTGCTGGTGATGTACGGCGGCTGCGGATTGCGCCGGCGCTCCTTTTTTTCGACCGCCGACACCTGGTACGACGCCTTCCGGAGGTCGGCGAGGACGGCGTCGGTTCCCTTGCCGTCCTTGAGCTCGATCTTCTCGCCATTCTTCTCCGCGAGCTTCACCGGGAGTTCGCCCCCGGTGGGGGTGCCGAGCAATCCCTCGACCGTCCAGTATTCCTCGGCGACGAACTTCTCGATTTCCCCTTCGCGTTCGCACACCAGGCGCAGCCCCACCGTCTGCACCCGCCCCGCGCTCAATCCGTAATAAAAGATCTGCCACAGAATCGGGCTGATCTTGTAACCCACGATGCGGTCGAGAATGCGCCGCGCCTGCTGCGCGTCGACCTTCTTCATGTCGACTTCCATCGGGTTCTTGATGGCCCCCTGGATGGCGGCCTTGGTAATCTCGTTGAAAATGATCCGCTTCACATTCTTCTGCACCGGGGCGATGTATTCGCGGATGTGCCACGCGATCGCTTCGCCCTCGCGATCCAAGTCGAGCGCGAGAAAGACTTCGTCGTGGGACTTGGCGTCCTTCTTGATCTGGTCGAGGATTTTCTTCTTGCCGCGCGAGACCACGTATTCCGGCTCGAAGTCCTTGTCGACATCCACGCCGAGCTTGTTGGTCGGCAGGTCCATCACATGGCCCACCGACGCCACCACCTTGAAGCCCTTGCCCAGGAACTTCTTGATGGTGTTCGCCTTCGCGGGCGATTCGACGATTACCAATGCATTGTTCGCCATGCCAACCCCATAAAACGAAATCGCAAGATCGGAGTCTTGCGTCGTGAAAAAAAACTCTGTCCGCGGCGCGAATCCTCTAGGCCGGCGCACCATCCGCGTCGAAACGGCCCAGCACTTCTTCCTCCATCTCCGTCGGGTCCTTGTCGAAAATCACCGCGTAGGCGATCGACTTCACGTCCTCGACATTCACCTTGTCTCCCCCGGCCGGGATGGCGCGCGCCACGATGGTCTCGAACTGACGCGCGTCGATGATCCCCAGATTCTGCAAACGGAACACGTAGTCGTACGCGCTGGTGGACAGACTCAACCGCTCGAACTCGCTCAGCACCCGGACCGACCGCGTGCCGCGACCCAGGCCGTTCGCCGCCGGGCGGGACGAAAACCAGAACACCGCGTGCTCGATCTCGTCCGGCGAGTACCCCCGGCGCGTGAGCTCCTTGTCGAGCTCCACCGGGCGCCGGTCGGCGTGCCGGGCCATTTCGGCCACCAGAACCACCAGATCCATCAGTCTAGCCCACATATCTGACTCCGTGGCTCCACTACGCAAGTCCCGTGCTTGCCCCAAAAAGGGGTTCGGAACATATACCGGCCCGGCGAAAAAGGGCAACTCTATTCTGTGGACAACCG
>Ga0184629_10000669_pt1 | contig 14989 bp, 17 predicted proteins | sample PLM4_32_b1_FD_133158 | JGI IMG/M metagenome (GOLD analysis project Ga0184629, IMG submission 133158) | Groundwater sediment microbial communities from an aquifer in East River, Colorado, USA - PLM4_32_b1 | ecosystem: Environmental > Terrestrial > Soil > Riparian zone | place: USA: East River... | reverse complement strand
GACCACCGAGATCGCCGCGAACATCAGCCCCAGCCCCAAGACGATCGCCGATGCCATCATGCCCGCTTTCGAGACCTCCGGCGCCACCATGAGCAGCGCAAGCACGACCAGCGCGACGCCGTTCGCGATGACGGCGCCTTGAAGCGCCCGCATCGAAAAGAGCGGCGACAGCTGTGCTGTTTCACGGGCTTCCGCTGCGTCCATCCAAAGCCGGAGAAATTCTTCCTGATCGCCCTGACCGGGGGCCTCGGTCGTTTGGCTCTCGCTGAGGATCGCGGCGAGCCTTGGATCGGCGTCGACCTCATCGCCATTCTGTCCCAGAACGAGATCGACCCGCTGATACCGGCGAGGCCACCGCGCGGCATCGTCAGCGTGAACCGGCAATGGACTGGAGTCGTTCACGACGCGTCCCCTCCGCCACGATAGACCGACGACGCGTGCTATCATGATTCGGCACTGCCGATGAAGCCGCCTGTCAAGGATGCGCACATGATTGAGATCGAGACCTTCGACCATCTCGGCATCCGCGTGGCCGACAAGGCGCGCGCGCTCGCCTTTTATGACCAGCTCGGCTTCAAGCTCGTCCACGAATCCGATTTCGATGCCGTCGTCATTCTCAAGAACGCGGCCGGAGTCGAGCTCAACCTGATCATCAACGGCGTGGACAAGACCCAAGGCAAGAACATCCTTATGGACGTGCCCGACAAGCACCCCGGCTACACGCATGTCGCCTACCGCGTCGCCGACATAAGCGGCGCCATCGCGCACCTGAAGAAAACAGGCACCGCGATCACGCAAGGGCCCGTGACCTTCGGCGACGGCCACGTCTCGGTGTTTATCCGCGATCCGGACCGCAACGTGATCGAGCTCCGGGCGCGTCTCGATCCCGGCGAGGCCGAAAAGATCGAGGGCCTCACGTTCTACGATCCCAAGGGCTGAGCACGAAAGAGAAGGCCCCGTGCGCGATAACGCACGGGGCCTCGCTGATGCTGTCCTGGCGCTGGGCCTACTTCTTTGTTGCCGCTGCCGTTTGTGGCCAGACCACGCCCTGGTTCGGTGTCACCGGCGCCATGCCCTTGAACAGGAATTTCTGGAGCCGTTTTCCTTCCCACGTCTCCGTCGTGTAGATGTTACCCGACTTGTCGGTGGCGATTGAGTGTACGCCGTAGAACTGGCCCGGCATCCGTCCGCCGTCGCCGAACGTCGTCACCTGCTGCAAGGACTGGCGATCGATAACCATCACTCGGTTGTTCATGCCGTCGGGCACGTACATGAACCGCTGCTGCGGATCCTTCGAGAACGCGACGTCCCACACCGATCCCGACGCCTTCGTGTTCCTGGCGAAGAACGCCTCCTTGACGAACTTCCCATCGGGCGTGAACACCTGCAGGCGATCATGCGCGCGATCGCAGACATACAGCATGCGATCGACCGACAGATCGGCGCAGTGCACCGGATTGCGGAACTGCTGGTTCGGCGGGCCGGCCGGGTTGTATGCCGGAAGCGGCGTGTCGTCCGGTCTGTTGCCGTAGGCGCCCCAATGGCGCTTGAGCTTGCCGGTGTCGGCATCGATCACCGCGACGCGCTTGTTCAGGTAACCGTCGGCGAGATAGGCCTCGTTCGCCTGCGCATCGACAAAGATCTTCGCTACGCGCCCGAAATTCTCCGGGTCGTTGCTGCCGCCGACAAAACCGGCGACCTGTCCTTCGTCCTTGCCGGCTGCCGCGCCCGTCCTCCGGCGTGCATTCTTCTTGCCGACCTGCATCACGAACCTGCCGTCCTTCGTGAATTTCAGGACGTGCGAGTCGCCCGGGCCGTTGCCGCCGATCCAGACGAATCCCTTGTGGTCGATATAGATCCCGTGATTGCCGTCGGGCCACTCATAGCCTTGGCCCGGTCCGCCCCAATGCCTGAGCAGATTTCCGGCCTGATCGAATTCGAGCACGGGCGGCGCGCCGGCGCAGCATTCGGCCGTCTGCAGCTCCAGGCCCTTCTCCTGCTCGTCCAACGTCGAAGAGCTCCGATGCACGATCCAGATGTGATCGTCGGTGTCGACGAACACGCCGATCGTCTGGCCGAGCACCCAGTGATTGGGCAGCGGTTTCGGCCACAGCGGGTCAACTTCGAACCGCGGCGCCATCGCGCCGCCTTGGGCTTGCGCCGCGACCGACTTCTCGAGCACGGCCTGGCCGATGCCGAGCGCTGCGAGAACCGCGACAAAACTCGCACCGATGAACAGATTGCGCGTGCTTAGAGTCCTCACCACCGCCTCCTCCCAAGAGAGATGAAACGAGAACGAAAAGGGTGCCACGATACGCCCTCCGGAACAAGGTGCTGCCCGCTTGCGCCACGAAGCCGTGAGCGGCGCAAGCTGCCGGTTTTCCCCTTGTCGGTGAGGCCCATCCCGCCCCTAATGCGGTTCGAGACGCGCTTCGAGCGAACCCTCGCATGGCCAATCTCCTCCATCGCATCGCGGCCGCCGCCGTCGTGGCGTGCGTCTTCCTCGCCTCGTGCGAGGGGCAGGTGTCCCAAGCCGCCGCCCCACAGGAGTTCAAGGACTGCGCCGAGTGTCCCCAAATGGTCGTCGTGCCGCCGGGAAAGTTCATGATGGGCACGCCCGAATCCGAAAAGGGCCACGAAAAGGACGAGAGCCCGCTTCACGAGGTGACGATCCCGCGCGCCCTTGGGGTGGGCAAATTCGAGGTCACCTTCGCCGAATGGGACTCCTGCGTCGCCGACGGCGGCTGCGACGGATACCGCCCCTTGGACGACGGCTGGGGCCGGGGCAACCGTCCGGTCATCCACGTGAGTTTCAACGACACCCAATCCTATCTCGCATGGCTAAACCGCAAATCCGGTCAGCAATACCGGCTGCTGTCGGAATCGGAGTGGGAATACGCCGGGCGCGCCGGAACCTCGACGCCGTATTTCTGGGGTACGGCCGCAAGCCACGACCGCGCCAATTACGGCGCCGATGCGTGCTGCAGCGGTTTCGCGCAAGGAACGGACCGCTTCGAGAACACCGCCCCCGCCGGCTCGTTTCCGCCGAACGCCTTTGGCCTCTACGACATGCTGGGCAACGTCTCGGAGTGGACGAACGATTGCCGCAACGACCGCTACGATGGCGCGCCGAACGATGGCGCCGCATGGACATCCGGCGACTGCACCGTGCGTGTCCTGCGCGGTGGCTCGTGGTACAGCGATCCGGGTTTCGTTCGCTCGGCCATCCGCGATTGGGATTCGATCGGCGATCGCAATTACGACGGCGGCTTCCGCGTCGCGCGCGCCGTTCCCTAGATCGCCGGCGAATCTTTGTCGAGCAGTTCGTCGTTCAGCCAATCGCCTTCGATGCTCTGCCCGTCCGACGTTTTCAGCACGCCGTGACCGTTGCGCTTGCCGTTCGCGTAGCGGCCTTCGAACTCGACGTCGAGCATGCCGTTGACCATCCAGCGCAACAGGCCCATGCCCGACGCATAGCCGTCCGTGCATCCGCCCGACCACGTCACAGATTCATTCGGGATCGGATTCGGATTCCAGACCTTGCACGGCTGGTTCGTCACCGTGATCCAGGTCGGCGTGTTCGTCTGCGCCACGCTTGAGGTGGCGACGAGCAGGAAAGCGGCAACAGCGATCGCGCGTCTCATATTCATCAATCGTCCTCGCTCATATCGGCAAGATGGGCTCATCATAAAGCACATTCATTTCAAGAGGAAACCTCCACAGCACCTGCCGTGAGGCGGACGCGCTGGTTTTTCACCCATGGCGATGACATCCTTAAGTCTGCCCGGGGGGGAGCGCTACGTGACCGATCATCGATTTGGCAATCGGATTTTTTTGCCAGGCACAGGCTTCCATTGATGAGGCCGCAAACGCTCGAGACAATGCTCCGTCGCGAGCATCTTGTCGCCGTTGGCGCGCTGACCGTGCTCGTGGTTCTCGCGTGGACCTATGTGATCTGGCTTTCCTTCACCATGTCGCCGGCCGGGCCTGACTCGATGCCGGGAATGGCGATGACCGAAGTCTTCCGGCCGTGGACGTTGGCGCAGTTAGCGTTCGCCTTCGCCATGTGGTCGGCGATGATGATCGGCATGATGACGCCTTCGATCGCGCCGGCGATCCTCGCTTATGCGCGCTTGAGCGAACACCCGGTCGCGCGCAACAATCCTTTGGCGCCGATCGGTTGGTTCGTCGCGGGCTATCTGTTCGCATGGTTGGGCTATGCCTTCATCGCGGCCGTGATGCAGGCGGCATTCTTGGGGTCGGGTCTCATCACGCCATCCCTGCATTCTGCGAGCGAGTTCTTTGCCGGCATCGTTTTCATTTTGGCCGGCGCTTACCAGTTGACCAGGCTGAAGCACACCTGCCTCGCCTATTGCCGGTCGCCGCTCGACTTCATTCACGATCAAGGCGGCTTCAGACCGAGCATCGGCTCGGCCGTGGCCCTTGGCCTGAAACATGGCCTCTATTGCGTTCTCTGCTGCTGGGCCCTGATGGCGATCCTGTTCGTCGTCGGCGTCATGGATCTGCTCTGGATCGCCGTCATCTCGATTTGGGTGCTGGCGGAAAAGATCTTCGCACGCGGGATTCTCACGCAAGTCTTGGGCGTCGTTCTGATCGCCATAGGCGCCGTCTTTCTGACGCGTGCCGTGCTTTGATCCGGTTACGAGGCTAGCGGAAGTCGCGCTTGACGTTGTCGAAGATCTGGCGCTGCACGTCGATCGGGCTCGCGGTGTTGCCGAACGGAAGCCGACCCCAATTGAGGGCCAGCAGCACCGCGAGCAAACAGAGGACGACGGCGAGCTTCATGGAGCTCCAACCTAGCACGTTGGCGCACCCCGCCCAATCCAATCGGGCGAGCGCCGCGGCTTGCAGAGACAGAGCAAAACCGACACTTTCCGCTCACCGATTCGATCCTCAGGCTGCGAGGACACATCCTATGGCCGCAGACTCTCGAGCGCCGCGTTTGGCCGTGCTGATCGATGCCGACAACACGTCGGCACGGATTGCATCCGGTCTCTTTGAAGAGATCGCCAAGATCGGCGAGGCGAGCGTCCGCCGGATCTATGGTGATTTCTCGGGAACGAGGCTCAGGGCATGGTCGGATATCCTGTCCACCCACGCGATCCTGCCGCACCAGAATTTTGCTTATGTACCGGGGAAGAATGCGTCCGACATTGCGCTGGTCGTTGACGCGATGGACCTGCTGCACAGCGACAGGTTTGACGGCTTCTGCCTCGTGTCCTCCGACAGCGACTTCACGCGCCTGGCCGCTCGAATTCGCGAGCAGGGCACGGATGTCTACGGTTTCGGCGAGCAGAAGACGCCCGAGAGTTTTCGCCAAGCCTGTCGCCGGTTCATTTACACCGAGAACCTTCTGCCCCAGGCGCCCAAACTCGGGAAGGCCGAACCGCTTGAGGCGGCACAGAGCGAGGCACTGAAACCACCGAGCGCCGCGACGCCGTTGATCCGCAAGGCGATCGACCAGCTCGAGGAGGGAAGCGACTGGGTCCCCCTCAGTCGGATTGGTCATCTCCTTGCCAATCTCTTTTCCGACTTCGATCCCCGCACCTATGGTCACGCGAAGCTTCGTGATCTGGTCGAGAAAACGGGCGCGTTCGAAACCAGGCACGAAGACGGTCGCGGCGTGTACATCCGTGCCAAGCCGAGTCATCGGAAACCCAGCCCGCCGAAAACGTCCGGGACCAGCGCGTAGGCCGTCTGCGGCGAAAATGGACCTATATACTCCGGGCGGGTGGCGAGGTATGACCCGTCCCGACCCCTGGATGCTGGCAGCATTCGCCATCCATCGCCCGCGGCACATGCGGCTCAGCCGCGGCCGTCTCTTCACGTCCTATAAACCTTGTGGGGCCAATTTATGCCGAAGGGGTCCGAATCAGGACCCGGCCCGCTAGCGCGATAAGGAACAAAATGAACGAGCAGATCGCTCCTGTGAAAACGAAGCTCTCGCCTGATAAGACCTTTATAGGGCCGCCGACCGAGGCTGACGCTGCCGGGATCGACGTCCCAGTGCGCAAACCAGCCAAGAGAAAATTGATCACGACAATCTCCTTGACCATCGACACTTGCAGATGGCCGGTGGGAGATCCGACGGAAGCGGATTTCCACTATTGCGGCAAGCCACCGCTGATCGGGCAGCCTTACTGCGAAATGCACGACGCCCAGAGCTATCAGGCGGCCCGGAGAAAAAGGACCGCTGCGTAGGCGCACTCCGCTTCAGAGGGCCGATCGCCGCCTGTCCCGCTGACCGAGAAATTGTCGCCCAGTTTCTGCCAACCAAGGGAGACCCGATGAACAAAACGCCGATGTCGAAGACTGCATGGGAAAAGAGCGCTCAGAGCCATTTCAGGAAGGCTGAGCAAAGCGAGACGAGCTTGAAGCAGGCACGCAGGAAGGAGCGCGCGGCCGATGCCGCAAAAACTGAAAAGTTGCGAGCGCTGCGTCTGGCGAAGGAAGCTGCGGACAAGCTTGCCGCTGAAACTGAAGCCCAAACGGGCGTAGGTGCGAAATCGCCTGCGCGAGGTTCTCAGAAGAGCGGACGCGGCTCCATCAGAATGATCTACTGAACCGGCTCCCGATTGGAGCGGAGACGTCACTCGGTCTTTGGCTACCCTCTAGCGGCCGACGCGGTCCATCCCGTCTGGTTTAGTCCTCCTGCGCCTTTCGCTCGGTCAGACGAGCGAGAAGGGCGGTCTGGCGATGCCACTGCCGGATCGGAATCGCCGGAACCCCGCCCCACGTTTCTCCTTCGGGCACGTCGCGCATGACCCCGCTCCTGGCCGCAATTCGCGCACGCGGCCCGATCTTGACGTGATCGATAATCGCCGATTGTCCGCCGATCATGACATTGTCGCCGATCTCCGTGCTGCCTGCGATGCCGGCCTGAGCCGCAATAACGCAATGACGGCCGATGCGGACATTGTGGGCAACTTGCACCAGGTTATCGATCACGGTGCCGCGACCGATGATGGTATCGCCGAGGGCGCCTCGATCGACAGACGAGTTGCTCCCAATCTCGACGTCGTCCTCGAGGATCACGCGCCCGAGCTGGGTTTGACGCAGCAGGCCCTTGGGCGTCGGCACGAAGCCAAATCCCTCGCCGCCGATACACGAATTGCTCCCGAGCCGGACTCGGGAACCGACCAGCGCATGACGTACCGTGCCGTTTGCACCGATGAGGCAGGCCTGACCGATGGAAACCCCATCGCCGATCACGGCATTGGCTTCGATGTGACACCCCAGGCCGATCGTGACCTCGCGGCCGATCCTTACGCCGGCATCGATTTGGCAGCCTTCTCCGATCGTCGAACCGGACGCGACAACCGCAGTCTCATGGATTCCCGCGTCGGGCGTCCTGGCCGGATAGAAGAGGGAGCCGACGAGCGCAAAAGCGAGACGCGGGTCGGTGACGTAGAGGAGGCAGCTTTCTTCCGGCATCAACCCGCCAAGCTTTCGGCTCGTGATCAAGGCCCCGGCACGACTGCTCGCGGCAACTCCCTGGTAGGCGCCATTGCTGAACAGGCTGACGTCGCTGGGTCCGGCGGTATCCAATGAGGCGAGATCGTGCATGGAGAGGTCTGCAAGGGTGGGGCGTGAAAGGCTCGCGCCCACATGCTGCGCGATGCTTCCAAGAGAAAACGGACCACTGCGTCGAAAGAATCGCGTATCGGCCATGGGATCCTCGCTTCAGATGAGATGCCATTTCGACAGTCAGGACCACGAATCCAACCCGGCGCTCGAGCCACCGCCGGCAAGGGTCGCTCTTTTCGTTCAGAACGGACTGTCTGACATCGCCGTGGCGCGGAATTCCAAGTCCGCGGGCTCAAACGGCACCATGCGCAGCGCGAAGTCAAATGAACCGCAGAAAAGGGGGCGCGCCCACGCTCCGGTCTAACCGTGTACGCTTTCGTACGGTTTTACAATGGGCTACCATTTCGGCTTCGGCTTCGGCTTGGGCGCCGAAATCGGCCTTGCAAAAGCGGCTCCTGCCCCCCGGAGGTGGGAACGTCCCTTCTTCGAAGGCGCGTGACTACGGGACCCTCGGTATGGTTTTTAGCTTTCCCATAGGGTAGCCACGTATTCGACCGCTATGTGAAGAAAGGGCGATCATGACCGAAGCACAGATTATTGCCGCGCTGGACAAGCCAAGGACGCTTTACTCGATCCAGCAGCGTGTGGCCCCAAGCCAGAAGGACACCGACGAGCTTCAGATCGTGCTGATGCGCTTGCGGGATCAGAAGAAGGTCACGTTCGACATCCATTCCGGCCGGTGGAGCAAGGCATGACATCGGCGGCGCGGGCTGTGCCTCGACTGTAAACGGAAGGAACGGGACTTTGTACGATAGCAACGACGCCGCGCGTAACCCGGTCGCTTTGTTTGCGGGGCGGAACTGGACGAAGATTCTCGCGACTTATCGCGAGCCTAGCTCTCTTCGCAGCATATTCGAGATCGCAATCACCGTCCTGCCGTTTGCCGCTTTATGGGTTGTGATATGGGCGCTGCTCGATCACGCCTATTGGCTCTCTTTGTTGCTCGCCGTGCCGGCCGCGGGCTTCCTCGTTCGCCTATTCATGATCCAGCACGATTGCGGACACGGCTCCTTCTTTCGTCATCGTCTCGCGAACGATTGGATCGGGCGCGTCATCGGCGTACTGACGTTGACGCCCTATGATCTCTGGCGCCGCTCGCACGCCGCTCATCATGCAAGCGCCGGAAACCTTGATGGTCGCGGTATCGGCGACATCGCGACCCTGACCTTGCGTGAATATCGATCGCGCTCGTTCTGGGGCCGGCTCGGATATCGCCTCTACCGACACCCTGCCGTGATGTTCACCCTTGGTCCTGCTCACCTGTTTCTTCTCCAGCATCGCTTTCCTGTTGGATTCATGCGTAGCGGCTGGCTACCGTGGATAAGCACGATGGCCACCAATGTCGCCCTCACGGCAATGGTTTCCCTGCTGATGTGGCTCATTGGGATCAAGGCATTCTTGATCGTGCATCTGCCGATCATGCTGCTTGCGGCGTCCATTGGCGTGTGGCTGTTCTACGTGCAGCATCAGTTCGAGAAGACATCGTGGGACCGCGAACCCAACTGGAATTTTCAGGACGCCGCCCTTCACGGCAGCTCGCATTATGACCTGCCCGCGATATTGCGGTGGTTCACCGCGAATATTGGCATGCACCATGTGCATCACGTGTGCAGCAGGATTCCCTATTACCGGCTGCCGCGCGTGCTGCGTGATTACCCCGAGCCCAAGGATCTGAATCGATTGACCCTTGTCGACAGTTTTCGTTGCGTGCGGTTCACGCTTTGGGACGAGAAACGGCGACTCCTGATCTCGTTCCGCGAAGCGCAATCGCCTGCGTAACGATCCCAGCGCGTGTCGGCGAAGTCCCGTCACGCCCGTTTTCGTCCTGACCCGCGAATGGTATCGTGCCCCGACCTGCTACAGGGGCACGGGCAAATGGCTCAGGAAAATCGCTCACCGATGCAAACACGCCGCGAGGCGCTCCGCATATTGGGGATCGGCGTAGGCGCGACGGCTCTTTCCAATTTTGCATCCGCTGCTGCACCGGCGATTCCGAACGGTGCCATCATCCGGACCGTGCTCAAGGACTACAGGCCCGACGAACTTGCCGGCGGCGCGACGCTCTTCCACGAGCACATGTCATTGGCCCCCGATTTCCTGACGCGGTTCGAGAGGTACTCGGCGGAGACGAGGGCCATCAATGGGCCTTCCGCTCCAGCACTTCCTGCGGCTCCGACCGAAGCCTTCATGCAAGACATGGAGCTCATGACGAACGAACTCACCATCGCAAGGCGTGAAGGCATCAGCTGCATCGTCGACGGCGGACACCCGGACATGGGGAGAGACATCAACGCGCTTCGGCAGTTGTCGATGAGGTCCGGCATGCCGATCGTCGCTGGCGCGGGGTTCTACACGCAGCCGTTCTATCCGAATGCGTTCGCTACGATGAATGAGGACCAGATCGCCCGGGCCTTGGTCGGGCAGGTCGAGTCTGACCGCGCCGGTGTTTTCGTCGAGATCCGATCGTGGGACGACATTACCGCGACGGAACGCAAGGTTTTCCGCGCCATTGCCAAAGCGCATGCCGCAACCAACTTGTCGATCTTCACGCACACCGGAATTCCCGGCAAAGCGGCGCTGGAGCAGCTGGACATTCTGGAAGACGCTGGCGTTGCGCCGAACCGTATCGCGATCGGCCACCTCGGCAACTTGGTCGATCCGAACGTCCAGGTGCACAAGGCGATCTGCCGGCGCGGGGCCTTTGTCGGCTTTGACCGTCAAGGTCGTCCGGAAGATGCTCAACAGGTGCCGCTGGTGATGGCGCTGCTCGATGCGGGGTTTGCGGACAATCTGCTGTTCTCGTCCGATCTCGCGAGAGCAAATGCGTTGAAACGCTTCGACAGCACGCTTGGCTACGCGAAGACGCTCACCGTGTTCGTGCCGAAGCTCAAAGCGGCCGGCGCGAGCGATGCCGTGCTGCGCAAGATCATGGTGGACAATTCGCGGCGGTTCCTGGCGTTCGTGCCCAAGCCCAATACGACGAACAGGAAGTCTTAAGTCGTCGCACTCCTAGTTTCCGCTTCACTTACTGCTTCTCGAGAACCGAAACGACATCCGATGCTCGCCCATTTCCGAGAAGGCGATGGGACGTGTTGGTTATGATCCTGCCGTCCCGCGAGAGCACGAAGGTCGCGCTTCCGTCCGGCTGGCCGTCTTTGAAATATTCGTCTTGGTTGGTGTAGGGATCGATGCGCCGGCTCGCGACCTCATCGGTGGCAGGAGCGCCAGTCACGCGGTGCCGCTGCCCGTCAAAGCCGATCGGCCACTCGCTATGTTGCTGTCGGCCTTGGGCGTCGATGGCATCGACAACCACCCGGTAACCCCCGGGGGCAGCCTCATAAGTCACGGTCAGCGAACGCGGAGCCGGGCCAGGATTGAATGTGGACTTCGCCGCATTCAGCCGCCAGGTCCCCAGCCATGGATCGGTTTGGGCCGAAGCCGGTGAAAGTGCGCCGAAAAAGGACGCCGCCAAGACCGCGGCCGCGACCTGCCAACGAAGGGCGGATGAAACACGCATGCTTTTGGCCTCCAGGTGATGCGCGCAACGGTGGAGTGCATTATTGTGCGCGCCTTCAGGTCCGTTCGCGGCGAGGGTGGCTTTATCGCCGAACGTACGGAAGCACCAAACGGCACCGGGACGCACTTGCTTTAGGAATCAATGGATTAGCCGAACGTCACCACATGGATCGCATTTCCGATGGAAACGCCACCCTCGCAAGAGTCGATCCTGGAACAGCTCCGAAGAGTGCTCGCGAGTGAACAGTTCGTCGGGATGGAGCGATCCAGCACGCTCCTGCGGTTTCTTGTCCGGCAGGCTCTGGGTGGTCATGGCTCGCGCCTAAAGGAGTACACCATCGCGACGGAGGCGCTCGGCCGGAGCGAGTCCTTCGACCCGCGCACCGACCCGATCGTTCGAGCCGAAGTCTCGCGGCTGAGAGGCCGCCTCCAGCAGTTCTACGCAACTGAGGGCAAGGCTGATCCTCTTATTATTCAGCTGCCGAGGGGCAGCTATGTGCCCCAGTTTCACAATCAGGCGCATTCAAAAGGAAACCTCGCGGGGCTTTCGATCCCACTGCGCGCAATGGCCGGACGCTCGATGTGGTTCGCGCTGGGTACGAGCCTCGCCGCCTGTCTCTTCATGCTGATTCTGTTCGTATCGTGGCGCGCTCCGGCCGACAGCACAATTTCGCTTGCCGTTCTGCCCTTCACCAATTTGTCCGACGATGCGGGCCAGGAGTTTTTCTCCGACGGCCTCACGGATGAGATTGTCACTGCGCTCGGCAGGATCCCCAATCTGCGCGTCGTGGCGCGCGGCTCGGCATCCCAGTTCAAAGGCCAGCGGAGGGACTTGCGTGCGGTCGGCAAAGCGCTGGGCGCGACGCACCTCATCGAAGGCTCGGTGCGAAGAGACGGAACGCGCGTGCGCATCGCCGCGCGCCTCGTCAAAGCCGACGACGGCGTCAATGCATGGGTCAACAGTTACGATCGCGAGTTCACGGACGTGTTCGCCATCCAGGAGGAGATCGCGACGTCGATCGCCGGAGCCCTCAGCATGCCGCTGGGGCTTGAGCCGGGCGAGCGCTTGGTCGCCAATCGCAACATCGACCCGCAATCCTATGAGCAGTTCCTGCGCGGCAAAGCCGCGCTCTTAGGGGGACGGCCCGCGTTCGCGCGGCAGATTGCGACCTTGGAGCCGGTCGTCGAGAGGAACCCCGGTTACGCGCCGGCTTGGGCAGCACTCGCGCGCGCCTACAGATTTGCCTCCTCGTTCAGGCGTTTTTCGGCACCTGAAGAGGATGCCCGCATGCGGGCGATCTTCGAAGCGAAGGCGGTCGCGGCGGCGCGTCGCGCAATCGAGTTGGATCCGAATTTGGTGGAGGCCCAGACGGCCTACGCGGTGGCTCAACTGGCTGCGCGGCGGTGGGCCTTGGCCGAGGATCTGTTCTTGCGGACGCTCGCCTTGGATCCCAACAACCCGAACGTCTTGGACGCATACAGCAACGTTCTCTACGGGGTGGGACGAATCAAGGAAGCCGTTGCGATCAAACAAAAGGTGCACGAGTTCGAACCGTTCATCCCGATTTTCACTGGCAACCTCGCCCAAGCCCTGTGGCTGGACGGACAAACTGATGGCGCGATCACCCTCTTCAAGCAGAACATGTTTCGCCAAGGCGGCGGCAACTCGCCATTTGAGCTCGCCCGCATTTACGCTTCGCTTGGACAGTACGAGGAAGCCGCGGACTTTCTTTCCATGCCTGCTCCTCAGGTCCCGCAGCAGGCCCAGGATTTAGCGCCCCTCGCGGTGCAGCTCTTGCGCTCGGCCCCCGCACAGCCTGCCTCGGCTGAGGGCCTGCCGCGCCTCAGGGATGCCAGTTTCATTTATCTCTACATCGGCGCGCCCGAGCGCGCGCTACAGCCGTATGAAGAAGGAGGCCGGAGCGCGAGCGACATCGCGATTCTGTGGCACCCCACCTACGCCGCCGTGCGCAAGACGGAGCGCTTCAAGAAAATCATGCGCGACGTGGGACTCGTGGACTACTGGCGCGAACGCGGCTGGCCCGCGTTCTGTGGCCCTGTCGGTTCCGACGATTTCAAGTGCGACTGAAACGCCGTCGCTCCCTACCAAGAGGCACCAATCCTCGCTAGCGCAGCGAAGCTGAGCGCTTGCGCTGATCGATAATCTGCTTGGCTTCGTAGAGACCGGTGTTCAGTTCCGCCCGCATCAACTTGATGGCCTCGACCGTCTTCCCATCGGCGAGAAGCCGGTCGACCTCGGCTCGCGTTGTCGTCGAAAGACGCGTGAAGTTCCGCGCGGCTTCCTCCTCTGCGATACGCCTTCTTTCGAGAGCTTCCGGCGAATGCCTCGCACTGAAGCGACCTGCAACGAAGGCGGCGACAGCTACGCCGATGAGCAGCCAAATCTCAGTGACCGATAAGCCGTCGAGCATGGCGACTCCTTACTCTTAACCGTTGCGCACTTTTCGCAGGCTTGTGGTTCCTTGGGGGTTAAGTCTCGTCATTAACCATCTTTCTCCCTTGACCTCGCCGCACTCAGTGTTCATCTTTTGTTCTAAGCGGGCGCTCTGGTTTCGAGCGTTGGCCGCGGACACCCAACAAAGGGAATCGTTTCGATGAGTACCAAGGCGAATGCATTTGTGAATCCCATCATCGCTGCGCTCGAAGCGTGCGCGAAACGGCGCTGGCGTGCCGCGGAATTCGACGGAACGACGGCGGCGGACGTGTCCGCCGACCTGTCCGCCGAAGCCCAAGGGGCGAAGGCGGAAGCACGAAGTGCGACAGCGGAACCCAACGATATCGACCGTACGGTCGCCATCATCGACGCAGCCGCCGAGAAAATCGAAGGAGGCGACTATTCCGGCGTCGAATTCGCACTTGCCGCTCAGGCGCTCGCGCTCGACGTGATCTTCGATCAGTTCGTGCGCCGCTCGGCCGTCGGCGAAAATCTGTATCAATCGCCCATGGGGATGGCGTTCAGAGCGCAGATGCAATGCCGCGTGACGTACAAGAACTTGATGGCCGTGAGGAATCCGCGCGCATCGCAAAATTCAAGCAGACGAACAATTGAAAGCGAGAAAGTCTCTGCATGAGCAAGCGTTTGCCGATGAAACGCCGGCCCAAGGGCTGGACCCCGGAACGCCGCGCGCGCCAGGCTGCGCTCATTCGCACGTGGCAGCCTTGGCGCCGCTCGACCGGTCCCAAGACCGAAGCGGGCAAGGCGCGCGCCGCGCTGAACGCGCGACAGCACGGCTTGAGAAGCCGCGATTATCTCGCGACCGCCGCCGAAGTCCGTCGCGCCATCCGCCGCGTGGCCGCAACCGTTGCGCGTGTGCGCATCCGCTTCGCGATCGACATGCGCTCCAAATCCAACACCAAGAAGCTCGCGCTCACGATAAAGAGTCCCCCTAAAAGGGGGAGGTCGCGAGCGCTTCAGCGCGAGCGGGTGGGGGTCGCAGTCTGTGCGCTACCGCCCCGTCCACTCGGGTTTGCGCTTAGCAAGGAACGCAGTCACCCCTTCCTTGAAGTCGGCGCTGCCATAGGCCGCCCGGATCAAATCCGACCCGTCGGGGATCGTCGCCATCGTCAGCCGGCGCATCGCTTCCTTCGCCGCGCGCATCGTGATCGGCGCATGCCCGATCAGCCGCTTGCACATCGCATCCGTCTTGGCGGCGATCTCCTCCGGCGGATGGACCGCTTCGACGAAGCCGCAACTCCGCGCCTCCTCGGCATCCACCATCTCCGCCAGCATCAGCATGCGCTTCGCCCGCGCGGTTCCGAAATGCGCGAGCAGCCGCGCCACATTGCCGACCGAGATGCAATTGCCCAGAGTCCGCGCGATCGGCACGCCGAACCGCGCATCCGG
>Ga0184629_10000668_pt1 | contig 14998 bp, 15 predicted proteins | sample PLM4_32_b1_FD_133158 | JGI IMG/M metagenome (GOLD analysis project Ga0184629, IMG submission 133158) | Groundwater sediment microbial communities from an aquifer in East River, Colorado, USA - PLM4_32_b1 | ecosystem: Environmental > Terrestrial > Soil > Riparian zone | place: USA: East River... | reverse complement strand
GTGACTAATTTTCGAATGTTATTTTGTTTTGGGATTAAAATCTGGGTGTTTATGAGTCCCAAAGTATCACAAAATATTTTGTTAACCCCCTCCGGATGATTGTCTAATGCAGTATGGACAGCATAGATGGCAATGTCGTTTTTTATGGCTTTGAGTAGGGTGCGTTCTACATAATTTTTGCCGGTTATTTTCTTGATGGGAGAGAATAAAATAGGGTGGAAACAAACCACCAGATTACAGTTTTTGGCAATCGCTTCGTCAATTACATTTTCCAATGCATCATGGCAAACTAAAATACCAGTGGCTTCGGTATCTTCATTTCCAACAAGCAAACCTACATTGTCAAAATCTTCGGCGTAGGCCAGTGGAGCCATTTTTTCTAATATGGAAAGGATTTTTTTTATTTTAGTCACAATTTTATATTTTTTTGGTGTTCGTGAATCTTTGATTTCATTATTTAATCATCAAACAAAATCAACATAATTCCAATCCAAAGATAAAATAATATGCTTTCGTAAAATGAATATAATGTAAAAATATATTGTTTCTAAAGCGCTGGCTTTTTTAATAAATAAAAACAGTTCGATTTTGTATATTTGTATTTAAAATCAATAGTAATGACTACAATAACCATAAAAATTAACGAGCGTACCAAAGCAGGAAAGGCATTTATGGCAATGTCAGAGACTTTTTTTAAAAACGCAGAAGGTATTGAGATTATTGAAACGGATTCTAAAAAACTAAAAAAAACGAAAAGTCCATATAATCCTGAGTTTGTTGCCAAAATTAAAAAAGCGGAAGCAAACATTAAAAAAGGAAATACAACAAGGCTAAATCCTGAGGATATATGGGGAAGTATTTTGTAGCGTTTGAAGATATTGCCCGTAAAGATTTGCAGGCTCATTTTAAATCTGGAAATAAATCCACCATAAAAAAGATTGAAAAAATACTTTTGGAACTCACCGAAAACCCCTTTTCTGGAGAAGGCCATCCTGAAGAATTGAAATATGATTTTAAAGGATATTGGTCCAGACGTCTCAATAAAAAAGACCGAATAATTTACCGAGTAGAAGCGGAAATCGTAACCGTTTTTGTAGTTTCTGCAATGGGTCATTATTTGGATAATTGATATATGAATTTACTACGAAAGATACTGTTTCCATTTGCTGTTTTGTATGGCTTTATTACTAGTTTCCGGAATTTCCTTTTCGATATTGGAATCTTTAAATCCTATTCTTTTGATTTGCCTGTTATTGCAGTGGGAAATCTTAGTGTGGGCGGAACGGGAAAAACACCACAAATTGAATACTTAATTCGGCTGTTGGGAGATTCTTATAAAGTGGCTACCTTAAGTCGTGGCTATAAAAGACAATCGGAAGGGTTTATTTTGGCCAATGCTACTTCAAATGCATTGCAGTTGGGAGATGAGCCGTTTCAGTTTTTTCAAAAGTTCAAAAACATTCAAGTGGCGGTTGATGCCAATAGAAAAAATGGAATTGAACAATTGCTATCCCAATCGAATAAACCAAATGTTATTTTACTCGACGATGCTTTTCAACATCGAAAGGTAAAAGCGGGATTTTATATTTTACTTACTTCTTATGGTGATTTATATTCAAATGATTTTATGTTACCCACAGGAAATTTGCGGGAAACTAGGAGTGGAGCGCAAAGAGCCGATGTGGTTATTGTTACAAAATGCCCTTCTAATCTTTCGCTGGACGAGCAAAATAAAATAAAAAAACAACTTCATCTTTCTTCAAATCAAAGTTTGTTCTTTACCTTTATTGAGTATGAGGATGCTGTTTATTCTGAAACCCACATCAAAAAAGACTTTTCTTCCGATGAAATGAAAAAGTGGGTTCCTGACAACCAAAATTTAAGTACGTTTTCGGAAGAAAATAAAAAATTAAAAATTTCAGAAATTCAAGGCGTCGAGAAAATACTTTTGGCTGGTATTGCAAAGCCGGAATCGTTTTTTGCCTATTTGAAAAAAGAAAAAGACGAATGTTTGACTTTTCCGGATCATCACCACTTTAGTGAAAGCGAGCTTCTAGAAATTAAGAAAAAAGCCAGCAATAAAATTATTGTAACAACCGAAAAAGATTATGTGCGATTAAAAGGAAGCATACTGAGTGAACAACTTTATTTTTTGCCAATAAAAAGTTCGTTTCTTTCTAATCGGGATAATTTCGATAAAATCATTTTGAATTATGTGGAACAAAGTACAAGAAACAGTTAGTTACATTAAAGGAAAAATAAATTTTACTCCAGAATACGGAGTGATTTTAGGTTCCGGATTGGGTGGTTTCACGGATGATATTGAGATAAAATTCACCCTGCCTTATGGGGAAATTCCAAATTTTCCCGTTTCAACCGTTCAGGGTCATAAAGGGGCGCTGGTTTTTGGGACAATTGGCAATAAAAATGTAGTGGCCATGCAGGGACGTTTTCATTTTTATGAAGGCTATTCTATGAAAGAAGTAACTTTTCCTGTTCGGGTGATGAAGTATTTGGGCGTGGAAAAATTGATTGTCTCCAACGCTTCGGGTGGGGTAAATCCAAAGTATAAAGTAGGTTCGATTGTGATTATTAAAGATCATATTAATTTTATGCCGGAACATCCATTACATGGAAAAAACGACGAACGTTTTGGACCAAGGTTTGTCAATATGAGTAAACCTTATTCTGTAAAGATGATCGCCAAAGCCAAAGAAATAGCCTTGGATTTAAATATTGAAGTTCATGATGGTGTTTATTTAGGGTTGCAAGGGCCTACTTATGAAACCTTATCCGAATATAGAATGGTCAAGATTGTTGGTGCCGATTGTGTAGGAATGTCAACCGTTCCAGAGGTAATTGTGGCCAGACACATGGATCTGGAGACTTTTGGTGTTTCTATTATTACAGATATGGGAGACGAGGAAAGTATAGAGACGGTTTCACACGATGAAGTTTTGGAAGCGGCCAGAAAAGCAGAACCTAATTTGCGAGATCTTGTCAAAGAATTAATCTCAAGATATTAGGAATTTGGGTTATATGTTTTGGGCTATAATTGTGTAAAAATCTTCGGGAACAAAGGGTTTTGTAATCACATCTGTCATACCAAAAGAGAGTAACATTTCTCTGTTTTCATCTAATGAAATGGCCGTAAGCGCTATAATTGGTGTTGTAGTATCAAATTCTCTTATTTGTTGCGTAGCAATGGTGCCATTTATTCCCAGTAAATGAACATCCATTAGAACCAAATCAAATTTGTTAGTTTTTAGAACTTGTATCGCTTCTTCTCCATTATCTATTATGGTGCATTCAATGCCTTTGTTAAGAAGCATTTTATTGGTAATCATTTGATTGATTTTATTGTCTTCAACCAATAATATTTTTTTGTTTTTAAATATTTCAGAGTCGTAATTTTTTGTTTTTGATTTAATAAAAAACGGCTTTGGATCTACTTTAAAACTCAATTCAAAGGAGAAAACAGAACCTTCGCCTACCACGCTTTTAAGTTTTATTCGGCCACCTAGAATTCGAACTAGTTTTTTTACAATAGTTAATCCTAAACCAGTACCCCCAAACTTTCTATTGATTTCTATAGAACCTTGAGAAAAACTTTCGAAGACAGTCTGTAATTTATCCTCAGGGATGCCAATTCCGGTATCCATTATTTGAAAATAAACAATTGCGTTGTCGTTTTGTGATGATCTCAATTTGGCAATTACACTTACAGTTCCATTTTTTGTGAATTTTAATGCATTGTTAATTAAGTTCATGAAAATTTGAGACAGTTTTGTTGGGTCGCCTATTAAATTATCAGGAACTGAAGAGTCGATTTTGAGTATGAATTTATTGTTGTTTATAGTGGCTATTTCTTTTAGCGAGTTTTGTATATCTCCTAATAATTGTTTGAGATTAAAATTGATTTTTTCAATTTCCATTTTTTTAGAATCTATTTTGTTAATTTCTAAAATATCGTTGATGAACGTGGTTAGATAATTGCCCGAAAATTTTAAGGAGGACAAATAATGGAGTTGTGATTTTTTTGGGTTTTCTTCCAATAGTAGATGAGTTATTCCATTAATCGCATTCAAAGGCGTTCGAAGTTCATGACTCACTGTGGACAAGAATTCAGATCTTGCTTTTGACGCTTGTTCTGCTCGGTTCTTTGCAATAATTAATTCATTGTTTTTTTCTTTCAATAATAAATTGGTTTGGTTGCGAATAATGTTGTTTTTATATAGCGACAAACTCAATAAGGATAGAATAGAAATTATTGCGATGGCGAGAATACTGATGAGCTTGGAAAATTTATCAGATTTTTCTTTCTCTTTATTTTCTTTTTCAAGGAGTAGAGCTTCTTGTTTTCTTTGGGCTTCCCTGAAATTTTCATAATCATTGATGCCTAATTTTTCATCATTGGCAAGAGTGATGCTCTCTTTTAAATTTAAGTATAGTTTTAAATACGTATAAGCATTGTTTTTATCCAACATTTTATCATAAACCGAACTCATATTGAGTAAAATATTCGATTTTTGATCCAGGTTTTTTGTTTTTTTATTTAAGTCCAAAGCCCGATTAAAATAATTTAAAGCTAAATTATATCTCTTATTGGCAACTTCCACCATTCCTATTTGGAAAAATGCTTCTGCTTTTGTGTTTAAAATATAGTGATTCTCAGGTTTTGCAATAATAGACTTGAAAACGGCTGAAGCCAAATCACTATTGCCGTTGATTCTCGAAAGAATTCCTTTTTGAAGATAAATTAATAGCGCTTTGTCCTTAATTTTTAGTCTTTTTTGAATCTCTTTGGTTTTGTTAAAACAAGTTTCAGCAAGATTGTATTTGTTTTTTTCAAGATAGGCCAGTCCAAGATAGTAATTGGCATTTGCTACCGTTGCCGTTGATTCGTTCTTTTTGAATAACAGTAGGCTTTTGTTTAAGATTTCAATAGCATCGTTGTATTTCTTTAGATCAAAATAGATTTTCCCCAAGATATAAGTCTGGGTGGCTTGAGCCTCTTTTTTGTTGTTAAGTTTACAAAAATTTATTGATTTTTGGGTATAAGATAAAACATCTTTGTACTGGTTATTTTTTAGGCTAACTTCTGCTAAATTAGTATAATAAGTAATACTGTCAATTTTATCTCTTTTTTGAGAATACAGCAATGAATTGAAAAAAATAATAAAAAATAAAAAGTATTTCATTTAATGCGAATCTTTTATTATTGTTTTGTTAAAAGGATTAAGTCAATAATTCTGGATGAGTACCCAATTTCGTTATCGTACCAGCCTACTACTTTTACCATTTTATCGATTACTGAAGTAAGTTGTGAGTCAAATATACATGAATTTCTATTACCAATTACGTCTACCGATACAATAGGATCTTCAGTATATTCTAAAATGCCTTTTAAATTGGTTTGAGAAGCTAAATTAAAAGCTTCATTTATATCTTTTATGGTAACTGCCCGTTTTACATTGAAAGTAATATCGGTTAATGAACCATTGGGAACAGGTACGCGAATACCGCAACCACCTATTTTTCCGTCAAGTTCCGGGAAGATTTTTGTTAATGCTTTTGCCGCTCCCGTTGTGGTGGGAACTATTGATTGGCTCGCGCCTCGTGCTCTGCGTAAATCTTTATGTGGCTGATCGTGTAAACTTTGATCTGTTGTATAGGAATGAATAGTGGTAATGTAAGCCTGTTCGATGCCACAAAGTTCGTCAATCACTTTCATCATCGGTGCAGCATTGTTGGTGGTGCAACTGGCATTAGAAATAATGATTTCGGAGCCGTCAAGAATAGATTCATTAACACCCAGAACAACTGTTTTTATGGCGTTAACTTCAGAAGGAGCCGAAAGAATCACTTTTTTTGCGCCTGCAATAATATGCGCATTTATTTCTTCAAAAGTTTTATATTTCCCAGTTGATTCTATAACGTAATCAACGGCTATGCTTTTCCAATCAAGGTTTGAAACGGTTTTTTCATGAAAAAATAAAAAATGTCTTCCGTCTACTAGAATTCCCTTTTCATCAGCTCTTACTGCAAATGGTAAAACGCCATGAATACTGTCGTATTTTACTAAATGCGCCATCGTTTTTTTATCGGCAATGTCATTTATGGCAACTACTTCTATAAAAGGATGGTTTAAAAGCAACCGAAATAAATTTCGACCAATCCTTCCAAAACCATTTATGGCAATTCTTGTTTTTGTCATTTTTAAGTTGCTGAGAGGTTGTTTTTTTAGATTATTCAGTAACCTAAAATCTAAAATTTTCAATCTAAAATTAAAGGATATGTTTCTGTGCTTTGTAAGAAGAACGAACCAAAGGGCCACTTTCTACATGTCGAAAGCCCAATTCCAAACCAAATTTTTCGTAAATCGCGAATTGGTCTGGGGTTATAAACTCTTTTACAGGTAAATGTTTTTTACTTGGTTGTAAATATTGACCAATAGTTACGATATCTACATTGGCAGCACGTAAATCACGCATGGTTTGAAATACTTCTTCTTCCTGTTCGCCAAGACCAAGCATAATCCCGGACTTAGTTCTGTTGATGCCTTTCTCCTTCAAGTATCTCAAAACTTCAAGACTTCGGTCATATTTTGCCTGAATACGTACTTCACGAGTCAGCCTGCGAACGGTTTCAACATTATGCGAAACGACTTCTGGATTGGCCTCCACAATTCGGTCTATATTTCTTTCGATACCTTGAAAATCAGGAATCAAAGTTTCTAGAGTAGTGTTTGGGTTCATTCTACGGATCGCTTTTACGGTTTCTATCCAAATAATAGAACCACCATCCTTCAAATCATCTCTGTCAACGCTAGTAATTACAGCATGTTTTATATTCATGATTTTTATGGAACGAGCCACTTTCTCTGGTTCATCCCAATCTACGGTTTCTGGCCTACCGGTTTTTACACCACAAAAACCACAAGAACGGGTGCAAACATTTCCTAAAATCATAAAGGTTGCCGTCCCTTCACCCCAGCATTCACCCATATTAGGGCAACTTCCGGAGGTGCAAATGGTGTTCAAACTATATTTGTCCACCAAACCACGAAGTTCAGTATATTTCTGTCCAATTGGGAGCTTTACTTTTAACCACTTTGGCTTTCCAACAGGTAATGTATTATCTAAAACAGTTTCCATATTTCAATTTTCTGACTGCAAAGATAAGTAATGTAGTTTTAAAAAGTAAGATTCAATATTTATGATTTATAAATTAAAAACAAACTTTTTATAAGGCTATTTTCGGCTGTTTAAAAGTCAAGAGAGAGTTTTTACTTTTCTTTATAATGGTTGTCATAATTGTAAAGTTAAATTTCATACATTTTTTTAAATCTAAAATCACTTATTTCAAACTTATATTATATTTGCATTTCAAATAAATAAAATAAAAGATGAATACAAAATCATTAGTTTTAGGTGCTTTACTTGTTGTGTTTGGTTTTTCAACAGCCCATGCACAAATCAATTTTGGAGAAAAAGCTTTAGGAGCAATTCAAAAAGGAATTACAGGATTTACTTTTAGCGATGCAGATGCTGCCGCTTTATCAAAAGCAGCCGTGGATAAAATGGATACAGAGAACAAAGTGGCAGGACCAACAGATCCATATGCGATTCGTTTGGATAAAGTTTTTGGGAAATATACTAAGGGAGAGTTTTATACCTTGAATTACAAAGTGTATCTTACCAAAGACATCAATGCTTTTGCAACTGCCGATGGTAGTGTACGTGTGTTTTCAGGGTTGATGGATGTAATGGATGATAATGAACTTATAGCGGTAATTGGTCATGAAATTGGGCACGTTAATAATCATGATTCTAGGGATGCAATGAAAGCAATTTATCAAAAAGAAGCTTTAATTGATGCGGCTGCGTCACAATCGGATAAAATTGCGGCAGTTACAGATAGTCAATTGGCAAAAATTGGAAGTGCTATGATTGATAGCAAACACAGTCGTACACAAGAAGCAGAAGCCGATCTGTTTGCTTATGATTTCATGAAGAAAAATGGATATGATGTAAATGCAGAGGAATCTGCTTTTAGAATATTGGCAAAAATGAGCCAAGGTGCTGAAAGTTCTTTTATTGATCAAATGATGAGTTCTCATCCAGATTCAAAAGAAAGAGCGGATGATGCAAAAGCAAGAGCAGAAAAAGATGGTTTGTACAAGCTATATGTGCAACAAAAACCGACTACAACCGTTACTACAAAGAAAAAAACCACTACAAAGAAAAAAAAGACTACTGCAAAAAAGAAAAAATAGAATTTCAATTTTTGTGTTGTACTTAATAAAAAAGAGAAAGCAGAACCAAATAGTTCTGCTTTCTCTTTTTTTATTTTAAGCTAATTCGATTGTATTGTAATGGGTAAATTATAGGAAGTTCGAACCGCTTTACCCTCAAGCATACCTGGGGACCATTTGGTTTTTAAAGATTTCAAAACACGAATTGCTTCTGATCCTAACCCATAACCGGGATCTTTGATGACTTTGATGTCTGTCATACTTCCATCTTTTTCAATAACAAAAGAAACACTTACACGAATTGCACTCTCGCTATCCATTTCTGGTTTTTCAAATGTATTGCCTACATAAGTATAAAACTTTTTGATTCCACCTGGAAATTCCGGCATTTTGTCTAATGCAGTAGTGGATACAATTGTATTGTCCGTAATGCCGGGAGTTGAAGCTCCAGAACTTGATCCAGTATTCACAGTTGTATTTAATCCTGTTGTGACACCTTCTGTAGAAGGGGTTGCCGTATTTTTAATTTCTATGTTTGTTGCAATATCAGGCGTAGCCAATGAAGATTGAACGATTTCTGGGTTTATAAGCTGTTCGCTTGTAACAATGTTTTCCGTAATTGGTTGTTTTATGGCGGACAAAATTGCTTCTTCGGTTTTGGTTTCGTCTTGCGGCAGTACATAAGTATTGAGATCTACGAGAACAACGGGTATGTCAGGGACTAATGACGGAATCCTGTGTTCTGGATTTAGATAGTTGTATATCACAGGTATGCTTATGGCTGATACCAAAAGTAAAACTCCCATAAAGAGCGCAAACAGTGATGTTTTGGTGTTTTCCTGGCGTAAATGATACGCGCCATATTCTTTGTTTCTGTTTTCGAAAACAATGTTAATCCAGTCGGTTCCGTAGATGCTTAGTTTAGACATAATTTATGGATTTAATGGTTAAGTAGTAATTAAATCATAAGCTAAAGTGGTTTAAACCTTTAACGCAAATAACAAGAATTTTAGTGTTAGGGATGTTGATTATTTTTTAACTAAATTGTTAAATAAATGAGTTTAGAATGTAAGATGTTGATTATAAGCGATGAATAATTTAATTATTTAATAAAATCATCTCTTATTTTGAATGATTTCTGCCAATAGTTTCTTGGCGCGAAGAAGTTTAATCTTTACATTGCTTAAAGGCTCGTCTATTTTGTTGGCAATTTCTTGGTAACTCATCTCTTGAAAATAGCGCAACTGAATCACTTCTTGGTAATGGGGTTTCAATTCTTTGATGAATTGCAATAATTGAGAAAGATTTTGTTCCGTAATCAATACGTCTTCTGCCGATGGAGTGGTATCGGCAATGTTATACGCTTGTTGGTCTTGCTCGTCTGTGATTTCTATAAAAAGGCTTGATTTGTTTTTGCGTATTAAATCGATATGCACATTTTTGGCAATAGAAATTAACCAAGTGTTAAACTGATATTCGGAGTTGTAGGTGGCTATTTTGTCAAAAGCTTTTGAAAAAGTTTCTATCGTAATGTCTTCGGCATTGGTTTCGTTTTCCGTGCGTTTTAGCATAAAGCCATACACTTCATTCCAATAATAATCCAATAGAAAAGTAAAGGCAACTTGATCCCCTTTTTTCGCTTTTTCTATATATTTGTTTATTTCCAATTTACTGGTTTTGAGAAGATATTCGTAACAAAGATGTTTATTTGAGTGAATATAAGTATAAATTCTATAATAGGAAACCAATACATCACATCTTTCTCTTTTAATTTTCCGGCTGCAAATCCAAGTACAATCCAGGTGAATAGATATCTAAAACCAATTAGACTCAATACCAGTATCCATTGAAATTGAAAAGCCAGTAATACAATTGGGATTATGAGAAATAACAATTGGGAGAAAAAGAACAGACCCAATTGCGCTTTGTCAAATGCTTTGTAATGTTTTGCGGTGGCTACATGCCTCCTTTTTTGGGCAAACCAATCCTTAAATGTTGTTTTTGGTGCCGAATAAGTAAAACTGTCTGGAGCATAGCAGATAGCGGTGTTGTCCGAATTTGAAGCTTGATTAATGAATAAATCATCATCACCGGAACGAATTTGTATGTGTTCAATAAAACCATTTACATTAAAAAATTCTTCTTTTTTATACGCTAAGTTTCTGCCCACTCCCATATAAGGATGGCCTATTTTCGCCCATGAAAAATATTGAATGGCGGTCAGTAAAGTTTCAAAACGTATTATTTTATTCAAAAAAGAATTCGCTATTTTTTCATATCCACCATATCCCAATACGATTGTTTTCTCAGTTGAAAACTGAGCACTCATAGCTGTTATCCAATCTTTTGAAGTGGGGTAACAATCGGCATCGGTAAAGAGTAAATGTTCTTTTTGTGCCGCTTTTATTCCTAATGTTAACGCATATTTTTTGTTTCCCCAAAAAGCTTCGTTATTCTTCACTTTTACCAAACGCACATTCGGATATTTTTTCTCAAATTCTTCAAAAATATCTAAAGTAGTATCACTGGATGCGTCGTCTATCAAAACAATTTCGAAATCGGGATAATTTTGTTCGGCAAGTAAGGGAATATATTTGATTACATTCTCCTCTTCATTTTTGGCACAAACTATAACAGAAATTGGAATGTTTACAGCATTTATTTCTTGTGCTTTGGCAAAAGAAAATTTTGCGAAAACAAATAGATAATAAAAAAGTTGAGTAACAACTATTGCAATAAAAAAGTATAAAATAATTGTAAGCATCTTTGTATTTTTTGGCTTTTAAAAACGATTGCAAATGTAATTACCAATTGTGAATTATCAACATAAAAACGTCAATTACTTTCTATATTTTGGCATTTCTTTTGCTACAGCAATAGATTGGGTGTTTTCTGTTTTTTCTAATTCGGAAATAATGTTTGAATAATTTTTGTCGTCTCTGTTTTGGGACATTTTATTTTGGGCTTGTATTTCTTCAATTTTGATTTCAAAAGCTACGATTCCTCGGGTTTGCAACATCGTTTTTTGGGACAAATCTGCCACTCGAACGGGACATTTTGAGTGTTGTTCGTATTTGTCTACTAGTTTGGTTAAGGAATCGATTACGGCATCTCCTTCTATAATTTTAATTTTCCCGTAAATATGAACTGCCGAATAATTCCAGGTTGGGACATTTTCGTGATCATACCAAGAGGATGAAATATAAGAATGAGGGCCGGTAAAAACGGCTAATATTTCGTCATTCGAGTCAAATGCGGTCCATTGTGGATTTTCTTTTGCGATATGACCCATCAAAACTTCTTCTCCTTGTTTATTGTATTCTAGTTCTAACGGAATATGTGTGGCGCACAATTTTCCATTAGTTTGGTTGATAAGAATTCCAAAAGCATTTTCTTTTAGAAATTTTCGAATGGAGTCTTTGTCTTCGTTTTTGTATAAATCTGGAATATACATGTTTAGCTATTTAAGATTTAAGATTTAGGATTTCTGCTTTCTGCAACCTGCAATCTACTTTCTGGAATCTATATTATATTCACTTCAGCTTCAATGTGAATGCCAAATGTATTGAAAACAGTTTCTTGCACTTTTTTGGAAACATTCAAAATTTCCTGTCCGGTTGCATTTCCATAATTTACGAGAACGAGCGCTTGATTTTTGTGAATTCCGGCGTCCCCAAATCGTTTTCCCTTGAATCCAGTTTGTTCAATCAACCAGCCCGCAGGAACTTTGACTTCGGTTTCTGAAATGTCAAAGAATCTCATCTCAGGGAATTTTTGGTGGATTTTCTCAAAATCTGTTTTTAAAAGTATTGGATTTTTAAAAAAACTCCCGCTGTTTCCTAACTCGGCTGGATCGGGTAATTTGCTTTTTCGAATGGCAATTACCGCATTGCTCACGTCCTTTAATGTTGGATTTGTGATATTATTTTTGACTAATTCTACTGTAATATCTCCGTAAGTGGTGTTTATTTTATGATTGTGTTTGGTTAATTTAAAAACTACCGAGACAATTATATATTGACCTTTTAACTCGTTTTTGAAAACACTTTCTCTATATCCAAAATTACATTCTTCTTTGGTAAACGATTTCATTTCTTGATTTTCGAGATGCATCGCTTCGCAAGAAACAAATGTATCCTTCATTTCGGTTCCGTAAGCGCCTATGTTTTGTACTGGCGTCGTTCCTACGTTTCCGGGAATAAGGGACATGTTTTCAATTCCGCCAAAATTTTGATCAATGGCCCAAAGCACAAATTGATGCCAGTTTTCGCCGGCTTGACTTTCGACCCAAACAAAATCATCGTCTTCTTTGATTATTTTTTTTCCTTTTAGGTCAATATGAATTACCAAAGCTTCAATGTCTTTGGTTAAAAGCATATTGCTTCCGCCGCCCAGAATGAATTTTTTCTTCGACTTGTTTTGCTCTAAAATGGTTTTCAAATCGGGAACACTTTGTGCAGCAACAAATTGTTCGGCTTTGGCTTCAATGCCAAAAGTATTGTAGTTTTTTAAAGAAAAATTATGTAATATCTCCATGAAGAATGGTAATTAAGTAGCGTTTCGTTTTTTGAAATTATTCGGATTCTAAAGCTCGGTTGATGAAATCATTAAAAGGTTTTAGTGCTATCATTTTTTCAACCATTATGGGAACAAAATCTTTTTGGGTAACCAATTTGGTGTCGAATTTTTGTGTAGCGGTAAAGCTTTTTAATTTTAAAAATTCAATCGCAGGATTGTCTTTTTCATAGCCTCTTGGAGGGTTTTTCAAAGTTGTATTTTCGTCTCTATTCAAGTTTTTATAAATAGATTGAAATGTTTTGTTGTTTAGAATTTCTTGCAAATCGTCATAGAAAAAGTTAATCTCTTTCCTAACTTTTTGAAGTTGATCGGGTTGTGGGCTGTATAAACCACCCCCAACAAAACATTTTCCATTTTCTATATGAAGGTAATATCCAGCAGTTTCCACGTTTTTTGCGCCAGCAGAAATCCAAATTCCCAAATGTGCTTTGTATGGCGATTTGTCTTTAGAAAATCTGATGTCGCGATTGATTCTAAAAGTACAATTTTTTACTTCCAGCATTTCCAGTGAAGGGTCGAGTGGTTTCATCGCATCAAGAAAATCAGCGATTAATTGATAATAGTCTTTCTTTACGGCTTCGTAGAGTTTCTTGTTTTCCAGAAACCAATCTCTATTGTTGTTGGCCTTTAAGTCTTCTAGGAATTGTAAGGTGTCTTTTGAAAGCATGGGCCTATTATTGTAATTGTTTTTTTAAATCTTCTTCACTGGTGAATCCGGATTTCTGCCATTTTATTACTTTGTTTTCATAAAGTACTAAGGTAGGAAGTTCGCTGATTTTTAATTCCTGCATGATGGTTTTATTTTCGTCGGCATTCAATCGAATGATAACTACTTTGTCTGCCATGTCTTTTTGCATTTGCAAAATATAAGGCTGCATTTTTTTGCAAGGTGCACACCAAGGCGCATAAAAGTTAATTAATACTTTTTTGTCTGAGTTGAGTAATTCTGCATATTCTTGGCTGCAAACACCAATAATTTTATCGTCTGGTTTTGAGAAACCCGCTGCTTCCCATTTTAATATTCCGCCATCAAGATTATAAATAGTTTTAAAACCCAAGTCGGCCAATTTATTGGCAGCTTTGATACTTCTTCCTCCTATTTTGCAATATACAAAAACGGGTTTTGTTTTGTCATACTTATCTGTTTTTAAAACAAAACTATCGCTAAGCCAGTCTACGTTATCAGAGTTTTCGATATGTCCTGTCGCGTATTCCTCGGGTGTGCGGACATCCAGAATTTGTGCTTTTGGAGTGGTGTTTATTTTCTCTGAATAGGATGCAACATCAATGGTTTTGACATTAGGTGACGTTTGTCCGTTGCAAGAAAATAGAATAAAGGATATAATGAATAGGTATAGGTGATTTGTTTTCATTGGGGTGTAAGTGTTATTATAATTGGTGTAAAATTAATCAAATTTTGCTTTTTTTGGACTTTAAGGAATCGTAAATAAAAGTTATAAATTAAAGATCGTATAACTCTGGTGTGTCGATTTTACGATTGCTTCCGTCCGTTCGGGGTGTGTGTCTGATATAAAAAGTTGACCAAAGGTGTCTTTGTTGACCATTTCTATGATTTTGGCTACGCGGCTTTCGTCTAATTTATCAAAGATGTCATCAAAAAGTAGAATGGGTTTTACACCACTTTGTTTCTTTAGGAATTCAAATTGAGCGAGTTTCAAAGCAATCAAAAACGATTTTTGTTGGCCTTGTGAGCCAAATTTTTTGATGGGATAATTATCAATTTCAAAAGAGAGGTCGTCTTTGTGGATTCCCACACTGGTGTATTGCAGCATACGGTCTTTGTTAATGTTTTGCTGCAAAAGGGTAAGTAAATCGTTCTCGAACAAATGACTTTCATAAACCAATTGTACCGATTCTTGCGAACCCGTTATGTTGTGATGATGAAAATTAAAAATAGGAATGAACTCGGCTATAAAAGCTTTTCTTTTTTCGAAAATGGATTGGCCCAAACCGGTAAGTTGTTCATTATATATAGATAAGGTATCGTTGTCATAGGTATGATTCAAGGCAAAATACTTTAATAAAGCATTGCGTTGGTTCATTACTTTTTGATATTGAATGAGTTGTTGCAAATAGTGGGAATCTAATTGTGAAATGACGCTATCCATAAATTTTCTTCGGGTTTCGCTTCCTTCCACAATT
>Ga0184629_10000666_pt1 | contig 15010 bp, 12 predicted proteins | sample PLM4_32_b1_FD_133158 | JGI IMG/M metagenome (GOLD analysis project Ga0184629, IMG submission 133158) | Groundwater sediment microbial communities from an aquifer in East River, Colorado, USA - PLM4_32_b1 | ecosystem: Environmental > Terrestrial > Soil > Riparian zone | place: USA: East River... | reverse complement strand
GCCTCGATCCGCGCGGCGTGCGTCCCCATTCCGGGGCGATGAAGAGCCGCGACGCGAGAACGGCGGCGGCGCCGACGACGGCGATCGCCACGAGGGTGAACGCGATCCCGCGCGGGCTGCGCGCAGGCGTCCGGGAGGGGCTGGTCTTGCGGGGCGTCACGCGCGCCGCATGGTAGACGGCCCGCGCTCACGCGTCACGCGAGCGCCCGGCGTGCGCATCCCATTCGTGCACATTCGTTGACGGGGCTGGGCGGCGCCAGTAGCCTGCTCGCTGCCCACGCTATTCCCGCCCGGAGAATCGGATGGCCGAGCAATCGAAAGAGGAGCCGCGCCCCTTTTCCCTCGTCCAGGGCGGGCTCTTCTATCACTTCGAGCGCTTCTTCCGGCTCGTTCGGGAAGCCCCGCCGGATCCCGCGTTTCGAATGTGGGGCGGAGTGGTCTTCACGTTCCTCCCGCTGGTCGTGCTCGCCGCGATTCAGAACGTTCTCATCGGCCCCCGGGTGACGCTTCCGCTGCTGCTCGACTTCACGATCTGGGCCCGGTTCGTGATCGCGATTCCGCTGCTCGTGGGCGCGGAGAGGAACATCGACGGCCGGCTCGCGGTCGCGGTCCGGCATTTCCGGACATCGGAGCTCGTCGGTGAAGAGGCGCGGGGAGGCCTGGAAGCCGCGATCGCGAAGGTCGAGCGTGCCCGGGATTCGCTGATCCCCGAGAGCATCCTGCTCGTGGGAGCCGTCACGCTCGGGTGGCTCAACACCCACTCGGTCTTAGGGCTGCCGGTTTCGAGCTGGCGGGCGATCACCCCGGGACTCGAATCCAGCACCACGCTCGCCGGCCGGTGGCTCGATTTCGTCAGCCTGCCGCTCTTCAATTTCCTGGTGTTTCGCTGGCTGTGGCGCATCGCCCTCTGGTCCTTCTTCCTCGGCCGCGTCTCCCGGCTCCCGCTCAACCTGGTGCCCACCCACCCGGACGGCGCGGCGGGGCTGGGCTTCCTGGGAGGCATCCACGCGGTGTTCGGCGCGTTCCTCGTGCCGCTCTCCGCGACCGTCGCGGCCCGCGGGGTCCAGTGGGTCCAGTACGGGGAGGGGACGATCGAATCGCTTCGGAACGGCGGCATCGCCTTCGCCGTGATCGCGCTCGCGATCACGATGGGGCCGCTCTTCCTCTTCATGCCGAAGCTGCTCGCGACGAAGCGCCGCGGGCTCCTCGAGTACAGCGGCTTCGCCCTCGAATACACGCGCCGCTTCGACCAGAAATGGCTGCGGGGCGGCCGGGGCGGCGAGACCCTGCTCGGCACCGGCGACATTCAGTCCCTCGCGGACCTGGCGAACAGCTACAACGTCGTCAGGACCATGCGGGTCGTGCCCCCGAGCACGCGGAACGCGATGCCACTGATCTTCTCGATCGCGCTCCCGATGGTGCCGTTCCTGGCCGCCATCATCCCGCTGAAGGAGATCCTGAAGCTGCTCCTGCAGCTCGCGACGCGCTGAGCACGCAAAGCAAAACCGCCGCGGGCCCGGAGGTCCGCGGCGGTCGCGCTTCTGCGAAGAAGCCTACCGCAGGGCGTAGGTGATACCGCCGATCAGCTCGCCGCTGTTGTACCAGTCCGACGCGTACGAGTAGCAGTATCCGTAGGGATCGCACCAGATGCCGCTGCTGGTCGTGATGGCCGTGTCCGTGACGCGCCAGCGGGCCTCGAGCCTCAGGCCGACCTTGGGGCTCATCTCGACCTTCGCCCCGAGGGCGAAATTGAAATTGAACAGCGTGTTGGACTCGGGGTTCTTCTTCGTGGTGGCGATGAAGTCCGGGTCGATGGTCGGGTGCGTCACCGACCAGCCGAAGCCGATCAGGCCGAACGGAGTCACCCGGGGATTGCCGGACGGCTGGTAGCCCAGGAAGTTCAGGTCGTACATGTCGATGTCGACGTGCCCGATGTTGCTGCGCGGCTGGCCGGGCTGCGGATCCTGGATCGTGACGTCGGAGCCGGTCCGCGAGTATGCGAACTCGAACCCGCCGCGGGGGCTGCTCGCCGTCAGCCGACCGCCATACAGCAACGAGTTGTCCAGCCCGACGTGCGACGTGGTGTTGCCGACGCCGCCGTAGCCGTTGTAAATGTCGCTGGCGATGTTGTAGCCGGCAAACCCGTTGATTTCCAACTTGGACTGAGCACCCGCGACCGAGATGCACGCGAGGGAACCGGCCGCGGTGAGAGCCAGCGCGATCCATGTGAGCTTCAGACGAGACATGAACACCTCCTGGGTGATCTGTGGCAGCCGGGGCCGTCCGGGGACGGCGTGAATCCGTCGACTAAGGAGCGGTCGCAGGCGCGGCTATGACAGGCAGGGATCATGCGCCTCCGGCAAGCCTATTGAATCGAGCGGGGGAGGCTACATTGCGAGGAATGGCTTGTCAAAGGCGCCTCAGACGACGTTCCGGCTGCTTGAAGCGCGGCGGGCCCGGCTGCTAGCATCCGGCAACATTTCGGCGCCGCCTGGGTCCGGGCCCGGCATGCGCATGCTTCCATCCGGCTGCCCAGGAACGAGGGAGGAACCGATTCCATGAAGCTCGATCAGACCACGCGGCTCAGCATCGCCGCCCTTTCGCTCGTCGCTCTCGCCTCGTGCGCGGGGACGACCCAGCTCACCTCTTCGTGGGCCGACCCCGCGATGGCGAATCGCGGCTTCAAGCAGGTCGTGGTGGTGGGCGCCACGCCCAAGAATCCGGTGCGCCGCATGTACGAGGACGACTTCGTGGCCGCCCTCAAGTCCCGCGGGATCACGGGAATCCAGAGCTACACGTTCGCCGCCGAGGGCCAGATCGACAAGGACGCGGCGATCGCGAAGTTGAAGGAGATGGGTGTGGACGGCGTCATTGTGACCCGGCTCATCGACAAGGAAACGGTCCAGACCTACTACCCGCCCACCTATTCGAGCATGGCGGCGCCCGCTCCCTACTATGGCGGCTGGTATGGCTACTACTCGATGGGGTACTCCTACCAGTCCTCGCCTGGATACGTGGCCGAGGATCATGTGTTTCGCATCGAGACCAACTTCTACGACCTCCAGACCGACAAGCTCGCCTGGTCCGGCCTCACCGAGTCGACGCTGACCAGCAGCGAGGCGCCCGAGACCGAGATCAGGCCCTTCATCGATCTGATCGTCTACGACATGGAGAAGCACAAGATCCTGCCGAAGCGGAAGAAGTAGGCCCGGGATCCATGAAGCCGGCGGTCGCGCTGGTGATCACCGCGCTCGCGGCGCCGGTCGCCGCCGGGGCGCAGGTCGCGTCGCCGGCCGATACCGTCTCATCGCAGGCGTCCGTTCCGCAGCGCGACATCATGGACGTCCTGCACGGGCTGACCGGCCGTCGCGTGGAGCCGGAGGCGACGCTCGAGCCTCGTCCCGGCCTCTCCCTGACGCTGCTGCCGTCGGTGGGCTACAACCCGGCCTACGGGGCGTTCATCGGGGTCTCGGCCGCCTTCGCCGGGTGGCTGGGCGACCCCTCGAACACCACGACGTCCTCCGGCTCGGCGGGCGCGAGCTATTCCACGACCCAGCAGATCAGCGTCCAGTTCAAATCGGACTTCTTCACTCCCGGCAACGGGCTCGTCTTCAAGGGCGACTGGCGGTATCTCGACACCAGCCAGGACACGTACGGTCTGGGCTCCCTGGTGCCCGGCCAGTCGGCCTATCCCATGGATTTCGTCATGTACCGTTTCTACGAGACGGTCTACCGCAGCGTCCGCGGATCGCCGTTCTACGTAGGGTTCGGTTATCACTTCAGCAACTACCAGGGAATCGTGGACGCGCGCGCCGATCAGGGCGGGCCGACGCCGTACACCGCATATCAGCTCGGCTATCCGCACCACACCAGGGCATCGGGGCTCTCGGCCAACGTGCTGTACGAATCCCGCGACAACACGATCAACGCGACGCGCGGGTTGCATTGGAACGCGAGCCTGCGCGGCTTCCCCGAAGTTCTGGGCAGCGACGACAACTGGCAGGGGCTGTGGAGCGACCTGCGGGTGTATCCGCACGTCCCGCGCGACGGACGCAATGTGCTGGCGTTCTGGAACTACCTCTGGCTCACGTTCGGGCACGCCCCGTACCTCGATCTGCCGGCGATCGGCTGGGACACGTACGGGCGCGGCGGCCGCGGCTACATCCAGGGACGGATCCGGGGCAGGAATCAGATGTACAACGAGGCGGAGTACCGCGTGAGGCTCACCCGCGACGGTCTCTGGGGCGTGGTGGGCTTCGCCAGTCTGATGGCGACCACGGGAGCAGCCGGCAGCGCGTTCGGACAGGTTGACCCGGGCGGCGGCATCGGACTGCGGGTGAAGTTCAACAAGCGGTCGGCGACCAATCTCACCGTCGATCTCTCGTGGGGACAAGCGCAGCCGGGGCGCTTCTTTTTCGGCATGCAGGAGGTCTTCTGAGACCGGCGCCCGCGCTCCCGTTTGCCCATGCGACGGCCGGCTTGGTAGCATGCGCCCGAACTTCCAACCCCTCATGTGAGGCATTCACACCGACAAACAAAGGAGTCGAACCATGATGAAGTCTCTCGTTCGCACGTTCGCCGCCGCGTTGCTGGCGGGTGTTCTCGCGTCGTTTCCCGCGATCGTGAGCGCCGGCAGCCTGGAGTCCGAGATCGAGCTGCTGCGCTCCGACCTCAAGACCGGCAAGGTCGAGGTCGTGAAGGAGGCGCTGAATGTCGAAGGCGCCAAGGCCGACGCGTTCTGGCCGGTCTATCGCAAGTACCAGCTCGACCTCGACAAGATCGGCGACAAGCGCATCACCATGATCAAGGAATACGCGGCCAACTTCGACTCGATGACCGACGCGAAGGCCAAGTCGCTGGTCAATCAGGCGCTCGACCTCCAGGCGCAGCGGACGAGCCTGCTCAAGAAGTACTACCCGCAGTTCGAGAAGGTGCTGGGCGGGACCGACGCCGCCAAGCTGATCCAGGTGGAGCACCTCATCATGGCGCTCATCGACGTGCAGCTCGCGGCGGAGATGCCCCTGATCGAAAAGCCCGCGGCCGCGAACTAGCGCGCATCCCCGGAACAGCATTACGGGCCACCGCGTCGAGCGGTGGCCCGTTTCGTTCCCCGGTGGTCGAGCCGGGGCGCTGGCGAACGCGGCACCGACCGCGCCGACAGCGCAAAACGGGCGACCCCGGAACCGGGGCCGCCCGCTCGTGCCTGCTGCCTTCGCGGCTAGGCCTTCGCCATCGACGCCATCCATTCCTTGCCGCGCTTCTCCATTTCCGCATCGCTCACGTCTTCCTTGTGGGTCGCGATGCCCCAGGTGTGACCGAACGGATCGGTGAGCTTGCCGTAGCGGTCGCCCCAGAACATGTCGGCGAGCGGCATCTTCACCGTGGCCCCGGCCGCGACGGCGCGCTTGAACATCGCGTCGCAGTCCTCGGTGTAGATGTTGAGCGAGACCGGAGTGCCGCCCAGCGTCTGCGGCGAGACTGCGCCCATCTCCGGGGTCTCGTCGCCGACGTAGATCTTGCTGTCGCCGATCTGCAACTCAGCGTGCATGACGCTCTTGCCGTCCATGCCGTACATGACGCTCAGCTGCTTCGCGCCGAAGGCGGACTTGTAGAACTCGATCGCCTTCTTGCCGCCCTTCACCACGAGGCTGGGCGTGATGGTGTGGGTTCCTTCGGGAATGGGCTTCACCTTCGCCATGAGAGTCTCCTTGCCGCGCCTTCGGGGGAGTCCTCGAGTGCGGCATGTCGCATCCGTGCGTGAGGTAGTGAGCGCCGGGCTTCCGTTCGTACCGGCGCATGCGGGGATGGCGGAAGGCTACCCGCGCCCTTCCGGGTGCGCAACCGCCAGAATCGGTTGAAAGCTCTTGCGGCCCTGACGGGCGGGCGGGAGAATCGATGTCGCGTGGGCCGCGCCTCGAAGCCCCGGGAAGGAGTCCCCCATGAAGACCCGCGCCCTCGCTGCATTCCTCGCCGCATCGCTCGTCCTCCCCGCGCGGTCGGCCTCCGCCGTGACCGTGGACGGCCGCCTGGAGCCGGACTACGGCGCGGCTCTCAGCATCCAGACCACACAGACCGGCAATGGCGACAGTCCGTTCGCCCAGGTCATGACCGCGGGCGGGTCGGAGCTGGATCAGGCGTATGGATTCATTGCCGGCGGCGTGCTCCACGTGTTCCTGTCCGGCAATTTGATGTACGTGCCGGGCGCCGAGCTGATGGGCCACTGGCTGCCGACCGACCTCTTCATCGACTCGGGCCCCGGCGGGCAGAACCGGCTTCGCAGCGACAATCCGGCGATCGAGCCCTCGTACGACTTGAACCCGATGGCGGGGCTGACCTTCGACGCGGCCTTCGAGGCGGACTACTGGCTGAGCTGCGGCTCGACGTACTTCTTCACGCCGCTCCGGGCCTACTTCGCCACCCTGCCGACCGGCGGCGGCGGCACCGGCTACTACCTCGGCTACGCTCCGACCGGCGGCCCTGGAACGCTCTCCGGCGGCACCAACCCCGACGGTATCGAGGCGGCGCTCGACAACAGTAACCGCGGCGGCGTGACCGCGGGCTGCGCTGCGGCCTCCGGCGCGGGCGTGACGACCGGCATCGAGTGGGCCATCCCGCTCTCCGCGATCGGGAATCCCACCGGCTGCGTCAAGGTGTGCGCGATCGTGTGCAGCCAGGACCACTCGACCATCGCGAACCAGGTGCTGGGGCCGGCGCCCCCGGGGACGTGCAACCTGGGCGCCGCGAGTGCGGTGAACTTCGCGAACATCGCGGGCGACCAGTTCTTCACGGTCTGCCCGCCGCCCACGCCGGCCCGCGCCACGAGCTGGGGCCTGCTGAAGACGATCTACCGCTGAAAAGCCGGGCCGGCTAAGGCTGAACTTTCGCGTAGTCCTTCGGCACCATCCAGGCCGACTCGGGAATCGATTTCGATTCGACCCGGGTCGCTTCCCAGGCGAAGGTCCCGCTCTGGGTCAGCGTGCGGAACTGCGTGGACGACTTGAGGACCAGCCCGGGCTGCGCGCGCATCTGGACCAGCATCTTCATCAACTGGGTCCCGAGCGGATCGAGCACGGTGGCCATCACGATCCTCTCCATCTCGGGCCCGAAGTTGGGGACGCTGAGCCCGCGCGCGGCCCAGCGCTCGTGCGTCATGTAGGAGCCGCCCCGCATCGTCCAGCGGGTGCACGGGTAGCCCGCGAAGGTCCGGGTCTCCTCGCTCCTCTCGACCAGGATCGAGTCGTTGAAGCTGCTCATCATCTCGACCCATCGCTCGCGGTTGGCCTCGATCAGGGGCCTCAGCTCCTGGCGCCGCTGGAGGAGGATTCGCTCGGCCAGGGTGTCGGCCTCCGCGATCGTTCCCGAGTAGTAGCGGCGCCTGGCGTGATCGATGACGGTCACGCGCCCGAGTTGCGTGTCGTAGATGAACTCCATGCCGTTGGGCGCGGTGGTCCGCGCGCGCTTCCGGGAGTAGTACGACGTGCGGGACGCAGTGTCGCCGTTCACGAACGTGTACTTCCCCACCACCGTGATGTCCGCCGCCGCGGGCGTGATGGGGCCGAGCGCGACGATGGTCGCGGCAACCGCCAGCGCGAATCCACGAGTCGAATGCATGATGATCTCCCTCCGTTCAGCGTGCCATCCGAGTCGGGATCCCGGAGCCCGGCCTGCGGCGGGCGGCCCGGGATGGTGTGCGGCTGCTTTCGCCCTCCGGGCACGCCTGCCGCTGGCGTCCGGACCCGCCCCTTGGCTAGTGTCCGCTGTGAAATTCGTCCGTCGCAGGCTCACCGGAGGCTCCTCCCATGTCGCCAGGGTTCGTCGTGATGGTCGTCCTGTTCCTGCTGAGCCTCGCCGCCGGCGTCGCCATCGGAGAGTGGTTCTTTCACCTCTTCCTGAAGGCCGTCCCGCCGGTGGCGCTCAGCCAGTTCAACACCCAATCTTCTCGTATCGCCCACTGGCTGTACGGAGGCGGCGTGGGCCTGGTTCTGTTCGTCTGGGCCATGCTCGGCATGGCGGCGAGCCGGATGCTGTCGATGATGTCGAAGCCCGCGGCGAAATCCTAGGTCGCAGCCCCGGAGGAGTTCATGGAGGCGAGCCGGTCACTATAGAGGAGAAGCTGCGGGGGCGCGAGGCCGTTCCTGACAATTCGTGAACTCCAGCGCGCGGTTTCGGCCCGATTTCGCGCCCGGGCGCACGCGCCGGTTGGTGGCGACGGGCCGCCTTCGACTAGAATCAGCGGGCTCCCGCCGTGACTCGATGCGCGGCGCTGGCTCACGACACCCTTGGGGAGCCGGCCATGGGCCGGACCATCGATTCCCGCTCTGGAGATCCTGATGCCTTCTGGTTCGAGCTTCCCCTCCGCCACCTTCCGCCATGCGAGCGCCGCCGCCGAAGCGCTCGCCCTGCTGACGATCGCCCTGTCGGCCGCTCCCGCGCTCGCGGATCCGTCCCTGCTCGCGGCGACGCCGCGACTGCTGGCGGTCGAGTACGTCTCCAAGCTCCCTCCCGGAGTGTCCGCGGACTCCGACAAGGTGTACATGGCCAACATTCACGAGCCTCGAACCCACACCGGGGCGATTCATCTGCACGGCGGCGTGTGGGCTCCGATCGACGCGAGCGTCACGAACGCCATGCTCGGCATGCGCATCGGCGCCAACATGGGCGAGCCCGTGCTGTTCGGGGTGCAGACCGGCTGGACCTATCACACGAAGAGTCTGTATGACACCGTCGCTTCCGGCCCGCCCGGGCTCAGCCCCAGGACCGTGCTGGCCACCGGCACGGCCCATCTGATCCCCGCGATGGTGTTCCTCCAGGTCACGCTGACCCAGAAGCTTCCGATCGTCCCCTACGCGGGAATCGCGGCCGGATACGAATGGCTGCACCTGACCGCGAAGGACTACCGCACCGATGCGGACACGAGTCTCACGTACGCCAACTTGGCCTGGGAGTGGTACGCGGGGGTGGGCCTCAAGCTCTCCCAGTCGATGCGGGTGGATGGCGAGGTCTACTACAACGGCGCCTCGCTCACGCGCGACGTGCCCGGCGCGAACAACCGCACCCTGAAGGAGGCCGTGGACATGGACGGCGCCGGGGTACGGATCGGCCTCAACATCGTCTACTGAGCGGTCCGAGGGATCCGCGCGGGACCGCCGTTACGGCGCGACGTTGGCCGCGTTGGCGTCGAGCCAGTGCACGCGCTCCGCGTACAGCTCTGGCTCGCGCTCGGCGAACGCCATGCAGCGCTGGCGGTGGCAGGTCACGAAGATGATCTGGTGGTTCCGCGACACGTGGTCGAGCAGGAGCCGCATCCCGATCCGCGCGCGCTCGTCGTCGCTGGTCGCGAACGCGTCGTCCACGAGCAGCGGAACCGGCACGACGCCGCGCGACAGGAACTCGCTGATCGCGAGCCGCAGCGCCAGGTAGAGCTGGTCCCGGGAGCCGGTCGAGAGCTGGAGCAACGCCCGGGAGCGCGCGGACGGCTGCCCGTGCGCGAACCGCAACGAGAAATCCAGGTCCTCGCCGAAGCGCAGCTCCGCGATCTGCGTGCCCATGCTCGAGAGGATCTCGCCCACGCGCCGGTTCAGGTAGTCGGCCCAGCGGCGGTGCGTCTCCTGCGCCACCTGCTGGATGGTCTCCTGGGCGATCTGGATCGCCCGCTGGAAGCGCCGCACGCGCTCGAGCGCGCGATCGGTCCGCTCCCGCTCGGCCAGCTTCTCGGGGTGCTCGACGTGGTGCCGGCGCCACGCTTCCTCGACCTGGAGCCTCAAGTCCGCGCGCTCGCGCTGCACCTGGTCGAGGTCCTCGCGGTACTGGCGGGTTTCGACCTCGATCTCGGCCTGGGGGCGCGGGGCCGGGGCCGCGGACGGCGCCGCGCCCTTCGCGCGCTCTGCGAGCAGCAGATCGAGCTGGCTGCGCAGCTCCACCAGTGCCTTCTCCGGCAGCAGACGGCGCTCGGCCTGGGGGATCAGCTCCTCGACCAGCGTGACGTGGCGTGATCGCCCGCGTGCCCGGCCGCTCAGATCGTTGATGTGCTCGGACCAGCCGCGCGCCGGGTCATAGGAGATCCCGGCGCCCTTGAGGATCTGGACGGCGCGTTCCCGCAGCTCGCGGTCCGCGATCTCCGCCGAGCGCTTCTCCTCGTCCACCCATCCCCAGCTCTTCTCCATCTCGGCCAGCCGCTGGCGCGCCGCGAGCTGGAGGCGGATCCCGGCCGCGACCCGCTCGAGGCGCGCCGGATCGGGCGTGCCGCCGCCCGCCCGCGCGAGCACAGCGGCCGCGTCCTGCAGCACCTGCTTGCGCTGGCTCTCGAGCGTCGAGAGCGACTCCTGCGCGCGCATCACCGGCGTGCCCTCTTCGCTGAGGCGCACGTACTCGTTCCAGTCGCGGATCAGCTCGATCGCGTCGCGGTAGCCCAGGGCCCGCGAGGTCTCGTTGAGCGCCTTCTCGCTCTCCGTGCGCTGGACGCGGAGCTGGTTGAGCCGGCGCTGCGCCTCGCTCAACCGGTTGAGCGCGGCCTCGCGATCGGCCTCGCGCAGGCGGGCGCCGGTTCGCAGCAGCCAGACGCCGGTGCCGAGCACGGCGCCGCCGCTCACCAGCAGGGAGATCCACACCACGAGCTGGAGCCGGAGGCCGAGCAGCACGATGCCGGCGATCGTCGCGCCCAGGCCGAAGGCCATCAGCAGCCAGCCCGGGCTGCGGCGCGCGTTCCGCATCGTGTCCACCTCGCGCAGCGTCTCGGTGCTGACGGTGCGCGCCTTCTCGAGTTCCGCGACCTCGGTCTGGTACTGGAGCTGCATGTCGAACTGGCCGCGGAGCAGCTTCTGCTTGCCTTCGGCGAGCGTCTTGAAACGCGAGCTCAGGAACTGCAGGCGCTCCGGGACGTGCCCCTGGCCGGCCAGCGAGTCGCGCAGCTCGAAGACCGTGGTGCGGGCCCGGCTGTCCTGCTCGGCGAGGCGGCGGATGTCGGACGCCATCGCCACCAGCTTGTCCGCGTCCTCGGCGGTGCACGTCTCGTACGCCTTCAGGCTCGCGAGCTCGGCGAGCAGCCCCTCGCGCTCGCGCGCCCGCTCCTCGTCGCGCCGCGCCTCGAGCTGCTCGAGATTGCGCTGCGCCTCCTCGAGGCGCGCCACGGTCTCGCGCAGCTCGGCCTCGGCATTCGAGGGGAGCTTCGAGGCGGACGAGAGATCCGCGGCCTCGTGGCGCAGCTCTTCGAGCTCGCGCCTGCGCTCGTCGTGCTCGGACAGCTTGCGCCGCACCTCGGCGGCAAGGGTCTCGCGGCGCTCGTTGTCGATCTTCACCAGCGCCTCGCGCGTCTGGTCCTCCTTCTCGCCCAGCCGCATGAGCTTCTCGAACGGGCCCGAGAGCTTCTGGAAGTCGGCCTCGAGGGTCCTCACCTCGCCGTCCAGCCCTGAGCGCTTCGCCTCCAGCCGCTGGATCGCGGTCTCGACCTTCATGGTGCTGCCGAGCTCGGGGCAGTTGTACGCGCCGGTGGCGGCCTCGAGCACCTGGACCGCCTCGCTGGCGTTCGTGTCGCCGACCGAGGTGTCCGCCGCGGTCTCGAGCCGCGCGTGGAGCGTCGAGCTGCGCCGGCCTTTCTCGTCGGCGGGCACCACCGATTCGAGCTCGCCCTGGCGCACCAGCGCGCACTTCTCGAACTCCCAGACGTTGAGCCCGAACAGGTGCTGGCCGACCGGCCAGGTGTCCTTGCCGCTGCGGTAGCGCTCGGAAACGTCCTGTCCGCCGGCGGTCCACACCTCGACGGTCCCGTGCTCGAAGTCGCGGCGGATCGTGAGGCGCTCGCCCTCGTGCTCCAGCTCGAGCTCGAGGCGGTACGAGCCTCCCCCCCACGGGCGCCAGCGCTCCACCGGCGTGAGCACGCGATGGCTGCGCCGGTCCTCGTCGAGCCCGTAGAGCGCCGCGGTCACCGCGGCCAGCAGGGTGGACTTGCCGCGCTCGTTCTCGTCCACCACCAGGTTCAGGCGGTCCGGGTCGAACCGGAACTCGCCCCGGAGCGCGCCAAACCCGTCGGCCTTGAGCGAGAGGATCTTCACGTCTCGAGGTCCTCGTAGCTCGGTACGATCTCGCGCAGCCGGAACGCGTCGAGACCGTAGTAGAGGGCGCTCTCGATCAGCGCCCGCTGCTCGGGGTTCCGCTCGGCATCGAGCCGCTCGAGCAGCGTGGAGGCGAAGCGCTCCTCGGTGGTCGTGGGGTCGGGACGCCGGTAGCCGGCCAGATCGTAGTCCGGCCGCACGGCCTTGAGGTCCAGGCGCATGTGGAAGGCGCGCGGGCGGATCTGGGCCCCCGGGCCGGCGTAGCGCACGCCGCGCATCAGGCGGCCCGCGAGGCGCACCGTCACGATGTCACGCTCGGTGACGCCGGCTTCCTCCATCGCGCGCTGCACGCGCGCGTCCACCTGCTCCGCGCTCGAGGCCCCGGTGACGTCGGCCTGCACCTCATACACTCGGCGCTCGTCGAGATCGATGGGCTCGATCTCGACCAGCGGCTGGCGTTGGCCGTACTCGATGCGCACCTCGAGCGCGCCGTGCGCTCCGCTCTCGGTCGTGTCGAGCGCGATCGCCGAGCCCGCGTAGGCCATGCGCACGCCGGCCGAGGCCGCGCCGCTCACGCCCTTGCCCGCGGTCGAGACGTTCTGCTCGGTGGCCTTCTGCGTCATGTGCGACGGCACGTGGTAGTGCCCGACCGCGTGATAGCCGAACGGCGAGTACGCCAGCTCCTTGTCCGTGAACGGCGCGGTCACCGTCTGCCACGGCGGGCACTGGTTCTCGCGCGAGCCGTGGAAGATCGCGACCTCGAGCCCCATCGCGTCGGCCGAATCGGGCAGGATGACCGAGCCCTCGCGCAGCGGGCGATCGCGCGATTGCTCGTGCGAGGTGAACGCGCGCCCCCAGATCCGCACCGCCGGGAGCCCGGGCAGCCGCTTCAGGGTCCAGCCCGGGGAGGTGAAGACGTTGACGTGGGCGGGCCAGGCCCAGCCGCGCGCCCGGAGGAGCCGCGGGGCCCACAGGTGGCTGTTCTCGGACCACGGATCGTGATTGCCGGGGGCGATGAACACCGGGGGACAGCCCGACATTCCGAAGACGTTGAGGGCGAACGCCATGGTCCCGGCGTCCACGCCCTCGACGTCGAACAGGTCGCCGGGGATGAGGATGGCGTGGGCGCCGCGCTCGATGGCCTCGCGCACCGCCTGCTCCAGCGCGCGGCGCTGATCGGCCCGCCGCTCGGCGCGCCGCTCGGGGGACAGCCACCCGAAGGGCCGGCCGAGGTGGAGATCGGAGATTTGGAGGAAACGCGCTACCGCCATGGCGAGGGAAGCCCCCGAACGATGGTCCCGTCGGGCAGCATCCTGCTCCACGACGGGCTTCTCTGGTCATCGGCAAACTAGCAGCGGGCCTTTAGACCGGCAACGGGTTGCGGGCGCCGCGGGGGCTCGGCCAGGGCCTTCTCGCGCCGGACTTCTCCCTTGCCCGGGCCCGCGTGAAGCGCGACACTTCGCGCACCTCGCAGGCTGGGGTTGCCCTCGCCCCCCCTCCTACCGTCCGGGTCGCGATCGGCGCAGGATTTCGCTCGTTTCTCATGATGGCCCCGGAACGCACGCGGCGCCTCACGACTCTCCGCGATCTGCCGGGCGCCGTAGGTGAAGGAGCCGCGCCATGAGAAGTCCGATTCTCGCCCTGCTCGCATCCCTCCTCGCGACGTTCACTCCTGGGACTCCTGCGCGCGCGCAGCTCGGCGGCGGCGGGCACGATGAGACGAGCGAGGATCTCACCAACACCGTGACCTCGTGGAACGCGGCCGCGGGGCAGGCGGCCACGCCGGGCACGGTTCCCGCGGGAGTCACCGGGACCCATCTGCTGATCTCGGAGGTCGGCGTTCGCGGGTTGAACAGCGCCACGCTCGGAGACTCGACCGAGTTCATCGAGATCTACAACCCGACCGCCGCGACGGTGGATCTCTCCAACTTCTACATCTCGGACGTGAACGGGTACTCCGCTCTGCCGGACATCGGACGGGTCGACCTCGCCGCGGTCATCACCGACTTCGCGTTCCGGTTTCCGGCCGGCTCCTCGATCGGCCCCGGGCAGGTGAAGGTGATCGCCATCGACGGCGGCCGCTACCGGCGGGGCACGGGCGTGAACGCCGACTTCATGTTCTTCAACGCGGGCGGGGTGACGACGGCGCAGCGCATGGTGGACGTCGCGTACAACAAGGGCACGACCTACCCGGGTTTCGGGTCGCTCACCAACGGCGGCGAGTTCGTGTGGCTGTTCTTCTGGAATGGCCAGTCGGATCTCGTGTGCGACGAGGACCTCGTGTACTGGGGCGCGCCGCTCGGCTCCAATGCGCCCGTGCTGAAGACCACGGCGACCTGCCAGGACGGCCCGGATGCCGATCCGGCGATGAGCTGCTTCCGGAACGACGCCGGCAATCCCGCCGGGAGCCTGGCCATGGGCCTCGGCGCGCTTCCCGCGAACGGCGCCGGAACGCGTCAGCGCAAGGGCCCGGAGACCGAGCCCGTCACCACCGACGGCAACGGCTGCGAGCCCTGCCCGCAGATGCTCCTCGCGCCTTCGAGCCTGCCGGCCGCGACGGCCGGGCTGCCCTACCACGAGATCCTGACGCCCTCCGCCGGGACGCCGCCGTTCGTGTTCACCGCGAAGGGCGGGAGCCTGCCGGCGGGGCTTCATCTCCTCGGCTCGGGGAGCGTGCTCTACGGTTGCGACCCGAATGGGGGCATCTTCACCGTCGATCTCGCGACCGGCGCGGGAACCATGACCGGCGTCTACGCGCCCACCGGCTCGGCCGACGAGATCGAGCACGATTTCATCACGGGCGCGACCTTCGCGCAGGCCGGGTACGGCTCGTATTACGGCCAGAGGTTCGACATCTTCACGGGCGCTTCGCTCGGCGCCTTCGTGAATGACGGAGTGTGGTTCCAGGGCCTCGAATACGTGGGCGGCACCCTCTACGGAACCTACGTTTCGTACTACGACGG
>Ga0184629_10000665_pt1 | contig 15021 bp, 11 predicted proteins | sample PLM4_32_b1_FD_133158 | JGI IMG/M metagenome (GOLD analysis project Ga0184629, IMG submission 133158) | Groundwater sediment microbial communities from an aquifer in East River, Colorado, USA - PLM4_32_b1 | ecosystem: Environmental > Terrestrial > Soil > Riparian zone | place: USA: East River... | reverse complement strand
TTTGAAAGCCATGGTCGCGAAGGTACTGCAACTGTTGACGAAACATCGCATCGGGGACGGTATACCTCTCGGCCAGCGTCTCGATCGGACCGACCTCGTGGTACATCAGGATGGGAATCCCGGCAGGCATACGTGCTGGACCTTTGTTTGCGACGCGCCGATCCTGTCGTTGCCTGCAGCGACCGCGTCTTGCGGAATGAACATGGCTGCCTGCGGCCCAGGCGGATTGGAATGAAGCGCGTACGGCGTCTTAGGTAGTCGCCTCCAGAGCGACTGTCTCGACCAAAAGCGGTGGTTGGTGGAGGTAGGCTGTTGTACGACGCTTCGACGCAATATCTGCGTACACTGCCTGCGCCTGCTCTCCACTAAGCCCGATGTGCGGCGCGAGGTCGGCCGCGGTCATATTGTGGTTGTACGCCCACAACGCCACATCCATCTTTTCGTACGGTAGCGCGAAGTAAAACTCATCCTGCCCCTGCGACATACTGTACGTATCGGTCGTGGGTCGGGCGCTGCAAATTTCCGCCGGAATCTTCAAGTAGCGAGCCAGCGCGTACACTTGTGTCTTGTAGAGGTGGGCGATCGGTTTCAGGTCTGCCGATCCGTCGCCATTCTTGACGAAAAAGCCCTGGTCGTACTCAAGCCGGTTTGGCGTGCCGATCACCGCATAGTTGAGCCGGTCGGCGTGAAAATATTCGATAGTCTTCCGAATTCTCTGCTTGAAGCTGGTCGCCGCAACGATCTCCAGATACTCCTTTGACGGGAGTCGCATTTCCCGCACCGCGCCGTCCGGCGCCTGCACCACGAGCTTGAAGTAGTGCAGCTTGCCGCCCATGCTGCTGGCGATAACGATCTTGCACTTCCAGTCCGGGCCGTATTCCGGGAACAGCTTTCGGATCGCAGCGTCGCGCCGTTCATAGCAGCCTACGGCCTGCAAGGTGGGCCCGATATCTTCCACAATATAGTCAATGGCTAGCAGATCCGAGACCTGGCGGCCGAGCCTTGTACTGGCGCTGGAAGAATCCCGCTCCGGCAGCAGCAGGCCGAGCACCTTCGAGCGCGTGAACGCGCGCGCGATCAGAGCGGCGCAAACCGAGCTGTCCACGCCACCGGAGATCGCAATTACCGCCCCGCGGCGGCCAAGCCGCGCTACGGTATCAAGCAGCCACTGACCTATGCGTTGCGCTTCCGCGGCGCAGTCAAAGTCGAGTACCTCAGGGCCAATCATTGCATTTCCCATGCCAATTACCGACCCGCGACCGGGGCTGCGGCGTGCTTATGCAGTACGTAACGCTCAATGCTGTTCAGACTATCCAGATTCTCGGGAATCATTTCTTCGTCAAATACCTGGATCTCGAAAGTCTGTTCGACAAAAGAAATCAATTCGAGAAATCCCGTCGAGTCGATAATGTGGTGATCCATGAAAGAAGCATCGTCAGCAATTTCCTTCGCTCCTCCCATCATGAAGTTGTCCAGGATGAATTGCAGTACCTGCCGCTTAATGCTCGAAGTCATTTATTGCCTCTGTTCAATGTAATTGCTGAATGCAGCGCGTGGTGATTCAGGCCAAGCCGGTCTTCTTGATTTTGCCCGTGTCGGTCCTGGGAAGTTCCGGCACGATGGCGACGTGCTTGGGGACCATGAAGCTCTCCAACCGTCCCTGGCAATGCCTGAGAACGTCCTTTTCGCTGTACTTGCAGCCGGCTCGCAGCACGACGAACGCCTTGATGGCCTGTCCCAGTATCTCGTCCGGAACGCCCACTACCGCCGCATCCTGCACGCCATCAAGTCCATAGAGCACGTTTTCCACTTCTTTCGGGCTGACCTTCTCCCCCCGGCTCTTAATGATGTCGTCCTTGCGCGCCACGAAATACAGGTATCCGTCTTCGTCGGTACGGAACACGTCTCCCGAATAGAGCACCATTTCTCGCGCATCCGGTCCGGGCTTCAGGCGCCGCGCGGTGTGCTCGGGTTTCTCCCAGTAGCCCCGCATGACGTTGCTGCCGCGAATCACCAGCTCCCCGGTGCTGCCGTTGGGCAACCGCTTGCCTTGCTCATCGACGAGCCAGACCTCCTCGTTTGGCATTCCGCGTCCGACACTGGTCGGACGATTGTCGAGCTGATCGGGCGGCAGGTAAGTCACGCGCTTGCATTCCGTCAGGCCATACATGGAGAACAGGATCGCCTGTGGAAAAAGCGTGCGCAACTCCTGAATGTGCCGCTCGGAGAGCGCCGCTGCCGTATTGGTGATCATACGCAGTCGCCGCAAGTCGAATTGCGAAAGATTGTTCAGCGCCATGATCATGGAAAACATGGTGGGGACGCCCGGGAACACGGTCGCCCCCTCGTTCGCCATGGTTTCCAGCACCTTGACGGGGAAGGAGAACGAGCGCTCGAGGACGACGGTCGCGCCGACCATGAACCCCATCAGGATCTGGTACAGGCCGTAATCGAACGCGAGAGGCAGCGCGCACATGATGACGTCGTCGCCGGTCATTCCCAGATAGCCATTGACCGACCTCGCCGCCGACACCATGTTCAAGTGCGTGAGCATGACCCCTTTGGGTTCGCCGGTCGACCCTGACGTATAGATGATGCTCGCAAGGTCCTGATCGATCGTGGGACTGGGCATTGGGATTCGCGAGGCGCCCGCGATTGCCGCGTCATAGGACATCAGCAGACCGCCGCCATCATCTGCCGGCAATCCGGCGACAATGCACGCATTGACGCTGGAGGCATGCGCGATCGCGGGTTCCCAGACGCCGCGCAGCGCCTGCGTCGTGATGAGGCACGCGGCGCGTGAGTCATTGAGCAGGTACGCGAACTTGTCGCTCTTGGTGAGCGGATTGACCGGCATGAAAACCGTGCCCGCCTTCAGAGCGCCATAGACACCGGCGACCATCTCCACCCCGTTGTCAGCGAAGATGGCGACCCGGTCGCCGCGCTTGACGCCCAGTCGCTGCAGGCTTGCCGCCAGACGCGCGGCAAGCGCATCGAGCTCCCCATAGGTGTAACGCGTGTCGCCTGATACCAGCGCAACCTTGTCCGGCATGCGGCTGGCTGTGTTCTCGAAGAGCTGATGAAGCAGCATTTGCGGCCGATCCTGGAATGACGCGCTCAAGTTCCCAGAGCCACCGGGGCCATGACCGAACCCGGCTTCGCGCCTTGGCCGACTGCGCGTTGATTGATGAACATCTCCTCCACCAGCTGCGTGGAGAGTATGCCGACGAATGCCATGTTGTCGGCGAAACCGATGGCGCGCCCGGTACGGCATTTATCGTAGAGTTTTCTCACCGCCGCGGAATCGAACAATCCGCCCCGACGAACGCGCTGATCGTCGAGCAGCGCGCCCACGTAGTCGAGCGGGCGTCCGTCCACAAAGAAGCTCTGGCTGTCGGGGGCGCGGTACGGCTGCTTGGTTCTGGTTCGAATGCGCTCGGGCAGCAGGCCGCGCACGGCCTGTTTGAGCACGTACTTTTCCTCGAGCACGCGCAGCTTGTGGTGCGGGGGCAGCCCATTGGCAAACTCGATCACCCGGTGGTCGAGGAACGGGAAGCGCCCTTCGACTGAATTGGCCATCGCCATGCGATCCCCCTGCGAACAGAGCAAATAGCCAGAAAGCAGGGTGTGTGCTTCCACGTACTGGTCGCGGCTGAGAGGCGCCCAGCGCGCCGACTCCGGAGGCAACCTGCCGCCGATCTCGGCGAACGGATCGGCGGCAATGGCTGCCGCACGCACCTCGGGGGTGAAGAACTGCCAGAGGCGCTGCGTAGTCCGCCAGCGCGGCATATGCGCGAACCACGGGGACTGCATCTCGTCGATGCCTTGACCGAAAAAATTCTGCGTGAACGCGCGTCCCGCCACCGGCGAATGCTTGAGGTAGGGATAGAGCCGCTCCAGCAGCCTCGGTCGCCAGGCGGACTGCGGCGAGCGTCCCCAGAACCGACGGACTTTGGCTTCGCGAAACAGGTCGTACCCGGCAAACACCTCGTCCGCTCCTTCGCCGGTGAGCACGACCTTGTAGCCCTCCGCGCGCACCCGCTCCGAGAGCAACATGAGCGGGGTTGGGGCGGTACGAACAATTGGCGTCTCGGCATGCCATATCGCGCGGGGGAACGCCGCGCCGATGTCGGAGCGCGTGCAGCGCACCGTTGTGTGGTTCGTGCCGAGATAGCTGACCAGCTCCGTCTGGTATTCGCTTTCGTCGAACTCCGCGTCCTCGAATGTCAGGGAGAAGGTGCGCAAGGGCGCATCCGTGAAATGCTTGATCAGCGTAGTGACGATGGAGGAGTCGAGACCGCCGCTCAAGTATGCGCCGACCGGCACATCCGCGCGAAGTTGGAGACGCACGCTGTCCACCAGCAGCTCGCGCAACTCGCGCGCCTCATCCTCGATCGGGCGCGCAGCGGCGATTCCCTGCGGAAACTGCCAATCCCAGTACTTGCGGACTTCCGTGCTTCCGTTCTCGAGCACCAGCAGGTGTCCCGCCGGAAGCGAGAGTACCCCGTCGAATATCGTGTCGGGCGCCTGCGCCGACCAGAAAGTGAAGACCTGTGAAATCCCCGCAGGCCGCAGCCGCCGCGGCACACCCGGAAGCGCGAAGAGCGATTTGATTTCCGAGGCGAACGCCAGGCGGTCGTTGTGCCGCGTGTAAAACAGCGGCCGTATGCCGGTCCGGTCTCTCGCCAGCACCAGGCGGCGGCGGCGGCTGTCCCACAGGGCGATCGCGAATTGCCCGTTCAGGTGGTGGAGGAACTCCAGTCCGTGCTGCTCGTACAGATGGACGAGGACTTCGGTGTCGGAGCGCGTATAGAAGCTGTGCCCGCTGCCTTCGAGTTCGGCGCGCAGCTCGATATAGTTGAAGATCTCGCCGTTGAAAACGACCCAGACCGACCGGTCTTCGTTGTGAATCGGCTGGCTGCCGCCCTCGAGGTCGATGATGCTCAGCCGCGCATGCGCGAGCCCGGCCTGTGCATCCTCGTAGTAGCCGTAACCGTCCGGGCCCCGATGATGCAGCCGCTCGATCATCTCCCGGAGCTCCACGCGCTGGGGCGTGGCGCCATTCTGGGAAAGTCTGACGATCCCGGCTATTCCACACATCGCTTACAGCGCCCGGACCGGACTTCTCAACCGGTCTTATGCCGCCGATCGGCGGCGGAGCCCGATTGAGGCTGCGACCCTGGCTTGTCGGCGAGTTCCCGCAGGTGGATTTCGATCGCCGCCAGGACCTTCTTGATCGAGGCCAGCGCGGCCGGAAGTTCCTCGAGGCCGCTGCTGCTGTGAGCAATTCTGGTGAGAGTCTCGACTTGCTGGTGCAACATCGCATGCACTCCGCCCTCCGGGCCGCGCAAACTCTGCAGGCGGCGTTTGTCAATACGCTCGCTGTAGGGCCGCCATTGCATCTCCGCCGCCGCGGCTTCGACAACGTCCACCGTGATTCTTGGCACGTTGTCGGCATAGGCGCATGTCAGCGCCGTATCGCACAACGTGTTGATGAGGCGCGGGATACCCCCGGCGTATTTGTAGATGACCGGCAGCGTCTCCGGAGGAAACATCGCCAGGTTCGCCGCACCCGCGATGCGCAGCCGGTAGCGGACATAATCGCCCAGTTCCTTCTCGGTCAGAGCGCGGATGTGGTACCGAAGCTTTACGCGCTGCGTCAGCTGCTCCATGTCCGGATGGTCGAGATTGTCCCTCAGCTGAGGCTGCCCGACGAGTATCACGTGCAGAATCTTCTCCTTGCGCGTTTCCAGTCCGGCGAGCATGCGGATTTCTTCGAGGACCTTCGAGCTCAGGTTGTGAGCGTCGTCCACGATGAGGACGATTTGCTTCTTCTGCATGAACTGCTCGATGATGAAACTGTTGAGCATGTCGAGCAATTCGACCTTCTTGGCATTGAACGGATTCAGACCGAACTCCACCAGCACCGCCTGCAGGAACTCCACTTCGTCCAGCTGTGTCTGGAAGATCTTGGCAACCACGACGTTCTCGTCCAGGTCCGCCAGGAGCTTCTGGATCAGTGTCGTCTTGCCGCAGCCGATTTCTCCGGTAACGACCACGAAGCCTTCGCGATTCCACACGGTGTAGTCCATGTAGGACTTGGCGCGACTGTGAGCCTCGCTCATGAACAGGAAGCCGATGTCCGGCGTAAGCTGGAACGGCTGCGCTGTCAGGCCGAAATGCTTCAGGTACATGGTTGGACTATCGTCTGGAACGGGCTGTGTAAAGCGGCCCTGAACTGTAGCCAAGGAGCAGCATGACGCGCGAGTTCGAGATGTCGCCCGACGGAGCGGTGCTTTCGTGCATCGTCCGCCCGCCTTCGAGCGAAATGGAGATGCTCTGGTTCACATTGAGCCGCAAGCCCAGGATGGCCTCCCGATCCACGTCCTTCTGATAGAAATCCCGGAATTCGCGCTTCAGATATCTCGCCATGGCGTACAGGTGCGTAAAGCCGGAATAGCGCCAAAGCAAATCAATGCGGCTGCCTTGCTCTTTGAAGTCCAGATTCAATGTTTGGTAGTCCACTTTGCGCGCGTCTGCCCGCAATGCGTAGACGAAGCGCCCGTTGTCGTCCGAGTACACAAGCTCGCCGCGCTTGTTGTAGTAGAAGTCCGCCGTAAGCACGTCGACACCGGGTAAGAGTACCGTATCACCGGGGACCGCTGGATTTGATATGGCCCGAAGCATATCGGTATACGTATCGGAATATTGGCTTGTATATATCGCCCGCAGTGCGGATTCCGGCGTGAATTGCCGCGCGGCCGTTACTTGGACGAGCCGGCCGCTGAGACTCTCCGCGCCCACCCGGGTGACAGTCGTGGATCCGACGTCGAGCGCGAAGCTGTTGGGCAGGGGACGCGTCTCGAAGCGCGCGAACAGGTCCGCACGGGTACTCGAGGGGCGGACAATTGATCCGCCGTCGAAGTCCGCATGCAGGGCTTCGTAGTTCAGCGACAACGTCGACTGCTCCGACATTCGATGCAGCGCGCGCGCATAGGCCGAGAGGCTATCGGTGGCTCCGGTCGCGTCGCTGTCCAATCTGCCGAGTCTGGCACCGACTACCGAAGAGTCCGTGGAGCTGAAGCGGAAATTGACGTCCGGACCCGTGCGCAGCGAACTGACCTGGGTGCGGTTGGTGGGCGAATCCGCCCTGGTGATATCAACGCGTGCATCACGTTGGTTGGCCTCGGCGGTCCAGGAAAAGAGCTGCGGAGAGATCGTCCACACGCCCATTCCGTTCAGAAAGATGTGCGTATCGTCAAGGCCGTCGTTGGTCCGGAACGCGCGTTTCTCCACTTGCGCCAGAAATTGCGCGTTCAAATCAATTGTATGCTCCTCGTAAGCAAGTCCGGCGAATAGCGCATTGCTCGAATCCTGGCGCGCCCCAGTCGGCGTGCGCGTGGGATTGCTCTCACGGCTCAGGACATATCCTCCGCCAAATGCCGACTCCCCGGCCAGGGCTGGCGCGCTCACAAGGACGGCGCAACTGAGCATGGCCACGCACCGAATTCCAGTTCGGTTGGAGCCATTGTTAACTGCATGATTCAATCGCGCGCTCCCATGTGATCGATTCCGCAAGCGCCAGAACTGGGCCCTGCCGGTGCGCCTCCCGGCCGCCGCCTGCGCCATTGCGTGGTCAGCGGAACCAGGGAATGCGCGGTTCGTCGTTGAAGACGATGCCGAGCAATTTCTCGTTGCCGATCGCGCTCACGCATCTTTCAATCTGCGAGTGCGTCGTGCGCCCGTAGCGTGCAACAACAAGCACGTAATCGGCAAACTCGGAGAGTATCCGGATGTCCGCGATTTCCGACATCGGCGGACCATCCAGGATGATGAAGCGTTCCGTGTAGCGCCGCCGCACGGAATCCATCAGCCGCCTCATTCTCATCGAACTGAAATGCTCCACCTGAGCGTCGGCTCTTCCCCCCGCCGGGATCACGCGAAAGCGCGCCATACCCACGGGGTGGATGATCTCCCCGACGTCGGTATCCGGACTCTCCAGGTAGTCGGTCAATCCTCGCACCGGCGACTTGGTAATCAGTCGGTGCACGCTTGGGTTCTTCAAATTGCAGTCGATGATCAGCGCAGTTCGCACGGCATCGAACGCAAATGCTGCCCCGAGATTTTGCGCAACGAAACTGCTTCCGTTTCCGTTGCTAACGCCGGTGACGAGAATTACGCTGTTCTGACCCTTGCTGTGCTGGATGATCTGGGTGCGCAACTCGCGAAAGACCTGGACTGCGACATCCCCAACGTGGTTCTTATGAATGATGTGGCGCGCCGAGAGGTCGTCCGAGCCGAGAAGGCGCAACTCGCTTGCGGCCATGCGCGAAATGGTTTCGGGATGGGCGGCGCGCTCCGTGACAAGGGCGGTGCCAGTCGCGGCCTTTTCAGCAGCACCTGGCACGGAGACCACTTGAAGGCTGCGCCGTTCCTCCCGGGCCTTGCTGAGCGCTTTCTCGATCTTGCTCATGTCACAGCATCCTTGTCGCGCGCAGTACGGAAAGGGCTGCCGAGGCCGCGATCGTCGCGACTACAGCCAGCGTGAGCAGGATGAGCTCCCATCGCAAAGACTTCAGTTCCCGCGGCGACCACAGATGAGGGAGGTTCGCTGCCACCGGCACTTGGTGGGTCAGTGCGATTGCGGTTCCAACGCGAATGCGCGGATCGATTTGCAGGCGGGCGTAAAGCAACCCGACGGGAATCAATACCCCCAGCAGAATCCCGCCGGCCACAAAATGCCAGAATCGCAATCCACTTGGATACAAGGGCAGGGCAGCCGGTTCCTGCACCTTGAGTGTCAACCCTTGTCGTTCGCTATCCAGGTTCATGGAGACGCGGGCGTTCTCGCGCCGACGCAGGAGGTCCTGATAAATATCGCGGTTGACCTGGTAGTCGCGCGTCAACTCGGCCAGTCGCGCGTCGCCGGTGTGCAGCAGCCTGGCTCGGCTCATCTCCTGCTGCAGCCGCTGTTGCGAATCTGCAATGCGCGCCTTGAGCGCCTCGATATTGAGCTGATTTTGTGACAGCTCGCGGCGCAATTGCTGATAAATGGGATTGTTCATGGCCGATTGATCCGGCTCCGAGCGGCCGGCGCGCTTCATCTGCTCACGGCGCTCGCGCTCGGCAACTATTCCATCCAGCAGGTCCTGGATTTGGTGCTTGAGTTGAACGATGTCCGGATGCGTATCGTGGTAGCTGAGCCGCAACGTATCTAGCCTGGACTGCAACTCTGCAATGCGCGACCGGTACTGGCTCTCGCGGGTGGCCGCGGCGGTCACCTCCACTTCGCCGGACACTTGCCGCTCGAGCGCGTTTCCCTTGATCTCTGCCTCTCTGAGTTCCTGGGATGTTTGCTCTAAACGAACTTGGAGCGCGTTCATGCGCGCCGTTACTTCGGCCTCGGTGCCGGCGCGCGCATCCAAATTCGCCGAACGCAGGTCCCTCAACTGCTCTTCGGTTCGGGTCAGCTTTTCTTGGTATTCGCGCGTCTGCTTTTCGATGAACTCGAAAGCGGCGCTGCTTTCGGCCGCTTTTGCCGCGATGCTTGCCTGAATGAACAGCTCGGCGAGCTTCTGCGTCGTCTTGAATACCCGCTCCGCGTCATCGTCGCGGTAATCGATCTTGATGATGTTCCTGCCGATATTGGTGATGGTCGTCCGCTTCTTGATTCCCTCGATGAGGCGCTCCTGCTCCTCGTCCGTCGGCCGATCATTCAACCACCCACCATGTTCGAGGACGCTTTGCATGATCTTGCGACCGAAGATGGCTTCGCGCGCGTTCCTGCCGCGGTCGGTGATCTCGGTCGCGACCGCTGCGCCCTGCATCAGAGGCTGGACAATGTTTCTGTCATCGACGAGGATGGTGGTCGATGCGGAAAATCCCTTGGGGAAAAGCAAACCCGTCGTCAGCATTGCGGCATTCACGATGACGAACAGCGCGACAAATAGCCGGCGCGAGTGGAATGTCTCGTTGATGAGAGTGGTCGCGAGGTGGGTGGGATACATTCGCGAGCTTCTTAGGAGTTCCAACGGGTAATTTTGGGGCATTTCGGAGCCGGTAATTGTTAAATCTCGTGTACAACCGCTGGATCTAGCGGTGCCCCACGCAATGGGCAAGGCGCGTGGCGCAAAATGAGTTTTCGGCGACGCAAACCGGGAGCTTGGGCTTGACTTTGCCGCCCCTGGGCGCTCTTTGCAGCGTTGCAGAACGCATTTCCGTCAATTTGTCCAAGCCGTTTCCCGAAGGCCGAACTTGCGATGGCGTTTTCGGCGGAAATTTCGCGCCAAGCATCTTGGCTAGAATAGCCGTTCGGGAATCGTAATCACATCACCCGGCCTGAGCGATAGGTTGGTTTCCAGGCGGCCCTTCTTCAGAATGTCGCCGAGATTGATCTCGTAAATTTCCATCTTGTCCTTGACCTTGCGGTAGAGCTTGGTGCTGTTGGGAGACGCGAAATCATTCACGCCGCCGGCTTCAAGAACCGCGTCGAGAACCGTCATCCCCTGACGGTGGGGCAACGTGCGTGGGACGCGTACGGCGCCGGTTACGCGCACACGCGTGAGGAACTCATGCGAGCGCAATTCTGTAAGAATGACTGCCACATTGGGATCACGGATATAGGTCGCCAGCCGGAGCTTGATGATTTCCGCCACCTCGGTCGGGGTGCGGCCGCCAGCCTCGACGTCACCGATGATTGGCACGGAAATCTTTCCATCCGGCCGCACCGGTGCAATCACGGACAACTCCGGATTGCGCCATACGGACACCTGCACCCGGTCATCCACGCCTATGCGGTAATCCCCCTCCATAGTCGAGTAAGGTTTCGCATCGGGCTCGGGAGTCGGGGCGCTCGCGCAACCGACCACGATCAGCGCGACCGCCGCAAGACCAATCCACCGCAATTCGTTCATTCAGTCCCTCGCGAAACCCCTACTCCCGCTGACTTGGAGTCACCTAAGTGCATGAAATCTGACCGGCAACCCTGCCTTAGAAAAGGCGATCTGCTAGCTGTACTTCAGACGTCAAAGCGTGAAAGCGTGCAATATATTACGCTGCGCATGCAACTTCAACTGTTTACGTCCGCCGCTTCTTGCCGTGCAGGACTATAGCGACTGCTACGCAATTCTTGGATTGCCCCAGGACACCGACTGGGAAACCCTGCGCGCGCAATATAGGCGGCTCATCGGACAATGGCACCCGGATCGGTTCTCGGCTGACACTGCCCAACAAGACCTCGCCGAGGAGCGCAGCAAACAGATCACGGCCGCCTACCAGGCGCTCGAGAAATACCGCCGCGATCATGGCGCCCTTCCGCCGATGGAGTTCGCGGCAGCGCCCGCGGATGCCCAGAGACCGCGTTGGGAAGCGGGTACGGTGTCCGGTCGCGCCAGTTCCAAAGATCGTTCCGAGACGGGCGCGACCGCCGCAACCGAACGCGAACTCACGAAGCGCAGGCCAAGGCGCCGCTGGCGCGTGGCGATCGCACTCTTCGCTCTCATTGCCGGGCTGTACGTCGCCTATCGCTATGTTGACGCGTGGGCGCCCAACGACGACCAACCCAAGGACAGTGCTCACGACGCACCCGTCGCGCCCCCCTTGCCGCAACGCGTTGCAGTTCCTGGCGAGCCAACCGGAATATCAACAGGTTCGACTTTTGGCGATGTTTACGCCATACAGGGGATTCCGAGCCTGACTCAAGGCGATACCTGGTACTACGGTAGGTCGCAGATCCGTTTTGCCCAAGGGGTAGTTATTTCCTGGGACGAGAACCCCGACAATCCGTTGCGAATTGCCCGCAATCAATCTTTCCAAGCGCACGATGGGCATTTCAAGGTCGGATCGACCAAGGACGAAGTGCGGGCGGTTCAAGGCACGCCGGTAACGGAGTCCGCTACCGTTTGGGACTACGGCCCATCCCGGGTCTATTTCGAGCATAACCGGGTTATTCGCTGGGAAGAATCCCCCTTGCAGCCGCTGCGTGTGCCGCGCTAAGCGGTGCGTCGCGCGCGCTCCCGCGCACCCCCGCAGCAATCAGTCAGCAATGGTCCTTAGCGCGCGCCCTTGCCAAACAAGACAACTTGCGCCGTTTGAAACAGGATGACCAGGTCGAGGAACAAGGAATGATTCTTCACGTAATAGAGATCGAATTGAAGCTTTTTCACCGCATCGTCCACCGATGCCCCGTAGGGATAGCGGATCTGCGCCCATCCCGTAATGCCCGGTTTCACTGAGTGCCTGGTCGCGTAAACGGGTACGTCCCGGGTGAGCTCGGTCACGAACGGCGGTCGCTCGGGACGCGGGCCAACGAAGCTCATGTCGCCGCGCAAGACGTTGACGAGCTGCGGCAATTCATCGATTCGCGTCAGCCTGAGGAATTTTCCCACCCGCGTAACGCGACCGTCATTTTTTTGCGCCCAGCGCGCGACACCGTCCTTCTCCGCGTCCACGCGCATGCTGCGGAACTTCAGGATCTCGAATACCTGCCCGCGCTCGCCAACCCTCTTTTGGCGATACAGAATCGGCCTGCCGGTCTCAAGAAGGATTGCCAACGCCGCCAGTAGCATGACCGGCAGGGTGGCGACAAGCATCGTTCCACTCACGCAGATATCGAATGCTTGCTTCAATATCCGCCGGAGGAAGCCCTTGTAAAATCCTTCCGAGTAGACCATCCAGCTCATGCTCAGCGTGATCAGCTGGATCAGACCAGTCTCCCGTTCGAAGAACGTCGGCAAATCCACGACACTGATTCCCTCGAGCTTGCACTCGAGAAGTTCCTGCATCGACAGGTGGCCGTTGCGCCGGTCCCTCACCCCAACCACGATCTCGTCAACGCGGTGCTCCCGCACGAGGGCGCGCAATGATTTGCAGTCGCCGAGCAGCATGGACTTCGCCGGGCCTTGCAGCGCGTCCCCGCATGACACAAAGCCTACCAGTTGAAATCCTGCGCTGGAACCGAGCTTGTCCAGCAACGTTTCTACCTCTACCGCGCGGGATCCGCTTCCCAGCACAAGGACCCGGCGCTTCAGTGCGTCGTCCCCGATGATGCGGAAGAACAGTACCCGCGCCAGCTGCGAGCCGACAAAAGACAACAGCAGGCTCAACGCCATGATGCCGCGACCCAGGAAGCTCTCCGGTATGGCGTAGAAGATGATCACCATGGCCACGGCGGCAGCCGGAAAGCTCGCCAGGAAGCGTACCCTGTATTCGCGATCGTCATCTCTCAACTGGGCGCCGTACAGGCCGAACGCGGTCATGACAATCAGCATGACGAACGCGTACAAGGCCGCGCGCGGAGGCAACCAAATGGAAGCGCCGCCGGACGCATAGGTGTAGACATGGTTGATGTCCACGACGCGCATGGCCGCCGCAAGATAGACCGCGCCTATGTGAATCGCTGCTTCCGAGAGCATGAGCAGCAATAGCGGAAGCGAAACGTAATGCCGGAAAATGCGAATGCTCATGACTGGCCCCTAACACCCCGATTGCACAGAATTCGTCTGTTTTTCTGACCGACCCTCTAACTCGGTAGAGGCTCGTAGCTCTAGCGTGCAATATTAGGCATTTTGAGCACGAGAATCTGTGAAATCTCGTGGGCGGCCGGCTGACCAAGCGCCGGGCCGCTGCCGCTTGATGAGGGAGCGCGTGAAGTAAAGGTCATATGTGCCCTTACTGACACGGATTTCCGCTCGGCTGCACCAGCTTGGTACGCAAAGGGCGATCAAAGCCGCCAATCGCGCGCGATATCGCGCAGTTTCTTGTGCAGCTTGGCGAAGGAATTCTTTCTTATCCCCGGCTTCGACGGGTCAAGTCAATGCCGCAGAAGGGTTATGCTCCCACCGCGCCGCGGCAGAGGTCCTTCAGGCGCCTCCGCTCCAGCTGGCTCAGCCCCCTGGGATCGAACCGATACCGCTGGTGCAGCCGCAGCGCCTCCCCGTGTCTGCCGGGCGCCACTCGCGCCAGCCACGCGGAGAGCGTCTCCCCCGCCGCGCGCGGCGGCAGGGTCTTTGCCACTTCGTAGAACTCGGAGTCTTCGCCGGGAAAGCGCCGGGGTGCGCGGCCGTTGGCCGCGCCTACGCCCCGCAGTACGCGTTTGCCCCGCAACAGCCGCCACCCGAGTATCACCACCAGCACCGCCAGCACCGCCCACCATGCATCGCTTGCCTGCAGTTCCTCGCGCTGGCTCCAGCGGTAGGCCGCCCAGCGCAGGAAGTCGGCAATTCCCTCCCACGCCGGCGCGAGGCGGCTCGACTCCTCGCCGAACCAGTCCGGCGGCGTCGGATCGAGGTCGATCCAGTGCCCGTCCACCCAGGCGCGCGTCCAGGCGTGTGCGTGCCGCGCGCGCACCACGTAGGCGCCTTCGAGCACGCTGTGCTCCATCACGGAGTAGCCAGTAGCATAGCGCGCCGGGACTCCCGCTGCGCGCAGCAGCAGCACGGCGGACGCCGCGAAGTATTCGCAATGGCCGCTCTTCGAGCGCGTCATGAAATCGGCGAGCGGCGTCACGCCCGCCGGCGGCGGCGCCTCGCGCCACAGCGAGTACGTATAGCCCGCAAGGTGTTGCATCACGCGCTGCACGGCCTGCGCGGGCGGCAGGCCGGCGATGCCCAGTTCGCGCGCGAGGCGGCTGAACGTCTCGCGTTCCGCCGGCGGCAACTGGTCGTCGTCGATGGCCGGCGGATCGTAGAAGGCGATCGCCGGGCCGAACTCGGCGCCGTATTGGATCCAGTCTCCCTCCACCGCCGCCTGCACGATGCCGAGCCCCGTGCGGGTCGCCTCAGTCACCGCGAGGCCGGTCACCCGCGTGACGCCCGGCGGCAGCGCGAGCAGCGTGCGCAGCCGCTCTACGCGCAAGGCGATCTGCACGCGCCGCTCGGCTGCGCCCCGGGCCAATGTCCAGGTGGCGCCGCCTTCTTCGGCCTGCAGCTCGCCTCGCGTAGAGCGCCGCCCGACCCAGGTAGCGCCGACGAAGGCGTTGTAGCTCGCGCGATGCAGCAGGCGCGAGTGTGCGACGTCCTGTGG
>Ga0184629_10000664_pt1 | contig 15039 bp, 17 predicted proteins | sample PLM4_32_b1_FD_133158 | JGI IMG/M metagenome (GOLD analysis project Ga0184629, IMG submission 133158) | Groundwater sediment microbial communities from an aquifer in East River, Colorado, USA - PLM4_32_b1 | ecosystem: Environmental > Terrestrial > Soil > Riparian zone | place: USA: East River... | reverse complement strand
GCGCTTTGCCCGGGCCCGGGTCGAGACCGGCGCGCGGCACGGGGTCGCCCTGTTCGACTGGTCCGCGGTGGAGGGTTCGGATCCGGGCGATCCGCGTACCTGGTACTCGTGCATGCCGGGGCTGGGTGTGACGGTGCCGGTGGAGCGGATCCGGGCGCATTTCGAGTCGCTGCCGCTGATCGACTTCTGTGCGGAGTTTCTGGGTTGGGAGCCGAAGGAGACGGTGCCGATGTGGACCACAGTGCCGCAGCGGATTTGGGACGGCCTGCAGGATGTCGAGTCGCAGCCGGTCGGTGCGGTCGCGTTGGCGGTGGAGATGGACAAGGAGCGGCAGCGGGGCTGGCTGGGTGTGGTGGGGAAACGGGCCGACGGACACTGGCACCTTGAGGTGGTGGAGCCCGGGTTGAAGATCGCGGTCGGTACGGTCGGGACGGACTGGATGGAGCCGCGGGCGTTGGAGATCCTGGAGTCGAGCGAGGTGTGTACCACGGTCATTGACAAACGCCGGCCGGCGGCCAGCCTGATCCAGACGATCAAGAACGCAGGTTATGACGTCACTGAGCCCAACGGCCCGGATATTCAGGCGGCGTGTGGACGGTTCTATGATCGGACCGGGGCGCAGGCCGACCCGTCCCGCGACGACGGGACCCGGGTGCGGCACCTGGGGCAGGAGTCGCTTGATCGGGCAATGGCGCTGGCGCAGAAGATCGACGTTGGGGCGGGGGCGTTCACGTTCGTTAACCGCGGCTCCTCGGATGACATCGGCCCGCTGTATCTGATGGTGCTGGGCATGTTGGGGGTCGAGTTGAAGTGGACCGAGCCCCTGCCTGAGCCGCAGATCTTCTACTGAGCCGAGGCTGGCCAGGTTAGAGCCGGGGTTCGCCTGGTTACGGCCAGGGTTGTCGGGGTTGCGGCATGGGGTGGATGACCTTCACGCGCGTACCATCCTGCCCATGGGACGCATGTGGCTTGCCGGGCTGTGTGCCGTCTGCGGTGTGGGTGTGCTCGCCGGCTGGGGCTGGGCGTTGCTGGCCGCGGCGGCGGTGGTCTATCTGACCCCGGTGCCGGCCCGGGTGCGTATGTTGGCCCGGGGTGCCCGGTCGCGGTTGGTGACGTTGGCCCGCCGGTCGTGGCGGTGGCTGCGCACCGGGCGGCATGAGGTCGCGATCGTGTTGGCCGCGGCGGCGGTGCTGCTGGCCCCGGTCGGGTTTGGTGTCGCGTTGGGTTCCGGGGCGGCGATCATCGCCGCGGCCGGGCTGGTCGGCATGGGCGCGTTGCTGTTGGGCTGGGATTCCCGGCCGGCGCCATGACCCAGGCGCTGGCCCCGTTCGAGGCGGACCTTGACGCGGTCCTGGGCATCGCCGACGACGGGCTGCGGAGCCGGGTGCTGGAGCAGTTGGCCAAGCACATGCCCGGCCGGCACGACCAAAGCACACACGGGCACGGCGGGGGCGGTGGATCCATTGCGAGTACCGCCATCGACACCGCCGGCGGGAGTGTCGACCTGAGCATGGAGCCGAACGGGACACTCACTATTGATTTCGAGAACTCTTCGGGGTCTGCAGCCACTGCCTATCTGCATGGATCGACAGACATTAGGAATGTCGCAGACGCCGTTGACGGGCTGAAGGGTCACACGCCCGATCCGAGCAAGCCGTCCGACAAAGTGGTGGACGGCAAGATAGTCGCTACCGAAGACGGTGACGGCGACGATGTGGACGTCGTCCTCTATAACAGCGGCGTAGTCACCGTGACCTTCAACGCACGCGCCGACGGTGAAGAGGATCTGGACCTGGAACCCCTCGACCAGCCCGCCTTCTCTGCGGCACTACGGGACATGGCTGCCGCCGCTGGTGCACTGAACCAGGTTACAGGCGGCCAGTCCGGCAAGTCCCTGGCCGGCTGGGATGCTGACCTGGAGGCGGTGTTAGAGCTATCCGACCCGGCGGTGCGTGCGAGCGTACTGGAGGAGATCGCCAAGCACTTGCCGGGCAAACATGATCAGTCAAGCCACGGGCATGGCGGCGGCGGCGTGCCTCGCCAGTCGTTGCAGGATGCGAAGACGACCGCCGCAGTCGGCGCGGCCGCGGCGGCCGAGGCGAAGCGGATCACGGGCCGGGACATCCCATTCGACTATCAGGACATCGAGCCGCAACTGGCCCGCGAATACTCCGAAGGGCTGCTGCAAGGGCTGGAGCGGTTCCCGAGCGCGCCGCTTGGTGCGGTGCGTGCGAAAGACTTCCCATCCGATCGTGAATCTGAATTCACCTGGGCCCACACGCTGACTCCAGCAACCACCGGCGGACAGTACGAGATCGAGTTCAACCGCAGCAGTGACGCCGCCGAGCAGGCGAACAAAATATTGGGCATGAAGCAGGCCCGCGGTGTGTTCGCCTATGGCGATGTGAGGGGCCTGGCTTTGCACGAGTTCGGTCACGTTATGCATGAGAGTCGCGGAACCAGCTCCCGCGCCAGCGCCATCGGCCGGACCTACGCCAGGGAACGGACCGCCCGACCTCCGGCCCCGGCACAGCGGCGTGGGCTGTTTGGCCGCCGGCCCCCACCTGTAACGGGCCCGACCCAGGAGGAACGCGAGGACCAGCGCGTCTTCTTGCTCCGTGAAATATCCTTCTATTCGCAGCACAACTCGCACGAGTTTGCAGCTGAGGCGTTCGCGGATGTGATGGTTCGCGGGGCCGGCGCGTCGCCACTGTCGCATCAGGTTATGGATCTCCTGGAGGTCGCCCAGTGAGTAGCCGACCCCCGCCCCAGTGCTTGACCTGCGCACACTTTCGGTCGCCGGTGCTGAACGAGGATGTGCCGGAGCCGACGTGGCCGGACGGCACAGGCTCGTGCGACGCATACCCGACCCACGCTGACGCCATCCCGGCAGAGATCTGGTGGAACCAGGCCGACCACCGCCAGCCCCACGACGGTGACCATGGCATGCAGTTTGAGCCGGTGCCCGGGACGGAGTTCCTCGAGTTCGCGTTGCAGCCGCAAGCTGTCAAGTCGCTGGCCCCGTTTGAGTCCGACCTTGACGCGGTCCTGGGCATCGCCGACGACGGAGCTCGGGCCGCAGCGCTGGACCTACTCGTTAAACACCTGCCCGGCAAACATGATCAGTCAAGCCACGGCCGCGGGGCCGGGGTCAGGGTGTCCCTGAAAAAGGCGAAAACATCCGATGAGATCGCCGCCGTGGTGTCGTCGGAAGCGTCGGCGATCGTCGGCGACAAGGTCACCGTCAGCATGGCCGGCGCCGACCCGGCGGTCGCCCGGCAGTTCGGCGAAGGCATCCTGCAGGGTGCGGCCCGCTACCCGGCGACGCCGCTGCGGCAGGTGGGGACTTACGGTCCCGGCAGTTCGGTAACCGACCACAACGAGCGCCTACTGGCTCAGGATGCGCGCTCGTCGACGGCCACGGCGATCGCGGTACGTGGCGGGGAGAGCAACGGCGCGGGCGGCACCTACCAGGCCCCGACCGCGCACCTGCCGAACGGTTTCCACACCACCGGAACGGCAATCTACCTGAACGCGGGAGTGGCTACGCCGGCCCACTTCCAAACGAGGGCCCGCATCCGCGAGTTGGAGATCAAGGGAGTACTGCAGGGCCGCGGCGCCGTCACGGTCACACCCCGGGATCTCGCGTTGCATGAGTTCGGGCACAGCGTCGGCAAACACGGCCGTCCGGGTCTGCCCGAATATAAGGTCGGGCAGGCGGCCCGGCGGGGTGCGGCGGGGCGCGGAGTGGACGTCAAGACCTACGTGCAGAAGGGCGTGTCGCACTACTCGGCGACAGACGACGCTGAGTTGACCGCGGAGGTGTTCGCCGACGTCATGGCCAACGGCTCCCGGGCAACCCCCCTGTCGAAAGAACTCTTCGCCGTGTTCGACACCAACGCCAGGGGCTGGGAGGCGGAGGTTACCAAGGCGTTGGCGCTAGTCCTGGACGGGTTCGAGGCTGACCTGTGGGCGGCGCTGGAGTTGTTGGCGAAGGAACAGGCCCGGGATGACCGCGGCCGGTTTGCGGGCGGGGGCAGCCCGGCCATGCTGCACACCGAGGCCGCCATACGGTCGACCTACGACTACCACGATGAGGCGACGGGGCTCACCGCAGGCGCCGACACAGCCTCCCAGTTGTCCCAGGCCATATTTGGTGAGATGAGTAGCCGTTACGAAAGCAGCCCTTGATGACCACACAACCCGCACCGCAGTGCCTGGTGTGTAAACACTGGACCTCGCCGCTGGACCGCAGCGACGACAACGCCGCGCAGCCGGAGCCGACGCAGGTGTGCGCCGCGTTCCCCCTGCCGGAAGGGATCCCCGACACGATCTGGCACAACCAGGCCGACCACCGCCAGCCCTACGATGGTGACCATGGCATTGGTTGGGAGTCAGACGGCGACCCGTTCCCCGACTGGGCGATGGCATCTAACCGCGGAGGTGGCTGATGGGCTGGCTTACTAGCACATCCAAAGACCTCGTGAACATCGTCGACGGCCGGCAGTCGTTCATGCAGCTAGATCCATTCGCCGGCGGACGCAACAACGCCGGCACCGTCGAGCAAGACGGGTCGTTCGCCAACTACGCCGTCAACGGCTACGGCCGCAACGAGCTGGCCTACGCGTGCATCCGGTACCGGGCCGAGTCTCTGCCGCAGGCCACCATCCGGGTCTACCAGTCCGACGACGCCACAGAGATCGCGGAGCATCCGCTGCGCAAACTGTTCGCCGAGCCGAACCCGATCACCAACGAGTTCGAGTTCTTCGAGCTGTCCTCCACGTACAAGGACCTGGCCGGCACCTGCTTCTGGCTGGTCGTCAAGGGCCGCAACGGGCAGCCAGCCGAGTTGTGGCCGCTGCGCCCAGACCTGCTCGCCGCGCTGCCCAACCCGCGGGTCCTGGCCGACTTTGTGTGGATCTACCGGCCCGACCCGGAACGGCCGGAGATTGCGGTTCCCGTACCGCCGGCCGGGTCGAAGGCGGCGGCCCGTGAGCAGGCGTTCATCATCCGGGTGTGCTACCCCAACCCCAACCCGAACGACCTGGGCTGGCGATACTTCGGCATGCCGCCGCTACGGCCCGCGGCCCGCGCGGTCACCCTCGACAACGGGGCGACCGACTTCGTCGACAAGCTGCTACGCAACCACGCCATGCCGTCGGTCATCATCGAATCTGAGCAGGAAGTCACCCCGGCCGTGCACGAGCGGCTGTCCAGCATGTGGCGCAACGCGTTCGGCGGGGCCCGCCGCGGTACCCCGGCGTTCCTGCAGAAAGGGATGAAGCTGCACGAGGTCGGGCTGTCCTTGACCAACCTGGAGTTCCCCGACCTGCGGGCGGTGTCGGAAACCCGCATCTGCATGGCGTTCGCAGTCGAACCCATCCTGGTCGGGGCGAAGGTCGGGCTGGAGCACAACGCGTACAAGGACTACCGGGAGGCGCGGCTGTCGTTCTGGGAAGAGTCCATGTTCACCGAGGAGCGGCGCTACATCGAGCCGGTGCGCATGTGGCTGGCCCCACTGTTTGCCGGGGCCGGCCGCCGCACGGTGAAAGTCCGCTGGGACAACTCGGAGGTCCTGGCGCTCAAGGAAGCAACCGGGGCGTTGTGGCAGCGCTCCGCCGACGCGTTCGCCAAGGGTGGCATCACACAAAACGACTTCCGCCGCTACATCGGCCTGCCGCCGGTCCCGAACGGGGACGTGTTCCTCATCCCGGCCGGGGTCACCCCGACCCCAGTCGACCAAAGCCCCGAAGACGCGGCAGCGGCTGCCGCCGCGGCGCAACCGGCGCCCACAGACGGCGGGACGGTAGCGGCCAGCATGGGCATGCTCGCCGCCGAGTACGGGATCGAACTATCACGCGACGAGCTGGCCATGCTGGCCGCGCGGGGCTGGGAGGGTTGAGACCATGAAAGGTGAATGGCTGCGGCTGGGCCTGGGCGGTGTGGTGCCGATCTCGTGGGACCTGACCAGCAAGGCCGACGACGGGCCGGGCGAGTTGGAGGGCTGGGCGTCGGTGTACAACGTGACCGATCAGCAAGATGACATCATCACGCCGGGCGCCTTCCGCAAGACCATCGCCGAGTGGCGCATGTCGGGCAGGGCCATCCCGCTATCGAAAAGCCACGACCTGGACGGCGATTCGGTAATCGGTTCGCTCAGCTTCGCCGAGGAGTTGCCCTATGGGCTGCGGATCCGGGCCAAGTTCGCCTCGACTCCGGACGCCCAGACCATGCGGGTCAAGGCCCGGGAGGGCCACATCAACGGCCTTTCCATCTTCGGCCCGATTGTCCAGAAAGGCTCAACCACACGTGAGGGCCGGGCCATCCGGGTCCTTAGAGAGGTGGGCCTGCTCCAGGTTGCGCTCACCGCTTATCCGGTCAACACGCTCGCGCTGACCACCGCTGCCAAGGACGCGACGGCGGTACAGCGCACCGACGACGAGGCTGCCCCCCGATGGGAAGAGGACCTACGGGCGGCGCTGCGCATCTCCTCAGCGCCGGTGCGGCGGGTCGCGATCGACAGCCTGATGAAGGCGCGCTACCCCGAAACGGCCACCATTACCGAGCCCGCTACTGGCGAATCGGCCACGGCGGGTAATGATGTACGCAAGACCACCGACCTGGACGAGGCGGCCATGTACGCCCTGTCCCTGATCGGGGAATCCGGGCCGACTAGTTCACCCGGCAGCGAGCCGAGTCCCTCACTCGTTGACTTGGAGGCCATCGCCGCGGCGACGGTCACAAGCGCAGAACTGGCCGCTTTGGAGGCGGAGCTGCGCTCGGCGAGCTAGGAGCCTCGCATGAGCCAAGTCGCTCAAAAGTCCCTCACCGACAAGGCGCTGCAGTGCATCGCGCTGGCCCGCGCCATCCACGACCGCTATCCCGACGTCACCAAAATTTCCGGTGAGGACGCGGTCAAGATGCAGAATCTGCTCGCCGAGTCCAAGCGGCTGCGCGGCCTGGCCGACACCGAGAAGACTCAGGACGAGATGGAGGCCTGGGGCTCCGCCCCGGACCAGATCCCGGCCGCACTGCAGGCCGAGGCGCACGTCGCCGCCAAGGGCGGCATGGTTGAGGGCCCGGCGTGGGCCGAGGCCATGAAGGCCCGGACCATGGCCAACTTCGCCAAGGCGATCCGCCTGTCCAACGCCGAACGGCACGGCTGGCTCGCGACCCTGGACGCGGCCGAAAAGGCGGCGATCATCGAAGACGCCACCGGTGAGGTCATCGTCCCCCACGACATCGCCGGCCCCATCTTCAAAGTCCTGCCCCACCTGGCCATCTTCCGCGGTGCCGGCCCAACAGTCCGCACCACCAACAGCAACAAGGTTGACCTGCGCTCGCTCACCGGCGCGACCGCCGGCTGGGGAAAGCTGGAAATCAACGCTGCCTCCACTGTGGACGCGAACGTGGTCCCGAACACGCCGGTTGACGTCATCGAGGTCCACGACCTGACCGCCATGTCCCGGGTGGGTGTGGACGAGTTGGCCGACACCGACGCCAACCTGGTGACCCTGATCCAGGACATCGTCGGCCAGCAGGTCGCGCAGATGGAAGACGACGCGTTCGCCGCCGGCAACGGCGTGTCCAAGCCGTGGGGCCTGGCAGCCCGGGCGACCGCCGCCGCCAACACCATCACGCAGGTCGTCACAGCGACAACGGGTGGCGTTCCGACCGGGGACAACCTCAAGGCGCTGCAGTACCGGGTCGGGACGCGGTTCCGGCCAAACGGCGCCTACTTCGCGTCAAACGACGCGGCCGAGGCGATCGCCCTGCTCAAGGACACGACCAGCAACTATCTGTGGCAGCCGTCGGTGCGCGCCGGCGAGCCGGACACCCTGTTCGGGAAGCGGTTCTACACGCTGGAGGGACTGCCGTCCATGGCCGGCACCCCGGCGACCGAGCCGTCGGTCATTTTCGGCGACCCGTCCCTGGGCTACCTGGTCGCCGACCGCCAGTCGATCACAGTGCAACGCCTTGACGAGCGTTACGCCGAGCTCGGCCTGGTCGCGTTCCTGTTCAAGATGCGGGTCGGCGGGGATGTTATGCGCCCGGCCGCGTTCGCGAAATACCTGCTCTAAACCACCGCGACGGGAGCCGGGCTGACCCCACAGCCCGGCCCTCGTGTCGCCTTCCTACGAACGAAAGAGTCCACGGCCATGCAGATCGAGCTTGTGCATCAGGTCAATAGCCGGTTCAGCGACGGCCGCGTCTTGTCTGGCATGCCCGGCCGTCGCATTACGGTCGACGACTCCGACACGGATGCGGTTGCGCACATGAAGGCTCTCGTCGTGTCCGGCGACGCGGTCGACGTCACACCCGCCCCCGTCGAGCCGGAGCCGGTACCCACCAACGAGGAACTGCGCGACGACTTGCGCGACCGGGGCCTGCCCACGTCCGGCAACAAGAACGAGCTGGTTGAACGGCTCGCGGAGGACGACGAGGAGCAGGCGGCGGCCAAGCCGGCCAAGAAGAGCACCGCGAAGGTGGCGATCGACGAATGAGTTCGCAACTCACCGGGACTGTCGTGCTCGAGGCGCAGTTGTTCGCCGATCTGCTGCGACGGGCCGCCGACGGCGAAAACCGAGACGCACTGATCGCGGAGGTGTACGCGAACGCGTTCCACGGCTCGACGGAAGAGTACTTGCTGCACGTTGCTGCTGCTAAGCGAGGAGTGGGTGACGAGTGAAGATCCTTTGGCACTCGGTGGCCCCGTGGGTTGGCAGCGGCTACGGGACGCAGACCGGACAGGCCACCCCGCGCATCAAAGCGTTGGGGCATGACGTGGCCATCTCCGCCTACTACGGCGTGTGGGGCGGCATGCAGAACTGGCACGGCATGAAGGTGTATCCGAGCTACGCCAAGAGCTACGGCAAGGACACCCTCATCCCCCACGCCATGCACCACTTCGGCGCCGGCCCCCGAACCACGTTCGGCGAGGTTTCCCGCCGGGGCCTGGTCATCACCCTCGGGGATGTGTGGACCTTCGACATTCCGCTGCTGCCCGGCCTGAACGTCGCCGCGTGGGTGCCGGTCGACCACGAAACAGTTCCGATCATGGTGCGGAACTGGATCGAAAACTCGGGTGCCATTCCCATCGCCATGTCCCGGTTCGGGCAGGGCAAACTTGAGGATCTTGGGATGCGGCCCCTGTACGTTCCGCACGGCATTGATACGAGCGTGTTCCGCCCCGGCGATAAGGCCGAGGCCCGGGAGCGGATTGGGATCCCCGCCGACGCGTTCGTCATCGCGCAGGTTGCGGCCAACGTCGGGCAGGACGGGGCGCGTAAAGCGTTTTATGAGCAGATCTTGGCGTTTAGCGAGTTCCGCAAGAAACACACTGACGCAGTCCTGGCCCTGCACACCGACGTGACCAACCCGATGGGCATGGACATCGGCTACCTCCTGCAAGAGCTCGAGCTGCCGGAAACGTCTTACCTGGTGACCGACCAGTACGCCTACCGGGTTGGTGTGCCGAACACCACCGTGGCCGACATCTACCGGGCCGCCGACGTCCTCACAAACACATCCTGGGGTGAAGGGTTCGGCATCCCCATCGTCGAGGCCCAGGCGTGCGGCACCCCGGTCATCGTCACCGACACGACCGCAATGCCTGAGCTGGTCGGGGCCGGGTGGAAGGTGCCAGGCGAGCCGCTGTGGCACGACTCGCAGAAGGCGTGGGCCCGTAAGCCGTACATCTCCGGCATCGTCGACGCGTACGGGGAGGCGTACGAGCAGGCCCGTAGCGAGGAGATGCGGGCGCAGGCGTGGGCGTTCGCGCAGGACTACGACGCGGACCGGGTGTTCGCCGAGTACTGGGAGCCGGCGCTCAAACAGTTGGAGGTGGCCGTCGACGAGCGGCGCGATGCGGCTACCCGGCCACCCGACCCTACGACTCTGGACATGCGCATCCGCCCGGCCGGCGGGTTCCTGTGGGTCGAACGGGGCAACCGTACCGACGACTGGATCGGCTGGTCCGCCCATGAGGAGACCCTGCAGCCGGTACTCGAGGATCTGCTACCCGAGGGGGGCGTGTTCCTTGACGTCGGGGCGCACATCGGCCGCTGGTCGGTGCGCATGGCGGGCCGGGCGTCGAAGGTGTTCTCGGTCGAACCGAACCCCGCCACCGTCCCGACGCTGCGCCAGCACCTGGCCCTGAACAACATCACCAACGTGACGATCATCGAGCAGGCGGCGTGGGACGTGGACACCGTCCTGTATCTGCGCGACGACAACCACCGCCTAGCCGGCGGGTCAACACGAACCGTCGAGGAAGTCGACGTCGACCCCGACGGTGTTCGTGCAGGTCGCCTAGATCAGGTGCCGGTGCTGGCCAAGTTGAAGCGGCTCGACGTGGTCAAGCTGGACGTGGAGGGATCGGACCTGCACGCCCTGCGCGGCATGGCCGGGCTCCTCGCCAAGCACCGGCCGGCGTTGCTGGTCGAATGCCACGACCGGTACGGCTTCTACGCCACCGAAGACCTTGACGCGGTGCTCACCGAGCTGGGCTACGGGTGGGAGTTCGTGTACTTCAAAGACGCCCCCTACCGGGTCTGCCGGCCGGTCGCGGGGGGGTGAGCGGTGCTGTTCCGGGCGTTGGTCACGACCAGGCTGATCGTGTCGCACACGTTCGTGGTGGACGGTGTCGTCATCGACGCGGCGGGCGCCGTCACCGGCACCGTCAAGCGTCTCGACGGCACCGCCGTGCCCGGCTCGCCCATCACCGCCAGCCACGGCACGACCGGCAAGTACTCGGTCGACCTGCCCGCGTCCGCCCTGCTCGACACGTGGACCCTGGACTGGGCCGGTTCAGTCGCCGGCTCCGATGTGATCGTCCGTGACTACGTCGAGCACGTCGGCGGGTTCCTGTTCGACATCGGCGCCGCCAGGGAGGCGCACAAGTCGCAGGCCAACCCGTGGAACACCGGCCGGTACTCCAACGACCTGCTAGTAGCCAAACGCATCGCCGTCGAGCAGGAAGCCGAGGCCATCGCACACGCCGCGTTCGTGCCACGCTTCGCCCGCTTCGCCCTGGACGGGACCGGTACGGACGAGATCGTCACCCCGGACATGAACCTGCGCGCGGTCCGCGGGATCAAGGTGGCCGAACGCTACGGCCAGCCGTACGGCGACCTGAGCGTGGGCGAGCTGGCCGCGGTCGCCCCGCTCGAGTCGGGCGTACTCGCCCGTGACGACGGCTCCATCTGGCCCCTTGGCCGGCGCAACGTGATCGTCGAATACGAGTACGGCAAGGACTACACCCCGCCCGAGGTCACCGACGCCTCGGTCATGCGGCTGCGGTACATGGTGTCCGCGACCCGCACGTCCATCCCCGACCGGGCCATCAGCTACACGATCGTCGAGGGCGGGGTGTACCGGATGGCCCAGGCCGGCAAACGCTCCACCGGGTCGCCCGACATTGACGCCGCCTATCTGCGCAACGGAAATCCGACGTTCTGGCTGGCGGCGCGATGACCACCCCGACTCGGCTGATCTTCGCCACCAACGCCTACGCCGCCAAACGGGACATCATCGCTGCGTTGCGGGCCGCTAAGGTCGCCGGGTCGGCCCTGGCCGACGCGCTGATCAGCTACAGCGACCCGGGTGTGTTCGCCGAAGGCCAGATGATCTACGGCGGGGGAATCGTCTTCGAACAGCCCGGCGAGGAGGACCTGGTCGACGGTGACGACATCCTCGTGCATGAGGTGGCGGTGCTGGGTCTGCACATCCGGGTTGAACAGTCCCCGCTACCAGACGGCCTGCAAGACCCCGTCGAGGTCACCGACGAGATAGCCGAGGGGCTCGGCGACGAGGTGGCCCGGCTGCTGGCGGCGAATCGGCACCTGGCCGGCGGCATGAGCATCAGCCGCATCGTTGGCGGCCAGTGCGACCACAACCTCACCGACACCGCCGCGGTGTCGGTCCTCACCCTGCGCATCAGCATCGAAGCCGACCTCATCTAGCAAAGGAGCACCACGGTGGTAGCGACACTGTCCGACATCTTCATGGGGCTGAACGTTCGGGCCAGCGTGGCGGAAAGCCTGGACCTGACCAGCCGCAACGCGGCGCTGCAGTTCAGCCGGTCCCTCGCCCTCGTCAACGGCACCGGCGCCGGGCAGCTCGACAAGCTGTACCAGGACACCAACACCCTGACCGCAGCGGCCACCCTCGACATCGACCTGGTCGGGGCGCTCACCGATGTGTTCGGGACCGCGTTCAACTTCGCCAGGGTAAAAGGGTTATTCGTGGCGGCGGCGGCCGGCAACACCAACACGGTCGTTGTCGGCGGCGCGGCTGCCACCCAGTGGGTCGGCCCGTTCGGCGCCGCCACCCACACCATCGCCGTCCGCCCGGGCGGGTGGTTCGGCATCTGCTGCGCCGACGCCACCGCCTGGCCAGCGGCGGCCGGCTCGACCGATCTGCTGCGCATCACCAACGGCGGCGGCGGCACCTCCGTCGACTACTCCATCGTGCTGCTCGGATCTTCGGCGTAGCGATGGCCCACGCCGTCAGCGTGCGCACCGTCTGGAACCGCGAGCAGATCGCGGCCCTCAAAACCGACCCCGAGGTGCTGGCTTACGTCGAACTGGCCGCCCAGGGGCTGGCCCGCGACATACGGGCGGTCACCCCCAAACGCACCGGCGCCGGTGCCGCCAGCATCCAAGTCCGACCCCCACCAAGGGCCAAAGGCGCCCGCGACGTGGGCTGGGACAAGGCCCACTTCTATCTGTCGTTTCAGAACAACTACAGCACCCTGGGGCGCTCGACCAACCCCAACTTCCATTTCGCCCAGGACGCGCTCGAGCGTTACGTCCACATCTGACCCCGGCAGTAGGAGCGACCAATGCCCAACCCCAGTCAAATCTCACTAGGCCCGGGGACCCTCAAGGTTGCCCCGCTGCTGTCCGCCGAACCGGCCGACCTGGTCACCGCATGGGCGGCGGCGTGGACAGACCTGGGCTACACGTTTGAGGGCTCTGAGTTTTCCAACCAGCTCAACACAGCCCCGGTCGAGGTCGCAGAGGAGCTGTACCCGCTCGCCGTCGTGCCCACCGGCATCGTCACCCAGGTACGGTTCGTACTCGCGCAGATCACCGCCGCCAACCTGCAGCGGGCCTGCAACGGCGGCACCATCACCGCCGGCTCCGGGATCGTCACGTTCGACCCGCCCGCCCCGGGTTCGCCGGTGCGGTACATGTACGGCTGGCAGTCCGACGACTTGCAGGAGCGCTGGATTTTCCGGCAGTGCCTCAACGGCGGAACCACCTCGATGACCCGCCGCAAGGGTGCCGACAAGACGGGTATCGGCTTCGAGCTGAACCTGGAGAAGCCCGCAGGCGTGCAACCGTTCAGGGTCATCCTGGACAGCACCCGGGCGGCGTGATGGCGCACAAGTCGTACCGCAGCAAGCGGACCGAACGGTTTACCTTCGACGTCGACGGCGAGGAGTTCAAGGCCCGCGGCGGCATCGGCTCAATCATGTTCGAGCTTGGCGAACTGTGGGCGCTCAAGGACCTCGACGCCGACTCGCCCGAGGCGCTCGCGGCCGTGGCGCACCTGTTCGAGATGCTGTTGGGCCCTACCGAGTACGGGCGATTCCGCGAGTTCGTGACAGAGAACGACGTAGACGTAGACACCCTCCTAGCGATCATGTCGGACATGTTCGCCGGGGTCGTGGGATCCCCTTTACCTACGTCGCCGGCCTCGTCGCCTGGGCCCACGACAACACCCCGTACGTACAAGGTCATCTCACCCTCCGATGGCACGGTTACCGAGGTTCCGCTGACCCCGGAGCTGGAGTCGGAACTGTTGGCGGCGATGGAGCGGGACCTGGCCCCGGAGATTCCTGGGACGACCTGATGGGCATGCCACACGCGCAGGGGCTCGCGGTCCTGTTCGTGCTGGCCGACCAGTGGCGACACGACCGGCAACTCCTCGCCGCGTTCGGCGTGGAAGACCCGACCGCGTTCGACTCGGCCCTAGCCAGGCCGGCGAGCCGGGCTGAACAGATCACGAAGACGGGCGGGGAGGTGATGGTCCCATAGCCGGGCGGAAGATCGCGGAGGCGTTCATCAAGGTCAGACCGGATACGTCCGGTTTCTTGAAGGACGCCGACGGCGACGTCACCCGGGCCGGGCACGGGCTGGGCGGCGCGTTCTCGGGCGCGTTCTCTGCCGCGTTCGCGAAAATCTCGGTTGCGCTGGGCGGCGTGCTGGCGGTCGGCAAGGCCATCTCGACGATCAAAGAATCGATCAACGGGGCCCGGGACCTGGCCGAAACCCAGTCCGCCGTCAACGTGATCTTCGGTGAGGGCGCCAAGGCGGTCGGCGACTTCGCCGCCAACGCCGCTACCGCGTTGGGGCAGACCCGCAACCAGGCGTTGGGGGCGGCGAACACGTTCGCGACGTTCGGCAAGAGTGCCGGGCTGTCCGGGGCCGGGCTGGTCGGGTTCTCCACCAAACTCGTGTCTCTGTCGGCCGACTTGGCCTCGTTCAAAAACACCAGCCCCGAGGACGCGATCCAGGCCATCGGGGCGGCGTTGCGTGGAGAGTCAGAGCCGATCCGCCGGTACGGCATCCTCCTCGACGACGCCACGCTGAAAAACCGGGCCCTCAAAGAGGGCATCATCGACCAGATCAAGGGGTCGCTGACGCCGCAGCAAAGGGTGTTGGCCGCGCAGGCTGAGATCTTCGCGCAGACCTCCGATGCGCAGGGCGATTTCGCCCGCACGTCCAGCGGGCTGGCCAACCAGCAGCGAATCACGTCCGCCGCGATCGCCGAAACGAAGACCAAAATCGGGGAGCTGCTGCTGCCCGCGGTGACCGCGATCACGGTGTTCTTCAATTCCAAGTTTCTGCCCGTGCTCGAGCAGAAGCTCATCCCGGCGCTGAGTCATCTGAAGGACCTGTTCGTGGCCGACGTTGTGCCGGCCATCCGGGAGCATCTGATCCCTGCGGTCCAGTCGCTGCACGAGTGGTTCGTCGAGCGGATCCTGCCCAACTTCGTCAACCACGTCCTGCCGGCGCTCAAGACGCTGGG
>Ga0184629_10000663_pt1 | contig 15046 bp, 15 predicted proteins | sample PLM4_32_b1_FD_133158 | JGI IMG/M metagenome (GOLD analysis project Ga0184629, IMG submission 133158) | Groundwater sediment microbial communities from an aquifer in East River, Colorado, USA - PLM4_32_b1 | ecosystem: Environmental > Terrestrial > Soil > Riparian zone | place: USA: East River... | reverse complement strand
GTTGGAAATTCTAGGCGATTGTGACCCGGAAAAATATCCCCTCCAGTTAAAAAACAGGCCCAGCCTGGAGTACTTAAGGGAGATTGCACATTTGCGCTCTCGTACCAATACATTCAGTGCCGTTATGCGCGTACGACACGCCATGGCCTATGCCGTGCATAAGTTCTTTAATGATCGAGGATTCTTTTATATCCACACACCCATTGTGACAGGTTCTGACGCAGAAGGTGCGGGGGCAATGTTTAGAGTAACCACCTTGGATGCCACAAACCCTTTACGGGATGAGGCAGGCAGGGCGAACTTTAAAGAAGATTTCTTCGGCCGCGAAACCAATCTCACCGTATCAGGTCAGCTGGAAGGAGAAACCTATGCCTTAGCGTTGGGTGAGATTTATACCTTTGGTCCAACCTTTAGAGCAGAAAACTCTAACACTACCCGCCACCTGGCCGAGTTCTGGATGATAGAACCTGAGATGGCATTCTATGACATTAACGACAGCATGCAACTTGCACAGGACTTTCTTCAATTCTTGGTCCGTTATGCATTGGAGAATTGTTCAGAGGATTTGGAATTTTTAAACAAACGCGCCCAGGAAGAAGAGCAAGCCAGGCCTCAGGACCAACGCAGCGAACTTAGCCTCTTCGATCGCTTAAAGTTTGTAGCAGAAAATGATTTTCAACGGCTTACCTACACGGAGGCTATTGATATCCTTAAAAATTCAGGCCCCAACAAGAAAAAGAAATTTCATTACGTCATTGATACATGGGGTGTCGATCTACAATCGGAACATGAGCGTTACCTGGTTGAAAAGCATTTTAAGAAACCTGTCATTTTGTTTAACTATCCTTCGGGCATTAAGGCATTTTATATGCGCCAAAATGAAGATGGAAAAACGGTTGCCGCGATGGATGTACTCTTCCCAGGCATCGGTGAAATTATCGGCGGTTCGCAACGCGAAGAGCGATATGACCGAATACTCCAGCGCGTTCAAGAACTGAAGTTACCGGAGAAAGATCTGTGGTGGTATCTTGAACTCCGCAAATTTGGTTCGGCCCCACATAGTGGATTTGGATTAGGCTTTGAACGACTGATGCAGTTCGTCACGGGCATGACCAATATTCGTGATGTGATACCCTTCCCGCGTTATCCAGGGAATGCAGAATTTTAATTGACTATTTTCGTTTGGTCGTTCAACAACTGATTTTATCAGAAATGAAGCAAACATTCGCCAGTGACAATTACGCTGGGGTTCATCCCGAGATCATGGAGGCTTTGCATCACGCTAACCGGAGCCATGCAGTTTCCTATGGGGCGGACGAATACACCGAAAAAGCCATTAAGAGATTTAAAGAATATTTTGGAGAAGATATTGAAGTGTTCTTTGCGTATAACGGAACCGGAGCAAACGTGCTTGGATTAAGTGCGCTTACACGATCCTTCAATTCTATTATTTGCTCTGATCTCGCTCATATTAATGTTGATGAATCCACTGCCCCGGAAAAATTCACGGGTTGTAAACTTATTACCATACACACAAAGGATGGTAAAATCTATCCCTCTGAAATAGAAGAGAAAATTCAACGTATCGATGATCCGCACCACCCCCAGGCAAAAGTTATTTCAATATCCCAATCAACAGAGTATGCTACGGTTTACAGCATAGACGAAATAAAAGCCATATCCGGTGTGGCTAAAAAGTATAATCTTTTTCTACACATGGATGGTTCAAGAATTTCAAATGCATCGGTTTGCCTGCAGGAAGAATTTAAAAGATTAACACGGGATGCCGGAGTTGATGTTCTTTCTTTTGGCGGAACAAAGAACGGGATGATGTTTGGGGAAGCCATTATTTTCTTTACACCCGAGCTGGCTAAAAATTTTAAATTTATTCGAAAACAGGGGATGCAACTGCACTCCAAAATGCGATTTATAAGCGCACAGTTCGAAGCGTTGTTAAGCAATGACCTTTGGAAGAGAAATGCCGGGCATGCTAATAGAATGGCCAGGCTTTTAGAAAAAGAAATTAGGAAAGTTAAAAAAGCAGAGATTACACAATCAGTTGATGCCAATGGCGTATTTGTGAAGTTACCACTCGACATTATTCCAGCATTACAGCAGGAACATTTTTTCTACGTGTGGAATGAAAAAATTTCGGAAGTGCGCTTGATGTGTTCTTTTGATACCACGGAAGATGAAATTAAAAGCTTTGGAAAACGACTACAGGAGTTAGTGCCGGACTAGTTAAAATTTTTCTACCGTTTAAGAAATTTATACGTACCCCGGAATTTTGACTGATCGTCTTTAAGTGCGAGAAGATAGTATCCAGCATCGAAGTCTTTAACTTTAATTCGAATTTCGTGTTCATCTATTCTTTCCGTTTCGATGTTGATTTCATTCCCGATAATATTATGCATGGAAACTTTAACGTTATCAACATTAATATGATCTAAACGTACGTGAACAAACTCCACGGCAGGGTTTGGAAATATCTGAACGTTTCTTGAAATATCGTGGCGCCCAGCTTGATCCACATCAAAACTCGCCGGTGACTGGCCCATAGCGGGGCCTGCCAGTGAGAAAAGAACGATGATAAGAGACAGTAAGCGCATTATTTAGTTTGCTCCAATTTAAATATACGACAACTTTCGCACCAAAGTTTTCATAAAGACCATTTCTTTATGAATCATTTGTCCCTTAGATGCATGATGTGATTAAAAGGTTTAAAATGGCCCTGAAAATTTCCTGAAATTCTTTCACTCCCGGTGTAATCTCAGGAAGGCTGATGCCAGGTAATCTATGATATCAGAGGCAATAAGGCTATTCATTCCCTTTTCAGAGATAGCCAAATCTCCGGCAAGACCATGGAGATAAACGCCTAATTGGGCTGCCTGGAGCGGATCATAATGTTGTGCCATTAAACCTGTCAGAATGCCCGTAAGGACATCACCAGTTCCTCCTGTTGCCATTCCAGGATTTCCGGTGGAGTTAAAGTACACTTTTCCGTCGGGGGAGGCTACGGATGAATAAGCTCCTTTCACCACAATTACCGACTTAAGCTGAGCAGCCAACTGTTTTTGTTTTTCCAAGCGCTCAAAATCATTTTGCCATTTACCCACTAACCTCTCAAATTCCTTTGGATGCGGTGTTAGAATACTCCCCTCCGGGATGAGATGTAATAACTCCCTATTTTCAGCGAGGATATTCAACCCATCTGCATCAATGACCATTGGCTTCCTGAAATTTTGCAGAATATTGCGGTAGGCCTTTACCGTTTCAGTTGACATTCCCAAACCAGGCCCGATGCCAATGGTGGAATAATTGTCAAGCCCTGGTTCCCGAGACAGAAACTCCTCGTGTTTGTCTACACTCACCATCGCTTCAGGAACACAAGTTTGAAGAATAGAATATCCACAACGGGGAATATGCACCGTTAAAAGTCCCAATCCAGATCGTAGCGCGGCCCGCGATGCGAGTATGGCTGCACCCATCTTTCCAAAACTACCGGCGATGAGCAGTGCATGACCATAATCACCCTTATGATCAAACTTCGACCTGCGCTTTAAAATTTTTCGAGGATCTTTTTGCGTGATATAAAAATGAGAAGTCTCAGCGCCTTTTATAAAGTCTTTATTTAAACCAATGTCTACCAGCGTCCACTCTCCTACAAAGGAGTGATACTGGGGAAGGAAAAATGAAAGCTTCGGCAATTGAAAAGAAACCGTGTAGTCAGCTTTGACAACAGGATCCGTGGATGGGCTGTCTGCCATTAACCCGGAAGGGATATCTATGGCCACCCGCTGCGCTTCCATTTTATTGATACACGTTATGACCTTAGCGTAAATTCCTTCTGCAGGTCGTGTGAGTCCTGAACCGAAAACAGCATCGATTAAAACATGACGATCCCCAAATAGACGCTCGTCTGATTCATGGACTAGCTCCACGATTTCAATTTTATCTTTCCTTGCCCGGTCAAGATTAATCTTAAAGTCAATCGATTCTAAAACAGAGCCTTTTACAACCCATACCTTAACCGAATATCCCAGGCCCTTGAGCATTCGGGCAATGCCCAATCCGTCGCCGCCATTGTTCCCTGTACCACATACAATTCCAATAGTTCGCCGATCGTCAAAATGTTCCACGAACCAGTTTACAAATGCCCTACAGGCGCGCTCCATGAGATCAATGGAAGCTATTGATCCATGTTCAATGGTGTATGCGTCAAGGTCTTTAATTTGCTTTGCGGGAAGGATTTTAAGCATGATTGTGGGAACAATTTCAACCTTAAATTATTGTATATTTAATTAAATAGCTTGTTGGATATAAAATATTTAATTAAAACAAAAAAATCCATTGGGGAGATGACAGAAGAGCAGTTTTTTTCATTCTGTCAGGAAAATGAAACGTTAAGATTGGAGTGAAATTCAAATGGTGAGATTATCGTAATGGAACCTACCGGATCGGAGACAGGTTCATTCAATTTAAGTATCACAGCCCAACTATACGCCTGGAATCAGAAAAAAAAATGGGTATTGTCTTTGATTCCAATACAGGGTTTACCTTACCGAATAGTGCTATCCGATCTCCTGATGGAGCCTTTGTAACGAAAGAACGCTGGTCCACAGTACCCTTACCGGACCGGAAACGTTTCGCTCATATCTGCCCTGACTCATTCTTGAATTGCTTTCTGAATCAGATAATTTTATTGCGTTAAAGATGAAAATGATAGAGTGGCTGGATAATGGATGCCGGTTAGCATGGCTTATCGATCCACAAGAAAGAAAGACCACAATCTATAGGAAAGACAAATCCATTGAAGTCCTTAACTTCGACCGTGCGTTAAACGGTGAAGATATCCTACCAGAATTTACGTTAGACCTTGTAGAAACCTTCAACAAAGAATTTTAGCGATCCACTTCCCCCATTACCACATCAATTGACCCGATAATAGCGATCAGGTCCGCCACTAAAATTCCCTTCGCAATCTCTGGAAGAACAGAAAGGTTTACAAAACTGCACGATCGGCATTTACAACGCAAGGCCACATCGCTTTTGCCATCAGCCCGAAAGAAAAATCCCAACTCACCTTTTGGGATTTCAGCCCGAACGTATAAATCCTGAGCCTTAGGCCTGATCTTCTTGGGTATCAATGCTTGCGGATCAAAATCACGCGTGCGTATATGCTCCCCCGTAAGTTTATCAAGACACTGATCAATGATCTTCAGCGATTCATGAATTTCAAGAACACGTACGTTGGTTCTATCCCAACAATCACCAACCTTTCCCATTTTACCGTCCCCTATCGGTATTTCGAAATCTAATTCCGGATAGACTGAATAACCATCCACCCTGCGCAAATCAAACCTAAGTCCTGATCCCCGCAGCATCGGGCCGGTGACACCACAATTAATGGCTAAGTCCAGTGGAAGCACTCCGACATTTGCAGTCCTTCCAATAAAAATTTTATTCTCTATCAAAACCGTTTCAAGCTCCTGCAGTTTTGGTTTGATGTAGCGAACAAATTCGCGACACCGATCTTCAAAGCCAACCGGTAAATCATAAAACAATCCACCTATCCAGATGTAATTGTATAACAGTCGTGCTCCGGATGCCCACTCGAGAAGCCGAAGTATATGTTCACGATCACGCATCAGCCAGAAGAATGGCGTGAATGCGCCAATGTCCATACCGTAAGTTCCGATGGCAATAAAATGTGATGCAATACGATTGAGCTCCGCTACCACGACACGGACATACTCTACGCGTTTAGGGATTTGATGGTCAATGCCCAGCATCCGCTCCACGCCCATGGCATAGGCATGCTCATTGTTCATGGAGGCAACATAATCCAGGCGATCTACAAATGGAATGACCTGGTTATAAGGCATGTTTTCAGCATGTTTTTCAAAACAACGGTGCAAGTAACCAATGTGAGGTACAACTTCTTTGACAATTTCACCATCCAACAACACCTCGAGGCGCAATACCCCATGCGTGGAGGGATGTTGTGGGCCAAGATTTATGATCATCTCCTCCGAACGCAAATTCTCTGCGTTGAATTTGTTTGGAACGGAACGGTTCAGATTCCCCGGTTTGGATTTATATTGTACGCTATCCGTAGGCATGCCTTAATACTCCACTTTAATATCTCTGTAGTACTCCTGGTGCTTATAGTCTTTACGCAAGGGATAACCTTCCCAATCTGCCGGCATTAAAATTCTTCGCAGATCAGGGTGGTTGAGAAAATGGATTCCGTACATATCAAAAACCTCTCGTTCAAGCCAATCTGCTGATTTCCAGATATGGCAGATAGATTCTACCTCAGGTTTTTCCCGGGGTACAATGATTTTGAGCATCAAATGATGATTAAATGGAATGGAATAAAGATTGTAAACCACTTCCATGGTTCCAGCATCCGGACCGTTATCAATACCCGTGATGCAGGAAAGCATGTCAAAGTATGTTAAAGGATTCTGGAGAAGGTTTTGAGCAGTTAACGTTAAATCTTCTTTTGCAATTTTAATTGCCTTGGGTGTAGCACTTTCATCCACAGTTGGATCTGCGTGCTTACAAGATTCTTTAACAATCAATAAAATCTGATCAAACGCTGACATGGGCATTGTCTTTCTGCATGAGTTTTTCCAAAGCTTTGGGAGCCATCAGGCTTTCGCTTCTAATTTTTTCCTGGAGTTTTAGAAATCCTCCGATTAGGGCTTCGGGCCGTGGCGGGCAACCGGGGACATAAACATCCACCGGAATAATACGGTCTACACCCTTTACCACATGATATCCGTGCTGCCAGTAGGGTCCTCCGCAATTCGAGCACGATCCCATCGAAATAACATAACGGGGCTCTGCCATTTGTTCGTATAAGCGTTTGATCCGATCGGCCATTTTGAAAGTAACTGTACCCGCCACAATCATCACATCGGCCTGACGAGGACTCGCCCGGGGAGCCATTCCAAATCGATCCATATCATATACGGTTGTACCTGTACTCATAAATTCAATAGCACAACAAGCTAATCCAAATGTCATCGGAAACATGGACGATAACCTTGCCCAATTCAGCAGATCATCCAGGTGCGTGACAATCACTCCTCCACTTTCAAAGCGTTGATCTAATAATCCCATAGTTCAGTTCATAGTCAGGACGGGCGGCTATGATTTTTGTGTTTTTCGTTAAACTTAGCATATAATTCTTTCGGCACTTTTGATTTAAACTCTGTTGGTGTTGGATTGGGCCTCACCCAGTCCAGGTATCCGTTCACCCACGCATAGGCTAGTCCCAAGGCTAATACCCCAATGAAAATTAACATTTCTATTAAGGAGAACCATCCCCAGGACCCATTCGTTTCCTCCATCAATTTTTTGTTTGCAAAGATGGTTGACCATGGAAAAAGAAAAACAATCTCCACTTCAAATAACAAAAAGATCAATGCTACGATATAGAACCTAATGTTGAATTGACTCCAGGCAGCGCTAATTGGTTCTTCTCCACTTTCGTACGTAGAAAGTTTTTCCGGATTAGGTCGGTTAGGTCGGATCAATTTGGAGACAAACAGGGTAACCAGAATAAAAACTATTCCTGCGATAATAAACAATAAAACCTCCCCAAATGCTGATAGATATTGATCCTGGTTCATAGAACCAAAGATAAGCATGCAAAGTTATTTCTCACTATTGCAGAGAAACCTAAAGATTGGTTGCGTTAAAAGTATCGCCCTGTGAGACATCACCCGACTCGAACCCTTTTTTAAACCACCGCATTCTTTGTTCAGAGGTGCCGTGCGTAAACGAGTCGGGTACTACTTGACCTTGCGTTTGCATTTGCAAGCGATCATCTCCAATAGCGCTGGCTGCATTCAGCGCTTCATCAATATCACCCGGTTCCAGTATTTGACTCATGTTATTGGCATGATTAGCCCAAACTCCAGCCAAAAAATCTGCCTGCAACTCCAACCGGACGGAAAGCTTATTATACTCCTCTTCACTGACGCGTTCCCTTGCAGCATGTACCCTGTCAGTTATCCCCAGCAAATGTTGTACGTGATGACCTACCTCGTGCGCTATAACGTATGCCTGGGCAAAATCTCCGGGAGCTTCAAAACGACTCTTCAGCTCTTCATAGAAACTCAGGTCGATATATACTTTTTCATCCTCACTGCAATAAAAAGGTCCGGTGGATGAACTTGCGGTACCGCACGCCGACTGTACACTCCCACTAAACATGACCAGTGTTGGTTCACGGTAATCTTGCATGAGTTTATTCCAAACGTCTTCGGTATCCGCCAGCACAACCCGAACAAATTGGCCCAACTCTGCCTCCTCTGCAGTAGGTTGCCAGTCAACATTTTGTTCTGATGTAGAGCCCGTTTGTGTTTGGATTTCTTGCAGCAAGGTTAAAGGGTTCTTGCCAAGAATAAGACTTATAACGACGACGACCGCGATCGTACCGAGCCCTCCTTTGAACGCCATTCCGCCAACACCGCCTCGTCCCCTTTGATCATCAACATTCGAACTTTGTCTCCTTCCTCTCCATTGCATAGTCGTAGGCTTTAAAAATAATTAAGGAAAGTACGAAAGCTAATCGCAGGATGCAATGAATCTCGATGCAATTAACCCCACTCCGGAAGAATTTTCAAAGTCCTTCCACGTATTCCTTAATTTTTAAAATGGTTTGTGGCCACGCTTGTTTTACAGCATCATAGTACCAATCCCAATCCTTATCATGCTGATAACCACTTTGTATAATGCTGAGTGTTGTCTTTCCATTTTCCGGCGTGGTCATAATCAATAACTCCATCGGGCCAAGTATTGGTCGCTCAGGATTAAAATAAACCAGTTGATCAATCCGAAGTTGACAGGCTTGTAAGTATTCCCCAATAATACCCGTAGATACATAGTTCATGCCCTTGCCAGAAATTCCCCAGACAAGAGCATAAAGGCCCCCCTTCCTTAAATCAATCAACGCTTTTTCCACATTCCACCAAATGCTCAGATGATGGTATTCCGTAAAAACACTCAATACAAGTGCAGGGGATCGATTGATACTAATGGAGGCTTCTACTTTTCGCATCATTATTTCCAGGCGGCAATAATTACGCCCATGATCGTAAGCGCAACAATGCTGTAACCCGCATTAATCAGAAATAAAGTAAATGACTTCCGCTCGAATAAATAGTGTGTGCCTACAAAAGTAGCGACCCAACCAAAGCCTGCCAGAAATCCCCATAAGGCTCCCATTCCAGGTTTGTTTTCAGGGCCCATGAACATGGCCAGGTTAACCGCGGCGACCAATGCTAAGAAAAATGAAAGGCCAAAAATTTTTGGCATGTTTCCACCTTTCAGGCCTTCTTCTGTAAAACCATTTTCGCGCATCCAGGCTTTACCAAAAATTGCAGGCGAATACCATAATCCCCCGATGAGGAAAGTTGAAAGTGCAGCCACCAAAACTGCCCAATAGTTTAATTGAACGTCCATAAGGTAAAAATTAGGGTTTAAGAATTGTTATTGATTTTGTTGGAGCGCATCACTATGCATCCCTTCAAAAACGGTAATTTGAAATGTTCTATGAGTGAAGTATTTAATTTATTCATGATAAATACGATATGTACTCTCTGAAATTGTCAATTTTATAAACGCAAAACCACTTCGCAAAACCGAAACGGAAGAAATAGTGCCCGAACCGGAAAACAATATTGCTCACGGAGAAATACAGCTGAATGATAAAACCATGCGGTTGATCGGCGTTCCTTTTTTTGGAATAGCCATACCTCATGTTACCGGACTTTTCGGTTCCCTTGGTTTTCAGGATCTACTCTACTGGTGTGGATGTATTTATTTTATTGCGCTGGCCACCCTCATCTGGCAAGGCAACCGTTACCTTCTGTTCCGCACCCGGAAACGCTTTACCTGGTTTGACAAGCCAATCGAAAAACTGATCTTACTTTTTATGAATAACATTTTCATTACTTCTCCCCTGACCATTGCCTGGCTATGCCTTTGGTATCGCTGGTTAGGGTTTGATGTTATCAAGTGGGACAACATCTTAGTGGTAACGCTGGTGAATGTTATTTGTGTACTTTTTGTGACACACGTTTATGAAACGGTGTTCATGGTTAAAGAACAACAGGGCGAACAACTTAAGAATGCTCAACTCTCTAAAGCCAAAGCCGAGGCTGAACTGGAAGCGCTGAAGAATCAGATTGATCCACATTTTATGTTTAATTCCCTGAACAGTCTTTCCTACCTTATCTCCACAGACTCTTCAAAGGCCATACTCTTCACCGAAAACCTGGCCCATGTTTACCGTTATATTCTATCCCAAAAGGATCAAAGCCTCGTGCTGCTGGAGGATGAGTTTGATTTCATGGATAAGTATGCTCAATTGCTCAGGCTCCGCTTTGGAAATGCGCTTGAAATAAGGCGTCATTTTAACGGAACGACGGAGAAAGAATTTCTGATTCCCCCTATTTCAGCGTTTGTGGCAGTGGAGAACGCGGTAAAGCACAATGAAATCTCCGAGTACACACCCTTGCAAATTGATCTTTACATTGATGCACTCAAGTTAATTGTTTATAATAAACTTCAGTCCAAGCGAAGTATTCAACATTCATCACACATTGGTTTGAAAAATCTTGATGAGCGATTTAAAATCATCACCGGAAAAGGTATTGAAGTTGTAAAAGAAAAGGAATCTTTTCAGGTCATACTTCCCCTTACGCCAATCAGCACCTAACGTCCATGTATGAAGGTCATTATTATTGAGGATGAATTACTGGCACAGGCAAAACTTGAAACCATGTTGGCTTCGTTGGATTCGTCCATTGAAGTGCTGGCTAAAATCAGCAGTGTGAAAGAGGCGCTGCAGTGGCTTTCGCATCATGCATCGCCGGATCTGGCGTTTGTTGATATTCAACTTTCCGATGATCATTCGTTCGAGATCTTTCGAAAACACCCCGTCACATTCCCCGTAATTTTTACTACAGCCTTTGATAAATACTTATTGGAAAGTTTTGAGTTCAACTCCATTGATTATTTGCTCAAGCCCATTACCGAAGAAAAGTTAAAACGTTCGCTGGACAAAGTACAAAAATTAGAACGGCACTTTTTGCATGGAAATGTTCTGAAGCTCATTCAACAAGCTGATCAAGCTGGAAAAAACAGAATCATTGCCAAGAAAGGAAACGAGTTCATCGCGCTTGAACTGGATGAAGCCGCTTATTTCTACACAGAGCACAAGCTTGTCTTTGTACGCGATTTCACGGGCCGCCAACTTATTGTAGACAAAAACCTTGGCGAGCTTGAAATTACCCTGGACAAGAATAAGTTCTTCCGCATCAACCGAAAATTTATTGCACAGCTAAAAGCCATTGAACGTTTCAAATCAGACAATGGAAAAATTAGAATCTATTTGAGACCTGAAATGAAAGAAGAAGTTCATGTGAGCAAAGAAACCGCTCCGGAGTTTAGGCAGTGGATCGGTGAGGGTTGATTAGGATATTAGATATTAGATATTAGATATTTAGGATTAATTTTTAGCGAGCCGGGTTACCTTTTTAAAAATTCTTCATACAACTGTGTCTCACCTCAGTCCATGGGCGCCTCGCCAGCCATCAATAATAACATGTTTGATATTGGTTTTGGGACGATGACGAGTTCGGCGCTGAAAGGCTAGATCCTTCACAATTCAATACACTCGTCCTACAGTTCGCTACATAACCCTTTTCTGCCATGCATCTTATAGGCATACTTGCATCGTAAACGCATACAGGACTTAACTTAATACTTTATGAATATTTACCGAGGGCTTAAGGGGATCTCAATTTTGATTGTTTTAACGCTGGCAGCCAAGTCCGTTCTTGCGCAAGCTGAAAGTGCCTCCACCAGCGAATCTAACGAGACCATACGCTCTGAGAATGGAGTGCACCGTTGGAAAAATTCAACCGGATTGACCAATTTTAACATTGAAGTCAGAGGCAAAATTGAAGTTACAGACGACGATAAGGACATCAAAAGCCTATCTAATGATGGCTATCTGCAAATCACGAAGACCGTGTTCGGCAGTAAAAGGGCTGTCATCATAGAATCACTCGGGGGTGGGAAGATCAAGAAAGAATATTATGAGGGCCGTACCAAAATGGATTGGGAACCCCATGGCAAAAACTGGCTGAGTGAAATCCTTCCGGAAATTGTACGCTCCACGACACTGGCTGCTGAAGGTAGGGTGAATCGCATCTTCGCGAAAGAAGGTACTTCCGGAGTACTGGCTGAGCTTGCAAAACTGGAAGGCGATTATACCAGGGCGCATTATGCAAAACTACTTTTAGAGAAAAATATCCCTTCCACTGAAATCGCGAATGTCATTACAAAAGTAGCCGATGCCATTGGTTCTGATTATTACTTGTCAACGGTGTTTCAAAACAACGTTACCAAGATGCTCTCTACACCCGAAGCTGCTGATGCATTCTTCCAGGGCACAAAAAAAATAAACTCCGCTTATTACAAGTCTGTTGTTTTGAAAGAAGCCTTGAAAAAATTCCCAGCTTCGCCCAGTCAGGTAAAAGTGATTCTCCAATCCGCTGCAACGATAGATTCCGAATATTATCTTTCCGTTGTACTCACCACGTTGCTGGAACAAAATGATGTTAAGGAAGAATCGCTGAATGAGTTGATTATCGTTTCAAAGAATATTCCGTCTGATTATTATCGCACCCAGGTCTTGAGCAAAGCCCTGGAGAAGCAAGGGATCTCAAAAACTGTTTTAAAAAGCATGGTCGATGCCTTAGCGGATGTTAATTCTGATTATTATAAGACATCCGTTTTTAATTCCATGGCCGAGCATAGTGCCATGGACCCGGACGTTCAACTCCAGGTCATTAACCTTATTGAAAGTTCCGTTAGCTCTGATTACTACGCATCATCTTCCTTGAAAGACATTTTGGAACATCAAAAACTTTCGGATGAATCCTTTAAACAGCTGGTATCTGTAGGTGGAGATTTGGGGTCAGCAAATTATGCCCGTGAAGTGTTAGGCAAGGCTGCAAAAAAAGAGCTTACTAAAAATCAATTGATCGAAATTCTTAAGGCCAGCGGGAATATTGATTCCGACTATTATCTCTCGGAAGTATTGTTGGATTTAGCCAATCAGGTGAGATCAAGTGATTCGAGTGTAAAGGATGCCTATCGACAGGCTGCCAAAAGAATAAACTCTGAAACATATTATGGAAGAGCTGTCAAAGCCATCGATTAATACTTCATCTACCCGGATCCCACAACTGGCTGCTGTGATCAAATGTTTTTTGTCAGTAACTTAGAGGATGACCAAGCTTGAACCAGCTTATTACTACATGACACCATCGCTGCGCAGATTTGCGATGGTAATTTTTATTTCTGGTTCACTCGGTATGCTATTGTATGCCTACCTCCATTTTAGCGAAACAGACCATTTCCCTGTTTTTGTCAGCAACGTACGCGGATTTTTATTAAGTGCCTTAGTGGGGTGCATTACCGGCGTTGGTCTTTATTACACCAACAGAATCCTGGATAGGTTACTTCCCTGGAGAAACTTTTATGCAGCAAGATTCGTGTTAGGCTACATTATTAATTACTGCATTGCACTGGCACTATCCTTTAGCTTATCCGCAGGGTTAGTCTATTTATTTGGAAAAAATACTTTTTGGCAAGGGTTTTCTATAAACGATGCGGATATGAAATTGAAGATCGGTATCCTGCTCCTGGCCACCATTTTCATTTATAAGGTAATTTATGCCTTGCTTTACTCCTATCAACAATACGCCGTTGCCCAACTTGAAAATTTACAGCGCGAGCGCAAACAACTCGAGCTTCAGTTTGAGGCTTTGAAAAGTCAGCTTAGTCCGCATTACTTATTCAACAGCCTAAACACCATTTCGTCGTTGATTTATAAGGACACTCCATCCGCGGAACAATTTATCCGAAGACTGGCACAAACATATCAATACATACTTTCAACACAGCACAAAAGGTATGTAACCCTGAAAGATGAAGTCGATTTTGTCCAGTCATATTATTACTTGCTTCGCATCCGATTTCAACAGCAGTTGAGCGTGGAGATCAACCTGCCATCAAACATCATGAGCAGCAAAATTCCACCACTTACGTTGCAAATCCTGGTAGAGAATGCGGTGAAACACAATAGTATTAGCATCGATAAAAAATTATTCATTTACATTACTGCGCAGGACAACACTTACCTTAAAGTAATCAATACAAAAAATGGAAATCTGAACAATGTCTCGTCGTTCAGGGTTGGCTTGGAAAATATTAAAAAACGTTATGCGTTCTTCACGGACAAAAAAATTGAAATAGACGATAGTGAAAAATTTATAGTTACGTTGCCCGTAATCCATCAAAGAGAAAAGGAACTCGAACACAAGCATTCAGCTTAGCTATGAAAGGATACTTCATCCATAATCCCTTCTTCCGTCTACTGGCACCCCTGGTGTATGGTGTACTGACTTACCTGTTTATCCTCCTCATCAATAATACGGTGGCGCAGATCAATGATTTCTTCAACAGTGAGGAAGTTTACATCAGTATTGCCATGACATATATGTCGTTCGAATCAATCCGGATCATCATATTGTTACTTGATAAGTTCTTACCAGAAAAATATTCAGGCGGCAGAATTCCATTGCAGTTTGTGATCACCACGTTTTTCTCGGTTGCGCTTGTTTTCGTTGGGTTAAATTTATATTTCAAATATTTTGTAGGTTTTAGTATTAGCACGATACAACAATTAATTTTCTCTATCATCTACACCGTTACGGCCTTGCTCTATAATATTCTTTACTTCAGCAACCATTATCTGCAAAAAGAGAACACCGTAAAGATTACAGCTGAAAAGCAGCAGCACGAAATATTGGAAATGGAAATGATGGAATTCAAAAATGACATCAATCCTGATCTGTTATTTGAAAGCCTGGAAAGCCTGATCAACCTGATGTATCGTGATGTGGAAGAGGCAGAAGAATATATTGATTGCCTGGCCAGCGCTTACCGCTAC
>Ga0184629_10000661_pt1 | contig 15085 bp, 12 predicted proteins | sample PLM4_32_b1_FD_133158 | JGI IMG/M metagenome (GOLD analysis project Ga0184629, IMG submission 133158) | Groundwater sediment microbial communities from an aquifer in East River, Colorado, USA - PLM4_32_b1 | ecosystem: Environmental > Terrestrial > Soil > Riparian zone | place: USA: East River... | reverse complement strand
CTTGAACCTGTTTATGGCATAATCATGGCGGTGATCATTTTCGGAAGCAAGGAGAAGATGGGTGTGAATTTCTACATTGGAACCCTTATCATTTTTACGGCAGTTGTACTTTATCCATTTCTTTAAAGAAAATATAAACGTGGACTTTCTTTAGACACTTAGCCCAGCTAAGACTTGATGTTCAAACCATTTAGTTTGCCGTAAAAAATGGTAATCGAGTGCATCCAACCACTTATCATCCACCGATCAATGATCATCCAGTAAACCGGACCAAACCGTTGTTTCAGGAAACTCGTTTCCTGGATTAACCTCCGTTTCAAAAATCCCAAATACCGTTGAACCTGATCCACTCATGCTCGCATAGATCGCTCCAAGAGAATACATTTTTTCTTTTATTTTTCTTATAGCCGGATGTTTTCTAAAAACTGATTCTTCAAAATCATTCTTCATTAAAAGTTTCCATGCCGTTATTGAACCACTTACTATATGCTGAATGGAATGTTCTGGTTGTTGGGGGTAGATACCTGCATAAGCCTCGGCTGTAGACACATGAATGTTCGGCGTTATCAGGACAAGGTATTTACGGTTGAGTGGAACAGAAATTTTTGAGAGTATTCCCCCACGTTCTGTTCCCAGCATTGGATGATCTTGAATAAAAAACGCACAATCACTTCCCAGTTTAGCGGCATAGGCCATGAGTTTCTCCTGCGAAAGCTTAAGTTGGAAAAGTTCATTCAATAAACGAATGGTATGCGCCGCATCTGCAGATCCTCCCCCCAAGCCTGCTCCGGTAGGAATAATCTTATGGAGGTGAATCTTTACCGGATCCAGGATAAATTCCTTTCTTAAAAGATCATACGCTTTCACACAAAGATTCCCTTCAGGTATTCCAGGTATCAGATTGCCGGAGCAAGTAAATGCCGCAGCATCCGCGGGGACAATTTCCAGAATATCCGTCCAGGGAACAGGATAAAAACAGGTTTCAAGATTATGATAACCATCGGGCCTTTTGTTAATGATGTGCAGGCCAAGATTGATTTTGCAGGGCGGGAAAGAAACCATGTGCTATAATTCAAATACGTATTTCACCTCTTGAAATACAGAAACGAGATACGAGTAACGCATGACTATTTAGTAAGCCTGTCAATTAACGCCTGGGTAATTCCTGTGCTTGAAAAACCTCCGTCGTGCATCAGGTTTTGCATAGTGATCATCCGCGTGAAATCTGAGAACATGACGGTGATATAGTTTGCACAATCTTCGGCTGATGCATTACCGAGGGGTGACATCATTTGCGCAAAATCATAGAACGCGTCGAAGCCTGATATGCCTGCACCGGCCGTAGTCTTCGTGGGTGATTGGGAGATTGTATTAACCCTAACCTTCTTCAGTTTTGCAAACCGGGCACCATAACTGCGGGCAATTGATTCCAGCATAGCTTTGGCTTGTGCCATATCGGTATAGTCCGGATAAGAACGTTGCGCAGCAATATAACTTAAGGCTAAAATAGAACCCCACTCATTCATGGCATCCAATTTTTCCGCGGTTTGCAATACTTTGTGAAAAGACAAGGCAGAGATATCAAGCGTCTTCAGGTACCAATCATAATTCATATCTCCATACGCTTTTCCTTTTCTGATATTGGGACTCATACCAATCGAGTGAAGTACAAAATCTAGTTTTCCACCAAGTACCTCTATTGATTTCGCAAAGAGGTTCTTGAGGTCCTCCTCCGATGTAGCGTCTGCAGGGATAATTTCAGCGTTGCAGGCTTTGGCGAGTTCATTGATTTTGCCCAGACGCATAGCAATGGGTGCGTTGGTAAGTGTAAACGTGCCGCCTTCTTCCTTTACTTTCAAGGCGGTTTTCCAGGCAATTGAATTTTCATCCAGTGCGCCGAAAATGATCCCACGCTTTCCTTTCAATAAATTGTTAGCCATGGTTGTAATGTGTCGTTATGTAAAGGGTACAATAATACAAATTTATTGGTTTCAATATCAGTGTATAGGGGTAGGCATTGGGGATTGGAATTATAGCAAGGTGTACCCTTAACCTATTCAGATGCGCAACTTATAGGCTGAAATTTCAATTCCAAACAGCATTTTGCAAGCGCTAAAGGGGTGTAAATTCAGGAGCCCAAAACGCTTGGAGGCTTTGAAAGATGACGACCCTTAACAAAAGAGAGAAACAAAAAATATTCAGGGCTGACCGCCTCAGGTTCTGCTACGTAAACCTTCAATAATGGCACAAAATTAACCTCCAGGTAATAAAAAGAATCCACGCGTATTGATAATTGATGCCGAAAATTTCTTAAATTTCATTATTCTAAACTTTTCAAGACTTATGGAAACAGCGTCTACTTTCTTAGGCTTATGGGACCTTTACATGTTTTTTGGGGCAGTGGCCTGCGTAGTAATTGGCGTCTTGATCTTGCTGTATCATGAATTCAAAGTGCTTCAAATCAAGGATTTTAAAGAGAAGTACGACTATGTAAACCAGCATGAGATTCAATATTTCTGGTACGCCGTAATCGCCTTTATTGCGGCTGCCGCTATTTATGCCAACTCGATTGCCACGGACAAAATAATAAATGACGGAATGCGATGGTTTTATGTGCGCTTATTTATAACGGCTAGCTTTGGCGTCATAGCCTATATCATTTGCTTCAGTTTAGTTCGGATTTATTATCCCCGCCAATTGGAGAGAAGGTTAACCAGACTGCGCAACACGCCACGCATCTCGCCGGAAGGTAATGTTATGCGTAAACTCAGTGAATCGGATGAAGACCACCATTTAGAGGATGCCATGAAAGCAGAAGGTGAAATTCATACGATCGATTACGATGTCTGGATTGACGACGTATCCGGGTTTAAGAAAATAGAAAAGTATCCGGCCTACCAACATGCTGAGGAATGTTCAGAATGTGGTTACTTTACCATGCGGATCGATCAGGAGGAAATTGAACAGGCTCCTACGGCCAATGAACAAGGTGTTTTATTGACCCATTATAAATGTAGTTATTGCGGTCACCGTGAACAACGTGAAATAACGGTGGCAAAACTCTCAGCAAACGCGGTCTAAAATAAACTTCAGCGCAGCCGTATCTATAGCACGCCAGCGTCAATTATATTGGCGCGTTGTATGACTTTATTAGCCTCACAGCCCATTGGGGTTTTTGATAGCGGCATCGGTGGCCTTACGGTGGCCCATGCTATCCGCAATCTGTTGCCGAACGAAAGTATGATCTATTTCGGAGACACGGCCCATCTTCCTTATGGCGATAAATCCGAACCTGCCATACAAGCATACTCGATAAAAATTGCTGATGTTCTTTTGAAGAAAGGTTGTAAGGTAATTGTGATAGCCTGCAATTCAGCTTCTTCGGCTGCTTATGAACTTCTCAAAGAATATGTAAGGAAGGATACTCATATTATCAATGTAATTGACCCCATGGTGGAGTTTGTATTAGAACATTTTCCCGGAAAAAATGTTGGTTTAATCGGTACAAAACGAACCGTTCAATCTAATGTCTACGCACGTAAAATCACGGAAGGTAAAAAAAATATCACGTTGCATTCTTTGGCGACACCACTACTCGCTCCAATGATTGAAGAGGGTTTTTTTAATAACCAGATCAGTCATGAGATCATCGCGCAGTATTTATCAGACCCTGCATTAAATAACATAGAAGCGCTTATTCTTGCGTGTACCCATTATCCCCTTATTAAAAAAGAAATTGATTCATTCTATCAGGGAAAAATGACGATCCTGGATTCTTCTGAGATCATTGCTATTGCCTTAAAGAAATACCTTGAAAAAGAAGGAATATTAAATGAGCAATTAACCCCTCAGCAGCATTTTTTGGTTTCGGATTATACAGAATCGTTTGAAGCCGCTGCCCGGATGTTCTTCCATGAAGCTGTTCATCTGGAGAAGCACCCCCTGTGGAACTGATGTGAAAATGATGTATGTTTCTGATCAAGAAACCAAAAATCAAAACAAATAATTTTCTCATTTTAGAGCTCTCATCCGTAACCCTTGACTACACTTATCTTCATATTACCTTTTCTATTACTCTACACCCTGATAGCGATCTATGCGGAGCGAAAGATCTCAGCCTTTATACAAGACAGGTTGGGACCTATGGAGGTTGGGTATTACGGTTTCGCACAATCTGTTGCTGATCTTATAAAACTTATACAGAAGGAAGATATCGTACCCACAAAGGCGGATGCTCCCCTATTCCGAATCGCTCCAATCATAATTTTCACGACTGTCTTTGCCGGCTTTGCCGTATTACCGCTGGGCCCATCGTGGACGGGAGCTGGAATTTCTACAGCATTATTTTTTCTCCTGGCTATCGTGTCGTTGGATGTTATTGGTATTGTTATCGCAGGATGGAGCTCTAATAATAAGTATAGCATGCTAGGCACGATGAGGTCAGCTGCGCAGATTATTTCCTACGAGGTACCGCTTGGTCTTTCAGTATTATGTGTATGTATGGTTTGTCAGTCGCTTGACCTTCAGGAAATTTCATACCAACAAAGTATTTTTCAGAAAGGTCCTCAATATCTTTTTGGTATTGCATCCCTTGGACTTGAAACAAGTTCTATCGGCGGTTTCCTGATATGGAATGTTTTTAGAATGCCGGTCTTATTCTTTGCCTGGGTAATCTTTTTCATTGCCTCATTGGCGGAGAGTAACCGAGCGCCGTTCGATTTACCGGAAGCAGAATCGGAACTTGTGGCCGGATTTCAAACAGAATATTCAGGCTTTCGGTGGGCAGTAATAATGCTCGCTGAATATGGAATGATGCTTTTAGTCAGTATATTGGGAGCGGTTTTATTTTTTGGAAGTTGGAGTACACCACTACCAAACATTGCCTCGTTGCGGCTAGCCGAATGGACGAGCGGTGAACCAGGCACGTTGGCTTCAACCCTTTGGGGAATCTTCTGGCTGTTGAGTAAGTCATTGTTTTTTGTAGCAATGCAGATGTGGGTTCGTTGGACCTTTCCCCGCCTCAGAGTTGACCAACTAATGAATTTATCCTGGAAATACCTGACACCCGTGGCGTTGGTGTTAGTTGTTATAATTGGATTTTGGAAATTAATTTTTAGTTGATCGCGTGAAAAATATTTTTTGGACTTTACTAACACTGCTCGCACTTGCCACTAGCTATACGCAGGCGCAAAATAAAATAGATAGTTTGGAGAACGTATTAAAGAATGATTTGGCCGACTCCTCCCGTATACGCATTCTTATACAGTTATCATCTTTAAAGCAGTATGTTGATTTTGCACGCAGTCGGGAATACGCGGATGAAGCTTTAGCCCTTGCCGAAAAACTGGACGACCCGGTACGTAAGGTTTTGGCCTACCAAAACAAAGCCCTTCAGCTTGCCAGTAGTGGCGATTACAGCGCAGCGCTTCAGTATGATAATCTTTCCCTCGAAAGCGACATTTTCTTAAAAGATAGTACCAAAATCGCGAGAGACTACAATAATATCGGAAATGACTATTATGACCTGGGCGAATATGATGATGCCTTCTTTTACTTCACCCAATCACATCGTGTAGCCAGTGCTGTTCGTGATACCTTCCGGGTGTTGGTCTCCCTCCATAACGTAGGCCGGGTATTTAAAGAATTAGGTCAATATGAACGCGCCCTTGACCATCTGAACATTGCAAAAAAAATGAGCGAGCAACAAAAAGATGCAGTGGGAATTCCTTATGCCTACGATGAAATTGGAGATGTGCAACTGAGAAGACATGAATATGATTCTGCTCTTATTACGCTCGCATTAGCGCTTAAACTTACCCGACAACTTCATGAAAACGCACTGGAACCTAAGATTCACTCAAAACTGGCAACGGTCTATTTTCGCAAAGGAGATTTTTCCAAAGCACTTGCCTATTATGATTCTGCGTATGCACTCAACGATTTGACAAAAGACCGTTTTGGCGTTGCGGAAGTGGAACTAGGCCGTGGTATTGTTTATACAAAAGAAGGTAGATATGATGAAGCGTTGGCTAAAATTGAAAATAGCCTGGCCGTTGCTAAAGAACTGAATGCCCGCGTATTGGAAATTAAGTGCTACAATCAATTGTCTACGCTATGGGAAAGGAAAGCAGACTTTAGGAAATCATTGTTGTACTATAAACAGTATAAGCAGCTTGAAGACACGTTGTTTAGCCAGGAAATGCAAGGCAAACTACTCCGTGACCAGCTGCGTTTTGAAACAGAGTCACGGGATTCCAGGATTGCATTCTTGAGTGAACTGCAATCCATGCAACGGGGTGAGCTTAAAAAGCAGGAATTTGTCAGAAATATTCTCGTTGTCGTTATGGCACTCAGTGTAATATTGCTCATAACAGTTTATCGCAGTGGCCGGCGCAGGCGAGAGATCAATATGTTACTGCTGCAGCACCAAGAGGAGATGGAAAAACGCAGCGAGGAACTTGAACGACTCAACCAGGTAAAAGATAAATTCTTTTCAATCATTTCACACGATCTTCGGTCACCGATTAATGCATTGGCCGGACTATTAGACTTATTGGATAAAGGCGCTGTGAGTTCGGAAGAATTACCCAAGCACATTAAAGAACTTAAGGCGAGATTTAATCATACCCGTACGTTACTCAACAATCTGCTGGATTGGACGCTGCTTCAAATGGACAAGCTGAACCTCCAGGCTGCTAAAATTGATATCCATAGCATCGTTGAGGAAAACATACAGTTGCTGAGTTCTGTGCAGGGAAAGGACATAAAGTTGGTTAATGAAGTTCCTCGAAATGCTGTCGGGTTTGCTGACTCTAATACGATAAATCTGGTCATCCGTAACCTGATGACCAATGCCATTAAATTCACAAACGATGGCGGTCATGTGACAATCAATGCCGTGGAAAAAGGCTTAGAGTGGCTTGTTTCTGTAACCGATAATGGCATTGGCATGAACTCAGAAGTTCTAAAAATGCTTTTTGATAAGACCGCTCCCTATACCACCAGGGGAACCGCTAATGAAAAAGGAACGGGATTGGGATTGATCCTTTGTAAAGAATTTATCGAAAAAAATGGTGGTAAAATTTGGGTAGAAAGCGAAGAAGGCAAGGGTAGCACCTTCCATTTTACATTGCCCAAAGGTAATTAGGATGAGGATTACTAAACACCGGGGTTTCCGCTATCCAAAGGGAGGGAAGAAGCAAGCCCTTACAGTTTGACTCAGAAGCCTAATGATAACCGTTGAGCAGTTCATGAATAATCATCCATAAATAGTTCCGAACGTCCTTTTCCATTCTATTTTTGTTACCAGAACCATGTCCGGCGATAACGCACCATATTGGAAGAACATCACCAGTGCCGTTCACTCCGTCTATAGTGGGATGAAAATTACTTTGAAGCATCTTGTTCATGCCCGGACGAGTCAAAAAACATTTGCCATATACGACAGGAAATATTTCGATCAGCGAAAAGGCATTGCTACCATTCAATATCCTTATGAAATGCAACCGGTTCCGGATACCGGAAGGTACCGGCTCCATAATGAAATTGATGATTGTATTGTATGCGACAAGTGTGCGAAAGTCTGCCCGGTAGATTGTATTGAGATCGAACCCATCCGGGCAACCGAAGAATTCGGAAAGACTTCGGATGGAACTCCAAAACGGATATATGCTGCAAAGTTCGATATTGACATGGGTAAATGCTGCTTCTGCGGATTGTGTACTACGGTCTGCCCAACGGAATGTTTAACGATGACGAAGGTTTATGATTTCAGCGTTACCGATATCCGAGAACATAATTTTGAGTTTGCTGAAATGACCGAAGTGGAAATTGAAGAAAAGAAAAAACTCCAGGAAGAATATCAAAAGAATAAGGTGACTCCATCCGCACAAGCATCACCAGCCGAAGAAAAAAAAGAAAGCTCAGATTTACCTAAACCGGGCAAACCGGTCTTTAGACCAAAAATAAAACCTCCAGGTCCACCCTCATCATGAGTATACCATCCTTCATGTTTTATTTTTTTGAAGCTGTTGCAGCACTCTCGGCAATAGCCTTGATCTTTATCCGAAATGTATTTTATGGTGCGTTGCTATTGATTATATGCTTGCTTGCATTGGCTGGTATTTATGTACTGGCTTTTGCGGAGTTTATTGCAGTAACGCAGATCCTGGTGTATGCCGGTGGAATTTTAGTGGTCATAATTTTTGGGATTATGCTCACGACTAAGATTTCAGGAAAACCTTTGGTTGTTGAACATGCTTACGTATTTTCAGGAGCTTTGACGGGTATCTCCTTCTTTATACTTTTCATATATTTTCTTTCAAAAGAATCTTTTTTAGTCAACCCTTCAGCTGTAGTCCAGGCAAATTTTAATAGCATCAATCCGGTTGGTATTGCCTTAATGAGTGATTTTGTGTTGCCGTTTGAGGTGGCAGGTGTATTGTTACTTGTAGCGCTTGTAGGTGCGGCGGTCATAGCGTCATCCACCAAATCAAAAAAAATTTAAGATGTTTCCGGTAGAACATTTCTTATATCTCGCAGCACTTCTTTTTTCGGTTGGATTGATAGTTGTCATTATCAAGAGAAATATGATCATGGTGCTTTTAGGCATTGAACTTATGTTGAACGCCTCCAATCTAAATCTTGTCGCTTTTAACCAGCTTCATACAGGTTCTAATAGCGGTCATATGTTTGCCCTCTTTGTTATTATTGTGGCCGTTTGTGAAGCTGCCGTTGGTTTAGCTATTGTCATTCAGGTGTATCAGTATTATCAGACATCAGTACCGGACGAAGTAAGTGAACTAAACGATTAACCTTGGGAGAAATCCAATCATATTACTCATCCATTTTTATAGTTTGCCTCTTTTCAGCATTGGCTCTCCCCTTGATTTCGTTCTTACTATCCTTTATCATTTCTGAAAAATATTCATGGGCAGTATCATTCACGGCGCCCTTTCTTCTCTTACTAAGTACATTGGCTGCTGGCGTTGTTTTTTATTGGACATGGAACCATCAGCCGTTCACCATGGAGTGGAATTGGTTTTCCTGCGGCGGTTTTACTTTTACAGCGGGTTTCCTTCTCAATAATGTCTCAGCCTTAATGTTGCTAGTGGTGGCCTTCATTTCTTTTCTTATAAATTTTTATTCCATTGGTTCAATGGCAGGTGACCCTGACATTAAGCGATACTTTGCCATGCTTGGTTTTTTTACTTTCTCCATGCAGGGTATTGTAGTAGCCGATAACCTCCTATTAATTTTTATCTTTTGGGAGCTGGTTGGTTTCTCCTCTTATATGCTCATAGGACATTGGAATCAAAAGCCTGCGGCCGCGGATGCGGCCAAACGAGCCTTCATTATCAATCGCGTCGGCGATATTGGATTTCTAATCGGACTCATGATTTTGTGGGCCAATGCTGGTTCATTTAATCTTCTGGAGCTTGGTTCACTTTCTCAAATCTTCTCGTGGCAAACAGCAGCATCACTTTGTGTTTTTTGGGGCGTGATTGGCAAGTCTGCGCAATTCCCATTGTTTGTCTGGTTACCCGATGCGATGGAAGGCCCAACACCCGTATCCGCGTTGATTCATGCTGCGACCATGGTTGCTGCCGGGGTGTTTTTATTAGCCCGAGTCCATTTTCTTTTCACACCTTATAGCCTGGATATAGTGGCTATTACCGGGTGCTTGACGGCGCTGCTAGGTGCACTCGCAGCACTTGTTCAACACGATATCAAAAAGATACTGGCATACTCCACGATCTCTCAACTTGGCTTAATGGTCGTTGCATTAGGGGCCGGTGCACCAGAGGCTGGCATGCTCCACTTGTTTACACATGCATTTTTTAAAGCATGTTTGTTTCTCGCCGTAGGTTCAGTGACCTATGCACTTCACCAGGCGCAACACCAATCGCATATCAATTTTGATGTTCAGGATATCCGTAATCTTGGGGGTCTACAAAAAAAATTGCCCTTCACCTTCATTATTTTTATACTGAGTGGAAGTGCTTTAGCAGGATTGCCTTTTTTTTCAGGCTTCCTTTCTAAGGATGCTATACTCTCATCACTCATGGTCTGGAAGGGGGCCGACTTCTCCTGGCGATGGCTGGTTTTTGTCTCTTCTTTTGTAGTTTCTTTTATCACTGTACTTTACACCTTCCGGATGATCTGGTCTGTATTTAAGGGAGAAGAAAAACTGACAACTCACCTTTCAATTTCAGAACCTCCGCCTGCGATGCGTGCCCCCACGGCCATTCTTGCCGCGGCTTCCTTCTGGATCATGGTATCCTGGAATCCGTTTGATTTTTCAGGATGGATCTATAATGCTTTATACACAGGCAAATATTTTCATTTCAGTTATATGTCCATCATCACAGCAGCCTGGACACTACTGGCCCTGGGCACCGCATACATGATCAAAGAAAAATTAATTCAATCCACCACATTGTTTAATGGCCTTTATCTAAACCAGTTGTACAAAATGTTAGTTGAAATACCTGTTTTGCAACTTTCGCGATTAACAGCAATTGCTGATAAAAAGTGGATTGATGGACTTCTTCATACTTCGGCCTATCTCCAGTTGATTGTGGCGCATGTCACTGGTTGGATTGACCGTGCCATTGTTGACGAGGTTGTTGATGACGCGGCCAGTCTGGCGAGAGGTATTGGCTCGTTTACCCGGTCATTCCAGGGCGGAAAAATTCAGCTTTATATTTTTTGGGCCGTTTTCGCAATCATTATTTTTATAATTTGGACGCTGCTTTAATACTGTGAGCAGAAAGCCTAACACAAAAAGTTAAATGCAGGAAATCCTACTATCCCTCTTACTTTTCACTCCCCTTCTCGCAGCATTAATTGGACTGTTTTTCCCGGCGACTGCCATTTCCCCTTTTCGATACCTGACGCTTGTAGTAAACTTCTTACAAGTTTTTTTCCTGATCATAATATTGGGATCCTATCACTCGTCTTCTGGTCTTCAGTTTGTTGAACAACAGCCATGGATCTCACTCGAACTTGGATCCTGGGGCTCTTTAAAGGCGGAATACTTTGTCGGCTTAGATGGATTAAGTTTACCCCTCGTGGTCCTTTCCGTTTTCGTAATGTTAGTCGCTACCATATCTTCCTGGACAATCGTTAAAAATGTCAAAGGTTATTTTATTCTTCTTCTTATTCTCAATACAGCCATCATCGGCAGCTTCACTGCACTCGACTTCCTTTTATTCTATCTTTTCTTCGAGTTCATGTTATTGCCCATGTTCTTTCTAATAGCCCTGTGGGGTGGGCCGAAAAGAGAATATGCTTCTATCAAATTCTTTCTTTACACATTGCTTGGCTCAATTCTCATTTTGATTGCGATGATTGGTTTATACATCTCCGTTCACGATCCCACCGTATCCGGTCAACTTGTACACAGCTTCAATGTTTTACACATGAGCGACTCAACCAATTTTATTTCAAATTCCATTCTGGATCCAAACAATTCCTGGCAGATTGGTTTGTACAACGCGCGTCAATGGGCATTCCTGTTATTGTTTTTTGGATTCGCTATCAAGTTGCCTATGGTACCACTACATACCTGGCTGCCCGATGCACACGTCGAAGCTCCTACACCAATCTCTGTCATTCTTGCAGCACTCTTATTAAAAATTGGTGGCTACGGATTGGCCCGAATTGCTTTCCCCATATTTCCGGATGCCGCGATTTACTTTGGTTGGTTTGTCGGATTGATGGGGGTTGTCACGATCCTTTATGGAGGACTGAACGCGATGTCCAGTAAAGACTTAAAGAGATTGATTGCGTATTCTTCTGTCTCGCACATGGGTTTTGTATTATTGGGCTTAGCTTCCCTGACCCCCGAAGGTGTAGCAGGGTCTATCTATCAAATGTTCAGTCATGGAATAATTTCAGCCATGCTCTTTTTGTTAGCTGGAGTTCTCTATGACCGCACGCACAATCGCATGATCGCTAACTATTCCGGCTTGTCTGGCAAAATGCCTTCCTACACGGCGGTGATATTAGTTGCATTCTTTGCCTCCATGGGCCTTCCTGGATTTTCTGGTTTTATTGCGGAGATCATGGTGTTCCTGGGTGCTTTTAAGTCCAATAGTATTAACGGTCCGCTGCATGAAAGCCTGGCTATTATTGCAACCCTTGGGTTAGTACTTGGTGCGACGTATTACTTGTGGACGCTGCAGCGTATGTTCTTCGGGCCCTTTAATCTGAAAGGTAGTATTTCTGCAGACCATGTAAATGATTTGAACATACGTGAGTACATCATGCTTATTCCGTTGGCCCTTACTACACTGTTCTTCGGTATATATCCGCAACCTATGATTGCCATCATTGATCCTTTCGCAAGACACTTTGCTGAATTTGTATTAAGTGCGGGTAAGAGTCTAACGCTAAATCCTTAACGCTCGTGACAGACCTGAGGGAGAAACTGGAGTTGATCGGGATGAGCCTCTCATTTTTTATCCCTGAACTTATTCTCACTTCAGGTATCCTTTTATTGATCGTCATTGGGCTGATTAAAAAAGAAAGGGCATCACTGTTAACGTTTGTCTGTTTTGTCCTTTTTGTTCTTTCTTTTTTATTCGTTTTTTTTAATTGGTCCTTATACGCGATACCTACCAAAATCTTTAATGGCCTGCTAAGAAGCGATGATTTCTCAGCATACTTGAAAATGTTATTCGACATAGCGGGCATTCTCACCGTGCTGATGACCTGGAGAAGACAAAAGGAACAAGCGCATCTTTCTGAGTATTATGCTTTACTCCTGGCGGTTGTACTCGGCGCTCATCTTCTGGTCATGAGCATGAATTTGATAATGGTATTCATTTCACTTGAATTGATCTCCATAAGTTCATATGTTCTTACGGGTTTTTCTTTTTCAAAAAAAGGTGCCGAAGGAAGTCTGAAATACTTTCTTTTTGGATCGGTATCATCGGCAGTCATGCTCTACGGCTTCTCCTTGCTGTATGGGATAACCGGATCACTTGATTTTTCTTCTGGTGAATTTGTTAACGGACTTTTAGGCAATGACTCCACATTATTTTTTATCGCCGCATTGATGGCCCTTGCTGGGTTCTTCTATAAAATTGCTGCAGCTCCTTTGCATCCCTGGTCGCCGGACGTTTATGAAGCTGCCCCGATGCCTGTAATTGCTTTTTTCTCCGTAGTGCCAAAGCTTGCCGGCATTGGTATACTAACAAAGTTTACCCTTGCCTTAAATATTTTTGGTCAGTCCACTTTTGATTGGCAATTCATACTCTGTCTTGTTTCAATGCTTTCGCTTACGGTTGGTAATTTCTCAGCCCTCTGGCAAAAAAATCCAAAGCGTCTTATGGCTTATTCATCCATAGCACAATCAGGGTTTTTATTAGTTGGTGTTGCGGCTTTTCTGCCCCAAGGTGTCCACTTTATGCTTTTCTACGCCTGTATATACATGTTCATGAATTTTTTGGTGTTCAACTATCTTCAATATTTTGAATCACTTGGTTTGGCCTCAGTGGCATCGTTTTCAGGGGTTGGTAAAACAGCGTCCTGGCCTTCTATACTTATATTGGTTGGATTTATTGCCTTAACGGGGCTACCTCCGACAGCCGGATTCACAGCAAAATTTTTCGTTTTCACTTCAATTTGGGAGTCTTATCAGTTATCCGGTAAAGCAATTTTACTCTGGCTACTGGTTTTTGGCCTGCTGAATACTGTTGTTTCACTCTTTTATTACCTGCGAATTCCATATTATGCTTTCATAAAAGGAGGCGAATCTGGCATAAAAGCAAATAATCTTACGTTCGAAAATTTTTTTGGCCTTGTTTTAGTTTTAGTCATACTCCTCCTCTTCTTCAACCCTGGATTGTTGATGGGATGGATTAATAAAATTAACTTTGTACTTTAAGACCGTTAGCCGTTATCCGTTATCAAACTTCGGATAACATTTAACGGCAACGAATAACGACTATAAGCCCATGAGCGACCAGATTCTTCATGAATGCGGCATAGCAATGATCCGCCTGCGAAAGCCTCTTTCATATTACATAGAAAAATATGGCCCGATGTACGCGGTGAACAAGATGTACATTCTGATGGAAAAGCAGCATAATCGCGGTCAGGATGGTGCCGGAGTCGCTAACATTAAGATTGATGTTGAATCAGGCCACCGCTATATTAGCCGCTACCGTTCAATCAAAGCCCAGCCTGTCGCCCACCTGTTTAAGAAGATCGGAAAGAAGTATCAGAAAGCTCAAAAAGAAGGAAAAGAGAAATTCAAAAATGAACGATGGCTCAAAGAACATGTGGCGTTTTCAGGGGAATTGTGGCTAGGGCACCTTCGCTACGGTACGCATGGCCTCAATAGTATCGAAAATGTTCATCCATTCCTTCGCCAAAATAACTGGCGCAGCAGAAATCTGGTCATGGCTGGAAACTTTAACATGACGAATGTTGATGAGTTATTCGATCTTTTGGTAGATCTGGGGCAACACCCTAAAGAAAAAGTGGATACCGTAACCGTAATGGAAAAAATTGGCCACTTCCTGGATGAAGAAGTACAAGGCGTATTTCAAAAGTATAAAGACAAATTCTCTAACCGTGAGATATCCGACATCATTGAAAATGAACTAAATCTTCCACGCATGCTCCGAAGAGCATGTAAAGATTTTGATGGTGGCTATACGATGGCCGGGATGACGGGTTCAGGTTCAGCATTTGTCGTGCGCGATCCAAATGGAATACGCCCTGCGTATTTTTATGCCAACGACGAAGTAGTTGTGGTGGCCTCGGAAAAGCCTGCCATCAAAACGGCCTTCAATGTAGACTACAATCAGATCGAAGAGGTTAAGCCCGGACATGCCCTGGTCATTGAAAAGAATGGTGAGTTTGCACAGCATTCTATTCTCAAGTCGGGCGAAAAGAAGTCATGCAGCTTTGAAAGAATTTATTTCTCACGCGGTAATGACCCGGATATTTATAAAGAGCGAAAGCAACTTGGTCGCCTTCTCGTACCTCAAGTGCTTCGCGCAGTAAACTTCGACATCAAGAATACCGTTTTCTCCTACATTCCGAACACTGCTGAAACTGCCTTTTATGG
>Ga0184629_10000660_pt1 | contig 15085 bp, 17 predicted proteins | sample PLM4_32_b1_FD_133158 | JGI IMG/M metagenome (GOLD analysis project Ga0184629, IMG submission 133158) | Groundwater sediment microbial communities from an aquifer in East River, Colorado, USA - PLM4_32_b1 | ecosystem: Environmental > Terrestrial > Soil > Riparian zone | place: USA: East River... | reverse complement strand
TGCGCCTCCCCAGTAGAGATCAGAAAATTTCCACCGTTCCGGCGACAAAATCGTCGATGAGCCTGGGAAGTCGGGCAAGTTGATCGTCCGCAATTTCGCCCGCGCGTTTTTGGAACTGCGCGACCGGGCCGCCTTCTTCGGTCCTAAGCTTAATTTGGAGCAGCGCAGGGTTTGTTATAGGGGCGCCGATACGACTGACCATTAGACATTGTGCTGCCTGTATCTCAGGTATCGTCGCAATCAGCGCACGGGCTACTTCACACGCGACGACATTGTAGAGCTTGCCGACGTGAGAAACTGGATTCTTTCCTGCAGCTGCTTCAAGACTCATAGGGCGGCAAGGCGTAATCAGGCCGTTGACTCTATTGCCCCTGCCCACCTGTCCGTCATCACCGTTCTCGCCCGACGTCCCCGTGACTGTAAGGTAAACCGCACCGGCGGATAAATTGTCAGCCGCGTTCACGCGCACCCTGCAGTCAGACATCCCGTGCTCGGCCGCAAGCGCGTGGACCACACGCTCGAGGGCTGAGGTTTCCGCGCGGTAATCATCCAAGTGCGCGAGGCACTTGCCAATCATTGCGCACGCTACCGTTAGGTGGACGGTGCCGCCATGACGAATACCCATCACTTTGACGTCTTCGCCCCATGCGGGATGATCGCGTTGCCGATCTCTTCGATTGACACGCTTCTCAACCGCTAGAACAAGGTTCTCCAGCGGACTTAATGGGGCGTAGCCGACACCGATGGACGTGTCGTTCGCCAAGGGGATTTCGTCCGTGCGGCGACGCGAGAACAGATCCTGCAGGTCCCCTGAAACAGGATGGACGAGCCAGCGAAAGGATACGTGATGCTCTACATCCACAGCGTGCAAATTTGCGCGCATCCAGGCACGCGACCCTTCGATCGCGATCTCCTTGATCGAAGCGCCCTCCGTTCCAACATCAGCTGCCCGACCAGCCAAACAGATATTGATGGGGGCTAGCACCGTCCCACCACCGAAGGCTGGTGCGGAGCGCCCTCCAGATAGGAGCGCTTTGTCAACATTGTGATGAAGAATGGTGCCAAACCGTTGCCGATACTCGCGGCACAGATTTCGCGAAAGCGTCTCAGCGATCGCGTCGCATATCGTGTCCGGGTGACCGAGGCCCTTGCGCTCGACGATTTCGACGCTGTCTTCGTCTACATTCAGTCTTGAAACAACCAAATGTTCCATTGGGGGGTACCTGATGCTGACGGCAGACCGGTTAAAAAGGTGCTTTCGCCTTGCTATCACTTGATGCCGCTTAGCACGTCGGGCAATGTGTTCAGGAAATCATGGACCTTGTTTACGCCTGCCACATTCTCTGCGGCGATGCGGATGGCGTCCCTATCGGCCTGCGTGTCCGCAATCCCCCAGAGATAGACCGCGCCGTCTACAACGATGATACTGACCGCGCTGAGAGAGGCCGAGGTTTGTCGCCTGATCTCGTCGCAAATTCTCTCGCGGATTTCGCGATCGGGGATGCTTACTGAGTGATCAGGCGAAAGTCCGATGACGGCAAGGCCCCGCAATACATCCGCCCTGCTCACGATACCGACAAGCTTGCCATTTTGGATGACCGGAACACGTTTGATGCCATTAGATTCCAGAATTCGCGCTATGTCCGAAATCGTGGTCTCCGGATCGATGGAAACGACCGCGCGTGTCATTACGTCCTTGGCTCGAGTTCCGCGATCGCGTTCGTAGATATTCGTCTTGTCGGCAAGGAGCGATAACCACCAGCTGCGATGGCTACCGCATTCGGCACGGCGCATGAGGTCTCCCTCGCTGACCAGACCCAGGATGCTCCCCGTCTTGTCCACGATTGGAACGGCACTAATCCGATGTTCCAGGAGAACCCGGGCAACCTCGGGTATTTCCGCCTGGGGACCGATGGTTACAACCGATGTGGTCATGACGTCTTTCGCACGCATGAGCACCTCCGAGTCGCTAGATCACGCGGTTGTCCCTGCGCTTGGTACCAGTTTCCTTGCTCGTTCCAGCAACTTCGCGTTAATCGCCACGATGACCGTGCTGAGCGACATGAACGCGGCGCCAAGCGCAGGTGAAAGCAAGATGCCCCACGGGTAAGCGATGCCGGCCGCCAAAGGAATGGCAATCGCATTATACCCGGTAGCCCAGAGCAGATTCTGAATCATCTTGTTATAGGTTGCGCGAGAAAGCGCGAGGATGGCGAAGACATCACGTGGATCGCTTCGCACCAAGACGACGTCCGCGGATTCGATTGCGACATCTGTGCCTGCTCCGATGGCGATGCCCAGGTCGGATTCGACTAGCGCTGGTGCGTCGTTCACGCCGTCGCCGATCATCGCGACCGTAAGTCCGCGGGTTTTGACCTCGCGCACTTTTTCTGCCTTTTGCTGCGGCAAGACTTCCGCAAAGTAGTCGTCGAGCCCGAGTTCGGCGGCGACAGTCCGCGCGACAGCGGTTGCGTCTCCCGTCAGCATCATGCACTGGATGCCCATGGCTTTGAGACGCGCGACGGCCTCGAAAGACTCTTTGCGTACGATATCCGCGAGAGCAATCGCGCCAATGACAGCGTCATCCAAGATGACGTAGACGACCGTCTTTCCCTGCTCTCCCAACCGCGTGACTTCGGCATTCTCGATCGGGTTCTTGTTCGCACGCTGAAGATAGCCAGGGCTGACGACCTTGACGGAGCGGCCATCTACCGTCGCCTCGGCGCCCTGCCCAGTGATATTTTGGAATTCCGCGGTGGCCTTCAGTTTCAGCTTGCGCTCGGCCGCGCTTCCGACAATGCCTTTCGCAATCGGATGCTCGGACTGACTTTCCAGTGAGGCCGCCCAGACGAGTACATCGTTTTCGCTGTCCGCTGCCAAGCGGACAATGTCAGAGACGCCGAAACGGCCCTCGGTGAGTGTGCCAGTCTTGTCGAAGATGACAGCCTGCAAATTGCGCGCGCGCTCGAACGCCGCTCGATCTCGAATGAGGAGTCCATTCTGAGCGGTAAGGCTCGTACTGACCGCCACCACCAGGGGCACGGCAAGGCCCAGCGCATGAGGACACGCGATAACCATGACGGTCACCATGCGCTCAAGCGCGAAAGCGGAAGTCTGGCCGACACCAAGCCAGATCGCGAATGTGCTCCCGCCGACTCCGAGTGCAATGTAGGTCAGCCACAGAGCTGCTCGGTTTGCGATGTCTTGCGTACGTGAGCGGGTTTCCTGGGCACGCCTGACCATATCGATGACTTGACTGAGATAGGTCTGATCGCCGGTCTTGCGCACTTCGAGAGTAATGGCCCCATCACCATTTACTGCCCCTCCGACCGCTTCTTGGCCCTCCGCCTTTGCAACTGGACGCGACTCTCCGGTCAGCATTGATTCGTTGAAGTTCGATCGGCCTTTTATAATGACGCCGTCTGTTGGCACCTTCTCTCCGGGTTTGACGAGAACCCTGTCGCCCGGCCTAAGGTCGGCCACCGGCACGTCTTGAGTTTCACTGCCGTCGCCGAGTCGATGCGCAGTAGCCGGCAGGAGGCGCACCAGTGCCTCGAGCGCACCGGATGCGCCCAAGACCGATTTCATCTCGATCCAGTGGCCTAACAGCATCACGTCGATCAGCGTCGCGAGCTCCCAGAAGAAGACGTTACCCGGAAGCCCGAAGACGACTGCGCTCGAATAGAAATAAGCCACCGAAATCGCTAGCGAGATGAGGGTCATCATGCCCGGGCGGCGCGCGGCAAGCTCGCTGAAAAGCCCTTTGAGAAAGGGCCATCCGCCATAAAAGAAGACAATCGAAGAAAGTACGAAAACGACGTAGTCGGACCCTGCAAAAACGAACGTATCGCCCAGTCTCAGGAATTCTTGGATCGTTTGCGAAAGAGCGAGGATTGGAAAGGTCAGAACGAGTGAGACCCAGAAGCGTCGGCGAAAATCGGCGACCATTGCTCCGTGATCATGCCCACCATGACCGTGTCCTGCAACGTCCTGACTGGCTCGCTTGGCGGGTCCATGGTCATGGGCCACATGATGCGCGTGCTTGTGATTTGCGTGTTGCTGCGTGCCAGCTGACCTATCATTCATTACAGATCAACCCCAGGGCTGTTGCCGGATCAAACTGGACTCCGCAGTGCGCCTCACGGAAACGCGGTTATGGTGCGCCACGTCCCATTGGTCCACCTTGCCCCATCGGCGTCATAGCCATCATTCCCATACCCATGCCCATGTGTGGAGCAAGGATCTCATCGGCAGTTTTCTTCTGTTCTTCCGACAGTGCGCGGTAGAGACCCGTGAAAGCCGTCTTGAGCGCACGCGTTCCGTCCAACCGTGCGCTCAGCCAGCGCTCCTGGGAGTCGAGACGCTGAGTGAGTGTTTGGAGTTGCGGCTGACCAGCGCCCATCTGTCCCATCATCGCTCTGCGAGCGGTGCCAAGATTCTGCGCGTTCGTGCGGAGCGCGGCTGCGAAGGCATTCCAGACAGCGGTCTGGGCATCTGTGATCTTAAGTTCTGTGCGTAGAAAGGCGATCCGACCCTCGACATGATCGATCATGCCCATGCCTGGAGCGTCGCCTGCGCCCATCATCTGCTGCATCATGCCCATCATGTTCATCATATTCATCATGGGCATCCCGCCCATCATTCCTTGCTCACCCATCGTGCCGGCTTGGCCGCCTGCGCTAGGCGCGGTCGGCGTCTGCGGAGCAGCCTGCACGGCGGCACCAGCAGGATGGTGGGGGTCCTCGGCCGCCTGGACAGAGCTGCTGAGCGGCCACGCTCCAATAAGAGCAACCGCGGCTGCGGCAACCTGATATTTCAGTCTCGTCATCTTCGTTCTCCTCGCCAGAGGTTGATTCGGAATCCGCCTACTCCACGCAACGCGGTCTCAGTTTGAGCAATAAGATAGAGAGCGGGCCCGTATACATTTTGAGCTAGGTCAACAGGGCACCGTGATCGATCCATTTTGCCTCCGGGAACGATGACGAATAACGGGTTGGAACCCGGCGGTTCGACGGCGGCAAGGCAACCGGGAAGCCAGGAAGTGAACAAAGCCGGTCTCCGCTATCAGGACCTGGACAGACCCCGAACTTCAGGAAGCGAGCTGTCACAATGGCCCATTCCGACACACCACTGTCACTTCACAGTAAAGGAATACGTACCCTTCATCGGATGCCCGTCACGCCCCAAGGCTGTCCAGGAGACTGTATAAAGCCCGGAAGCCAGAGGAGCAGCCGGCACGGCGGCGAGGGATCTGTTATCCGGTGCCGATGCGGGCGTAACAACAATGGCCTTGCCGTCGATATCCGTCAGTTTGAAGCTCGAAATTTTCGCTTCCAGCGCCTCGTTGAAATGAAGAGTGATGGTTACCGGCGTCGCCACGCTGGCATTCGCCGCAGGCTCCGCTCGGACGAGCTGGGCGTGGGCCTGTGCTTGGCTAGTGCTTAGAAGGAGGGAGGCGGAAAGGGCAAGAATGGCGGCGGTAACAGTGCGATTTCTTGGGAATGGCATGACTTTCTCCGCTCGTTCGACGTGCCGTTTCGTCCGCTTTCTGCGGCACCGTGATATATACGCACATGACCGGTTTACCCCTCCCGGGAGGGTTGCGGCGAGGTCGCGCGTAGTAGGCCCGGACTTCAAATCAGGACGATAAGATAAAATGATCGAAGCGGAAATTCGCAAGCTGAACGAGCAGGAGCCCAGGCGTTCGCTCGACAAGTTGGAAGCTGACATCTGGGCAGGAGTGGACGCTGGGGTCAGAGCGCACAGAATTTCCAGAATAGTCTTCTCTTGCCAGGCAGCAGTGCTGGCGCTCGTGCTATTCGGCAGCGTTGCTGCTGGCACACAAGCGGTCATGGATGAAAATTTGACGCCAGGGTTAGACGTTTTTTCGATCCGTAAGGATTTGACACCTGCGTCTCGCTTGATCGGTCACTGAGGCATGGTTCCCTTAGCCCGCATTGTGATCGGCGTCGCCCTATTGACGGCATTCGCCGGCGCGGCTGGCGGATGGATCGGCATTCACTATGGCCTGAGAGAGGCGCGCTCCAGCCCCGGGCTGGACGAAATTCTGCACAACGAACTCAATCTCACTGCGGAGCAAGATCAGCGTATCGAGGCTCTTGAATCTCAGTTCGCGGTCCGCCGAAAAGCTCTAGAGGATGAAATGCGTGCGGCCAATCGCGATCTCGCTGCAGCGATTCAAACCGAACACGACTATGGTCCGCGGGCGCAATCTGCCATCGAGCGGTTCCATGCGGCCGAAAGCGCGCTGCAAGAAGAGACGGTCAAGCACGTTCTTTCGATGCGAACCGTCCTCACTCCTGAACAAATAACACGATTCGATGAGGCGATTTCGGCGGCACTGACATCGGATTAGTCGTGACCGATGACATGCCGTCAGATCTCAATCTTGCGCTCCAGGCTCAAACTGGAGAAAGGCACGCCTTCGATCTCCTCGTTCGGAGGCACAAGGATCTGCTTTATCGTTTCGTGCGCCGCTATATCGGGAACGATGATGATGCCTATGACATCGTTCAAGACACCTTCATCTCTGCTTGGATGGCCATGAAGCGTTACGATCGACAGAAATCCTTCACCACTTGGCTGCGCGCAATTGCCCTCAACAAGTGTCGAGACTTCGGGCGTCGTCAAACCGTACGTCGCCGTTTTCTGCGGTTGGTTGCGCCGAACGAGCAAGCCGCTCCTTCGGATTGGGAACCAAATGTCCGCGCGGCGCAGGATGCATTCGAGACCAAGCGATTGCAGAGACTGGACCGAGCGATTGCCGAGCTCCCGCCATTCTACAAAGAGCCCCTGCTACTGACGACGACAGCGGGTTTGTCTCAGCAGGCAGCCGCTGCGGAGCTTCGCACCACGACCAAAGCGATCGAAATGCGGATCCGGCGTGCAAAGAAAAAACTGGCTGAAGCTTTATCCGATCTCAAAGGGGAGAATTGAAGCGAGATCGGTGATCAGCTGATTTTGAGGTGGATCAAAGGCGGACAGGCGGAATTTGTAGCATTTTGGGGAGGGTTTCGCGGTCTTACGCGTATTCCACCGGCAAACCCGCAGAGATACTGCGATGAAAGATGGACTGGCTCGCGCCGCACTGCTCACCATGCCCACCCGTCGCTGTTTCGTTGAAGGACTTGCAGTCACAGGTGCTGCCAGCCTTTTTTGGCCTTCCCTTGCCCCCGCAGCACAAACTCAGCAACCCAGTCCGTCGATCTTGTCCGGCGACCGTCTTGATCTGACCGTTGGGCCCCTCCCGGTCAACATCACCGGCCGACGCAGAAATGCAACCGTCGTGAACGGCTCTCTGCCGGCGCCGACCCTGCAGTTCCGTGAAGGCGACGCTGTAACGATCAATGTCACAAATCACCTATCCGTGCCGACCTCCATTCACTGGCACGGAATCCTTCTGCCATCGGATATGGACGGCGTGCCCGGACTCAGTTTTCGCGGCATCATGCCGGGAGAGACCTTCACCTATCGTTTCCCGATCAAACAGGCGGGCACCTACTGGTACCACAGCCACAGCGGGATGCAGGAGCAGACCGGAATGTATGGGGCGCTCATTCTCGTCCCGCGCGAGAAGGAGCCGTATGCCTACGACCGCGATTACGTGATCCTGTTATCGGATTGGACCGACGAAGATCCAATGACGATCATTTCCAATCTCAAGCAGAAGAGCGACTATTACAATTTTCAACAGCGGACGCTTGCTTCGCTTTTCGAGGACGCAAAACGCGTCGGTTTCACCGCAGCGCTTCAGGATCGGTTGATGTGGGGCCAGATGCGCATGAGTCCCACCGACATCATGGACGTAACGGGAGCCACCTATACGTTCCTAATCAATGGTCAGCCGCCCGCTGCCAATTGGACCGCTCTGTTTAATCCCGGCGAGAAGGTACGCCTGCGTTTCATCAACGGCTCGTCGATGACGACGTTCGACGTCCGCATTCCGGGCCTTCCTCTCACTGTCGTCGCGGCGGATGGAAACGATGTGGAGCCCGTGGCGATCGGAGAGTTTCGCATCGGCGTTGCCGAAACCTATGATGTGATTGTTGAGCCGCGCGATGCTGCGTTCACGATCTTTGCCCAGGCGCAAGATCGGAGCGGCTATGCCAGGGCGTCGCTGGCGCCGCGGCCAGGGATGACAGCCGCGATACCGCCGATGAGCTTCCGCCCGTTGCGCACCATGGCCGACATGGGAATGGGCGCCAATCACGTACACGGCGCGGCTCCAGCCGCAGCCCCGAGCCCGCCGCCAGCCGCGCCACAAGCGATGCCAGGAATGGACCACGCTGCGCATGACATGGCGGCGGCGGCCGATATGACGGCTCCAGATCATGCCGCGCATGGCGCGACGACAACGGCTGCAGTCGATCATGCGGCACATGGTGCGATGGTCGGTGCGGCCACCGCAGGCTCCGCCGCGGTCAATGCCTCCGGTGTCGATCCAAGGACGCTTATGGGCCAAGTCAACGTCGACAATGTTGCGACGCAGCCGATGAACCGCATGAGCGAGCCCGGTACCGGCCTGGAGGATACGGGCCGCCGCGTGTTGGTTTATACTGATCTCAAGGCGCTCAAACCGGATCCTGATTCACGGCCACCAGAGCGCGACATCGAATTCCACATGACCGGCAATATGGAGCGCTGGGTTTGGGGATTTGACGGGAAGAAGTTTTCGGAGGCCGGACCTGTTCACGTGAAGTTCGGCGAGCGGGTGCGTTTCGTGCTTATCAACAATACAATGATGGAGCACCCAATCCATCTGCACGGATTTCTGTTCTTAGTCGAGAACGGCCAAGAGGGCCTTCCACTGAAGCATACCATCAATGTCAAACCTGGCGAACGCATGAGCTTCGTGTTCACCGCCCACACGCCGGGATATTGGGCCTTCCACTGCCATCTGCTGTATCACATGGATATGGGAATGTTCCGCACGGTGCTCGTTGCATGAGACGCGGATATGTCCTGGTAGGATTTCTGACCTTTATTGCCTCGACCGTTTGCCCCTACGCTGCTGTAGCGCAAGGACACACTGGCGCAGCCAGTGAAGCAGCACCCTTTGGCTCTCCGGTCGAAGATCAGCACGTCTGGTTCCACGCCATCTTGGATCAATTCGAAGGCCGCTTCGGGAGCGAGGACGCTCTCCGTTGGGATGGTGAGATTTGGACAGGAACGGATACTCACCGCCTCTGGTTAAAAAGCGAAGGTGAAGTCCAGGGCGGAGAGCTTGAGGGCGGTCAGCACGAAATTCTCTATGACCGCCCGATCACGACTTATTTCGACCTCCAAGCGGGACTGCGTTATGATATCGATTCGCGTGCTGGCCGCGGCTGGGCTGCCTTGGGCGTTGAGGGACTCGCACCTTATTTCTTCCATGTTACAGCTACGGCTTACGCCAGCGACCGCGGCCATTTCGCTGCCAAGTTTGCCGGCTCATACGACTTGCTCATCACGCAACGCCTCATTTTGCAGCCGGCGATTGAGGCCAATTTCTATTTCAAGGCGGATCCAAAGCGTCTTATCGGAACCGGCTTATCAGATGTCGATGTCGGCCTTCGTTTGCGCTACGAGATCGTCCGCAAGTTTGCGCCCTATGTCGGCCTCATTTACGAAAAGAAAGTCGGCCGCACTGGAAGCTATGCCACAGCGGCGGGTGAAAAGACCGATGCACTCCGTTTGGCCGTGGGCATACGAAGCTGGTTTTGAGGCTGGCACTGTTCCCGCACGTGAGCGCATTATGCGGCGATTTCACTGTGCTTTATAGGTCCGACGCTGGCGGTACTGATGCCGACCGTTTGCGGTGGGGTGGCGGGAGCAGGCGGAGGCGCTTTGCTGGCCACATCAACATTTACCAACTGCGGGGGACGAGCGTTTAGCCTTGTGGCACCTCGGGCATAAGTAGACGATGCCACCGGGTGATATCGTGAAATTCCGATTGGGAACGGCTTGCACCAGCGGAGCGCGCACGTCGATGCCGCATCCTGGCTGCGGAAGCGGAGACGCTTGCCCGTCACGCAACGGTGCCAATGAAGGCGCTCTATTTGCAGCTGGCGATTCAATGGAAGTTGATCGCGGCCGAACTCGTGCTGGAATAACTCTGGGCCATTCACCGCCTCACCTTCGCGCGGCCTCTTGCGCAACAAAGCGCCTGGTTCGGTAGTGTCCTAATTTGGGGAATCAGCACTTCTTGTTCGTCACAGCCTTCAACCCAGCCCCGATGTGATCGAACAGATCAGTACCAATTTCTTCCTCTAATTCCGCCCTGGTGATCCCAGCTTTGGCAGCGTCAGCCAAGCACTGGTTGGCCATCCTCGCGACCTCCTTGTTGCCTTCCTGATATGCACCTACGCTAATATTCTTGCGTGTTGAAAGCTCACAGCTAGCCTGCCCGACTAATTCTTCAAAGTCACAGCTTGCTTTCGACGCCAACGACCATAGCAGACGGGGCAATTGTAGCAGAGCACGGAACAGAAAAATGAACCCGCTTCGTTGGAAACGAGCGCACCGCATCGCGGTTTTTGGCGCGACTGTTCTTGGTGGTTGCCTGGGGATTGTTGTCGGGATTCGACGCGTTGACCCGGCGGTAGACCAAGACTTCTATTGGCTGTGGTTGGGACTCTGGGTCGTCTCAGGGGCTGTGATAGGCCTTTATCCGCCAATTCTTGCGCCGCTCTTGAGCAGATGCCCGCTCTTAGTTTAGGAACCAGTCTCGCGCGTGCGGGTTTCATCCTCCAATAGGAGCCGGCAGTGAGGGCAAAGTCTCAGGACATTCTTGTGGTAGTTTTCGACGGCGCTGGGGCGCGCTTTTTCAAACGTGATCCGGCGGGGCGTCTCACATCTCTGAGCGAGATGGAATCCGGCCTGCACGGGTTTACCCATGAAGTGGTGAGCGACAGGCAGGGCCGCAGCTTTGCCTCATCGGGAAGCGGCACGAGACATGCCTATGAGTCGAAGCACGACAAGCACAAACAGGAAAAACACGATTTCGTCCATCTGATCGTTGCGATGCTCGACACCGCCTATGACCAGGGAAAATTCGACCGTCTTGCAATCGTAGCGCCCGGACGCAGTCTGGGCGAATTCCGTGCTCTCGCGTCCGACAAGCTCAAGGCGCTGGTCTGGCGCGAGGTGCCCAAGGAGTTTACCCAATATTCGGAGCACGAACTCGAAGAGCGGCTTCGGCCCTATTTCGAGCCCAATGAGAAAATCATCGAACCGCAGAAATAGGTAAGCGGCTTTGCGTCCAAGCGCGCAAACCACTTCTACTGAACAAAGTTCCAACGTGGATCAGGCGCGCGGAAGCGCCTGTCAATTGCAGATAAGGTTGTGCAACTTAGCGGACGGCGAGCATAACGATGGTAGGATTTGTATTGATAAAGTTAGCGAGCGGGAGCAATTTTCAGCGATGCGTGAAGAAGGTATCGAGTTCAATCTGAGAGACAGCTTGGTAGCGGGTCAGGCTGATTTTCGTGACCCTTTTGGCTTTGGGGATTTGCTGAGAAAGCCCTGGTCCTCAAGAACATCATAGATGGCTACGATGATCTCGGCAGCATTCGCAATCGAGATCGACTGAGCCGCTGTCGTCCCGAGTATAGCCTGCAGCATTGCCTCTTTTACCTCACTCTCGATCGTCATCTTCCGTCTCCCAGTCTTCCACTATGTTTACAATATCACTAATCTCCCAATGCGGTTCGCGCCTCGCCGGTATGTCCGCGTCGGGTCAGACCCGGCGGTCCCCCGCGCGCAGAAAAAATGGGTCCGCCTTTTCACAAAGCGGTCGTTCCCCAATTTGGGTCTCGTCACAAAGCGCGCCGAGCATAATTGATGGGCTATTACGTTTACGTCCTGGGAAGCGAAGGCGGTCGCACGTACCCAACCTATTGGATGGACCATCGATCTCGATCGCCGTCTCAAGCAACATACTGCGGGCATTGGTGCAAATTCGACGCGAGGACGGTACTGGGTTCTTTTCTACGCCGAGCGATACGATGCGCGAAGCGCAGCCATGAGCCGCGAATGGTATCTCAAGCGTGACAGGCAGTTTCGGAAGATGCTGTGGCATAGCTGAAGGCGGGCGCGTGGCGCGGCTATGGACACGACAATAGATCCGCTTCCCATAAGACAATAATCAGCGTCTGGAAGGCAGCTCATAGGCCGAATGGATATGTCTCCGGTACGCCCCCGGGTCTTGACCCGGACAAAGGGGTTACGGCGCGCGTAGTCTCAAACCAAACATAGGCATCGAATTGGTCCGACAGGACTGCCTCGAAGTAATGACTGAGAAATTCGGTCTCCGGCCGGTACACCACGCCGATCGCGCGTTCGAGCCGTTGAACGGCCAATAGTTCACGTAGTTCATTGCGGTGCACAGGATGCCAATCGGCGAGGAAACGTGCGTGCCCGGTCTGACGAAAGAGGAATTCGTAGCTGTCCTCCCGCGCAGGGAGAACATTCTTTACTTCCATTGGTGCGTCCCAATCCGATGCAGCGGCCACTGTGCCGCGGTCGGTTCCAAAGCCGATCGCAATCATTTCATCGCCATAGGCTGTACGGCACAATTCACCGATATTGAACTCGCCCTGCCAACCCATCGAAGTTGCCGCAGCGTTCCCGATATGGGAATTGTGCGCCCATACCACAGCCTTCGTCTCTGATCCGCGGCGATGGATCAACGATTGCAAAGTGTCGAACATATGTCGATCGCGGAGATTCCAGGATTCCTTCGATCCGCGATACATGATGCGGTAATATTGTTCTGCAGCACGGACGATCCGCGCATTCTGTGCGGCGTCCAAGAAATCTTCTCCGTCGAGCGCCACGTACTGAATACGCCGAGCAAGTAATTCGCGCAGTTGCGCGACAACCTCGTTCTCGCAAGTGTCACCGCCCATGACCGCGCGATGGCCATAGTGGGCAGGATCGGATTGCCATGGGGTCAAGCAGCCGTAACGTTCACGTGCGATCGTGGCAGCTTGGGGATCGACGCGATCCAGATAGTTGAGCACAGCGGCCATCGAAGCCCCAAGGCTGTAGATGTCTAGCCCACGGAATTCAACCCGAAGCCCGGACGGACGACGTTCATTTTCTGTGCGCAGCCAATCGATGAAATCTTGGACCTCGAGGTTCCGCCACATCCAGGTGGGAAATCGTGCAAAAGCCTCTTCTCGCGAAGGTTCCGGCTCGCGATGGCGAACATAACGATCGATGCGTCCAGCGTCTGGCCAGTCAGCTTCGACCGCGACGATCGTAAAACCGTGATGCTCGATGAGCCGCCGTGTGATAGCCGCCCGCGCACGATAGAATTCGGAGGTGCCGTGAGTAGCCTCCCCAAGGAGGACTAGCTTCGCTCCGCCGAACCGATCAAACATACGGCCGAATTCATCGGCACGTTCAGGAGGAGGAAGAGGCTCTCCCATGTCGCGCAAGGTCTGGATGAGGTTGCTGTCCAAACGCGCAAGCATTTGGTCTGCAGTGAGGAAGCCTACCATTTGATTGCCTGTCTACCGATTTGGCAAAATTCCAGACAACGACTAACGAACACCGTTCCAGCGGTTCGGTTTGGTCCATTTCTGGTCAATTGCCAGCAAAGCTTGCATTCCCAGAACTGTGTTCTGTGCGCGCGTGGTGTGCTCGGAAATTCTGCTCATGAGGCCATACATTGCGCTGAAGCTCTTCTTCGTCGTCGCGCGTGAGGATGTCGAAATCACGGCAGCTTTACCATTGAGCACGTATTGCGAAGAATATCACTCTCTCCCCTTGCCCAGATGCTGGCAGTTTCAACGTCGACTCTACTGAGCTGCGCCGTCTTGGCGTCATCGATGTCACCCGCAATATGGTGCAGCTCCGCCCTGTCGATCTCCGGATGCTTATCTCGCGCAGCCGGAACCAAGTGAAAATGAGCAAGAAGGTCGGCTTCTACCCTTTTAGGTAACGGCCAAACCAATGCGCGGCATGCTCGACGACCTGATCCATGGCACCAGGTTCCTCGAACAAGTGTGTTGCAGCAGGCACGACTTCCAATGCCTTCTGGCCCTTGAGGCGTCCGAATGCCTGCTCGTTAAGTTCGATCACACCGCAATCGGCACCACCAACGATCAGCAGCGTCGGTGCCTTCACGTGCTCCAGCGCTGAATCTGCGAGGTCCGGCCGCCCCCCGCGCGAGACCACAGCGCGGACGCGATTGCCGAGAGATGCTGTCGCAACGAGCGCTGCTGCCGCTCCAGTGCTTGCGCCAAAGAAGCCCAACGGAAGCCCGCGCAGATGCGGCTGTTGGTCAATCCAATGGACGACGCTAACCAGGCGCCCCGCCAACAAGGAAATATTGAATACGTTCGATCGGTCGCGTTCTTCCGCTCCGAGCAAGAGGTCGAACAGCAAAGTGGCCAAGCCTCGCACGCCCAAAGCTTCGGCCACCTTCACATTGCGCGGGCTAAGGCGGCCCGAGCCGCTTCCATGCACAAAGATGACGAGTGCATGCGCCGGATCGGGTATGCGGAGCGTCCCAACTAGGCCAAGCGGAGGAATGCGCACTTCCACGGCACGAACTCCACACCTCAATTGTCCAGTTTGCGCCATATCCGAACTCAAGATCACCACCCTCTATAGTTAAAATTTACAATGAAATCCGAGAGAGAGGATTGATTAGGGTCAACCAACGCCTGACGGCGCGAACGATAGCAAAAAGTCTTCTCGGTCGTTGTTCCACTGGGAACCAACCATCCTCGTCGATCCACACATCTCGTGAAGGCGATTGTGCCGCATGGTATTTTCGTGAGCCAAGGCTCGAGCCCACGCTAGAACCATCTGTAATGCTACACTCTTCTGCCTTGGAACCATTGAATCCGCCGATGGGAAACGGACATTCCAGCTGGGGGACTAGGGAGGTCGCTGCGCGTTCCATGCGTCTCCCTTCAGCTATCTGGGTACTAGGATTCGTCAGCATGTTCATGGACATCTCGTCTGAGATGATCCACGCACTACTGCCGGTCTATCTTGTGACTGTTCTCGGCATATCGACACTCACGATCGGTTTCATCGAAGGCATCGCTGAAGCCACGGCCAATATCAC